>ENA-UEPG01000069-UEPG01000069.1-human-gut-metagenome-genome-assembly--contig:-NODE-69-length-110511-cov-6.587871_pt1 | contig 110511 bp, 99 predicted proteins | sample MGYA00242893_ERZ507902 | MGnify/ENA primary metagenome ERZ507902 (study PRJEB26167, sample SAMN06115491) | human gut metagenome | host: Homo sapiens | place: China:Gansu | collected 2015-04-23...
GGCCTGCCGCTAGCGTTCATCCTGAGCCAGGATCAAACTCTCCATTGTATAAAAAATAATGTATTGTTAGAGTCCTGACTATTCGTTTATCCTTTAAAAGGAAATTGACAGATAAATACTACAATTTTACTCTCAAAATATTATCAGTAATTCAAAGAACCAATTTTAAAAAAGCTTCGCATTTTCATTGCGAAAGGGATTGCAAAGATAGGTGTTATTTTTGAATCCGCCAAATCTTTTTCAAGATTTTTTTTCGCAGTCTCTTGCGAGACATTTGCGAAAGGGACTGCAAAGATAAGTAATCTTTTTCGAACCTCCAAAAACTTTTTCAAGAACTTTGCATCTTATTGAAATTCAGACTACAAAACCGCCTCAAGCTCCTTTATTGTAAACCCTCGACTTATTTGTAAGAACCGGTATTTCTCAAACGCGGATGCAAAGGTAGCGACATTTTTCGAACCTGCAAATATTTGCTCGCTTTTTTTTGAAAAATCTTTAATTTTATTCAAAAACAGTCCTTCCACCTATATATATTAATACCCACAAAAAACGACGGCTCCACCAGGAACCGCCGCAAGGCATATCGGAATGAAACCCGGTCAGAGCCATCCGCCGTTGGCAGCCAGCCCGGCACGGGAGACGATCGCAAATTCACGCGTAAACTCCGTATCTCCGGCCCGGGCCCGAATCGTCAGCATCGAAGTTCCCGGCTCAGGACAATTAAAAGCAATCTTCATCCCGTCGAAAGCCGCGGTCGAAGAACTCAATCCCAGACTGGACGCCGAGTCATATTCCGCGGAGATCAGCGTCAACCGGCTTCGGTCCCCTCCGAAATAGCGAGCAAAATCCACGGTCACAGCCTCCCCGGTCTTCACATAGATCGCAGGAGTCCCCTTGATGGCGAGCAGCAGTTTCAGCGCGTCGACACAACCGCCGCCCATCTTGTTCTTATAAACGGACAAGTCGGGAATCGTCATCGGGACATTATTCGCATTGAAATAGTCTTTCGAGCCCGTAAAATAGTCGTCGATTCCATAAATGGAACTCAGCAGCAACGCCTTGAATTCGGCCGGGGTATACTGTTTACCGTTCTGCGCCGCATAGGAAAGCCCCAGGGCGGCAATGCCGGAAACATGAGGGCAGGCCATCGAGGTTCCCTGCATAAAGCCGTAACCGCTTCTGGGTCCTCCCTGAAAGTTAATTGCGTCATCACAAAGAATCGTACTTAAAATCATACCATACCCATCTTGGGGTCCAGATGTATAGATATCGCCTCCCGGAGCCGTAATATCCACCCACAAACCGTAATCGGAGTAATAGGCCGGCCGGAAACTCCAGTCCATCGCCCCTACGGCGATTACCGCATCGTAGGCCGCCGGGTATCTCCGGGCGTCGCCGTAAATGTCGCCATCGTTGCCGGCTGCGAAAATCACAAGGCCGCCCCGCAGCGGGGAATTCGGATTTTTGGTTCCCGCACCACGGATAAACGTATCGATGGCATCGCGTATAATACTGTAATTACTCTTCCACTCCTGCTCGAACTGCTCCGGCGTTATCTTCTCGCCGTTTACATCGGTGAGGCTGTACCCCCAACTGTTCTGGGCGATAACCGCACCGTTGGTCCAGGCGTATTCGAAAGCCTTGACAATCGGATTGCCTTTGTTGGCGCCGGAACTGTTGCCCATGATCTGGCACGACATGATCCGCACGCCGCCGCTGTTGTTCCTGCCGCCGGCAATGCCGGCAATGCCGCGGCTGTTGTTGTTCACCGCGGCGATGATGCCCGCGACATGGGTTCCGTGATCAGCGTATTCCGGAGACTGAGCGTCACCGCCGACCGTCCTCCAGTCGAGTTCCGAACTATTGTCCCAGAAATTATAACCGTGCTCCTGCGAATTTTTCGGATTCGACCAGATATTCGCCTTCAGGTCGGGATGGGTCGTCTGCACGGGCTCGTCGATCACCGCCACAACGATATCCTCGCTGCCCGTGCAGAGCTGCCAGGCATCCAGCAGATTGATGTCCGCCCCGGCCTTCGGTTTGACAACGACATCCGGAAAGATGCTCCCTCCCGGATTATCGTAGTTCCACTGATACGGCAGCATCGGGTCGTTCATCGACTTCCCGGCCCGGGTTTCGCTGATCCGGGGCAGCAGGTCGTCCGAAACCGGTATGGCAGGCCCCTCGCTCATCGGCCGGATATACTTCGGATTGATCCCGTACTCCACGACCGCAACACCGGGCTGCGCCGCAAGACGCTCCCCGACCTCGGCCAGCCCGACTTCGTCCCCGAAGGAGACGTTATACCAGCGGTTGATGCCCGTCTGTTCGTAAACATCCTCCCACTCGGGATTATAGGTGATAATGCGTTCGAACCGTCCGGCCCCGATTTCATGCAGGATCGCATCGATATCGCCGACGCCCGAGCGGGTCACGGCGCCGTCCCGCGTAGCGGGCAACGACGCCTGCGCCGTCGCAACCGCCTGCGCCATCTCGGGCGACAGTTTTACGGAAAGACTTCCCTGCAACGCCATGCCCGAAGTCGGAGAACCCAGGATCCGGGCCTTCTGTCCGCCATCGCCGCCGGAGGGAGCCGCAGGTTCTTTCGTACAGGCAAACGCCGTCAACAGGCCGCAGAGGAGTAACAATCGCTTCATAAATCATCAGACATTAGATTTTCCAAAGTTATAATTTTTCCGTCAAAGTACGCCGGTCCGAAGGGAAAATCGCACCATACCCCTGAAAAAGAAGATTTTTTACTATTTTTGCAACGAAATACCACTCCGATTATGAATTTCAAGAAAATATCGCTGCTGATCGTGCTGCTGCTCATCGCAGACCAGGTGCTCAAAATCTGGATCAAGACCCACATGCACCTCGACGAGTCGATCATCGTCTTTCCCGACTGGTTCCAATTGCGGTTCATCGAGAACAACGGCGCGGCCTTCGGCATGCACATCGCCTCGCGCGGAGGATTCGACTGGGGCAAACTGCTGCTGGGCATCTTCCGGATCGTCATGGTCGGATTCATCGGCTGGCTGATGTACCATCTCTGCACCAAACGCAAGGATACGCCCAAAGGTGTGATCGTGGGCCTCGCGTTGATCTTCGCCGGCGCCATGGGCAACATCCTCGACAGCGCATTCTACGGACTGATCTTCTCCGAATCGACCCCCTATACGGTGGCGCATTTCGGGGGACACTATGCCGGATTCATGATGGGCAAGGTCGTCGACATGTTCTATTTCCCGCTGTTTCAATGGAACGGCGTCCCCCGCCTGCTGCGGTTCCTGGTCGACAGCAACAACTATTTCTTCGGCGCGATTTTCAACCTGGCCGACGCTTATATTTCGGTTGCCGTAGTCTATCTGCTTCTGTTTCAGTACAAATTCTTCAGCAAGTAGTTTTTTTTCGAAAAAAGAGTTGGCGATTCAGAAAAAAGTATTACTTTTGCACACCACAATTCCAGAAATGCCCAGGTGGCGGAATAGGTAGACGCGCACGTTTCAGGTGCGTGTGCCGCAAGGCGTGCAGGTTCGATTCCTGTCCTGGGCACTGGTTAAGCCTCGTAATCATACGATTACGAGGCTTATTTTTATTCTCCGCACCTCGTTAAATCCCGCTTTCATCGCATATGCCCTAAACGAGGATGCAAATATGGTCATGCAAACCGAGACGGGCGAGGTGTACACCTCGCCCGTCTCGGTTTCCCGGCAACGCCGATTCAATCTCAGGGTTTGGTTACACGCCACTCGCGGGGAGCCTTGAAACCCTCTTTGCCCTGACCGTAGGGCAGTTCCGGATGAGCCGGACGGATCGTGTCGTAGCGGATGATATAATCGCGCAGGCGTTCTGCCTCGGCCGCATGGTCCGCAATCTTATTCCGCCGTTCATAGGCGTCTTCGGGATAATAGACCAGGAAGTCCTCCCTGAGGTTCATCGGCCTGCTGCCCTCTTTGAGGATCAGTTTGTAGTCGCCGCTGACCGCCGCGCCGCAGCCGAGGTACAGATCGCGGGAGAACGAAGGAACCTTGCCCGTAAGCACGGGAAGCAGGTTCACGCCGTCGTACGGACGCGGAGGGTTCCCCGCGCCGACCAGCGCGGCGATCGTAGGCGCCATGTCGACGAACGCCGCAAGCTGCTCCGAACGGACGCCTTCCACAAAATGCCCCTTCCAATAAAGAACGGCCGGAACACGGACGCCGCCGTCCCACTCGCGTCCCTTATGGCCGCGCAGCGGGGCACAACTCGACCCGCCGGGCAGGTTCGGGATTCCGCCGTTATCGCTCATGAAGAGTACCAGCGTGTTTTCCAACGCTCCGCTCTTCTCCAATTTTTCGAGGATACGGCCGACTCCTTTGTCCATCCGGGTCACCATGGCACGATAAGTATACGCCTCCTTTTCGCGGGGTTTCAGCGCGGCGAATTTCTCCGGCGAAATATGTTCGGCAATCTCGTCTTCGGGAGCCTGGAAAGGCGTATGGGGCGCATTGAAGGCCACGTAGAGAAAGAACGGCCCTTCGGGGGCGTACTCCCCGATACAGCGCACCGCCTCATCGGCGATCAGATCGGTCGAATAGCCCTTGTCGTAACTCGACTCCCAGTCGTCGTGCCAGTCCAGTTCGCCTTCGCGTTCGTGGGTGAAATAGTCGAGGGCCCCGTTCAGGAAGCCGTAGAAACGGTTGAATCCGCGGTTGAGCGGATGGTAAGCGAGCCGGCCATGGCCGAGATGCCACTTGCCGACGATCGCACGGTGTTCGTAACCGTTGGCGGCCAGCATGTCGGCCAGCGTCTGCTCTTCGGGATCGAGCCCGTAGTCGCGCCAGGGCGGAATTACGGTCCGCCGGATGCCGAAACGACTGGGATAACGCCCCGTCATAAGCCCCGCACGGGTCGGCGAACTGACCGGAGCGGTATAAAAACGGTTCATTTCGATGCCCTTGGCAGCCAGCGCATCGATGTTGGGCGTAGGGATGACGCTTCCGTGATAGCTCACGTCGCCCCAGCCCAGGTCGTCGGCTACGATGAACAGGATGTTGGGGCGTTCGCCGTTTCCGGCGGCCGCAGCCGGAAGTGCGGCGGCAAGACAGGCGCCTGTTCCGAGCAGGCTTCGGCAAAGCAGGTTTCGATTCATTGTCGGTTTTGGATTTAGTTACCGCTAAGGTATTCATTCCCGCGGGGAAACGAGGCCGTTTTTCGGCCAAAAAGTGTCGATATTTCGGCAAACGGCCTCCCGCCCCCTCGAAACCCGCCCCGACCGGGATACCTGAACTCCGGAAATCCCTCCGGCAAGGTCCCGGTTTATGCCCTTCGGATGTATTTTGAACATTCCGTCGCCTTTTTTTGGCCAATTTTTTAAATTCCGGGACCTATATAATAACTATCTTGCAATCGGAAATCAACCGAAAAAACCGCTTACGAAAAAACCGATCCTCCTTGTCCCCGGCGCCGCGGCATACGCCCTCCCCGCAGCAACGTAAAACCCTGGTCCGGAGGCTCCGGCAACTGAAACGACATGCAAACCTACAAAACACCAAACCATGAATAACCGCACCATCCTCACCGGACTGCTGAGCGTCGGAACCGTCGCCTCGGCCACAGCCCAGGCTCCCGCAAAAGCCAAAGCGCAAGCGCCGCACGCCCGTCCCAACATCGTGATCATCTACACCGACGACATGGGTATCGGCGATCTCTCGTGCACCAACACGGGCTGGGTCGAAACGCCCGCCATCGACCGCCTGGCATCGCAGGGCCTCGTGCTGAACAGCTACTACTCCTCCGCCCCGGTCAGCTCGCCCTCGCGCGTAGGACTCACGACGGGCATGTTCCCCATGGAGTGGGGCATCAACACCTACCTCCAGACCCGCAAGGGCAACGCCGCGTGCGAGCAGGCCGACTTCCTCGCCGCCGACGCTCCTTCGATGGCCCGCATCCTCCACGACGCAGGCTACGCCACCGGACACTTCGGCAAATGGCACATGGGCGGCGGCCGCGACGTGAAAAACGCCCCGCAAATCACCGCATTCGGCTTCGACGAATACTGTTCGACGTGGGAAAGCCCCGATCCGGCTCCCGAACTGACCGCCACGAACTGGATATGGAGCGACAAGGACGACGTGAAACGCTGGAACCGCACGGGCTACTTCGTCGACAAGACGCTCGACTTCATGGTGCGCCACAAAGACAAGCCCTGCTTCGTCAACCTCTGGCCCGACGACATGCACACGCCGTGGGTTCCAGACGAAGAGTCGCAGCACAAACAGAAGGACTGGAACTCGCAGCCCAACTTCACGGAGGTGCTCGCCGAGTACGACCGCCAGATCGGGCGCTTCCTCGCGCAGCTCGACCAACTGGGACTGAGCGACAACACCATCGTCATTTTCACCTCGGACAACGGTCCGGCGCCGAGTTTCCGCCAGTTGCGCACGAACGGCATGCGCGGCGTCAAGAACAGCCTCTACGAAGGCGGCATCCGCATGCCCTTCATCATCCGCTGGCCGGGCGTTATCCAGGCCGGGAAGGTCGACGACAAAAGCGTCGTCTGCGCCGTCGACCTGCTGCCGTCGCTCTGCAAGATCGCCAAGGCCCGGCTGCCGAAAGGTTACCGTTCGAGCGGCGAGGACATGAGCAAGACCCTGCTGGGCGCGCCCTCCACCCGCAAAGGCGACCTGATGTGGGATTTCGGACGTAACGAAGCCTTCATGTTCCCCCGCGACAAATACCACCGCAGCCCCTCGCTGGCGATCCGGCGCGGCGACTGGAAACTGCTCGTCAACCCCGACGGTTCGAACGCAGAACTCTACAACATCGCCGAGGACATCGACGAAACGAAAAACCTCGCAGAGACGAACCCCGCGCTTGTCCGCGACCTTTCGAAGACCGTGCTGGCCTGGTGGGAGCGCCGTCCCCGCATCGGCGGCGGACAGCAATAACCCTCCGCGCGACCGACCCGAAACCGCACAGTATGAAAACCAAAACGAACCCTACCGGAAAAATCGGACTCGGAGCCTCGCTGGCCCTGCTCTCCGGCGGCGCCGCACAAGCCGCGAAACCCGCGGCCAAACAAAGCCCGAAGCGCCCTAACATCGTGCTCGTCATCGCCGACGACTGCCGCCATTACGACCTGGGGTGCTACGGAAGCCCCGACGCCATCACGCCCAACATCGACCGGCTGGCCTCGCAGGGCGTTCGTTTCGAGCGGTTCTTCCAGGCGACGGCCATGAGCTCCCCGACACGCCACTGCCTGCTCACGGGGCTTTATCCCGTCCGCTCGGGCGCCTACCCCAACCATACGCGGCTCGACGACGGCGTCCGGACGCTGCCCGCATACCTCAAGCAGGCCGGCTACCGCGTCGCCCTGCAGGGCAAACGGCATATCGCGCCGATCGAGGCCTTCCCGTTCGAGTATCTCTCGGAAGAGTCGCTGCGCAGCGTACATCCCGAAAAGATCGAACCGTTCCTGGCCGACGTTGCCCGAACGGGCGAACCGTTCTTCCTCTACGTCGCCTCGACCGAGCCCCACGACCCGTGGACGCTCGGCGACCAGAGCCTCTGGAACCCCGACGAACTGACCCTGCCCTCCAACCTCGTCGATACCCCCTCGACGCGCAAGCAGTTCCGCAACTACCTCGCAGAGATCAACGTGCTGGACAACCAGGTCGGGGCGGTCGATTCGCTGCTCCACAAATACGGGCTCGACGAAAACACCGTCTTCATCTTCACCAGCGAACAGGGCTATTCGTTCCCGTTCGCCAAGTGGACCTGCTACGACGAAGGTCTGCAAACGGGCTTCGTCATCCGCTGGCCGGGGGTCGTCAAGCCCGGCACGACGACCGACGCCATGTGCGAATACGTCGACGTGACCCCGACAATAGTCGACATCGCGGGCGGAAAAGTCCCTGAAGGGCTCGACGGCCGCAGTTTCCTGCCCGTCGTCAAAGGGAAAGCCAAGGATTTCAAACAGGAGGTCTACGCCATCCAGACCAGCCGCGGCATCCACGCCGGACCGGAATATTACGGCATCCGCTCGGTGCGCAACGACCGCTTCGCCTACATCCTGAACCTCACGCCCGAAGCGGCGTTCAAATGTATGTCCACACACCCCAAACGGAACTGGTGGGTTTCATGGAAGGAGAAGGCCTCGACCGACGAATTCGCCCGCCGGCAAGTCGAGCGCTACCAGCATCGCCCCGGCGAAGAGCTTTACGACATCGTCAGCGACCCGTTCCAGACCCGCAACCTGGCCGACGACCCGCAATATGCCGGGGAGAAAGCCGCGCTGCGCGCCAAGCTGCTCCGGTGGATGGAGCGCCAGGGCGACCGGGGGCAGCAGACGGAGATGGCGGCCAAGGAACATATGTTCCACAAGGAAGTAGCGACCGCACCCGGGCCCAAAAAGAAAAATCCCGGAAAAACAAGGCCGCAAAACTCCCGGAATGATTAACTTTGCATGCAAGAACCCAAAAACACATCCATGAAAAGAAATTTCATCGCATTATGCACCCTGCTGCTGGCCGCCTGCGGAAGCCAAGAGCCTAAAATTACGCTCTTCAGCAACGAAGCCTTCCAGACGGAGGTGGACGGCAAACCCGTCGGACTCTACACGCTCCATGCCGGCGACGTGACCATGCAGGTCACCAACTACGGCGCCCGCGTCGTCTCGCTCTGGACCCCCGACCGCGAGGGTAACTACCAGGACATCGTACTCGGCTACGAGACGATCGGCCGCTACATCGACAACACCGGCGAACGTTTCCTCGGCGCGGTCGTAGGTCCCTATGCCAACCGCATCGCCAAGGGCTCCTTCACGCTCGACGGCGTGGAGTACACCCTCCCGATCAACAACAACGGCCAGACGCTCCACGGCGGACTCAGCGGACTGGACCGCGTGGTCTGGGACGTGGTTTCCGCCTCCGACACCCAACTGGTGATGAGCTACCTGCACGCCGACGGACAGGAAGGTTTCCCGGGCAACCTGCAAATCGAGATGACCTACTCGCTCACGCCCGAAAACGAATTCCGCATCGACTACAAGGCCACGACCGACAAGCCGACCGTGGTGAACCTGTCGCACCACCCCTTCTTCAACCTCAAGGGCGAGGGTAACGGTACGATCCTCGACAACGTGCTGACCATCAACGCCAGCCAGACCACACCGGTCGACTCGGTGCTGATTCCCACCGGGGAGATCGCCGACGTGACAGGTACGCCGTTCGACTTCCGCACCCCGCACGCCATCGGCGAGCGCATCGGCGCCGACAACGAGCAGTTGCGCAACGGCGCGGGTTACGATCACAACTGGATCATCGACCGCAAAACAGCGGACGGCATCGAGCCCATTGCCACGGTCTGGGAGCCCGCTTCGGGCCGCACGATCGAGGTGCTGAGCAACCAGCCGGCCCTGCAATTCTACAGCGGCAATTTCTTCGACGGCGCAGTGAACGGCAAATACGGCAAGCCGCTGCGTTACCGCGAATCGCTGGCGCTCGAAACGCAGAAATACCCCGACAGCCCCAACCACGACAACTTCCCCTCGACCGTACTGCGTCCGGGCGAAGAGTATACGCAGGTCTGCATCTACAAGTTCGGGGTGAAATAACCCGCCGCCCCGGCAACACGAAAAACGCCTTCGCAGGTAAATCCCTGCAAAGGCGTTTTTCATTTACTTCGGGTAAGGGTCCGAAGCTACCGGCAACTGAACACGACGCTTTTGGAGGCTCCGTGTTCGTCGATCACCGTCAGGCGATGCTGCCCGGGTGCAGGCCTTACCGACAGTTTGTGCTCCAGCGTGGTGGCGCCGAGGTATTCATCGTCGATGTGCCAGAACAACACGGCATTGCGGTCGCGGTGGACGGCCGTGAAGACAAGGCTCTGCGCCTCCCCTTCGAGCGATTTCGGGGCCACCAGCACACGTCCCGGCTGGGGATAGATGATCTCGATCGGATCGCCTCCCGCTTCCGCCCCCGACAAACCGGGGTGCAGCGGCGGCAGCGGCTGGTAATCCGTATGCTGTTTTTTGTAGTACCACTCCTGCGCAGGAGGCAGGATAAACATCGGTTTGCGAACGATCCGGGCCGCATCGCAGCAGTCGGTCGTCACCCGGTATTTCAGGTCGGGACTCAGGTTCACGATCCGGTGGTAGGGGCAGACCTCGCCCGCGGCAGCCGACTGCGGAATCATCACCGTATCGCGGTCAGGACACACCTGCGAAGCCAGGAAGCCGCTCTGCCGACAGACTACGGCCGGTTCGAGGTCGCCGTAAGGCTCCGAAAACCAGCTTCCCCCGGGCAGCAGGCCGAACACTTCGAACAACACGGGCGCAGCATAGCCGACACCCGTCATCAGCGGACGCCCCTCCCCCGAACAGTTGCCGACCCAGACGCCCACGGCGTAATCGGGCGTCGCCCCGACGGCCCACGCATCGCGGTTGCCGTAACTCGTCCCGGTCTTCCAGCCGATCTTTTTCGACGATGTGAAATACTGCCACTCGCCCTCCTCCTCGGGACGCGTGACATGGCTGATCGCTTCGAACATCAGCCACAGCGCACCCCGCGAAAGGGGAATGTCGTCGGCGCTGACGACCGCCGCATTGGCCGGATCGTAGTGCGGGGCATGGATCGTATCCTGGTCGTTGAGTTTGGCCGCCATCAGCATGTAGGCCGCCGTAAGGTCCCACAGCGTGATTTCCGCGCCGCCCAGGATCAGTGAAAGTCCGTAATGGCCGGCGCTCCGGTTGATCGTTCGGAATCCCAGGCCGCGGACCAGCGACAGGAAATTCTCCCGCCCGTATTTGTCGAGCATCCTCACCGACGGAACATTCAGCGAACGCTCGACGACCCGGTTGGCCGGAACCGCGCCGTCGAACGTACGGTTGTAGTTCTGGGGCGTGAAATCCTTGTAATAGGTCGGCACATCGGGAAAAAGCATCGTCGGGAGTGCCGTTCCGTTGTCCAGCATCGCAGCGTAAAGAATCGGTTTGAGCACACTGCCGCTGCTGCGCGGCGCGGGGATGACATCGACGCTGGTTCCGGTACTCCGGTCCGCAGGGTCGTAAACGTTGCCGACATAGGCGAGCACCTCGCCGCTGTGCACGTCCATCACCACGACGGCCAGGTTGTTGATCTTGTTGCCGCGGTACTGGTTGTTGCAGCGGCGGGCCAGTGCATTTATCCGGCTCTGGAGATCGGCGTCGAGCGTCGAGCGCAACGCCCCTTTCTTCATCTTGCCCAGCAGGTACATCGCCTGCATCGGCATCGGCTCGGGAGCCTCGGGCAACGGCTCCTGCCTGGCCAGGGCGCACGTCAGGGAGTCGATGTGCCCGCTGCGCCAGATGCGGTCGAGCAGTCCGTCGCGCTTCTCCCGCAGCCGTTCGCGGTTCCGTTTCATGTGGATGAGCGACGGGGCGTTCGGCAGCACGGCGAGCAGGGCGCTCTCGCCCCACGAAAGCTGCCGCGCGCTGCGGCCGAAATAGTACCACGAAGCGCTCTCCAGCCCTACGACATTGCCGCCGAAAGGCGCATGGGCGGCATACAACGCAAGAATTTCATCTTTGTCGCAGCGCAGTTCGAGCCGCAGCGCCAACACCATTTCGATCAGTTTCTCGCGCAGCGTCCGGGGCTTTCCGTCGCGACTGAGGCGAATGGTCTGCATCGTGAGCGTACTCGCCCCGCTCGTTATCCGCCCGGCCGAGAGATTCTGCCTCACGGCGCGCCCCAGCGCCAGCAGGTCGACCCCGAAATGGTCGTAAAAACGCTTGTCCTCGTAGGTCGTGATGGCCGTCCGGAACTTGTCGGGCACGCTGTCCGTCGGAAAAAAGCGCCATTGCCCGTCGGGAGCGACCTTCGCCGACAACAGGCGTCCGTCGCGGCTCCACACCGTCGCGGAAAAAGGCTCATCGAAAAGCGTCCGCGGCAGGGCGAACAGGAACCCTGCGGCCAAAATGACCGTGAGCCCCACCGAGAGGAAACATATTGTCTTTGCCGACGCTTTTTCTGACATTTTTTTACGTATCTTTGGAGGAGATATGCACACCTCCGTCGTATCGTTGACAAAGTTATCTAAAAATCTTCACCATGAAAGCAATTCGCGCCGCATTATTTGCCGCCACCGTCCTGCTGCTCGCCTCGTGCGGCCACCGGCCGAGCGACATCATCGAATCGTCGACCAATGGTTTGTCGGGCGTCAAGATGCCGCTCCAGGTGACATTCCGCGAGGATGTCGAACTGACGAAAGACGATCTCGGGAACGCCGTTTCGTCCTCCCCTTCCGCCGATTTCGACGTTTCCCGCCTGGGAATGCGGATGCTGCGCATTGTCCCGAAATCGCCCCTGAAAAGCGATACCCGCTACAAGATATCCCTCGATGCATCGAAACTCACCGACGGAAAATTCAAGGGCTCCGCGGAATTCGAATTCTCGACGCCGAAACTGCGGTTTTCCTGCGACGACTATTGGTTGCAGCTCAGCGAAGACATGCTCTCCTACACGCTGGTGGGCGAACTCACCGCCTCCGACTATGCGGACAGCGACTACGTGGAACGGAATTTCAACATCAAGGGCGCCCAGGGGACCTCGACGACGTGGGAACACTCGCAGGACGGCCTCACGCACCGCTACACGGTCGAGAACATCGCGCCCCGCAGCGACGAAAGCTATACGCTGACGCTCGGATTCGATTACGCAGAGCAGAAGACCCTCGAGGTCGAGGTTCCCAAAAAGGACGACTATGTCGTTATGGACCACACCGTCATCGAGGAGCCGCTGGCCATCGTCGTCACCTTCTCCGAGCCCCTCAAGCCCAACCAGGATTTCAAAAACCTGATCCGGTTCGAATCGAAATTCCGGACTTCGGTCGACAAGAACCGGCTCTATATCTACCCCGAAGCACGCCTCACGGGCAACTACGAGGTTGAAATCAGCCGGGAGGTGCAGAGCAAATCGGGGCGGCGGCTCGAAGAGCGTTTCGCCTTTGAGGCGACGCTGCCTTCGCAGACTCCCTCGATCCGTTTCACGGGCAAAGGCTCCATCCTGCCCTCGTCCAACCGCATGAGCCTGTTGTTCGAATCGGTGAACTATGCGAAAGCGCGCGTACGCGTACGAAAGATATTCGCCAGCAACCTGCTCCAATTCTTCCAGCGAAACTACTACGGCGACTCCGATTTTTCGGACATGGAATATGTATCCCGCATCGTCCGCGACACGACCATCGACCTCGGAGGCAAATCGTCGACGCGGCTCGACCGGACCAACACCTACTCGCTTGACCTCAGCCGCCTGATCACCGACAGCCGGAAGTCGATGTACATGCTCGAAATCAGGGGTGTCGATCCGCTGATCCCCGTCGAAGACGACTATGATTACGACTACTATTTCGGCGATTACCGGACCTACTCCGAGCGGTCGAAGATCGTCCTTCAGTCCGACATCGGCATCATCTGCAAAAGCAACGGCGACGAGGAACTGATCGTCTACACGACCGACCTGGTTTCGGCACGCCCGAAAAGCAACTGCAAGGTCCGCGTTTACGACCGCCAGAACCAGCCGTTGGCCGAAGCGACCACCGACTCCGAAGGACGGGCCGCATTGAAGTGCAGGCAAGCCCCCTACATGATCCTGGCCGAAGCCGGCGACGATGTCGCATTCGTCAGGGGCGAGCAGGGTGCAGCGCTCTCGCTGAGCAATTTCGACGTAGGCGGCACGACCGATGCCAAAGGCATAAAAGGCTATCTGTTCGGCGAACGCGGCGTCTGGCGCCCGGGCGACGAAATCTACCTCACGCTGATCGTCACGGCGGACAATCCGCTGCCGGAGAACCATCCGGCGTCGCTGGAGTTCTACAACCCCAACGGCCAACTGGTGCAGTCGCTGGTCAGCAACAACTCCTCGGACGGCATCCACACCTTCAGATTGCAGACGACGCCCGCCTCGCCCACCGGCATCTGGCGCGCCAAGGCGAACTTCGGCGGAGCCACTTTCGAAAAGAACATCCGGGTAGACGCCGTCAAACCCAACCGGATGAAGATCGAAATGCACCTCGGCGACGGACAGACGATCGACGCCGGAAACTTCACCGGCCGCCTGACCGCCCGCTGGCTCCACGGGGCCCCGGCCGCCGGAGCCAAAGTCACGCTCCAGGCCCAACTGACCCAAATCCCGACACGCTTCAAGGGCTACGCCGATTATTCGTTCGACGACGCTACAAAGGAATTCGACCCCGAAGAGCGCGAGATCGCATCGGGCACGACCAACGAACAGGGTTCACTGCAACTGACTACCGACCAGCTCTCGTCGCTGGAGGGACTGAGTCCGGGCCTGCTGAGCGGCAAATTCACCGTCAAGGTCTTCGAAAAGAGCGGCGATTTCAGTGTCGATCAACAAATTACGACCGTCTCGCCCTACGACGCCTATTTCGGAATCGCTGTAACCGAACAGCAAAGCGAATGGGGCGACGAATACCTTGACAGCAAACGCGACCATGCCTTGAAAATCGCACTCGTCGACGCCAAGGGCCGCCCCGTAACCGGCTCGGAAGAGGTGACCGTATCGGTTTATAAAATCACCTCCTACTGGTGGTGGGACGCCTCGTCGGCCACCTCCCAGGCCCGTTATGCCAAGAGTGCGCTCAATGCCAACTACAAAACCCTCCAAACCACCCTTTCGGGCGGCAAAGGGCAGGTCACGATGCGCTGGAGCGCAGGCGACTATGGTTATTATCTGATCCGCGTCACAGGCGCTCGGCAGGCGCATTCGGCGACGCGCATCGTCTGCGTATCGTCGTCCGACTACCGGGGCGATGTCTCCTCGGTGACGGATGCCGCCACACGGCTCGCCATTGCCAAAGACAAGGATAAATACGTCCCGGGCGACAAGGCGAAGATCACCATCCCCTCTTCTCCGGGCGCACGGGCCCTGGTAAGCGTCGAGAGCGGCAATTTCGTCCGCGAAAGCTACTGGATCGACTGCACCGCCAAGCAGACCTCCTTCGAAATACCGGTCAAAGAGGGCATGGCCCCGAACGTCTACGTATCGGTAACCCTCGTCCAGCCCCACAACAACACGCTCAACGACGCGCCGATCAGGCTGTTCGGCGTACTGAGGCTCCCGGTCGAGGACGCCGGCACGCGCCTCACGCCCGTCATCGAAATGCCCGAATCGGTGAAACCCGAATCGGAGATCACGATCAAGGTCCGCGAGCAGAACGGCAAACGGATGAGCTACGTGCTGGCGCTGGTCGACGAAGGCCTGCTGGGGCTCACGCGCTTCAAAACACCCGATCCATACCTCTATTTCAATGCGACCGAGGCGCTGGGCGTCCGCACCTGGGACCTGTTCGACTATGTCATCGGCGCTTACGGCGGCCGCATCGAGCAGTTGTTCGCCATCGGCGGCGACGCGGAGCAGCCGAACACCGGGGCGCTGCGGGCACAGCGGTTCAAACCCGTCGTGCGTTTTATCGATGCGCAGAAACTGGGCGCCGGAAAAACGAACACCCACAAAATCACGCTGCCGCCCTATTTCGGGTCGGTACGCGTGATGGTCGTCGCCTCGAACGGCCATGCCTTCGGCTCCTCGGGGAAGGAAGTCGCCGTGAAAAAACCGCTCCTGGTGCAGGCGACCCTGCCCCGCGTAGTATCTACGGACGAGGAGATCGAACTGCCCGTCACGGTCTTCGCCCTTGAAAACGGGGTCGGCAAGACCGATATAAAGGTCACCGCCAACGAGTCGTTCACCATCGTCGGGCCGCAAAGCAAGAGCATCGCCCTCAGCGGCGAAGGCGAACAGGTCGTCGCCTTCCGGCTGAAGGCAGGCAAGCAGACCGGAATCGGAAAGGTCCGCGTCACGGCATCGTCGTCGGGCGACAGTTCCGTCTCGGAGATCGAACTCGACGTGCGGGAACCGAATCCCTACGTAACGACTTCCGAGGACCGCATTCTCCAGACGGGCCAGACGGCTACGGTCAAACCCCTGAAAGCCACCGGATCGGCCAAGCTGGAACTCTCGTCGATACCTCCGATCGACCTCTCCCGCCGCCTCGAATACCTCGTGCGCTACCCCCACGGCTGTATCGAACAGATCACTTCGGGAGCCTTCCCGCAGCTTTACCTCCCGGCCATCGTGGAGTGCGACAACCAGATGTTGCAGGACATCGACCGCAATATCAAGAGCGTCCTGCCGCGGCTGGGAGGCTACCAGTTGTCCAACGGTGCATTCGCTTACTGGAGCGGCGGAACTTCGCCTTCGGAGTGGGGCACGGTCTACGCAGTCCATTTCATGACCGAGGCTGCGAAATACGGCTATGCCGTAGACCGTACGATCTTCGACCGGGCGCTCAAATACCTGCGCAACAACACTTTCGACAACCCGCTGACACAGGCTTACGCCCAGTATGTCCTCGCACTCGGCGGCTCTCCCGACCGCGGCGGCATGAACCGGCTCCGCGAGAAATCGGCGCAGGCGGGTAACGACGTGAAATGGATGCTGGCCGCAGCCTACGCCCTCGACGGCAACCGGAAGGTCGCCGAAGAGTTGATCGGCCAGGCCGCAAATACGGCGGGCCAGAAGGTCAATCCCTACGACGGAACCTATAACAGTTCCGAACGGCAGATGGCAATCGTCCTGATGACGCAAACGCTGCTCGGACACCGCGAAGAGGCGTTCCGCACGGCCATGCGGATGTCCGACATCCTGAAAAAAGACAAATGGCTGAGCACCCAGTCGACGGCATGGATGCTCAATACGCTGGCGAACTTCGCCTCCACGGGACAGACGGGCATCGACGCCAAAGTCGGCCGGGAAGAGCTCCGGACTGCCAAATCGATCGTCAGCATGCCCCTCACCGCCGAGACCGAAGTAAAGAACAACGGCACAGGCAGCCTCTATGCGGTCGTGAGCCAGAGCTACACGCCGGGCAAGGGCGAAGAGACCGAAGCCGCGAACGGCATCCGGATCGATGTCCGGTACAAGGACATGAACGGCGCCGCGATGGACCCGCGGTCGGTTCCCGTATCGACGGACTTCTACGCCGTCGTGACCGTCACGAACACCAGCGGTTACGAGCGCTATGCCGACCTCGCCCTGACGCACATCGTCCCGGCGGGCTGGGAGATCACCTCCGAACGCGACCTCACGTCGGTCACCTACCAGGATATCCGCGACGACCGGGTGCTGAGTTATTTCGACCTTCGCAGCGGCGAGAGCAAGGAAATTCCCATCAAGCTCACCGCTACTTACAAGGGTCGCTACTACCTGCCCTCGATCTACTGCGAGGCGATGTACGACAACTCGGTGCGGGCGCTCAAAAAGGGCGAATGGATCGAAGTCGTGGAGACGGCCCCGGCTGCAAAATGAAAAAAGACGATTTTATTTGATTTTTCCCACAAAGTCCCTATATTTGCAACCAATGAATCCGATTATGAAAAGTTTTTCGATCAATAACGCATGGTGGTGGCGCTTACAATTTTCCGTTGTGAGTGACTTGCCGCGTGTAGTTGTTGAACGATAAATCAGCGATAAATTCGAAAAGGCCTGTTGTACTCACAACAGGCCTTTTTTCATGTGCAATATTCTAAAATCAGAAAATATGAATTACCAGGTTAATGAGAAAGGTTATTACGGACGCTTCGGGGGCGCATACATCCCCGAAATCCTGCACAAATGCGTCGAGGAGTTGCAGCAGAACTACCTGCGGGTGATCGAAAGCGAATCGTTCCGCGAAGAGTACCGCACGCTGCTGCGCGACTACGTGGGCCGGCCCTCGCCGCTTTACTTCGCCCGCCGGCTGAGCGAGCGCTACGGCTGCCGCATCTACCTCAAACGTGAGGACCTCAACCACACCGGCGCCCACAAAATCAACAACACCATCGGTCAGATACTGATCGCCCGGCAGATGGGCAAGACCCGCATCATCGCCGAGACGGGAGCCGGACAGCACGGCGTCGCCACGGCTACGGTCTGCGCGCTGATGAACATGCCGTGCGTGGTCTACATGGGCCGTACCGACGTGGAACGCCAGCAGGCCAACGTCCGGAAAATGGAGATGTTAGGCGCGACGGTCATCCCCGTTACTTCGGGCAACATGACCCTGAAGGACGCCACCAACGAAGCCATCCGCGACTGGTGCTGCCACCCCGCCGACACGTTCTACATCATCGGCTCGACGGTGGGTCCCCACCCCTACCCCGATATGGTGGCACGCCTGCAGTCGGTCATCAGCGAGGAGATCCGCGTGCAGCTGCAGGAAAAGGAGGGCCGCGACTACCCCGACTACCTGATGGCCTGCGTCGGCGGCGGCAGCAACGCCGCAGGAACCGTCTACCACTACCTCGGCGACGAGCGCGTACGGATCGTGCTGGCCGAAGCCGGAGGTGAAGGCCTCCTTTCGGGGCGGAGCGCGGCGACGATCCAACTGGGGCGCGAGGGAATCATCCACGGCGCACGCACACTGGTCATGCAGACCCCCGACGGACAGATCGAAGAGCCTTACTCGATCTCCGCCGGCCTCGATTATCCCGGCATCGGGCCGATGCACGCCAACCTCTCGCAGACGGGACGCGCGAAGGTGCTCTCCGTCGACGACGACGAAGCGCTGCGCGGGGCATTCCTACTCACACGCCTCGAAGGCATCATTCCCGCCCTCGAAAGCGCCCATGCCCTCGGCGCACTGCCTAAAATGGAGTTCCGTCCTTCGGACGTAGTGGTGCTGACCGTCTCGGGCCGCGGCGACAAGGATATGGAGACCTACCTCGAAAACATAGACCGTCCGGAAATCGCCGGCAATTTGTAAAATCCGAAAAACAGCCATCACGATGTATCAATTCACAACGGCAAGCAAAAAACTGCTCGGAGACCTCCATACCCCCGTCAGCCTCTACCTCAAACTCCGCGACGTATACCCGCAGTCGGCCCTGCTCGAAAGTTCCGACTACCACGGCAACGAAAACAGCCTTTCGTTCATCGCCCTGCGCCCCATCGCCCGCATCGGTGTCAATAACGGCGAAGCCGTCATGGATTTCCCCGACGGCCGGAGTTCGGCAAAACGCCTCGGCGGCGATTACACCACGGCGGATGCGCTGAAAGAGTTCCTCGCCGGCTTCCGCATCACGGGCGACGGCAGCGAACACTGCGGACTGTTCGGCTATACGGCGTTCGACGCAGTCCGCTACTTCGAAAACATCCCCGTCAAAGAGTACCACCACCAGGATTCCGACGCCCCCGACATCTGCTATATACTCTATAAATACCTGCTGGTTTTCAACCATTTCAAAAACGAGCTGTCGATTATCGAACTGTGCGCCGACGGCGAGGAAAACCACCTGCGCGAGGTCGAAACGCTGATCGAAGACCGCAATTTCGCCTCGTACAATTTCCGCACGACAGGCGAGCGCCGCTCGAACCTTACCGACGAAGCCTACAAGGCAATGGTGCGCGAAGGCGTACGGCACTGCCTGCGGGGCGACGTGTTCCAGATCGTGCTGAGCCGCCGCTTCGAACAGCCTTTCCAGGGCGACGATTTCAAGGTCTACCGTGCACTGCGGAGCATCAACCCCTCGCCCTATCTTTTCTATTTCGATTTCGGAGGCTTCCGCATCTTCGGTTCGTCACCCGAAACACACTGCAAAATCGAAAACGGCCGCGCCACGATCGACCCCATCGCAGGCACAGCCTTCCGGACCGGCAATTCGGCCCTCGACCGTGAACGGACCGAACGGCTCCTGGCCGACCCCAAGGAGAACGCCGAACACGTCATGCTGGTCGACCTGGCGCGCAACGACCTGAGCCGCAACGCCCACCATGTGAAAGTAGACTTCTACCGCGACGTACAGTATTACAGCCACGTCATCCACCTCGTCTCGCGCGTCAGCGGCGAGATCGACGCCGACAGCGACTCCATCCGGACCTTCATCGACACCTTCCCGGCCGGCACGCTGAGCGGCGCCCCCAAGGTACGCGCCATGCAGCTCATCTCGGAAATCGAGCCTCAGAACCGCGGCGTTTACGGCGGATGTATCGGCGTCATCGGCCTCGACGGCGACCTCAACCAAGCCATCGCCATCCGCACCTTCGTCAGCCGCAACAACACCCTCTACTACCAGGCCGGAGCGGGCATCGTCTCGAAAAGCGATCCCGAACGCGAATTGCAGGAGGTATCGAGCAAACTGGGAGCGCTGGACAAAGCCATCCGCGAGGCCGGGAAACTGATCAATTAACCGCTAAAAAAACCGAAACCATGAAATGTTTGCTTTTCGATAATTACGACTCGTTCACCTACAACCTGCGCCACATGCTGCTGGAACTGGGCCTCGAAGTCGACGTGCGCCGCAACGACCGCATCGCGCTGGACGAAGTCGCCGCCTACGACCGGATCGTGCTCTCGCCCGGCCCCGGCATCCCCTCCGAAGCAGGACTGCTCCTGCCGCTGATCGGGCGTTACGCCGCCGCCAAGCCGATACTGGGCATCTGCCTCGGCGAACAGGCCATCGGCGAAGCCTTCGGCGCAAAGCTGGAAAACCTCGCCGAAGTCCACCACGGCGTCTGCTCGGACATCCGTGTCGTGGCCGACGAGCCGCTTTTCGACGGACTGGGCTCAGGCTTCCGCGCCGGGCGTTACCACTCGTGGGTAGTCTCGGCCGAAGGGCTCCCCGACTGCCTGGAGATCACGGCGACCGACCGCAACGGCCTCATCATGGGCCTGCGGCACAAAACCCACAACCTGCGGGGCATTCAGTTCCACCCCGAATCGGTCCTTACGCCGCAGGGCAAAACCATTCTCGAGAACTGGATCACGAAATGCAACCGATAAACGCGCATAAGCTATGAAAGATTTACTATACCGCCTCTTCGAACACCAGTACATGGGCCGCTCGGAGGCACAACAGGTACTGGCAGGCATCGCCGCCGGGAACTACAACCCCGAACAGGTATCGGCACTGATCACCGTCTTCCTCATGCGCAGCATCTCGGTCGAAGAACTGGCCGGATTCCGCGATGCACTGCTCGAAATGCGCCGTCCGGCAGACCTCTCGGAGTACGAACCCATCGACATCGTCGGCACGGGCGGCGACGGCAAGAATACCTTCAACGTCAGCACCGCGGCCAGTTTCGTGGTAGCGGGCGCAGGCTACAACGTCGTCAAGCACGGCAACTACGGCGCCACCTCCGTGAGCGGCGCAAGCAACGTCATCGAACGCCACGGCGTGCGGTTCACCGACGACCGCGACCGCCTGCGGGCTTCGCTCGACGCATGCGGCATCGCCTACCTGCACGCCCCGCTGTTCAACCCCGCGATGAAAGCCGTGGCGCCGATCCGCAAGCACCTCGCCGTGCGCACGTTCTTCAACCTGCTGGGGCCGCTGGTGAATCCCGCACTGCCGAAATACCAACTGCTCGGCGTCTACAACCTCTCGCTGTTCCGCCTCTACAACTACGCCTACCAGTCGGGCGACACGCGCTTCGGTGTGGTTTACAGCATGGACGGCTACGACGAAATCTCGCTCACCTCGGAATTCAAGGTCGCAACGCCCGAAAAGGAGCAGGTTTTCACACCCGAACAGATCGGTCTCAACCGCTGCCGCCCCGAAGAGCTTTCGGGCGGCGATACCCCCGAAGAGGCTGCGCGCATCTTCGATGCCGTACTGCACAACACCGCAACTGCCGCCCAGCGCGACTGCGTCCTGGCCAACGCCGCTTTCGCCATCCGGGTGATCTGCCCCGACAAGGAGGTCGCGGAGTGCCTCGCCGAAGCACGCGAATCGCTCCTGGGCGGAAAAGCCGCGGCGGCGTTCCGGAAATTCGTGGAAATCAACAGCTAAAAGATATGGATATCCTGGAAACCATCACAGCCAACACGCGCCGGGAGGTCGCCTGGCAAAAACAGACGCTTCCCGTCGATGCGCTGCTCCGCCTCGGTTCGCCGTGGCTGGCCGAGGCGCCCCGCTCCATGCGCCGCGCACTGGCGGAATCCGAAACGGGCATCATCGCCGAATTCAAGCGCCGCTCCCCGTCGAAAGGGTGGCTGCACGAGGATGCAAAGATCGAAGCCGTCGTCCCGGCCTACGAAGCGGGAGGTGCTTCGGCCTGCTCGGTGCTGACCGACAGCGAGTTCTTCGGCGGTACGCTGGAGGATTTGCAGCAGGCCCGCCGCCTTGCAGCCCTGCCCCTGCTGCGCAAGGATTTTATCGTCGACGAATACCAGCTCTACCAGGCCCGCACGTCGGGAGCCTCGGCCGTACTGCTGATCGCCGCAGTGCTGTCGCCCGACGAGTGCCGCCGCCTGGCCCGCACGGCACATGAACTGGAACTCGAAGTACTGCTCGAAGTGCACACGCCCTCAGAGCTTTCCCACCTGAACCAATACGTCGACATGCTGGGCGTGAACAACCGCGACCTCGGGACCTTCCATACCGACGTTGAAAATTCGCTGCGGATGATCGACCTGCTCCGGCGTGAAACCGGCGGCAGTGAAGGTCCGCTGCTGGTCTCCGAAAGCGGCATTTCCGACCCGCAGACCGTCCTGCGCCTGCGCGAAGCGGGCTTCCGGGGATTCCTGATGGGCGAAGCCTTCATGAAAACCGGCGATCCGGGCCGCGCGCTGGCGGAGTTCGTCACACGGCTCAAAACCCCGCAGCCATGATCGTCAAGGTATGCGGGCTGCGCGAACCCGCCAACATCCGCGCCGTCGACCGACTGCCGGTCGACCTCTGCGGCTTCATCTTCTACCCCCGTTCCCCGCGCTGCGTACCCGACGACGAACTCCATGCCGAAGCCGTGCGCAACTGCCGCAAAACGGCCGTCGGGGTCTTCGTCGACGCCCAGCCCCGAGAGATGCTCCGCACCGCCGAACGGTTCGGCCTCAGGTGGCTCCAACTCCACGGCGACGAATCGCCCGAGACCTGCGCGGCGTTACGGCAGCGGGGTTACGGCATCATTAAGGCCATCCGCATCGCGACGGCCGCCGACCTGGCAGCCGCCCGGGATTACGAAGGATGTGCCGACTACCTGCTGTTCGACACCCGGTGCGACGGTTACGGCGGTTCGGGACGGCGGTTCGACTGGACGGTACTCGACGCCTATACGGGCAACACGCCGTTCCTCGTGAGCGGCGGACTCGATGCGGAGTGCGCCGAAGCCGTGAAACGCTTCGCCCATCCCCGGTTCGCAGGCGTAGACCTCAACAGCGGATTCGAAACGGCCCCGGCGGTGAAAGACGCCGGAAAACTCGAAAAATTCATTCCAAAAATCCAGCAATCATGAACAGAATCAACCAGTTATTCGCTTCCGGGAAGCGCGACATACTCTCCATCTATTTTTGCGCCGGGTATCCCGACCCGGACAACACCGCCGAAGTGATCCGCACGCTCGAACAGAACGGTGTCGGGATGATCGAAATCGGCATCCCCTTCAGCGACCCGATGGCCGACGGCCCGGTTATCCAGAACGCGGCCCAGCAGGCACTACGCGGCGGCATGTCGCTCCGAAAACTCTTCGCCCAACTGGCGGACATCCGTCCCGGCGTGCGAATTCCGCTGCTGCTGATGGGCTACCTCAACCCGATCATGCAATACGGATTCGAGAACTTCTGCCGATCCTGCCGCGACTGCGGCATCGACGGCTGCATCATCCCCGACCTGCCGTTCGACGACTACCTCGCCGAGTTCAAGCCCGTCGCCGACCACTACGGCGTCAAAGTCGTCATGCTCATCACGCCCGAGACCTCCGAGGAGCGCATCCGCCAGATCGACGCCCACACCGACGGTTTCATCTATATGGTCTCCTCGGCATCGACGACCGGAGCCCAAAGTGCATTCGATGAACAGAAGCAGGCCTATTTCCGCCGCATCGACGCCATGTCACTGCGCAGTCCGCGCATGGTGGGATTCGGCATCAGCAACCGCGCAACCTTCCGGGCCGCGGCAGACAATGCCTCGGGCGGCATCATCGGCAGCCGGTTCGTCACCCTGCAAGGCGAAACCCCGCCCCCGGAGGCAGCCATCAAAAAACTGCTGGAGGATCTGGAACGCTGATCCGATCCGAAAAAAACAGTCCCCGGAATGCCTGTGCATTCCGGGGACTGTTTTTGGAAACCGGACGGTTATTCGTCCTTGCCTTCGAAGAAATAGGTAGCGTAGTTCAGCCCCGCGGCATCGTAACACTTGCGCAAAGAGTTCATGCGGTGTTTGAAATCGTCGAAATCCTTGCGGTCGTAAGCCCAGCCGACCTCGGCGATAGCAGCCAGGCGCGGCAGCAGCATGTGTTTCAGATGCGGAAACGAGGCGATATACTCCGTCCACAGGTTGCCCTGCACACCGAGGATATAGGTGCGTTCCTCGGGCGTAAGCTGGTCGTAGGGATCGAGTTCATAAACCTTGCGCATCGGAACGTATCCGCCGATACCCATCGGCTCCTTTACAGGATCCTTCGTCTGATAATAGTCGAGGTAACAATGGACATTCGGCGTCATGATGACATGATTGCCGGCCTTGGCCGCGGCGATACCGCCCTTCGAGCCGCGCCACGACATGACGGTCGCCGTCGGCGAAACGCCTCCTTCCAGGATTTCATCCCAGCCGACGATCTTCCGGCCGTGTTCGCGGAGCCACTTCTCCATGCGGCGCACCGTATAGCTCTGGAGTTCGAATTCGTCCTTCAGCCCTTCGGCCTTGATACGCTCCTGGCACAGCGGGCACTGTTTCCAACTGTCCTTCGGGCACTCGTCGCCACCGATGTGGATAAACTCCGAGGGGAAGAGATCGAGCACCTCTGCAAAGACGTTCTGCAGGAACTCGAACGTCGTCTCCTTGCCCGGGCAAAAAACCTCCTTGCTGATGCCCCAACGCTTGCGGACCTCATAACCCTCGCCCTTGCAGCCCAGCCACGGATAGGAGGTGAGCGCAGCGACGGCATGGCCCGGCAGTTCGATTTCGGGAATCACCGTGACGTAGCGGTCGGCGGCATATTTCACGATCTCGCGGATCTCCTTCTGTGTGTAATAACCGCCGTGGGGCGTCTTGTCGTACTCGTTCGAAGTGTGATGGTGGCCGACGAGCGTCTCTTTGCGCACCGATCCGACACGCGTCAGCTCGGGGTATTTCTTGATCTCGATACGCCAGCCCTGGTCATCGGTCAGATGCCAGTGGAACTTGTTGAGTTTGTGCATGGCGAGGATGTCGATGTACTCCTTGACCTCGTCTACCGTCCAAAAGTGGCGGCAGGGATCGAGCATGCCCCCGCGGTGTCCGAAATAGGGTTTGTCCTCAACCGTTACGGCGGGCAGCACGCCTTGGCCGTCGACGATCAACTGGCGCAGGCTTTGCAGGCCGTAGAACACACCCTGCGGTGTACCGCCGTTCACCTCGACACCCGAAGGAGTCACCGTAAGTTTATAAGCCTCGGCTTCCAGCGAGCCGTCCACCGACAGGCGGATGTCACCCGCGGCGGCAGCCTTCATAACGCCGCCGAGGACAGGCTCAACCTCTTCGGCAAAAATCCGGGCCGAACGGCGCAGTTCGGCATCTTTTCCGACACCGATCTTCGTCGACGCGGTTACGGTAAAAGTTCCCTCGCCGGGCTTCACCGAGAGGGGTTTGGGAACGATGTTGGCCTCGGGTCCCGCTCCGAAGGCCGCGCACGACAAACCGACGGCGCACAGCGACAAAAAGAGTTTTTTCATTTGCATTCAGGTTATAGTTAAAATTGTCGTTTCAGCGGAAATTCGTGCACATGCGCGACCTTTTCGCGGAGACCTACAACCTGCACACGAATCAGGCTGTCCGCAACGTCGCAGCGCACATAGCTTTTGTTGTCGTTGACCACGATCGGGAACTGCGTACCCTGTTCCCCGGCCGGGCGGAACGAATAAGCGTGGTCGTGGCCGCAGAGCATCAGGTCGATCCCGGCCTCGTTGAGCACCGGCACGAAGAGTTCGTTGAGATGGACGCTCCCGTGCCACGCCTCCGCCATGGGCGGAATGTGGAGCAGGACGATCCGCGCCGATGCCGAAAGGAACTCGTCCGAGCGCACGGCCCTTTTCAGCCATTCGCATTCCTCGGTGCGGTAAGCGTCGTAGTCGGCCAGCCCGTTATACTCCGCATGGTCGTCGGGTTTGTCCTCCCCGCAGTCCAACAGCAGGATGCATACGTCGCCATAGCGGTAGATGCCGTAAAACCGTCCGTCCTGTCCGGGGAAATAGTCGCCGAGGCTGTCGGCAAAAACGCCGCGCGTCTCGTGGTTGCCGCGGGTGAACAGAATCGGGGTCCCGGTGGCGAAGAGCGACACCGAAGCGTCGAGGTATGCTTTGAAAAGCTGCTCCCCGCTCTCGACGCTGCTCGACATATCGCCGTTGAAGGCCACGAATCCCAGTTTCGAAAAATCCACGCTCTTGCAGAGCCGGGTCATGTAGTCGGCTTTGCCGTGGATGTCATTCAGCACGATAAACGAGCAGCCGGAACCCGCCTGCGGGAAGGTCCGAAATTCATAAGCCCGGCGGCGGGAAGCGTCGGCATCCAGGGTTTTTCCGTAGGTGACGTTGTTGACATCGGGCCACGACTGCACCTCCTGCGAAAAGATGCGGTAACGGTAATCGGTCCCGGGCTGCAATCCCCGGACCCGGACCGCATGCAGGGTCCTGCAAGCCAATTTGCGGCCCGCGACGGTCTGGTAATACCGCGCCTGTCTCAAAGCAGGGGCGTTCAGGCTGTCGGCGGGCGACGCCTCGACCCACGAAAGCGCAGGCTTGCTGGTGGTCCAGACCACCGTCACCCCGTCGTGCGTCATGTTGCACAGGTAAGGACCATGTGTAATTCGAAGTTCCTGGGCGACAGCCGTCCATGCGAAGGCCACTCCCGCCAATACGAAAAGCAGTTTTTTCATTCTATTTTCAGTCGGTTGCCTTGTCCGGCAAATGGTTCGGAATCGCCCGCGACTCCTGAACCGGAAGTCATGTTACGAAGGTAGTGATTATTCCCCAAACTGCCGCATTAACGCCAAAAAAAGGAGGCAAATCGGTTTCGATTCGCCTCCTTTTTGTTGTTTTACAGGTTTACTTTATCCGCTTCAGGAGTTCCTGCTTGCGATCGGACTCCTTGAGCATCGCCACGAAATAACGGGCATCGGCCCGGTTTGCCGCCGTCGGGTCGGCCTCGTAAACCTTCACAAAATGTTCGGCGTGTTCGGCCAGGGCATGCCGGCAGTCGATATTGATCGCCAGCACCTCGGTAGCATCCCCGGCCTTTTCGCCGGGTCCCCACGAAAGACCCGTGACCGTTTCGCCGGACTCGACTGCCGTGCAGGCCGACGGATCGGCGCCCGAAACATTGAGCGTCAGCGACGGATAATAGAAATAGAGCCCGCCGGGCAGATCGACCGTCAGTGTCAGCGTATTTTCCGCGGCCCGGCACGTCACCTCCGCATGGCGGCGCAGGTAGTTGTATTCGAAATATTCCTCCGGCGCGGGCATCCACAGGCAATCCTCTCCGTCCTTACCGCAGGTATTGTTGAGCCACAGCAGCATTTCGGACCAGGAACGGTCGGTTCCGTGCACCCCGATATTGACCGCCTCGCGCTCGGCGACAGGACGGGCCAACTGCGCCTCGATCACCCCCGGAATCGCCTTCGGCTGCCAGAATCCGCGCTCGAGGATTTTCTTCGTCAAATCGCCTTCCACGGCAAAGGGACGGAGTTTTTCGCCGCCCGACTGCACGAAAATAGTTTGAATCGGGTCATAGTCCTGCGCCGCAGTCACATAGGTCTTGTTGCCGTCGGGTTCGGCCAGCATCTTGCACCCGCGGCCCGAAAGGCGGTCGAGAATGATTTGCTGGGCGAGGCCGTAATGCTTCAGGATCGAGTCGGGCAGGTCGACCGACGGGGTGTTCATATCGTGGAAAGCGATGCCGACGCCATAGCTGAGCATTTCGGCCACGTCGCCCCACATCAGCCCCTTCTGCATGAAGAACCGGTAATAGTTATCCGTATATCCGGGCTTCACGGTCGCTTCGGCATCCATGTACTCCCATTCGGGGGAGATCGTGGTGGCGAAGGCGAAACGCACTTCGCGCCCCGTGCCGTCGGTCGAGCCGAGCGTCTTGCCGAAGCTGTACGTGTCGGGCGGCATGTCCCCGCCGCGCAGGTGCGCCGCCGTATAAAAATAGGTATCCGAAAGGGGCCGTCCGTTGATTGCAGCCCACGTCGTCGAGAAGGCGGCCTGCTTGCAGTCGTCCTGCGTCAGCAGCACCAGCAGCGACTTGTTGTATTTCAGGGGAGGAATCTCGATCTGCACGCCGGAAAGGTCGGTTCCGGGATCGAACGTCAGCGTAACTTCGGCCGTTACCCGGCGGGGTTCATCGCCGAACGGATAAATGTATTCCGCAGGGGGGGGGAAATCGGGATTATCCGGACCCTCCGGTCCCTCGGGCTCCTCGCCTCCCGTTTTCGGCATTTTGATACAACCCGCCAACAACAGCGCGGCAGCCGAGGCGAATAGCACAAAAGATGGGATGAGCGCTTTTTTCATAAATACAAAGATAGCGAAAATCGGGAATATCAGCGTTTTTTCGCCGCCTTTTTCTTTTTGCGGACCGACCAGCCGAAATGCCCCAGCGCCTCGCCCAGCGCGAAATATTCACCGTGGGAATAGACGATCGGATCGGCGCGTTCGAGGCAGAAACGGCCCGTCGCGGGGTCGATGTAGGCTTCGTCGGCCTGCACGCCGACCACCTCGGCCAGAAACATGTCGTGCGTTCCGAGCGGCAGCACCTGCGTCACACGGCACTCGATATTGACAGGGGCCTCGGCAATGACGGGAGCAGCGACCTTTTCGGACGGAACAGGCGTCAGGCCCATCTCGCGAAATTTGTCGTAATCGCGCCCCGAGCGCACCCCGCACCAGTCCGCAGCACGCGCCAGGTCGCGCGTCGTAAGGTTGATGACAAATCCGCCCGCCCGGCTGATGATCGCATGGGAATGGCGTCCGGGCCGCACCGAGACATAGCACATCGGCGGGTCGGAACAGATCGTTCCGGTCCACGACACGGTCAGCATGTTATACTCTTCGGGCGTTGCACCACAGCTTACCAGCACCGCCGGCAGCGGATAAAGCACGGTCCCGGGTTTCCAATTCTGTTTCATAGCAAATTCTATTTGGCAATCATAGACCTCCATATACCAGCCGCTGCCGAACGCCGTCTTTGCCGCCTGCGGCGTCATCTACCAATCCGACCCCACCCCACCCTGAGGGAGGGAAGCTGCGGCCGCAGCTTCCGGTTCACACAGCCAAGTCTATGATCGCGTTTATTTTTCAGAACAAAGGTAACGGTTTTGGCAATGGGAACCAACACCGCCGCGGATCATTCTGCCGTATTACGACCCGAAATTGAACAGAATTAATTCGACAACCTCAGCCATTTTTGCCTATATTTGTCAAAATGATTTCCGATTTCGTCCAATACCTCGAAGCCGAACGCCGCTACTCGCCGCTCACGGTCCGCAACTACCGCCACGACGTGGAGCAGTTCCTCGCATGGCTGGGAGTCACGGACGCGGATTTCGAGCCGCGGAGGATCACGACGGAGGATATCCGCGAGTGGATTCTCCACCGCACCGAGCAGGGCGGCGTGAGCGCGGCTTCGATGAACCGCGAGGTTTCGTCGCTGCGCGCGCTGTTCCGCTGGCTGCTCCGCACGGGAGCCGTCGACCGCGATGTCGTGCGTCCGATCTCCTCGCTGCGAACCTCACGCCGCCTGCCGGCATTCGTCCCCGAAAGCCGCATGAGCGGCATCGTCAGCGAATGCGAATGCGACAGTGAGGATTTCATCCGCGAACGCAATTCGCTGATCATACTGCTCTTCTATGCCTGCGGCCTGCGACTGGCCGAACTGGTCGGCATCGACCGCGGCGACTTCTCGGCAGACTTCACGTCGCTGCGCATCCGGGGCAAGGGAGACAAGGAGCGGATAGTCCCGATCCTCGAATTCGTACGCGAAAAGATTTTACATTACGCCGGGTTAATTGAGAGGCAAAATATTTGCATTTCATCGGAAAAAGCACTATTTTTAACACTCGAAGGAAAACGCATATCCCGGACGGCGGTATACCGTACGGTGCAGGAAGAGCTGGGCAAAGCGGGCGTACAGGGCAAGAAAAGCCCCCATGTGCTGCGACACACATTCGCTACCCACCTGCTCAACGGCGGCGCCGATATGCGCGAAATACAGGAACTCCTCGGGCACGCCTCGCTGCAGGCCACACAGGTCTACACGCACAACAGCATCGCCAAGCTCCGGGAGATTTACGCGAAGGCCCATCCCCGCGAAAAGGGAGGCAAATGATTAACTTTTATAAACTGTAAGGCTATGAACGTACAGATTCAATCCGTGAAATTCGACGCCGACAAACGGCTCGTCGAATTCGTGAATGCCAAAATGGCGAAGTTGGACCGCTTTGCGGAGCGCGCAACCAGCGCCGAGGTCATTCTGAAACTCGATAAAGACCACGAAAAGGGAAATAAATTCGCAACGATCACGTTGCACATGCCCGGCGAAGACCTGGTGGCCTGCCACCAGTCGAAAGCCTTCGAGGAGTCGGTAGACGAAGCCATCGACGCACTGAAACGCCAGTTGGAAAAATTCAAGGCAAAATCGGAAAAATAAAACCCCACCAACCTTAATACCTTAACTAACCAACGCCGCTACGGCCGCCTTATCACAAGGCGGCCGTAGCATTTTTCGGGAGCAGGGCGAAGAAGGGAGAACCCGGAACCGATTAACCCAGCCTACTCACTGCCCTGCTCCCTATGGGCATCGGTCCGGGTATGTTTTTTCAGATCAGTATACCCACTCGAAGTCGTCGACCTGCATTTCGTTCGTCGAACAGCCCGTCAGGTAATCGCCGCGTACGCTCGTAGCGCACGAAATCACCAGTGAGAATTTTTCCGGGGCAGGCTTGGCTGCATTCTCCGCATACCAATTGAACGGAAGCGTGGCCTCGACCCAACCGGCCGCAGTCTGGGTAATGATCAAATCCGCGTAACCCAGAATCGCGCCTTCATCAAGACTCTTCGTCGCTGCCGGGTCCCACATACCGGTGGGAGCCGTCATGCCCGAAGTTACACCGTGCTGTGCTGTCCAGTCGACGACAGCCGCGAAAATACGCGAGCGGTCGGGCTGATCCTTGTATTTATCCGCTTCCGGGTCGTTCGAACCCAGTTTATCGATCGTGCCGACCTTTGCCTTGTAGCGTACTTTCAGCGCACTCGGACGGGCCGTCCAGGTATAGGCTTTGCCGAAATTGACCGTACCGGAGAAGCCCGAATAATTGAAATCGCCGGTGAACATGTTTCCCGGGGCGAACACGAATCCCATAACCATCCGGGCCGAAAGAAGGGCCGTCCCGGCTTCCGTTTCGCTCTCCCGGCAAAGCGGCGTAAAAATCGTAGGCGCACCGCTTTCGTCATATTGTTCAAGGAATGCGTTGTTACCGCTGTCCCAGAGCTTCAGGCCTGCGGGATTGGGATAAGTGATCGGCCACTCCTTCTTGCTGTCGTCGATCCACATTCTTTTCGACCATCCCGACATGTCGCCGTTGGGAATCTTATCCCCGGCCGCCGTCGTAAACTCACCGCTGTCGAGCACCTTCTCGCCATCCAGCATACGGTATTCGTAGGTTGTGGCGGCAAAAATGCCCGTACCGGCCTTAATCGTATAAATATCAAGTTCCGCCTCGTTTTTCGACGCTTCATAAACCGGAGCGATATTGAAAACGGTCCCGTCCGCGGACACCGCATCGGTCCATGCCTCGGCATCCTTCACACGATACTGTACCTTTGCACCTTCGGGCTGATTCTTCACCGTCAGCGTCGCCGTATTGGCCCACAGGTCGGCATCGTTATTATAAGTAATCGTTTGGGGACCCGACAGGTGGAATTTCAGGGTCTCGGTCGCCCGCTGCGCCTTGGCATCGGTTACCGTCAGCGTAAAGTCGTGATTCGAAGTCTGGTCGTAAAGCTGCGCGATCAGCGGAATCAGCGACGAGATATTGAACGTCAACGCCGTCTTACCCTTCACGTCGTCGCCCACCGGGAAACCCAGTCCTTTCAGTCCGGCAGCCATCTGGCTCGTAGCCGGAGTCACCAGATTCATCTCCGCAGCGAGGCCCAGGGCACTCAACTCCTCAGGAGTCAGGAACGGCGAATCAATACGGATCGTAAAATCGGCGACACCGCCCGGCGCAGCCACATTCACGACAACCGACATCCCCGACTCAATTTCGTGGGTAGCTTTGATGTCGCCGTCCTTAAGCGTTATCGTCGGTGCGGGGGGGGGCGTTTTTTCGTCCTCACCATCGTCCCCGCATGCTACGAAGAGCGACGCAGTCATGGCCATAGCCACAGTCATACACACTAATCTTTTCATGATCAAGCTAATTTAAATGAGAAATTCTGTTTGCTGTTGAAACAAAATTAGAACCCTGCCGCGACGACGACAAATAAATTCAACGGACACGGAAAGAATGATTATTAAAAGCCGCTTTTTCATCACGAAAAATCAGCGGGCAGGCCAAATCCACGAAACAGGGACTCCCGTCTCCGCCGGATACAACAAAAAACGGCCGCACTTGCGTGCAGCCGTAGCTTCGTAGTGGATAGGGGATTCGAACCCCTATGTCGTGCGTGAGAGGCACGTATCCTAACCCTTAGATGAATCCACCGGTTTAGTTTTGTGGTGCAAAGATAACGCCTTCTTTCGAAACTCCAAAATTTTCCTGTAAAATATAGTTTTTTTTTCGTTTTTTGCCGCCGCAAATGCTTTTTACGCTATCTTTACATAGACACTGAAAAACATTTGCCATGAAATTCCGCACACTTACGGTCCTGGCCGTCGCTGCAACGCTGACGGTCGGTTCCTGTACAAAACGTCCCATACAACCCCAATTCTCCGTTATAACCGCAGATACGCTGATCGACGGAAACGGTTTTACCTGCAAGATCGAATACCGCTTCGCCTCGATCGGCAACGCCCAGGCCTCCCCTGCCCTCGCAGCGATCGAGCAGGCGAACATCGGCCGCTTCTTCGAACTGGAAAACTTCGAGGGTACACCCCGGGAAGCCATCGAAGCTGCGGTCCGCCAGGCCGTGAATGACATGATGCCGCCCGAAAATACGCCTGAAATGTCGGAACACCGGTTGTGGGAAGGCGAAATCTCCGCCGAATCCGAAGGATCGGTCGTCGACACGCTCCTCTGCTACATCATCACACGTTCGAGTTACACAGGCGGCGCACACGGCATCTACGGCACGGAGTGTTACACCTACTCGCTGGCAGGCGGTTATGAGATTACAACCGCCGACCTGTTCACCGAAGCGCAACTGGAGCGGCTCAACGAGTTGATCCGCAAGGATATTTACGAACAATACGAAGCGAAGAATGACGACGAGCTGTCGGAAAAGGGATTTTTCCCGGAATACATTCGCGCAACGGAGAATTTCCGCGTCACGCCCGAAGGCATCACGTTCTACTACAATCCCTATGACATCGGATGCTACGCGCTCGGGGCCGTCGAAGTAGAGGTGAGCCGCGAAGAACTGGCCGAACTCTGACGCACCGTCCGGGTAAAAAAGAAAAAAGGTCCGAGTCTCACGACTAGGACCTTCTTTTTTGGCGGGGAACCACCCCCTCCAAAAATGAGGTTCAATCGGAGGTATTCGACCGCGAAACGAGTACCGTTTCTCTGGTCTTAGTAACGGACATTCCGTTACAACCTGCCGATTTCCTCAACCAACCTAAAACTACTAACCTAAATGAACCTTAAAACTTCTCTGCAAAGATAAGGGGCATTTTTCAATTACGCAAATATTTTATGAATATATTAAATATATTTAACAATTTGGTAACATTGGCAGACCAATAAATCTACTTACCCGATTAAGTAAACCGTCTCGCAAGTATTTAATCCTAAATGAATTCAGCATACAAATGAGGCCGGCAATACCCATCCGGCAATATTTCCGGAAAAACCGGCCAGGTTAACACGAAAAAGTTGGAACCCGGAGCAACCGGAGAAAAACAGGACGGAAAAACCGGAAAAGGCTTTTCAAGAACCCGGAGACAAAAAGTAAAGACCGCCGAAACCGGACATAAAAAAATGCCTTCCGAAAAAGGCACAAAAAAAAGGAAACCTGGAATCGGACCATAGTCCGTCTTTCCCAGTTTCCTCACCAACCTAAAACTACTAACCTAAATGAACCTTAAAACTTCGCTGCAAAGATAAGGTGAAAAAACCATCTGCGCAAGCTTTTATTAAAATAATTTTCAAATTTTTTGATATTTTTTAATATTGCCCATGGTTGATAAAATACATATTATTGAAAGTCAACAATATAAACCGCAATCAACAACTTTTACAAAAAACTTTTTACCCCGCGCGTGCAGTATCGGCAAAAACGTGCATTTATATATAAAAAGCACGATATGACGATAGTAACGGATAAATTGCTACTTTTGCAAAATGATTTTAGCAACACCCTCTACAGTCAACCCTTTCCCGTGCAAAACCTCGGCAGAGATTTTGCATCTTTTTCATTGCCTATCCTCAAACTCCGAACCTAACCAATAGTTTTACATTGCGATGACAGTATCGTTGATTATTTCTACTTACAACTGGCCTCGAGCGCTTTATTTATGCCTCGACAGCGTGATGCAACAGACCGTCATGCCCTCCGAAATCCTGATTGCGGACGACGGATCGGGTATGAGCACCCGCGATGTCGTAAAGCACTTCGAGAATATTTCGCCAGTTCCCGTGCACCACATCTGGCACGAGGACCGAGGATTCCGGGTAGCCGCCATCCGCAACAAAGCCATTGCCGCCAGCCGTGGGGAATACATCATCCACATTGACGGCGACCTGATCCTGCATCGGAATTTCATCCAGGATCACATGATCTTCGCCCGCGAGGGGTGTTATGTTTCCGGATCCCGCGGCGTTATCACGGAAATGCTGGCCGAAAAAGTACTCAGCGGCGAGATTACCTCGCTCTCGGCTACGACCAAAGGTGTCCGCAACAGCAATAACGCCATGCGGATTCCGATCATGGCAGTACTTTACCAACTTTTCGGCCCTTCACGGTCGCCGAGAAGTTGCAACCTGGCTATCTGGCGCAAGGATCTGATCCGCGTCAACGGATACGACGAAAGTTTCGAAGGTTGGGGCTACGAAGATACTGAACTGGTATTGCGCCTCAATAACAGCGGCGTGACACAGCGTTGCATGAAGTTCCGGGGAATCGTATTCCACATTTACCACAAAGAGGCCTCGCGCGACAACAAGTCCAAAAACGAACAGCGCTACAAAGACAGCATCCGCGAACACCGGACCCGCTGCGAAAAAGGCCTCGACAGGCATCTTACGCCCAAGATCTCCTACGAGACCGAGAGGGGCTCAGCGATTGCGATCGGCGGCTGATCGGCTGTTTTGCATCCGGCGCGCACGCTATTTTTCAAACGATGACTTCCGCGGGAAACGGGCTTTGAGAAATTCCCGGACCCGGGCACGGTCTTCATCGGTCATCCGGGCGTCGTCGTTCAGGCAGAACAGCGACGGATCGTACTTCCTCATAACAGACTCAATATCCGGCGCATAAGCCGGAATGCAGCGCGAATCGCTCCCGCAACCGGAACCGAACGCCGCACAAAGCAGCCGCAGCGGATTGTGCAGCTTGTTGTACCGATTCACCCTACGCAGCGAGGCACGCCCTTCCTCAAGGGCATAATAATGTACCAGCGAGCGCTGCCAATCCCCGAACGAGCGGAATCGGCTGCGAAGATTCCCGGCCAATGCCTCCTGAAACACGTCACAGCATTCCAGGTAATCGCTGCGACGGTAGGCATCGACATTGTGATGCGGAGCCAATGGGGTGCACTTGCCGTACCGCTTCTTCACGAGGTCCTGCATCCGCAGGATCGTATAGCAATAAATATCGTCGGGATGGCGTTTCAGCGACTGCTTTTTCAGCCGGACAATCGGCAGGCCCCGGGCATCGAAGAAAAAACCGGGATCGACCGGAGCGCTGAAAAACATATCGTCGTTGGCGTAAAGGAAATGCTCCGACAATCCGGGAATCCGCGCCAGGAACAACTCGATCACCGTCGAATTGAAAACAGGCAGAATCTCCGCCGGCATAATCTCCCGGTGCGACACCACCCTGATCCGCGGATTCGACGTATCGAGCCATGCCGGCGTCTGGTCGTCAGTTACGATGTAAATACGGCGCACCCAGGGCGCATACAACTCCACCGAGCGCAGTGAGTAGCGCAATTCGTCGTTCTCCGCATAGCGGCACTCCCCCGCAGCCTGGGGGTCTACCTGCTTGTCTGCCGGGAGAAACGCATTTTTCCGCGCCAACCACTCGGGGTCGTTTCCGTCGACCCAAAGGTATACCAGATCAATATCCATCGTATTTCGCTTATTTATCGGTTACACGTCTCCGCCACACCGGAATCAGGTCGAACAAACGGTACGTCGCCCGATCACCGCACTCCTTGACCTTCAGCCACGTAAGCCCCCACCGATCGTATGTACGACGGGTAATGCGGCGAAACCGCGCGTCGATACGGATTCCACGGGCATCCGCATAGGCCACAAATGCCTTGTGGGCCAGATATTTGTCCTGCTGTTTCTTAGGTGTCTGGCGGCTTTTGGTAATCGAGGCCCCGTTGACTACATAACGGTAGACCACATCGGGAACCGTCACCAGACTCTCCGATTCGCCCAGCAGGCGCATCGTATATTCCACATCCTCGTAGCAGACCCGTTCACGGAAGCGCAAACCCATCTGCAGCAACATCTCCCGCCGCAGAAGTTTATTCATCACATAGAAGTCGGGCGGACAATGGGCTGCGAGAAACCGCTCCTGAACGGCCGTGACCAGTTTCGGTTCCGTATAATGAACCGTCCATTTCGAATAGGACGGTCGTATTTTCAATATCGACGCACAGGCAATATCGGCTCCCGACTGCCGGGCGGCTTCATAAAGGCGTTCGCAATAGGCCGGATCGATCCAGTCGTCGGAATCCACATAAAGGACGTATTCGCCCGTCGCAGCGTCGAAACCCCGGTTACGGGCTCCGCCCAGGCCGCGGTTTTCCTGCGAAATAACCCGGATACGGCTGTCCTGCGCCGCATAGAGGTTCAGGATGTCGATCGATCGATCGGGGCTTCCGTCGTCGACGCAGACGATTTCGATCTCGCGCAGGGTTTGCCCCACTATGCTGTCCAGGCAGCGAGCCAGAAACGGCTCGACGTTGTAGACCGGAACAATAACGCTAACTTTCGGTTCCATCGGTTATCGAATATAATTTTTTACCGCTTCGGCGATTCGTTCGCCGTCGAGTGCCGCAGAAATAATGCCGCCGGCATAACCGGCTCCTTCTCCGGCGGGGAATAACCCCTTCGTTTCGGGGTGCATCAGCGTCTCCCGGTCGCGCGGAACACGCACAGGCGTCGAAGTACGCGACTCCACCCCCACGACCACCGCCTCGTTGGTCAGATACCCGTGCATCCGGCGGCCGAAGGTCCCCAGTCCCTGTCGCAGCCCCTGGGCAATAAAGCCGGGCATCCACTCGTCCAAGCGCGACGGCGTAATACCGGGAATATACGATGTACGGGGCAGCGACCCGCTCGCGCGACCCGCCGCGAAATCAGCGACACGCTGTGCCGGAGCGATCTGATGCTCTCCGCCCTGCTGCCGGGCCAGTTCCTCGAACTGCTGCTGGAATTTCAGCCCCGCCAACTCGCCCCATTCGGCGCGCAGGTGGCCGAAGTCCGCAAGCCGAACCTCCGTAACCAACCCCGAATTGGCATAGGGCGACGTACGCCCGCTGGGCGACATGCCGTTGACCACCGACTCTGCGGCATCGGTCATGGCCGGAACGATGAAACCGCCCGGACACATACAGAACGAGTAGACGCCGCGGCCATTTTCCTGGCTCACGAGCGAGTAGGAGGCCGCCGGAAGGTATTCGCCACGCGTCTCCTGGTGATATTGAATCGAATCGATCAACGCCTGCGGATGTTCGATACGCACACCCATCGCAAAAGGCTTGGCCTCGACACGCACACCCCGGCGGTGGAGCAATTCATAAATATCGCGCGCCGAATGGCCCGTCGCCAGCACAACGGCGGCGCCTTCGATGAGTTCGTCGCCACACCAGACCCCGCAAATACGGTCATCGGCGATTTTCAGGTCCGTCACACGGCTCCCGAAACGAAATACACCGCCCGCCCCGACAATCGTCTGCCGGATATGCTGCATGATGCCCGGTAATTTATCGGTTCCGATATGGGGATGCGCTTCGAAGAGAATTTCAGGCGTAGCACCATGAAATACCAACGTCTGCAACGCCTTGTTATAGTCGCCGCGTTTCTTGCTGCGCGTGAAAAGTTTGCCGTCGGAGAAAGTCCCGGCCCCGCCTTCACCGAAGGCGTAATTCGAATCGGGGTCCACGGCCCCGTTGCGATTGATCTGCGCGATGTCACGCTTGCGGGCCAATACGTCGCGACCGCGTTCCAGGATCACAGGACGCAGCCCCAATTCGATCAACCGCAGCGCAGCAAACAGCCCCGCCGGCCCCGATCCCACGATCACGACCTCCGTACGGCCCTCGACCGACGGATAATCGAAATACACCGGCCCGGGCTGCGGCTCACGGTCGACATACACTTCGAGGGTCAAGTTCACTTTCACCTGCCGCTGCCGGGCGTCGATCGACCGCTTGACGACCCGCACCAATGCAACGTCGGCTTCTACGATACCCATACGGCGCGCCGCCTGCGAAGTGTAAAACTTCGCATCTGCGGCCTGCTTGGGCGTGAGTTGAAGGGTAATAAGCTGCGGCATGTCTAAAATTTACAGACAAAAGTAACCAAAAAAGCCGGATAATGCCCCGTGTACGTTGTGTTTTGTGAATTTTTACCTACCTTTGTCCTACCAATGCGGATATGGTGTAATTGGTAGCCACGTCAGACTTAGGATCTGATGCCTCACGGCGTGGGGGTTCGAGTCCCTTTATCCGCACTTTTCAGTCTCCTTTTGGAGACTTTTTTTGTGAGCATAGCGACGCAAATAAGCGCATTTTAATCTATATATCAGTGAATTACAATCAAAGATACAATTCTTTGTCAAAGCAAAAGTGTTCCGAAAAAAGCACATTTTGAATCTACCAAACTGTGGTCAACACGTTTTTTGGCAAATCTTGGTAGAACGGAAATAGGATAATGCACTGATAAGCACAGTTTTACAGCAAACTTTCTTGACTTTTCAATCGTATTACTAACACTTAACAATGATTGAAATGCAAAACAGAAAAACTTTTTTCGTGTCATTCTTTCTTCGCCGCGACCGAGTAATGAAAGACGGCACAGCTCCGATCATAGCACGAATATCCGTCAATGGGATTGCTAAAGAGATTTATACACAATGCCGTACCCCGGTCGATAAATGGGATAAATCAAGAGGCCGTGCTACTGGACGCGACAAGCTCGCCTACGAAGTGAACGCTTATATTGACGATTTTAGAGGTAAGGTAATAGAAATATACAGAACCTTGCAAGCCGAAGGTATGGAGGGTAACGCCATAGAAATTAAGGAACGGTTACAAGGCCCGGCAAACGAGGCAAAAATGTTTTTGGATGAATTGACGCTCTATTGCGAAAAACGGCAGAAAGAGGTCGGCGTTCGCATCACACAATTAACCTCAAACAAATATTACCGCCTTTGCCGTTACCTGCGCGAGTACACTAAACAAGAGTATAAAAAAGACGATATTCGATTGTCGGCGGTATCATACGGCTATCTCGACGGCTTCAATACCTTTTTGCAGACAGCGCACCGATGCCATCATAATGGCGCAGTCAATATCTTGGATTGTCTGCGCAATTTTATACTTTTTTGTTTACGCAACGAGTGGATCGAGAAAAATCCTTTCAAAAATTACAAGCTGAAAGAGGTCGCCCCTCCGCCGAAAGAGCATTTGACAAAAAGGGAAATCGAACTGTTGATGGAAAAACCGATGCCGAACCTGCGGTTGGAAAACGTGCGGGATATTTTCGTGTTCTGTTGTCTGACCGGGTTGGCGTTCGCCGATGTCAAAGAGTTGAAACGCGAACACCTTACGACTGATGAACAAGGCAATATGTGGATTCGAAAACCCCGTGAAAAGACGGCAATAATGAGTACTATTCCACTACTGCCCCAGCCAAAAATAATTTTACAAAAGTATGCTTTCGATTTGCATTGCACACGAACAGGCAAACTTTTACCCGTACCAAGCAATCAGAAAATGAACGCTTATTTGGCTGAAATCGCCACTATCGGCGGGCTGAACAAAAAGCTGACGACGCATTGCGCCCGGCATACGTTTGCCTGTCTTGCGGTTGAGTATGGGATGCCTATTGATGTATTAGCAAAGATTTTGGGACACTCCAATACGAATATGACACGCCATTATGCGAAATTCTCGGAGCAGTTAATTGGACGGGAAATGCAGAAAATTGGAGAAATATTTGCATCAGCAAAATAGAAAAGAGGAAAACTACCTTTATGTTTTACATAAAGGTAGTTTTAAGAGGATAGTCTTTATTGAAAGAAATCTTTGATATATTTTCCAGAAGTATATATATCGCGCTCAATAGATAATCCAAAGGGCAGATGTATATTCTGGAGTTCTGAAAGCATAAGATACCCCCATTCCCATTCCAGTATGCAACAATACCCAAACAATTTCCAATCTCCATTTGATTGTCGTTCTGCTTCTGTTATGAGCCAAGTTCCAGAACCGCAGGGGTTGAAATATTTGACGAGAACTTCTGCATCAAATCCTTTTTCATCTTGTGAATGGAGTGGATGAGTTTCGAATTTTTTGATAATTTCTTTCGTGAGGAGTTTCATATTCGAGATAGCAGTTTTTATACTCTCGCACGGAGTTCTAACTGTCTGGAACGCCCAGGCAGCAAAGGCCCGGCCAACGCACAAAAACGGAATGTCATAGGTCTTGAACCTTGACATTCCGTTTCTGTGCGTTATCTTTGCCGGGCTGGGCTGGGCTTATATAGACAATTATTCCGCTTAATGTCGTCTTACTGCACGAACTTTAGGATAATAGGAATCGTCGAAATGTTCATCTTGTTTCGTTCGGGGCTGGGATGTAGGTTGTTCCCGCTCCCGGCCCCGGATGCTGATACCCGTATCATTGATAATCCGGGTAGCCATTGTTTTCAGTTTATCGAGGATACCCGGTCCTCCTTTTGCGTACATCATTTCCCTGATTATACGGCAGAATCCTTCATTTTCCTGCGGAAAATCCGAACACAAAAGCTCCTCTAACCGTCCTCTTGGAGCGAACCCTTTTTGTTCGATTGAAAGGACTGTTGCAATCAGGTTATTCGGACTTGGCCCATAATTCATAAAATTTGTCCAGTAACTTTCCGGGGTCGGTTGAAGACGATTCGTTATTTCACTGCATCGAATGTAGTCATCCGGATTGATACGAGTTTCCGGGAATGAAATACAGTCAGCGGTAATTTGTGGTTCAAAATTATTCACATCCTTCGGAATATCGTTTTTGTGCAGCCATACTGTCGAACGAGTCAGTTGATCTATTTCAAGCCGGGGATCGAAATAATTACTTTCGAGGAACTGAATAAATTTTATCATCGCTGTTTTCCCGGCATTGGTCGTGTCAAACATCCAATTTCCTTTGGGCGTTTGAGCAAGAAAATGCTCCGAATACCCGTTTTGCCGGGCCACCTCCGCCACAAAGTTTTGATCGTTCAAATCACAGCCGCACAAACATCCGGGAACAACGTTCCTGGGAGTTGTCAACGTGCTATATTCCTGGAGTTTTTCATCGGGCATATTTCGGATAAGTTTATCAATATAACCCAAAAGCGTATGCAGTGAAAACGATAAAAGTCCGCGGTCATTCGATTCCTGCGTGTTTTGTAATGCCCTCCAAACTTCGTTAAAATTGTCCTTGTCAATCTCGGGGATATGTTCCCGGTCCGAAAAAACCACATGGCCGATCATATATGAAGGCGACTCCAGCGATGAATGAATCAAACTGAAAATCGTTTCGTCCCGGCAGAACTTCTCGAACATGCCGGGGGCATTGTCAATTATTCTGATATGTATGGGATAACCCGTTTCATCCATGAGGACGCAAAGGCTGCTACCGGTGGATAATGTTTTTTGTTCTGCCATAAGTTGATAATTTAAATGTGTTTGCCTGTTGATGTTCGCGGATAGAAGAAATCACTGGTCTGTTCGGCTTTTTCCGTTTTATCCTGTTGTGCCGCTTGTTCCCGACCCCGAATGTTGAATCCGCTTTCCGAGATGATTCGGGTCGCCATTTCGCTCAACTTTTGTTTGTATTCCGGAGTATTTTTCAAATAATCCCCGGCTTCGGTCATTTCGTGGCGTTTATAAAGTAACTGACGTAATTCACGGTGTTCTCTGGAAAAATCACCTCTTAAAAATAGTTCGACGCAACTGTTTGGTGCGGCCCCGTCCCGCTCGAAGAAAAGGAGTGTAGCAATATTGCTGCTCATGCTGGGATCGAAATTATCAATATCCCGCTCAACAAATTTTTGCCAATAGATTTCCGGAGTTGGCGATATGTCGATAGTATGAGTATATTCGCGGATAAAAAAATTATTCGCGTCAATTCTACTTGTCGGGAAGAGATTATTTCCAGGCATTAGCGGTGGATTGAACTTGTCGAATTCGACTGGTTGCTGCGATTCGTGGAAATATACGGTACTGTGATTATAATGATCGAAATCCAATCGGGAATCAAAATAATACTTGTCGAGCTGGGATAAAAACGCCCCCATTTCATTGCGATCATCGCAGGGACGAAACAGCCAGTTTCCTCGGGGTGTTTCGACAAGATGCCCTTCTACATAGCCATTCTTGTAGAGTGATTCCCATACAACAGATATATAATTCAAACTTAACTTTTGAAGCATCTCGGCATCATTAACCTCTCTATCTGCTAATTGAGAGCTAAATATCAGGTCATCCACGGGGGTTTTACATAAGAAATCAGCAATATAGCCCTTCAGATTGTCGCTTATTGAGTATTTAACCTTGTCGAGTTTCTCTTGTTGGGCAGCATATTTCATTACATACTCATAATCGTCCGGCCGAATATCCGGCAAATCCAAAGCATTTCTGAATCTATATTTTTCAACAGTAGAATTAAGGGCCGTTGGGGTTTGTTTGAGCAGTGCAAATGCAGCATAGTCGCGGCACAAGTCACGATATTCTGTTGGGTCGTTTCCAATAACACGGATGTGCATTGGCTTCCCTTCGCTGTCTTTGAGTATGCAAAGCGTTGCTTCAGGAGATTGTTCGTTTTTTTTAGTATCCATTTGTTTTTCTAAGTGGATTAGAGAAAGAAACTTCTTCGCCTCTTCGGATGTAAAATATCGTTTGTCTTTTGTGTTGATGGTACGGATAACTGATGCGGCTGTTTGCGTCCCCGTATGTCAAATCCATTTTCCGCAATAATTTGCGTTGCCATTGTTTTCAGTTTCTCCATGTTGGCAGGTTTATCATTGGCATTTTTCTGATTGGCGATCTCTGAAGTGAATTTATCGTACTTGTCAGCAAACGCCGAGCGAAGAAACAGATTTAGACAATCATCCGGGGCTGTTCCGTCCTGTTCGATAAATAAAAGCGTTGCAATGTCGTTACTCCTGTTTGGGACAGCGACATCGCTCCAGCCGGCAATAAAAGTCTGTCTGTAATTTTCAGGTGTAGGGCTGAAATCCAATACCCTTGTGTTTTCTCTGATAAAGTAGTTTTCCGGATTAGTATGACCGCCCGGCAACATTACTTTATCTGCAATATATTCAGGCGAACAGTTGATTATTTCTCTTGGTATCTTCGAACCATGAATCCAGGCCGATGAATGGATTATTTTGTCAAAATCAATCTCTGGGTTAAAGAAATTTCGATCGAGGAAGCTACTAAACGCCATCATCCCCTCAAGCCCTCGTGATGAGCAATCGAATAGCCAGCAACCATGCGGCGTTTCAATCAGGTTGTATTCCTGATAATTGTTAAATTGTAATACGTCCCATGTCAACTGTGAATTGCTGATACAGCAATTTTCAACATCCTCCATATTGCGAATGCCGTCACTCTTTATTCCATAGTGGTTCCAGAGGTGTTCCTGCGGAACTGCGCGAATAAGGTCATCAATATAACTCCGTAAAGGTGAAGTATAATAATACTGCACGCCGTTCTCTTTTGACATTGATACATCAAGGAGTTTATCAAGGTCGGTTTTAGATATAACAGGCTCTTTGTCCGGTATGAAATCATCATTAATTATATTGAAACGATGGATTTTATATGCAAAGACCTCACTTGAGTATTTCAGCAGAGCATTGGCTGCCTCATCCCTGCATAGGTCGTGAATCTGCACAGAATTGTTTCCGAAAATTCGCATGTGCAGCGGCTTTCCCATACCGTCTACAAGAATACAGAGGGCAGAACCGGAAGATTGTATATCCGCATAATTTTTCATACCGGATCATGGATCAGTTATTACTTTGATTGTCCCAATCAGGTACGGCAACTGTGTCGATTACAACACCGGGGCATTGAATTTCTTCGACCGTTTCAACTTCGGCCAGCGTGCATCTGGTCAGTCCGAGCAGAGCCAGAAAGATTATCAAAATGCTTACTATTTTTTTCATAACAATTAATCTTTTAGTAATTCGGTAATTTCAGGGTCGAGGTTTGCCCGGAATTGCATCCGTTCATCTAAAACACAGGCTTTCAAAAAATGGTCACGCCCCTCGGCTTTACGACCAAGGCGAGAGCAAGCAACAGCTTTTAGATATTCGGTTATCGCGGACTGCTCAAGCCGACCAAGGATTTCCAATGCTTGCGTATCATGCCCTAAAGAAAGGAGTGTTACAGCAGTATTTCTGTCGTGATAATCATGCAGGATGTAAAGCGCCTTTGCATATTTCCTTTTTTGCAACAAATCTACACCCCGCTTATAAGCCGTATCGACCTCGCGGGTGTGAATGGTATCGCGGATCATCCCCCTGCGCCGCAGGTCGTAACGCAATGTCACGGCCCGCAGCCACGGATATATGTTTTCTCTGATGCCTTGATAGTCCGCTGGGTATCGTTCACGTATTAGTCGTTCCCGACGGTCGGGGTCGTTCTCGCTGGCGATCAACTCCAGTATTTCGGCTCGGTACTGGAGGCTTTCATCGTTGCGGATGCGGGCAATAAGTTCCGGCCAATCTTCCGCGACCCACCGCACCCGCAAAAGAGTATCGACTTGGGAACCGATACGTTTTCGCAGGTAACTTTTAAGTGCGAGGGCGCGGCCCTGTGACAATGTACGGTTACGGCTATAACTACCTTCCGGGGATGCTGAAGCTGTGAGTACGACGCTATCGACATAATATTCCTGTTGTCCGATCAGCTCGTTCATGCGACGCTCGATTTTGTGAAGCTGGGTCGTGTTCCCGCCGAGTGTGTCGAGTATGCGCGTATCATTCACCGGAAATTGAATGTAGTTACGATCCTGTACCGTAGCATACTTATTAACTACTCTTATCTTGTAGTGTGTAGTTGTATCTACAAATGACAACATGGAGGAAATTATGTATGTCAGTGTGTCGGTAGAGGGCAAACTATATGAGCTATCATCCAATCCTGTTACCTTGCCTTGCAGCGTTATCAGCATCTTCTTCGAGGTTTCGTCCGTAACAACATCTTGCGAATAGTAATAGGATATGCGGCTGCGGTTCTCAACAACGGAGTCAATGCGGACATCTTCGGGATACGGAAATTTTACAAATCGTTGAAAAGCCCGTTCAGCCTGTATGCTGTCGGGGTCGAACCGCCATAAATAGGTCGCATATTGCCAGTAGTCCCGTTCCTGCACTTTGTTGAACAAGCCGCCCCGGATAGTCAGGTCTTGGAGTGGTTCGGGCTGGCTGTTCTTATGAATAAAAGGGGTAATAACGACACTTCGGCTGCGGCCTATCATTTGTTTGGGCGCGGTAACGACAAAATCAACCGTTACTTTCCCGTTGCGCTCCGGCAAGGAGCGTGTCCGGGATACGATTGTAACCTGCTCGATGTCCACGGACATAACACGTTCGCCTCCAGTCAACGTATCGGTAGGAACCAGAAAAAATGAATTACTGTCGCGTTGTAACTTCACTACTTGAGGTCTGGCGTCGTGTGCATATTCGAACCTTTCCGCCTTTGTAAGTTGCGTAATTCTTGCCGTTGTATGCTTCCGCTCCAGACGCCCAGTTACGGAACAGCCGCATAAAAGAACCATGCAACAGATCCCGGTTGTTATTCTGTTTCTGTTCATCCTTATTGTAGTTTGTATTCGACCATCCCGTTTAGCGATACCGGTGTGTCGGATTCCATCGTATATTTCTCGATAGAAACGTCATAACGGCCTTGCAGGTCGAGATAAACATAGCCTGTTCCACGCGAGCGTTCGGCTTCGAAAAACACGTCGAACGTATAATCCTGCGTTTTCGTAAATCCGCCCGAATAGATGATCTTCACGGTAGCCGTAACGGTAATCTTCAAATCCTCGCTGACGGGATAGGAAGATTCCATGACAATATCGAGCGCCCCGGTCATAAGCCTGTAATCGAGCGTGAAATCCGCTACGGTTTTTACACCTTTGACCGAGGATTCAAAAGAAGTACTGTTTCCCTGCTCGTCGGTGATGATTACGGTAAACGGGATTTCGCCTATGGCTTCGGGTTTTATGCGAAGATCATAAGAGCCGTTACCCTCGTATAAGGTCAGTTCCGTTTTCGGAACATCCGCACTGTAACGCCCCTGAAAGAATGTCGCACCCTCTCCGCTTAACTGGGCTTTGTACTTGCCTGCATATCCGGGCTGGGAAACGGTAAACGTAACATAGGCCCTGTCCATTGCGGCCAACTCATACCCCTCCTGGGTATAGGTCACGGTTATTGGCGGGTTCTTGTAGGTGGTAGTCAGGATGCGCTCCATGCTGACCCCGTACTTATCCGTGACGATCAGGCGCAGGCGCACGTCGCCGGGAACATCTTGGACATAGGCGATCTCTGCCGTCGCCGTGCCGCTCCCGGAGAGCAGCGGATAAGATGTGTCTGCCGTGCGACGCTCCCCGTTGATGGTGACGATGCCCTGTCCCGTATCGAGGTGATACGAAAGGTAAAAATCATTTCCCGTGTCATTCGTGGACACAAGTTCCAACATTGAGGCGGCGGATGTACCGGGACTGTAAATATCAGCCAAAGGCGTAACGCTCACTTCTGCTGTCGATACCCTCCAGTCTACCGTATTCATGCCGATAATGCGGGCGTTGATGTTGTAAACTCTGTTGCGAACGACATTAAAATCCGTCGTGTTGTTTTCGCCCAGATAAATGCGGTATGCGACTTTCACTCCATTCACTTCGCCCTCGATGTAGATGTAGGTTGCAAAATCCGGTGCGGCAGTTTGGTCTTTGCCGCTTTGGGACCCAATACCCACAACCGTTCCCTGTCGGTTCTCCGGCATATAGTAAGTGGTGAAAGTCTGTCCGGAGGCAATCTCCGGTGTTGTGTCGCTCACGTCGCCGGACACCGTGGCGCGGCTCCCGGCAAAGAGGGACACGTGGCGCGGAACATTGCATATCCGCACGGACTTTACGCAAAACGACTTTGCGAACTCCGCGGCTACGGTGTAGCTGAAATTGATCTTTGCCACTGCCCGCACGAGCGACACGTTGATTTTCGTGTCCCCACGCACGGCGACGGCCTGTTCTGCGGACATAAGGAACGGCGCGACCGCGAGTGCGTCAGGATCTTGTTCGAAACATAGCGCCTGAACATAATCCCGTGTCTGTTCGCCGAAATCCAGCCCGGCGTTTGAGATAGCGTAAAGTGTGTAGTCGCCTTTCGGCAGTTCTAATACGACCGACTGCACCGGTGCGATATAGACGTGTCGGGCCAGACCGCCGTTCACGGGGAACAGATACAGGTTGATGTCGTTGATGCGCGTCTCTCCGGCGGCGGCACGTGTCGGCGACATGGCTCCGCATCGGAACGTCATAGTGATTTGCTGCTGTGCCTGCGTTGTCGGGTTAGGTTCGGTGTCCGCATCCGAGCAGGCGCAGCAAAAAAGCATCGAGCAGACGAGGGTATAAATAAGTCTTTTCATGGTGTTGTTAAAATAAGTAGTTAAAACTGATCTCCGCCCGCGAGGGGCCTACGACCCACCGTTTATAGTGATGAATAAATATAGGTTCATATTCGGGCGGGGTCCGGTCGCGGCGTGTGTCGGTCATACGGTAAACGCCGATGCCTATTTCGGCGGTAATATTCCACCTCTTCGAGAGTAGCCAGGCATAGCCATAGCTGAATCCCAGCCCTCCCATATGGCCTTTATAATAGCGACGTGAACCGCCGTACAGGTAGTTGCCATAGGTTAGCTGTCCGCCGATGAAATGTCCAACAAAGGCTTCGTAAAGCCAGCGTTTCGTGCCGATCTGTGCGGCATACAGCCGGCAACTGAACGAATTAGTGTTGATCGGGTTCCAGTAGCCTGAAACATCGAGCGTCCACTTGTCCGCAACCGCGGCGTCAAGGCCGACGTTCACCGTTCCGGTGAGTGCGGCCAATGCGTTTACTTTGGCGCTGAAAAACTGCGCTGCGGCCCGATGTGGTTTGCCCCACAAGGCCAGCAGGCAAAGCGATAAGATGATGATGTGTCTTTTCTTCATGGCTTTTTTATTCTCTGATGCACCGTATGGGATTTGCAGCGTAACGATAGTAATCAGAAGTGTCGATAAATGAGGGTACGGAGCCTGTTGAGAAAACGATCGAGGTGCAGGAAATATCTCCATACCGGCAGCCCGATGTTCCCCAGTGCATATAGTAGGGCGCATTGGTATAAAGTCGTCCGAGCTGTCCGTTATTCATAAAGCGAGTTTCCACGAAAGTCCCGCCAATCGGGATATTCGTGGTGCGATTTCCGTTATAATGAATGGTTACATAGTAGGGCGACGATTGACTTACCCGCTCGATTCCGACAAAATCTTCGGGGCTGGGAACTTTCCAACCTGGCGGACAAGGATCATAGATAGATTTTTGGCTTACCTTGCTTATATTGCTATTGCTTGTCGTGACGTTCCCCCAAAGATTCGGATGGTGATTGTAAAGCCAATCTGCTACTGACGACCACTCTTCCCAGTCTTCGTACATAGCGTCGCTCATAAAGGTTGTCGGGTGGGCAATCGACCATTCCAAGGTCATTACATCATAGGGATTTTCAGTCCCGGCATTTCGCGGATAGCTGACATTAAATGCGAATCCTTCGGTATAGACCACTCTTTCACGTATATCGCTGTTGCAGCTTGCCGGATGGATAAACGGGTCTTTGCGGCCCCACTGGTAATACAGCCCGCGGGATGAGGGCTGCGTGCAATCGGTAGTGATCGCCCCGAGGTTGCGATCCATGAAGACGGCTCCGGATAAATATGTTTGCGCCGTCAATACCGGGTCGTAATCTGCTGACCAGATATGCCAGGACCAGATACAATTATCCGTAACGTCGAACAATCCTATTACGGCGTTTCCCCGCGCGTTCCCCGTCGAAAAAGAGATACGGCTGTCTGCAAACATTACCTCTTCGACAACTTTGCTATCCGACTGCCAAAGCATACGAGCGGAAATCCCGTTAAGATTTAGGGCCCAAATATTCTTCGTGTTTTTGCCGTTGCCCTGAACGGTCGCATTAAACGAATAGCTCGTGTTTAACTTCGGGGCGATATAGCAATTTGCCGTGCCGTCCCCGTCCAAAGCAATCGCCGAAGCCGTGAACTTCGGGAAAATCGAAGCGTCGGTAGATTCAGGTCTATAAAAATACGTTGTAGACGCTGATAGCCGTTTGGTGTAGCCGTCGGTTGTGTACCACCCCTCGAACCGATAACCTGCCGCGGGGAGTGCAACGAGTGTGCAGCCTATTTCGTAACACATTGCGATATGGTCGCGTGTGTTGGGCACTGCGGCGGAATACAATGCCTGGGAAACATTCACCTTGCCTTTTCCGTTATCGGGCGTATCTACACGTATGTAGAGTTTGTTCGCAAAGCGCCGTTCGAAATCGAAGGACTGCGCATAACCGCCGTCGTCCTCGATAGTCACCGTGTAGGCAATTTGCGAATCGGCAGACGTATATACGGGTTTGTCGTAATGCAAATAATATTCGTTCAATCCCGGCTGGTCCGTTAGTTCCATGTCACGCCCGGAACCGATGGGAATATCGTTTACGAGAATATGCCCCGTGTCTCCCGAAGCCGTTATCCGTCCGCGAAGCGTCAGAGGTGCGGGGTTGCCATCGACCTCGATCAACAATTCTCCATTTTGGTCATTGACGCAGTAGCCGCCAATCATATTGCCTGCATACGTGTCATAAACGGTCAGCGTATAGCTGCTGATGCGGGTATCTACGATATTATCATTGAGGATGGTAATATTTAGCGTGTAGTGGCAGTTGGCGCGAACGTTGAAATCGGACGTGTTGTTTTCACCCAAATAGACTACAAAGGCCAGAACCTTACTGCCCCGCGTAGCACGAATAAGCAGCCATGTTGCGCAAGCGGGTGCATTATCAGCGTTCTTCTGTTTCTGGTCGGTAATTGAGGTGTTCACCCCTTGAAGATTGGGTAACATATAGTAGCAGCCTTCAGCCTGCCGTCCCGTCAGGGTCCTCTCCGGGCCGTTGATATAGCCGTCGGGATTATCTAATGTCGCTATGTTCCCGGCAAAGAGCGCCGCAGTGCGCGGAATGGACATCAGTTGTACGGATTTGAGTTCCATGTCGGCGGGATTTACGGCGAGGTTGTAGGAGATTTTCGACACGAAGCGTTTGACGCTTATCGGCGGTAACTGCACTACGCCGGACGAAAGAGCGATCGTTGTTTCCTGCTCGTAAAACATCGGTAGTATGTCGTAATCCTGCTGGTATGTCACCCTGTATTGGGAGAGGTCGGCACTTTCACCCAGACTGCGGCCGACATTGGCGGCAATGCGTATGAGGTAGTCGCCCGGCGGACATTCGAACCGCAGCGTCGTTGTGGTGAGATAGCGATATACCACTACGCGGCCTGCTTTGTCCATGAGGTAGAAATTCAGGTCAAGGATCGTCGTTTCGTCGGTCGTGCGGGTCGTCGTCATGGGGTCGGGACTGACGGTTAATTCGACCATTACTTTGGGTCGTACTCTCGGCTCGCGGTCGGCGATGCAGCCCCAGCAAACAGTGAGTGCGAATAATATGAATACTGTGTATTTCATCTGAAGTTAGAATAACCGCCCGCACCTTTCGGGGCGCGGGCGGCGGTTAATGAATAGGATGATTATGCGCCCAGATCGACCGACTGCGTTACGGGTGTTTCCCATTCGGCTACGGTTACGGAAACCTGGCAATCCTGCCCGATCAATCCGGTGATATTGGCCGCGATACGGTAGTAGCCGTTGCGGGCGATCTCGCCCCCGGCCTTACCGATAATAGGGACAGAATAAACGACCTCCATACGGTCTGCCGTTGTCGAGGCGTTGCCGTCAGCGTCGTATGTTGCTGTGATCTCCAGCGCGACGCGACTTGCTTCGGCAAGGGGGCCGTTTTCGAAAAGGTAGAAAAGGTTGTTGTACTTGCCGGATGCCGTTGCCGGGGCCTGCGTATGGGTGAAACTCATAGCTCCGGGCGTCGGCGTTGCAGGAGCGATAATTGGCGTCTGGCTTGCAGCACGCAACAGTTTCGCGCTTGTTACGGTCAGGGTCCCGGAATACTTGCCGGCGAACGACGCATCAATGGATGTCAGCACGGCGACTTTTGCGACGGTGCGTTTAAGCGTTAAAACAACGGATGTTGTGGAGCCGTCCGCAATAGCTTTGCTTGTCCCTGCGGTCATTACGAAGCCCCCGTTACGCTTGGCCTTCGTGCTGACCTCGGCGAACGTGCCGTTGTAGTCGGCGGCGACAGTTTCCAGTTTGGCGAGCAGCGCGGATTTCGTGCCGATGCCCGACAAGGGCATGTTGGCGACGGTATAAAAATCGCATGTCGTGCCGGCCGTTGCGTGCGGTAGGGCGAACGTTGCAGACTTGGCCGACAGTTCCGATGCCGTCAAATCGCGCTGCACGATCAGGTCGCCTTTGCCGTTGAACACGTACACGGAAAGTGAGGAAAGAGATTTCTCCCACGCCTCGGCGGTCGCGGCTTCGGCAAAAAACGCGCGGGTCGAGGATTCAGCGGAGAATGTCATGGTAACGGCTGCGCCGTCGGCGGTGTAATCCATGTCTTTTTTTATCATGGTGTCCTCCTTGTCACAGGAGAAAAGGGCGAGTGCAGCAAAAGCCGCGATAAGAATTTTTTTCATAAAAATTTATAGGTTTATTTATTTGTAAATTTGGATAGCGGTTTGGAAATACTCGTCTTCACCCGCTCCTGTTGCTTGGACACATATCCCGGAACACCGTAATCATCGACCCAGTTTCGGATACTGATTTTCAGTTCCTCTTTGAGCTGCCGAAACTCGGCTTTTGTTGCATAGTCGTCACCCAGATTATAGAGCCGGAAAACGGGTTCGCAGACTTTCAGCAGGCGACATGCGATTTTGCGTCGTTGGTCTTCGGGAATGGACGGGAAATCAGTAGACAAGATCAGATGCACAGCATCGAACTTTGAGAACAGCAGGTCGCGGAACAGCCCTTTGTCGGCTTCCTGAATTGCCCGCTCGGAAGTTCATCCGTCGGAAATCGCTCGGCGGTATGTTTCCGCGGCAAGGCGGCTCCGGTGGTCGATCAACCGTTGTGCATAGTGCATGTGCGGATGTCGTTCTGCCATGAACTTATCAAGGCGGTCCCGGAACCATGATTCATTGTATTCTGCCATAGCTGTTACCGCTTGCGGCCCTGACCCTTTTGAGGAGTTTCCTGCGCTTGAGTCTGATCTGCGGCCTGTTCCTGCTGTTTCGTTTCTTTCTGGTTATCGTACACATAGGAAAGGCCGTTCGTCTTGGGATTAATTTTCAAGTCGCAGTTGTAGAATTTACCGTTTTTGGCCATAATCTTTCGACCGTCTATCTGCTCACCGTTAATGAGCGCGACTTTTTGTTCCGGTTTGAGTTGCTTGTCAATATATGGCGGAATGTACGGCTTTGAGAAAACCTTTCCCGTCATTTGAAAATCCCGGGCATGGACATCGAACTGAACCCGTCCGCTGAAATAATTGTCATCATTGTAATAATGGCATCCTTCAAGCTGAATCGCTCCTCCGGATTTGAGTTCCTGAATTTGCGTATCATCCATCCGGGCACCATTGAAGTATTTCGGGACGGTGACATCCTTGACGGGCACTTTCACGAATTGATTAGTTTCGGGGCAGAGGCCAACATAGCACCTCTCCGTCATATCGGTATGCGGATCATATAAATCCACTTGGCGGGAAAGCGTCCCGCCCCGGTCCAGAATGTCCCGGTCATCCGTACCGAACAAGCCCTGATACTGCTCTTGGAGATACGCCGGAGTGGGAAAGGCGCTGTCCATGCCGAGTTTTACCTCGCCGTTGTGGTCGTGATACAGATGCAGGGAATACAGTCCGGCGGAAGTGATGTTCGGCATGGGTTGCGTCTTCAGGGAAAAGAGCTGTTTCGTTGTTGCTCCCTGCATCATTGCGGCCAGTTCCTCCGGCTTGATCTGGTCCTTGCTGATACCGAGTTCCTGCATTTCGGCCCAGGGGAATTCGTGGAGGTCGAATTTGATCTTTTCGAGCGCCTTGCTATCGACCAGATACTTATTCAGAGCATTGAGACCCTCTGCATCTTTCGGGTTTGTGTCCAACCGAATAAGATGGTCCACCAACCACCCGACAGCTTGGATGGGGACTTTCAGAAATTGAAAGTCGATCGGATTGTCCTTTTGGGACTTGAAGCCTTTGACAAACGCCGCGAGCGCATTGCTGCTGCGGAAGTCGAAGAACGAGGATTTGTTCTTGGTGAGCGGTTGCGTCGTATGCACAGCATAGCGATTACCCTCATGTTTGAGGTGGGTGACAGCTTCAACCTGTCCGGATTCCGGATTTCGGACGAGGACGGTTTCCCGAAAGTCATCCTGAGCGTGTCCTTCCTGGGGATTCAAATTTTCTTCAGCCATAAATTAATGGATTTTAAGTGAAACAAAAAATGTAACGCAAATATATTGAGTGGGTTATTGCTTGATACTTTTGGCCGCTCCAGGCCGCTCCAGGCCGTTCAGCCGCAAAAAAAGACACGTTATTATTTCTTCTTCGGCGGTAACAGTTTGGCAAGATTGGGGTCGGCCTCAATACGCTTCAGCTCCCGTTTCACGATCTGGACAACATCCGCTTTAATCCGGTAATAATTCTGCTGAATGATCTCTTCCATGCGGTCGATGCCATCGGCGTCCCGGAACGATGAGATTTCCGGGATAGGTACATAGGCTTCAGTTTCGCGTTTTACCTGTTCATTGTCCACGATAATCCGGGCGTGAAAAATCTTCTGTTTGATCGGCTGGTCAATGGTATCCGACACAGCTCCGACAAACATGCCTTGCGTAAGGGTTGAAATCTTCGAAGGTGGAATCAGCGATTCAAGCTGTGTGTTTGTCGAAGTTGTCACGCTTTCAGGACTAACAGACTGCGACTCCCGCACCTGTACGATTTTCCCGAAACGCTCACTGAGCGTTTTTGCGGTATCACCGACTACCTGGCCAGAAAATATGTTGCCGACCGTATTGATAATCACTTTTGCTTCCTTATCTCCGTAGTCGCGCTCCAACTGGGAGAAGTCCTGAAAACCCAGACATACGGAAACCTTGTTCGAGCGAGCCGTCGCTATCAAGTTGTCCAGACCCCGAAAATAGATTGTCGGCAGCTCGTCGATGATGACCGAGGATTTAAGTTTTCCTTTTTTGTTGATGAGGCGGACGATACGCGAGTTGTAGAGGCCGAGTGCGGCGCTGTAAATATTCTGCCTATCGGGATTATTGCCTACGCATAAAATTTTCGGTTCCTCGGGATTATTTATATCGAGGGTGAAGTCATTTCCCGTCATCACCCAGTAGAGCTGCGGAGAGATCAGGCGGCTCAAGGGGATTTTGGCCGATGCTATTTGCCCCTGAAGCTGATCCTGTGCCCCGCCTTTCCACGCATCCATAAAGGGAGAGAGGTAGTTTTCAAGGGCGGGATACGAAGTCAGAATCGGGAAAATATCTTCATACCGCTGGCAGAGGAACTCGATAGCGTGGGGAAAAGTGCAATACTGCCCATTGTCAAATATCTTTAGATACCAGATAATCGCAGCAAACAAAATGATTGGCGAATCGACGAAAAAATCGCCAACCTTGGACACCCATGTCTTATTGAGATTCAGGAAGATAGTATAGGCAGACTCGTAAGCATCGGATATATCCGACATGAATTCCGGTGCAATCGGATTACAGCGGTTGCTCTTACGGGGATCGTCGAAGTTTATGACATAGAATTTCGGTGCTTTTTTATAATTCCCCAGATGGTTACGCAGATGATTGTAGGCGATCAATGTGAGATCATTGAATTTAAAATCATAAATGTACATGGAGAATCCCTTCTCAATGTGTTGTTTTATAAAGCTGTTTATCAGGGCATAAGATTTCCCGCTGCCGGGATTTCCGATAACGATGTTTCCACGGACTGGGGAGACTACCGATATTCAGCCATCGCGCCACGTACCTTTATAGTAATATTTTGTAGGGAGGTTTACCGAGTATTCATTATACAAAAGCTTCGATTCCTGTTCGAAACTTTCATTCTCATCGTTGAAAGGATCTTCGACAGTGTTTCCTTTGAATGACCTGCCGAGCCATATCCCTGCCGCCAGCAGGCAGAGATAGCCGGCAGACAGAGTGAGGATATAGAGTATTGCACAGGAAGCGGTACCCCACGGCAGATGGCGCAGGGGATCGTTGAAGAAAAAGAGCAGCAATCCGCAACCTGCGGCAGTGATAATCTGCTGATTCGTAATTTTTTTCGAACGCAGGCTTTTCGTCCCCAAGCAGCCCAGGGCAAGGAATAGGAATGAGAATAGTTTCGTTACCGTCGAATAGGAAAAAAGCGCGGTGGTGCGCTGGAAATTCAGAAAGAGTTTGTCTATGAATTCGAACGTTCAGCCGGATGCGGCCAGTCAGCCGTGGCAGAACCAATATATATTGAGGACTACAAACAGGATGCTGATGCCGCGCATAAACTGCACGACTTTTTCCAATGCTCTTAAATCGTCTTCTTGTTGCATGAGGTTGTGGTTTGGGTCCGCAATATAATAAGCCCTTGCGGTGCAAAGTGAGTTTGGCCGCTCCAGACCGCTCCAGGCCGTTCGCAGATAAAAAAAATTGGGTTATTCGGGCTTGAGACAGTATATAAAGTTTCATTTTCCGACAAAAAATCTTAACTTTATAACCCCTAATTATTAACCTGCTTGAATCCGGAACCAGCGATACTGACCAGAGAAAAATTCTCGGAGTTGTTCACCAAATACAGGACAGCTTTCGAGCGTATTGCCTATCACTACACAGGCGATCACATGGCGGCTGAAGACATAGTTACGGACTGTTTTCTTACATTGTGGGATAAACGCGACGAAGTGGAGATAACGCCCGGTCTGGAGGCTTTTGTGCTGGTCGCCGTCAAGCGTAAATGCCTGACATGGCTCCGCGACAAACAGAGGCATTTTAACGCTCACGAGAAAATTAAAAATCGGACAAGCGCCTTCATCGAACTTAAAATCCGGACATTGGAAGTTTGTGAGCCGCATGATTTATATGTGACAGACATATCCGACATCATACGCAGGAATCTGGATATGCTGCCGGAAGCCTCCCGGAAAATGTTTCTGGAAAGCAGCATCGGGGAATCAACGCACAAAGACTTGGCAAAGCTTTATGGCCTTTCGCCCCGCCAGGTCAAATATGAATTATCGAAGATCAGGGCTATACTTATGTCGGCGCTGAAAGATTATTTGCCAACGTTTTTACTATGGCTGGCAATTTATTGGGGGGGGGTATTTTGATTAGATATTGTTTCCGAAACTAAAAAAAGTCCTTCTCTCAGGACTTTTTTTCTCATATTCTACGAATTACACGCACATTCTGCATTTCGAAGTAAGAAGGCATCTTTTTATTAAAAATATTTATTTAAAGAAATTTTGTCCATCAGGGCATAGTTAGGGGTTATTATAATGTATGGAAAAGGAAGTATTATACAGATTTTGTATCGGAGAGGCCTCGGAAAAGGAGGCTGCCGAAATTTTGGAATGGACGCAGGAAAGTCCGGAAAACGAGCGCGAACTTGCTATTATGCAGATGATATATGACGGCGCCCTGCTTTATTCTGCCGGTACGGTAAGTGAGAAGCCGGAATTGGTATTCAAGGTTTGGAGGAAAAAGTGGCTCCTGCGTTATGCCGTGGCCGCTGCGGTGCTTATATCGACAATAATCGGCTTTTCGGTGTTTTCGATCCATCGGGAGCATCAGCAATGGTCCGGACAAATGGTTGCAATTTCAATTCCTGCCGGGCAGCGCATTGAAATGCAGCTCCAAGATGGTACACACGTATGGCTGAACGCCGGAACGAAATTCGAATACCCTCCGGTTTTTCTGGGCGGGGAACGCCGCGTGAAAATCGACGGAGAGGCATTGTTCGAGGTTACGCATGATGTGAAAAGGCCGTTTATCGTCGAAACGTATGCGTATGATGTTGAAGTGCTGGGAACTAAATTCAATGTGATCGCACAGAAAGCGCATAACAGTTTTTCAACGGCTCTTTTGCAAGGCCGAGTGAAAGTTACAGATCACCGTGCCGATGAAGAGATTCTGATGAGTGAGAATGAAATCATTGAGTATATCGGAGGAAGTTTACAGAAATCACACCTCCGGGGTGATGAGGCATATTGCTGGACTAAAGGGCTTGTTTGTGTAGACAACCTGACCTTTGAGGAGCTGATGCAGAAATTCGAGCAGATGTATGGCGTAGAGATCGTCATTGACAGGGAGAAGTTGCCCAAACTGCATTTTACGACTGGCAAATTCCGTGTTTCGGACGGCATCGACCACGCATTGACCGTGTTGCAGGCATCATCAGGCTTTAACTACGAACGAAAAGAAACAGGTGTAATCCGCATCTACTAATAACTAACCCAAGTATTAACTAAATCGACTTGCCTATGACAGTGAAGTAATGCGGATACTTTAAATTTTATTGAAAAAGTCCCGATGATGAGGAAGCATCAACGGGACGAAGTTCAATAGATTATTTTTTAGCTAAACACCTATGAACTTTAATACTACAAAAGTATGAATAAAATCAAACATATTCAATGTTTGTTCGTTCTTTTATTCCTATTCATATTTCCCGGTTATCTATGCGCACAAACGACCCCTGTAACACTAAACATGCAGGGAGCAACTCTAAAGCGCGTACTCGGAGAAATAGAAAAACAAACAACTTACTTATTTTTAAGTGATGAAACGGTCGATATGACCATGCTCGTCACGGTCAATATCAAGAATCGTCCCCTCAAAGAAGCTCTCGAACAAATCGTTCGTAATACGTCGTTGAAATATAAAATCGTCGGCTCCAACATTCTCTTATCCGGGAAACCGAAGCCCGCGGAGCAGGCTGTTGATATTTCAGGCGTTGTGCGCGACGCCAATAACAAGCCTATTGTCGGGGCATCTGTGATCGTCTTAGGCTCTTCGACAGGGACAAGTACGGGTACTGACGGCTCTTTCGCCCTTCGCGTTCAGAACCCTGACAACGCCGTTCTTCAGTTCAGTTTCCTCGGCTACAATACGATCACTTTGCGCGTCGCCACCCGCTCTGTATTCAACGTCGTAATGACTGAAGCGGCCCAAGAGGTCGAATCTGTTGTCGTAACGGCTCTCGGCATCAAGCGGTCGGAAAAAGCACTCTCATACAATGTGCAGCAGATCGAGGCGAAAGATATTGTCGAAGTCAAGGACGCCAACTTTATGAATTCCCTGGTCGGCAAAGCTGCGGGCGCTGTTATCAACAGCAGTTCGTCGGGTGTCGGCGGCGCCGCAAAAGTCGTTCTGCGCGGTGCCAAGTCGATCAGCCAGTCGTCAAATGCGCTGTATGTTATCGACGGAATTCCGATGTATAATTCCGGTGGCGGCGGAGGTACTGAATTCGATTCCAAAGGAGCCACGGACGCCATTGCCGATCTGAATCCCGACGACATCGAAAGTATCTCGGTGCTGACGGGCGCCTCGGCCGCAGCCCTCTACGGCAGTAATGCGGCCAACGGCGCAATAATGATTACCACAAAGTCGGGCAAAAGAGGAAAACTGGATGTGACATTCTCCAGCAGTTCGGAATTTTTGAAGCCTTTTGTACTCCCCGAATTTCAGAACAGATACGGAACCGGGCGAAACGGCGTAGTTTCGGGTTCCCCGATTCAAAGCTGGGGGCCGAAACTCTCTGCGGCCAACTATCGGGGATATGAGCCTGCGGAGTTTTTCGATACCGGAGCCGTGTATCAGAATTCGGTTACAATGTCCGGAGGAACGGACCGCAACCAAACTTATTTTTCGGTCGCTACGGTAAATTCCGACGGCATTGTTCCCAACAACGAATACAACCGGTACAATTTCACGTTTCGCAATACCTCCTACTTTCTTGATGATAAACTGAAGCTCGACGCCGGAATCAGTATCATTTTGCAGGACGACCAGAATATGACCAATCAAGGGCAATATTCGAACCCGGTTGTGCCGGCATACCTGTTCCCGCGCGGGGATGATTTTTCGATGGCCAAAATTTTCGAGCGTTACGATCCCTCCCGCAAGCTGATGACGCAGTATTGGCCGCAGGGCGATGGAGGCATGACCATGCAGAACCCATACTGGATTGCCTACCGCAACCTGCGGAACAACGACCGTAAACGCTACTTGGCCACGGCATCGCTGAGTTATGAGTTCACGGACTGGCTGAATGTCGCCGGACGGGTTCGTTACGACGATTCCCGAAATCTTTATACCCAGAAACTCTTCGCCAGCACGAACGAGGTACTGACCGAGGGCGGTAAGAACGGCCACTACACCGAAGCCCGGCGTTTCGAAACACAGGTCTACGCTGATGTAATGCTGAACATCAACAAGACTTTCGGAGAAGACTGGTCGCTGGTTGCCAACATCGGCGCATCTGTCAACGACACCAAATCGGACGAGTTGAGTTTCCGGGGTAAGATCCGCGACGACGGATTGGCGAATGTCTGGACCGTAATGGACTTGGACGACACGAACAAAAAAGCCCGCAAAGAACGCTGGCAGGAGCAGACGCAATCTATCTTTGCATCTGTCGAGGTCGGTTGGAAGTCGATGCTCTACCTGACCGTCACGGGACGTAATGATTGGGCTTCGCAGTTGGCCAATTCGCCCGAATCGTCGTTTTTCTATCCGTCGGTTGGCCTTTCGTGGATTCCCTCCACGACATTCAAAATGCCCGATGGCATCACTTATCTTAAAGTCCGTGGTTCGTTCTCATCGGTGGGTATGCCCTTTCCGCGATTCCTGACCTGCCCGACCTATGAGTATGACGAAACCAATCATGCGTGGAAAGACAAGACGCACTACCCTATCGGCGACCTGCATCCCGAACGTACCCGGACTTGGGAAGTCGGTATCGACGCGCGGTTATGGAAGCATGTGAATTTTTCAGCCTCATGGTATCGCGCAGATACCTATAACCAGACATTCGACCCCGAAATCTCCGTATCGTCCGGGTATTCGACGATCTATCTTCAAACGGGTCATGTCCGAAATACGGGTATCGAGGCCAGTTTAGGCTATGACAACAAATGGCGCGATTTCGCCTGGGACACGGGTTTTACGTTCTCGTGGAACCGGAATAAGATCGTTGAATTGGTCAGTGATTATGTCCACCCGGAAACGGGAGCGATAATCACCAAAGACCGCTTGAAAATCAAAGGGCTTGGCAAGGCCAACTATATACTCAAGCCGGGCGGAACGCTGGGCGACCTTTACAGCAATTCCGATCTCAAGCGTGACGACGACGGAAATGTTTTCGTGGATGATACAGGCAATGTTTCGGTTGTCGATAATCTCGATGATATGAAATTAGGCTCCGTTCTCCCCGACTACAACCTTGCATGGAGAAATGCTTTCGAATACAAAGGATTGCGTCTCAATACGGTTGTAACGGCCCGTATCGGCGGTATCGTCTATTCCGCGACCCGGGCCTATATGGATCAATTCGGCGTATCGGAAGCCACGGCCGCGGCCCGGGATGCCGGAGGAGTTCTCGTGAACGGACGTTCGATGGTGAACCCGCAGAGTTACTACACGGTTATCAGTGCGCAGAGCGGTGTGCCGCAATACTACACTTACTCGGCGACCAACGTTCGGTTACAGGAACTATCCTTATCCTACACGCTGCCTTCGAAGTGGTTTCGGGATAAGATGCGTTTGACGGTTTCGCTCGTGGGGCGCAATCTGTGGATGATTTACAACAAAGCGCCGTTCGACCCCGAATCGGTGGCAACGACCGAAGCGTTTTATCAGGGTATCGACTACTTTATGCTGCCCTCTACCCGCAATTTAGGATTTAGTGTCAAATTCAGTTTCTAAATACTATGAGCAAAAAAATGAAAATATATCAGACTATAACGGCTGTGTTGCTTACGGTATTGATGGTAACGGCACAAAGCTGTACGGGTGATTTCGAGCGAATCAATACAAATCCCGACCAAGTGACGCCCGGCCAGACTGAAACAGACTACTACAATGTAGGTTCAAAAATAAAGATACTGCAAGGATTAGTAGTAGACACGCAAGAACATTTGCACCAATTCTATGAATTGATGGTCGGATGTGCTTTTGGCGGTTACGCGGGAGAAACACCCGACGGCTGGCACAATAAGTATATAACGGGAAATCCCGAACTTGAATGGCAGAAAGGGCCTTTTAAAACCACCTACAAAGAGACATTTACTGCTTATCGTTCTTTGAGACGACTGACTAAAGACCCTGTACCTTTGGCTTTAGGAGACATAATGCTTGTTGCGATCATGCAACGAGTAACGGACACCTATGGACCTATTCCCTATACAAAGATGCTCGACGGCAATAATGATGCGCTTACGGCACCTTATGATTCACAAGAAACGGTGTACATGAAGATGCTTGAGCAACTGGGAAATGCGTGGGCAGCACTCAACGCGAACAGCAACCTCCCCTCGGATGCCTTGGCCAAATATGACGGCGTATATCAGGGCGACGTGAAGAAATGGATGAAATTCTGCGCATCCTTACAGTTACGCATCGCCATGCGGATGTCATTGGTGAAGCCCGATATAGCAAGGCAATACGCCGAAGATGCCATAAATAAGGGTGTTATCACGGATAATGCCGACAATGCGTATCTGACGGTGGCCGAGAACCGGTCGGCGCTTTGCTGGAACGATTGGAATGACCACCGCATTGCCGCAGACATCCTCTGCTATATGAATGGGTACAATGATAATCGGCGTGCGGCCATGTTCACGACTGTCGGCGATACCTATGTGGGCATCCGCCGTGGTATTTTCACAACCAACAAAGAAAAGGCCACGAAACTCTATTCCAACATGCTCATTAAGAGTACCGATCACTACCTGTGGATGAACGCGGCAGAAATAACTCTCCTGCGTGCCGAAGGTGCATGGAACGGCTGGGCAATGGGCGGTGATCCCAAGGCCCTCTATGAAAACGGCGTCCGTCTTTCGTTCGACGAGTACAAAGTATCCGGTGCCGAAACATATTTGCTTTCGCAGGCTACTCCTTCGCCCTACAACAATCCGGAGAATATGTACAATGCCGGAGCGCCGAGTGACATTACACCGAAATGGGAGGATGTGGAATCACCGACCACCAAAGCGCGGAATTACGAGCGCATCATCACTCAGAAGTGGATCGCCCTGTTCCCGAATGGGCTGGAAGCATGGGCTGAATACCGACGCACAGGTTATCCGAAGTTGTTCCCCATCATTGAAAATCAGAGCGGCGGAACCATAAACGACAAGTGGGGCGCACGCCGGCTCAACTACCCCGTCGATGAGTATCAGGAAAACCGTGCTAACGTCATTGAAGCAGTATCTAAATACCTCAATGGACGTGACAACATGGGTACTCGCGTCTGGTGGGATACCAAAGAACTTAAATAAATGGCAACTATGAAAAATAGAAATATAGCTCATTACCTGCTTGCATTGGCCTTGCTCGTGGCTTTCGGAGCATCTTCGTGTTCGGATTGGACGGAAGAGGAGCCCGTGAAGCAGGATATAGTCAAGCCGGGCGATCAGGACCCGGAGAAGTATGCCCAGTATCTTGAAACGCTCCGCAGCTACAAGAAAAGCGATCACTATCTCGTCTTCGCACGCATGAACAATGCCCCGGAAATTTCTGTCAGCGAACGTGATTTCCTGCGCTCGATGCCCGACTCTCTCGATGTAGTTTCATTACGCTACGGGGATAGAATCACCGATTATGATGTGGAAGATATTCCCCTTGTTCAGAAGAAAGGCACACGTATTCTGTATGGATTTGACCCTTCGGAGCGAAAAGAAGCGGACTTTTCCCTTTACCTCAATGGCCTTATCGACCGGGTAAGGACGCTCGGGCTGAATGGCATTTCCGTAGTTCTTTCTACCCCACTCTCTGCACAGGATGAGCAGACGCTCGTAAGTTCACTTTCTGCTGTCGCAGGGCCGGGCAAGTCGTTACTGCTGGTTTTTGAGGGAAACCCCGAGGCGATCTCGGAAACGAACCGCAGCAAGTTCGACTATTTCGTACTGCCTACCAGCACGATGCCGAACGTACTTGAAGTACGCAACAGCATCCTTTATGCACACGAGGTCTGCGGCATTGGGATGGACAAAATCATTCTCTCGGTTATCCCCAACGGCAATCTCTTCGACAGCAATAACAAGTTGCAGAAAGCTATCCCGGAAATGGCCCGTTGTGTAGTGGCTCTCGGCCCCGTCGGAGGACTGGATGTGTATGACATTCATGTCGATTACGCGCTGAATACCGAACATAAGTATATGCAGGTGCGTTCGGCCATCGACTTGCTGAATCCGTCACCCTTAAAATAGCGATCTTTATGAAAGAGCGAATAATATATCTTTTGATGAGTGTTGCACTGGTAGCGTTTTCCAGTTGCACAAAGGACGACGAATCCAAATCGCCGTTCGATAATGTGGCATATATCGAGCAGGCGAAAGTTCAGGATTACGACAACGTTGTCTTCAAGAAAACTATCACCGAACGGCAGCGCGTCATATCGGCCGTATCCGCATATCCAGTGAATCAGGATGTCGAGGTGTCGTTCAAGGTGTCCCCGGAACTGGCAGCGACATACAACGCCCGCAACAATACGAACTATGGCGTGCTTGCCGAAAATCACTTTAAACTTTCCGACACAAAAGCGACTATTCCGGCAGGTAAAGCGCAGGCGCCGGATATTACCGTTGATTTTGTTGACCTGGCGGCCGAGGACATGGAGATTGACGAAACCTACCTGCTGCCCGTGACTATCGAAAGTGCATCGGGCGGCATATCCCTGCTCAACGGGGCCAAGACGATCTATTTTCTTGTACGTCGTTCATCGGCAATTACCACAGCGGCCAATCTCAAGGATAACTGGATCGAGGTTCCGTCGTTCGACACGCCCGAGGGCGGTGCCTGCGTAAACGGGCTGAAGGCTCTAACTTTGGAGCTGATCTTCCGTTCGTCAAACTGGAAATACGGCGGGCCGTTAAGTCCGGAGGTCGCCGAGAAGCTGACGACGTTAATGGGCGTGGAACAGAGTTGCCTGCTGCGTGTCGGCGACACGAATTTCAACTACAATCAGATTCAGTTCGACGGCTCGGGTGTCGGCGTCGGCAAGTTCCCGGAAAAGAGCAACTCAAAACTGCTCGACGAAAACATTTGGTATCATGTGGCAGTGACCTACGACACAACGACGGGCCATGTGTGCATTTACGTCAACGGCAAGATTCAGAGCGAAACGTTCGTCAACCCGACCTCTTCGCCGATCAACCTGGCGATGCGTGCGCTTTATGCACAGGACCCGGCAACCTATCCGAGTTTCAAGTCAGCGTACCAGTTCTTCATCGGCCGCTCCTATGAGGATACGACGCGGCAGTTATGCGGTGATATTTCGGAAGCCCGCATCTGGAGTGTCGCGCGAACACAACAGGAGATATGGCGCGATATGTACGATGTCGAGGAACCGGCAACCAAGCCGGAGCTGCGTGCCTATTGGAAGTTCAATGAGGGCGAGGGCAACGTCATCCATGATTATTCGCAATATGGCAACGATGCTCAATCCCACGTCGATCTTATATGGAACACGTCGATTGAAATTCCGCAGTTAAACCGTGAATAACGAATAATTACAACAGAAGTTATGAAAAGACCGAATATAGCAATCAATCTGTACCATGCCGTAATCACGGGGCTTATGTTCGTGGCTCTCACAGCCTGCAAGGAGAATTTCATCCGCAATGCGGGTGATCTTCCCTCTACGGATGGTGAAAATTATGGCATGTTGCAAGACGCGACAGTTGCCGACAATGAAAAGGTCGTACTGATACATGACGGTGAAGCGACACCGCAAATCCTTACTTATAGACTGATGAAGCCCGCAGAAAGGGCATTGACAGTATCCCTCACCCCGGTTCTCGATGAAGAAACCGTCGAGGCATGGAATGACGCTCAAGGTCTGAAAGACGTTACCGGGCAGGGCGGCGTCATCTGGGAAAGGCGTTACAAACCTTTCCCGGCAGAGAAGTTGTCGCTCGAAGAGGGCGACAAGATCAGCATCGAGGCAAACGCATTGAAAGGAGAGCTATCGCTGACTCTCGATGCTGCCGATTTGGACGAGGGCCGCTATCTGATTCCCGTAAAAGTTGTGCCGGCAGATAATATCACGACAGAACCCGGCAGCGATACTTTCTACTACCGTGTGCATGTCTTCAAGAAAGGAGAACAGCCTACCTCCGACTGGAAGAAACCGTTCATATTCGCAGGTTTCGCCAACGTGTCGGAAGTGCAGCCGCAGATTGTCCTTGAGTGGGAATGTCTTATGAGCGATTTCGATACCTTTGACGATAAGAAATCGAATTGGTTCGACATCGTAAACCTGGTTGCAACCCTCGTGCAGTATGATGCAATATCGGGGATGCCGAAGCTGTATAACAATGGGGATATGGCCTATGTACTCCAGCACCGCGAGAAATACATCATGCCGATTCAAGATCCCGGCATCAAGGTATGTCTCACGCTCAAAGGCGGCGGACAGAGTATAGGATTCTGCAACCTCTCAGAACAACAGCGTGAGAGCCTTGTTGCACAGGTTAAAATCATGGTCGAACAATACGGACTGGACGGCGTATGCTTGTGGGACGAGGAATCGAACTACGGCAGCAATCCCACACTCCCGGCTATTGATCCCGCGTCGTATCCCCGGTTCATCAAGGCGCTGCGCGAAGCCATGCCCGACAAGTTGATTACGCTTGTTGACATCGGCGAACCGACGGCGAATTTCCACGAAGCAGTGGACGGCATCGAGGTCGGGAAGTACATAGACTACGCATGGACAGGATACGAGTTCGAGGGGATCAATCCGTGGGGTGAAAACCCTTACGGAAGAAAGCCAATCGCGGGATTAAAGAAAGAACAATACGGTGGTATCACGGTTGCAGCTATAAAGCGTAAGATGCCCAGTATTGAGGATGCTCCCGATCCGTCATTCATATTCTTTGTCGATTATGACGAAAATTTCAACCAGATTTATCCGAATCTCCAGAAATTCTACGATGACAGCGGACTATACCACACGTTTGCGACATCTCAGATCAGTCCCTTTACCCATACTAAAGAACCGGAATCAGGCGGTGCATGGTGGGGGCTACTGCTGGGCTATTATCCGGGGTATGTAATTGACATGATGGAGTTCACCGGACGGTCAATCAGTTGTCCCATGAAATCAGACGGCAAATTCAGTTTGGGAGGCTATATAAATAATTACTATATCCCGGACTGGAAATAATTCAAGAGGCACTACTGTGCAGTACATCATCATATTTTAACAAAAAACATTAAAAACCGCTAAATTTTAACCAAAATGAAAGCACATCTTATTTATTCGATGATCGCTGTGGGTATGCTCTTCGCATCGTGTGCGAACGAGGAACCTGCTCCGAATACGAAGGCTGACGAAGGTATTCAGCCCGAAACCCGTGCCCTGGCTACGGCTACATTCCGCAAATCTCCTGTTGCGATGGTGTACGTTGAAGTCAATGACACCAATCCTCTCAACGCCGGTTCATATAAGTTAAGTGACGGCACCTCATTCTTTGACATCGCATGTATCTTCGCTGCCAACATCCGCGGTGTTGATAATCAGCCCGTGCTGCACCTCAACGAGAACGTAAGCGCAATCCTGGCGAATCCCGACAAGTACATCCGGCCGCTTCAGGCGAAAGGCATCAAAGTTACGATGTCGATTCTGGGCGACCACACGGGTCTGGGCGTAGCCAACATGACAGATGCTCAGGCCGACAACTTCGCACAGCAGTTGGCCGATGCCGTTGCCCAATACGGGTTGGACGGTATCGACTTCGACGACGAGTACGCAGAGTACAACACGCGGGGGTATCCCGACGTAAACAACACTTCGTACAGCCGTGTGATTACCAAACTGCGTGAGCTGATGCCGGCCGACAAGATCATCACGGTCTTCGACTGGGGTTATACCTATACCCTTTCGTCCGCGGCGATCGCTTGCATCGACTTCGGTTGGTTCGGAGTGTTTGGTGACACCAGCTATGGTTCGCCGACGTTCGGAATTCCGTTGACGCGCTGGTCTTCGCAGGCTATCAATCTTCGGAGCTATAATAACGCTGCAAATCTCAACAAGACCTCGAAGAAATCGGCGGATGAGAACCGTGGTGCGATCCAGATGTACGACCTGCGTTCTACGAACACTGTGACCTACCTGAACGCTGTCGGTCGCGGAGCTTACGCACTGGGCGTAACCTACGATGGTCAGTCTTATTCGAAAGACTGGTAAAATCTGTCTATGATGATGTCACTGCATAAGTAGTGCGCTTTGTGAGTGCCCGTACATCATCCGCAAGGGGGTGTACGGGTTTTTTTTATGATTTAAACAGGAATTAATCAGCATTTAAACTGCGTAAAAAAACCAATATCCAGCGGAACGAAAAAAAATGTCACTGTATAAGTAGTACGCTTTGTGAGTTGTATTTTGTTATACTGCGTGTCCCGTGGATATTGGCGTGTCTGTGCCGGGTTTTGTCCCCGGATAAAGAACCCCGAACAGAATTCTTACCGTCGATAAACGAATTATTTCACTTTTTCATGCTCCCATTTTGTAGCTGGCGCGTCATATAGTATAGAGCCATATTACACCTAATTAAGCATAAAGATAGAAATAAAAATTGATTCTGACGGATACGAATATTTAATATAACCGAACATTTCCCTATTTAAGCTATAAGGAACATTTGCGTAGCTTACACAGGTTGTAATGTTTTTCATAGTGAAAATTGATGAGCGATGCCCTATGATGGATAATCCATTAGCTGAATGTGAATTAATCCGCTTGCTGAAAACATACGCCGACTCCGAACTGATGGAGCCGGAAAACATACTTTTGGAAGAAGCCTACAACCACTTTATCGAACAGGTAGTCGAATTATCCGAACATGCACGCTCATCCATAGACTTCCTGCGCTGCCTTAAAATAACCGAAATAACCCTTACGAAAATGAAACTCAACATCAAACCTGCCCTGCATAAAATTCAGGCTTTTTTCATTGACGCCGCCGTCAAGTATCTGAATTGCGAACGGGAGTTCCTGATGCTCAAGCTCAAATATCCGCAAATGGGCAGACAGAACGGCAAGCAATACAAATCACCCCTCTACTGGACGAGAACCCCGACGGACCTTATGGAGTTGCTCTCGGCCTTGCACGCTGCCGGCATCGTAAAGAAGATCGACGGGTCCGAGGCGGAAATGACGTTGATGGTGCAGTCCTTTGAAACGTTATTTAACTGCCACATCAAGAATCCGGCACGCTGTCGGAACGCAACAATAAACCGGAAAATACGCCTTACAAAGTTTCTCGATTTCCTGAAAGGGGCGTTGACCGACATCAGCCAGCGATAAATCCCGTTCCCCGAAAGCCCGCACGAACTACGTGCGGGCTTTTTCATTTCTACCTGTGTCGTTTGCGCCGTCGCCGCCGCCTGCGCTGCTGCTGGTATTCTTCTTCGGCCGTGCCCCGGTTGTTATCCAGAATATCGAACAATGAGTTTGGATTGGGAATCCGCTTTTCACGCGGTTGTTCTTCTTCATATACGACCTCTTCATCGGGCCAGATGTCTTCATAAAAATCCGGGTCGAAATCTATGCCCGGAATAAGCGGGTATTCGCCCGTTGCATCGTCCGGGAATTCAACATGGGGCACCTCAAGCTCCGGAACGGCCGGAATCCGGTCGATAGAATCCCGCTCGGTGAAATGTTGCTCAAAGCTGTTTGCCGAGAACTCTTTGCCAAGCCGGGAGCCGTTTGCCACAATCCCCGATTCATGGTCGATAAACGTCACTCCGTATATGCGTCCGGCATCGTTGATGCGGAATACCGCGTCGATACGTTCTGTTCGAAGCAGTTCCCGGAACTCCGACATGGAGGTCGTCGCTTTCATCGCTCCGGCCACCGCATCCCGTGTATGGGAATAAAGCTCCTGCTCCTTGATCTTCACAGCGCAGCGTTCATAATATCTTTTCAGGGCCTTATACCCCACGTCCTGCCCGATACGGCTGGATTTGATTGGCGTCCCGATCCGTTGCCCGTTGTCCGTCAGCGCCCCGTACATGATGCCCGCATAATCGCGCCCCTCGATCGTGCCGCAGCGTTCCTCGATGGAGATATTAAACACCTCCAGCAAGGTTCGCAGTTCCCCGAACGAAACGCATTTATAACGATGCAGGCACGAGCGAATCCCGGAGGAAAGCTGCTGTTTCACGTCGCCTGCTTCATAGTTCACTTTCCGCAGCTCGGGGGTATCGGCCTTTTCTTCTCCCGGTACTGCCGGCCGAAGATCGTATTTCTCCTCTATTCACCGCAGGGTGTCCATCGAGCGTCGGGCCTCGAAGTCGTGCGGAAGTTTTCGGCCCTCGCTGTCGATACGGAGCGACACGATATGCAGGTGGTCGCGGTCGATGTCGGTGTGCTTGAAGACGAAATACGGTTGTTCCCCATAGCCCATTTTCTCCATGTAGATCTGGGCTATTTCGGAAAGCTGTGCGTCGGTCAGCTTATCTTCCGGGGCCGGATTCAGCGAAACGTGGAATACCATTTTCTTCGTTCGTTGGTTGGCGTCGAGATAAGGCTGAAACGTCTGCATGGCCCGAACTATATCAAGCCTTCCGTCTGAAGGCGTCGGCATCAGGGCATTTTGGCAGAGGAGCAGGTAAGCCTTCTCCTTGTCGATCTTCTCCTTGTTATAGAAAAGCGCCCCGGCAGGTGAGGAACCGGAAGTTATTCGTGCGACCATACGGCGTAAAGTTTTTCAGAAAGGGTGATAATCTGCTCGGAAAGGGCTTTGAGTTTCCGGGTTTCCTGCTCAAGAGCAAGCATCTGTTTGGGGATGGCGACGGTCGAAAAATGAGTATTCACAGCCCGTACAATTTGGTTGTAGTTGTTACCTATGCGTTGAAATTGCGTGTGAAATTTGTTCAGCAGCGTGATATACCTGGCCATCGTCGGGTCGGTTTTTACGATGCGGAACTCCTCACCGAAGATGCGGCGAACGATAAAGCGACTGCGATTGCCGCTCAATCCTGCTTCCTCCATCATCCGGCAAAAGCGTATGTTCTGTTCTTCATTCAGGCGAAAGGAGTACTTGAAACTCCGCTTATCGTCATCATCATACACATCCATAGTTCTTGTTTTAAGGTGGCGCGACTTGGGAGCGACACCGCAGCCCCGCAGGGCGAGCACCTTTGTCGGACAAACGGCAGTTTGTCGGACAAAGGTACAGCTCGCTACCGTCTCCGCGACGGTAAAACGCAATCGCAGAACATCTTGCGAAGCCCCATCATGCCAAAGGTCTGCGGGCAACATCCCGCACTGCAATGATACGACCGATTTTGAGGCTTTGCAAGCCGCGTGAACGGCCTGGAGCGGCCTGGAGCGGCCAGCCGTCCGGTTCGCTCCAAAGGGGTATTATCTTCGGCCCGTGAGTGATTTCAGCGTTAGAAACCATTCAGCGAAAGAATGATTTCTGCGGCTGCTACCATTCAGTGACAGGGTGATTTCAGCATGAGGTTGATTTCAGTGTGTGGTTGATTTCAGACTATGGTTGATTTCAGTGTGTGGTTGATTTCAGACTATGGCTGATTTCAGCATGAGGTTGAAATCAATCGCTGAAATCAATCAGTAAGAGATTGATTTCAGGCATAGCGTGATTTCTCTGTGTGAAAGATTTCACCATAACCAATATATCCTATGAAAGAAAAACAAGTATTCATTTCCGTATGCAGTCAGAAGGGCGGCGTAGGTAAATCGACGTTCACCGTACTGCTGGCAAGTTGGCTCCATTATGTGCTGGGGCGTGATGTTCTGGTCGTCGATTGCGATGCTCCGCAATGAAGTATCTCGGCACAGCGGGCGCGGGAGCTGACCGTATTGGATGGCAGCGAGTATTACAAGTTGATGCTCTTACGCCAATTCAAGTCCACACAGCGCAAGCTCTGGCCCGTACTGGAATCGACACCGGAGAGAGCCATGAGCGATATTGGACGATACCTCGAAGAAACGCAGCGCCCTTTCGATCTGATTATGCTCGATATGCCCGGAACCGTATCCGCGCCCGGTGTATTTCGGGTGTTGGCGGAACTCGATTACATCTTCGTGCCGATGAAAGCCGACAAGCTGGTGATGGAGAGTGCCGTGAGTTTCGCAAAGGCCGTGAATGAGCAGCTTGTGCAAAACCCGGACTACAACCTCCGAGGATTGCGAATGTTCTGGACGATGATCGACCGCCGGGAGCGAACACCTCTGTATGAACAATATGAAAAGGCACTCGACATTTTCCACCTGGCCCGGCTCAAAACACAGGTTCCCTATCGCAGCCGGTTCAACAAGGAAATTCTCGATGCAAAGGGCAGCATCGGCCGCTCCACACTTTTCCCTGCTGAAAAAAACTTTGCCCAGGAAGCCCAGATCGACGCGCTGGCCGAAGAGATTCTATCCATTATCGAGAAGTAGCATGGCCAAGCAAAACAAAAATGCCGAACTCGACGAACAAATGCTGCGGGACATCGTGAGCAACCAGGGACATAACGGCTCTGTACTTTCTGCCGCGGAGCAGATAGCACACGGGCAGAAATCCACCGCTCCCCCGGAAGCTCCTCCGATGCCGGCTCCCGCCCCGGAACCGAGTCCCCCGGCAGCGGAAGCGCGGAAGAGGAGGATACCCATGCCCGACTATGCCTCGACATTTCTGAACAATACCGAGGTCAAACGCCGCAGCGTAATCTACACTTCCGAGGACCTGAAGCGCAAGCTGGCGCATGTCGTCGATATGCTGGGGAACGGAGAATTGACCGTAACGGCGTATGTAGAAAATATCCTCCGCAACCACCTTGAAATATACGGCGATGAAATAAATCGCCTTCACCGGGAACGAAATTTTAACAACCTAATCTAATACACATGATAACTGAATATGATTATTTTCTTTACGTCGGAGTTATTGCCGCCGTAATCCTGCTGGTCTGGATTTCCGTCAATCTTTTGCTCTCCGAAAAGGATGGTTCGGGGAATGAGCGAACACCTAAAATCCGCATCCGCATCCGCTACAAGAAGCAACCTTCAAAGGCTGACGAAGCATTGAGTTTCCTTGCGGAGAACTACATTGACCGATACCTTCAGACAGGGTTTCTGGAAAGACGCAAAGGTATCTATGTAAGTTACGACACCCAGCAGAAACTCCGCCGAATCATCAACCATTACAACGTCGAGGGCGTGACGATAAGCCACTATGCCGACCGAATCATTCGGGAACACCTGATTATGTACGAGAAGGAGATCGAAGAGTTGCTGCGCCAGCGGACTGAAGACCCCTTATAGCATGTCCGGGATTTTAATTGCAGCCGCATGTCTGGTCTTCGTAGACCGCCTGCTGTTCCGGGGACAGCTTGTGTCCCTATTCATCCAGGGCTGCCGGGAAACAATACGCCGGCCGAAAAAGGCTCCTGCGGCGGAAGTGCAAGCAGCACCGCCTCCAGTCCACGACCCCGAATCCCTGATCGTGAAAAAATACTACGCGGACGGCCTGGAGCGGTCTGGAGCGGCCAAGAATGAAGAAGCGGAAGAAAAACCCGTAAAGCGCAATATATTTGCCGCCCCGCCCCCACGCGACGCCTTGCAGATGTGGGAAGACCCGGATTTCGCCATTGAGAACATATATCCAAACAGCGAAGAAAAGGAGAAGTCCAAGACCGAAAGAATCGACCCTGAAGTTCGACAGGCGATAAGGGACCTTACCGATGGCGAGCCGGCAATGCCGGAGGACTATACCGAAGAAGAAAGGCAGGCTGTCGCAGGTTTCGACAGCGCGACCTTTACATAACCGATTGTCTAACCCTAAAACATGATGAGCTATGAGCAGCGTATTTGATTCGACATGACTGAAATGACTGACTGACAAGTGACTAACGGCCGCAGGCCGTTGGTCGAACGGTCTGCGGCTTTTTTACTAAACCTAAAAAAACGCAGACGAATATGAAAAAGAAAATTATGATCCTGGGAGCCGCCGTAATCGCTGCCGCGAGTGCCTTTGCTCAAGGCGACGGTACGGCGGGCATCTCGGAAGCTACGAAGATGGTGGCCAACTATTTCGAACCGCTCACGCAGTTGATTTATGCCGTGGGCGCCGTCGTCGGACTTATAGGCGGAATCAAGGTCTACCAAAAGTTCTCATCCGGCGATCCGGACACCTCGAAAACGGCCTCCAGTTGGTTTGGGGCCTGCATTTTCCTCATTGTGGCCGCCACTGTTCTCCGCTCTTTCTTCCTTTAGCGATGGCCGAATTCGGAGTTAATAAGGGAGTGGGAAAAGAGGTCGAGTTCAAAGGGCTTACCACACAATACCTCTTCATCTTTGCCGGGGGATTGCTGGGGGTTTTCATCGCCGTAGTCATTCTCAATTTGGCAGGCATGGATAATCTGACCTGCATCTTTTTCGGAGTTGTCGCCGGTTCCGTACTTGTCTGGGGAGTATTCTACCTGAACAAGAAATACGGTCCCTACGGGCTGATGAAACGCATGGCCCTCAAGCAGCACCCGCGACGCATCATTCACCGCCGGAATATCCGGCGATTGTTCAACAGAAAATTATAACTATGCGAGGAAGACTCAAAACAGCAACGCTGGAGCGAAAATTTCCGCTCCTTGCTGTCGAAAACAACTGCATCATATCCAAGAACGGGGACATCACGGCCGCGTTCCGCGTCATTCTTCCCGAACTCTTCACCATCACGGGCGCCGAGTACGAGGCTATGCACGGAGCATGACTGAAAGCCCTGAAAGTCCTCCCGGACTTCACGATCGTTCACAAGCAGGATTACTTTATCGAAGAGCGTTACCGTCCGACGGTTGACAATGCGGATCATTCGTTTCTTTCGCAGTCCTTCGAGCGGCACTTTTTCGAGCGGCCTTTTCTCAAGCACTCCTGCTACCTTTTCGTCACAAAAACAACGCCCGAGCAGATGCGGCGGCAGAGCAACTTTTCGACGCTTTGCCGGGGATATATCATCCCGAAAGAAATCCGCGACAAAGATGCCGTTTCCCGTTTTCTCGATGCCATCGGGCAAATGGAAAGTATCCTCAACGATTCGGGATTGCTACGTCTGGAACAAATGTCCGGAACGGAGATCGTCGGCTCGGAAGACCGCGCAGGACTTATCGCCCGCTACTTCGCACTCTCCGATGACGATCAGGTCGTCAACGAAGATATGCGGCTCGATGCCGGGCAGATGCGAATCGGCGACAAATGGCTGACCATGCACACGCTTTCCGACCTGGATGCGATGCCCCAGAACGTTGCCACAGATGCCCGCCACGAACGCCTTTCGACCGATCGCTCCGACTGCCGTTTATCCTTTGCCGCCCCGGTGGGGTTATTGCTCAACTGCTCGCACCTTTACAACCAGTATATTTTTCTGGACTGCCACGACGAAACACTCCGGCAGTTCGAACGCACGGCCCGGAATATGAATTCACTTTCGCAGTACAGCCGGGCCAACGCCATCAATAAGGAGTGGATCGACCTCTACCTCAATGAAGCACATACCGAGGGCTACCGTTCCGTCCGATGCCACTGCAACATCATCGCATGGACGGAGAACGAAGCCGAGCTGAAGCGAATCCGCAACGATGTCGGCTCCGCACTCGCACTCATGGGATGCACACCACATCACAACACCGTAGATGTTCCCGTCCTGTTTTGGGCGGGCATCCCCGGCAATGAAGCGGATTTTCCGGCCGAGGAATCGTTCCACACATTTATGGAGCAAGCCCTATGCCTGTTCAACGGCGAGACGAACTACCGTTCGTCACTCTCCCCTTTCGGGATAAAGATGGCTGACCGCATCAGCGGTATTCCCGTGCATCTGGACATCAGCGACCTGCCGATGAAGAAGGGAATTGTTCAAAATCGGAACAAATGTATCATCGGGCCTTCTGGGTCGGGTAAGTCATTTATAACCAATCACTTAATGCGCCAATACTACGAACAAGGGGCGCATATTGTGTTGGTCGATACCGGAAATTCCTACAAGGGCTTATGTGAACTGATTCACGCCAAAACCAAAGGCGAAGACGGGATATACCTCACTTACACGGAAGAAAACCCGATCTCCTTCAATCCGTTCTACACGGATGATGGTATTTATGACATCGAGAAACGGGAATCTATCAAAACGCTGATTGTAGCACTCTGGAAACGGGAAACGGAGGAGCCGACCCGTGCCGAGGAGGTCGCATTGTCCAATGCGGTCAATCTCTACCTGGCAAAGATTAAGGGTAACGTTTCGATCACACCGTCGTTCAATACATTTTACGAATTCGTCAATACGGATTACCGGAACCGGCTCATTCAGAAAAAAGTCCGCGAGAAAGATTTCGACATCGAGAATTTTTTGAATGTTCTGGAGCCGTTCTACCGGGGCGGAGAGTATGACTACCTGCTCAATTCAGAGCAGCAACTCGACCTGTTCTCGAAGCGGTTCATTGTCTTCGAGCTGGACAACATCGCCGACAACAAGGTACTCTACCCTGTTGTCACGATCATCGTGATGGAAACGTTCATTAACAAGATGCGCCGCCTGAAGGGAGTTCGCAAAGTTTTGTTACTCGAAGAAGCATGGAAGGCAATCGCAAAGGCGGGTATGGCCAGTTTCATCAAGTATCTGTATAAAACCTGCCGCAAGTATTATGGTGAGTGCGTATGTGTCACGCAGGAATTGGACGATTTGCTGTCCTCCGAAATCCTCAAAGAGAGTGTTATCGCCAACTGCGACTGCCGCATCCTGCTGGACATGCGTAAATACGCAAACAAATTCGACGGCATCCAAGCCATGCTGGGACTCACGGAAAAAGAGAAAGACCAGATCCTTTCGATCAACCTGGCCAATGACCCCAAGCGGCTCTACAAGGAAGTTTGGATAGGGCTGGGCGGCGTGCAATCTGCCGTCTACGCCACCGAAGTATCGGCCGAAGAGTATCTGACCTACACCACGGAAGAGGTTGAAAAAATGGAGGTCTTCGCCCTCGCGGAAAAGCTCGGCGGCGACATGGAGCAGGCGATCCGGCAACTTGCACGAAAAAAGCGAAACGAATAAACTCAAATCCACTATGAAAAAGAAAAATGACAGTATCGGCGAATTTGCAGATCTTATCGCCGCTATGAAAAAGGAACATGCTACAAAAGGGCGCTTTCTGTTGTCCCTCGACAACCTGTTTCAGCAGGTGCAGCACAGTAACATCTGCGGCAGTTGGTTAGCGTGCGGAAGCAATCTTTCGGCCGCAATACGCCGCATCGGGCCGAGCAGTTTCCATGCGGTGATTTACGATAACACGTTATGCTACAAACGTGTCGTGCAGGATGTCGTAATCTCGGCACGTCAGCAACAACTGACTTTCTTCACGGCCGAGAATCCCGATGATCTTCACCGTGTGAGGTATGACGCGAAAACCGAAATCCTCTTTCTGGGGTGCTACGGGGCCTTCACGCCCGAAGATGTCATATCCTCCTACATCACGACGGAAGAACTGGTCGAAGGTCCTGCATGTGAACATCCTGAAGAGTAAGCGTCTATGATACGGAAAATAATTATTTTTCTCGGGCTACTGCTCATTGCGGGGGTCGCCAAAGGCCAGTGGGTAGTAAGCGATCCTACGAACTTCGCACAGAGCATCGTCAATTCCAGCAATCAGATGGTTCACACCTCGACAACATCGGCCAACATGCTCAACAATTTTCAGGAGACGATGAAGATTTACAAGCAGGGGAAGCAATATTACGATGCACTGAAGGCCGTGAAGAATCTCGTGCGCAACGCCCGCAAGGTTCAGCAGTGTATTCTGATGGTCGGGGAAATCTCCGACATCTACGTGACCAGCTACCGCAGGATGCTTGCCGATGAGAACTTCTCCCCGGAGGAACTTGCCGCTATCGCCGTCGGATACACAAAGATCATTCAAGAGAGTGCGAATTCGTTGCAGGAATTGCAGGACATTGTGAATCCCACGGATTTGAGCCTCACGGACAAAGATCGCCTGGAGGTTGTCGATGCGGTTTACATTATACTGCGCAAACACCGGAATCTCGCACGCTACTACACCCGCAAATACATCTCTGTTTCCATGCTCCGGGCGCGGGAACGCGGCAACTCCAGGCAAGTGATGCTTCTCTACGGATCGGACGAAGACAGATATTGGTAGTATGATGATACCTTTGATTTCAGCCGAGAATCTGCATCAGATTCTCCGTGTCCTCTACGAAAGAATGTTAGAATTATGTGAGCCTATGGCTACGGTGGCCTCCGCAGTAGCCGGTATCGGAGCCATGTTGTACATCTCTTATCGTGTTTGGCAGTCATTAGCCCGCGCCGAGCCTATCGACCTCTTTCCGCTGCTCCGCCCGTTTGCGATAAGTATCTGCATCATGTTCTTCCCGACACTGGTTCTCGGCTCGATAAACGGCCTCCTTTCCCCTATCGCCAAAGCCACACACTCGCTGATGGTAGGACAGACTTTCAGCATGGTAAAATGGCAAAACGACAGGGATGAAAAACTACGTCAAGGTAATGAAGAAATGCCGGCCGACGGGTTCTACGAAGAGAATGAAGAAATGGAGCAGGAATTGGATGCCCTGGGGCTGGACGAACAGACCCAAAACACGATGGATCGCATGGATAAGGAACGCTCTTCATGGAGTTTCAAGGGGATGCTTATGAAAGCCCTGGGTGCAATTCTGGAATTTCTGTTCACGGCGGCGGCTGTAATTCTGGATGTTCTACGAACATTTTATCTGATCGTCCTCTCGCTGCTCGGGCCGATTGCGTTTGCAATTTCGGTCTTCGATGGTTTTCAGAACTCACTCTCGATGTGGCTCTCTAAGTATATTTCGGTTTATCTCTGGCTGCCGATCAGCGACCTGTTCAGCGCAATCATCGCCCGGTTGCAGACCATTTCGTTACAGAACGATGCGGAGCTGGCCGCTACGGGGTACGATTGGTATTTCGATACCAACAGTACGATATACCTGGTATTTATGCTGGTGGCGATTTGCGGTTATTTCTGCATCCCGTCGATAGCGTCCTGGGTCGTGCAGACAAATGGAATCGGCTCCTACAACAGAGCTGTCGGGACGATGGCAGCCTTCGGAGGGGGTGTCGTCGGTTATTCAGCTGGTAAGGCGTGGAGTACGACGAAAGCCGGAGGACGGGGCCTTGCCAAATTTGGGAAATTCTTATTTACAAAATCTGAATAAATGGAATTCAAATCATTATTGAATATCGAAAGTAACTTCCGGCAACTGCGTCTTTACAGTTTCATATTCGCGGGCATCTGCGCCGTTGTAACGCTCGTTGCCGTCTGCATGTCCTACTCGTTCGCTGAAGCACAGCGACAGCGGATTTATGTGCTGGACAACGGCAAATCGCTGCTCCTGGCACTCTCACAGGACTTGTCCCAAAACCGGCCCGTTGAAGCCCGTGAGCATGTGCGCCGTTTCCATGAACTCTTCTTTTCGCTCTCGCCCGATAAAGCCGCAATCGAATCCAACATCAACCGCGCCCTGCTGATGGCCGATAAAAGCGCCCTGACCTACTACAAGGTCCTCATGGAAAAAGGATTCTTCAACAGGCTCATCGCGGGCAACATATCGCAGATGGTAAAGGTAGACAGCATCAAATGCGACTTCGAGCGTTATCCCTACGAGGTAACGACTTTCGCCCGGCAGCGGATTATGCGCGAGAGCAATATCACCGAGCGCAGTCTGGTTACGACCTGCCGCCTGGTCAATACGGTGCGTTCCGACAACAATCCGCAGGGTTTCATGCTGGAGAACCTCAACATCATCGAGAACAAAGACCTGACGACCTATGACCGATAAGCGCATCCGAATCCGTGTCCGGGGGCGCTGGCTCCGGCAGCAGATACGACGGCGGCACGATGCCCTCACCAACAGGCAGCGGCGACGGATACTGCTCTGGTGCTTTACCATTTTCATGCTGGCCGGGTGCATTATGCTGGTACGCGGCTGTGCGCAAGTAACGGTTACACACGTCGAACCGCTCACACTTAAACCTTAATCCTATGGCTGAAGAAATAAAACAAGACCCACAGAAAGCGCAGCAGCGGAAAGTCATCATCGCGGCGGCGATCATGCTTATTCCTTTCTGTTTCTGCATGTATTTGATCTTCGGAGCAGGGACGAAAAAAGAACCGGACGCAGCCGGGGCAAATGGTGTCAACGTAACCATCCCCGACGGGAAAGCACAGAAAACCGAGGGTAACAAACAGAAAGCCGTTGAAAAAGTCCGCAGCCAGGACGCCCAGGCACAACGATTACAGTCATTGGGGGACGATGCGTTCTCCCTGCTTGACGATGGGAAGAGCGAGGAACCGAAGCAACAGGTGAACGATCCCGTAAAGCAGTCGCAAGAAGCCAACCGCGCCATGCAGGAGCAGGCGCGGAGTTTCTACCGTCCGACGAAGAATCCCGAAGTCGAAGCCCTCAAGGAGCAGGTTGAAACCTTGAATGAACAACTGGAAGCACAGCGGGCAACCTCTGCGCAGATGGACCCGATAGCATTGGCGGAGAAACAGTATCAACTGGCACAGAAATACCTCGGCAACGGAACAGGAGCGGCCGAGGCAGCTCCGGCAACCGGAAAAAAGAGCAAGAGCAAGAAATCGTTGATGCGTCCCGTAAGGGAAAGCGACGTATCTGCTTCGACACTAAACCCTACGCTGGATTTTTCACAGGAGCGGAACATGGGATTCAATACCGCCACCCGGAGATCGGAGCTTCAGGCGAACACTATCCGGGCATGTATTGCCGAAGATCAGGTTATCCGCGTGGGTGGCATGGTACGTCTGCGGCTGCTGGACGCCGTGCGCATCGAAGGGGTTACGATCCCCCGGAACACGACCCTATATGGTATGTCCCGCATCGACGGGATACGTCTTCAGGTCGTGGTATCGAGCATCGAATACGGCGGCCGGATTTTCGACGTAAACGCCATGTCCTACGATTTGGACGGACAACCCGGACTCAACATCCCCGATTCTCGGGAACGACGGGCGATCAAGGAAGCACTCGCATCTATCGGGCAAAGTGCAGGTATGAGTGTCAATGTCACAAAGAGCGCCGGGCAGCAAATCGTATCCGACCTTTCCCGCAGTGCAATATCGGCAACAACAAAGTATGTCGCGGAAAAGCTCAAGGAGGTGAAGATCACGCTCAAGGCCAATTATCAACTGCTATTAATATCTGAAGAGTAAACATGAAACGAAAAATTATCTGCTTGTCGCTGCTGGCGGCAACGACTATCGCGCCGGGCATCCGGGCACTGGCCCACAGCACGGAGCCGCAGCCGATCCGTCCGATGCGTATCGAGGTCGGATTCTCGAAGACCGTACATATCCTGTTTCCGTCGCCTGTAACGTATATCGACATCGGCTCGATGAACATCATCGCAGGCAAGGCCGACGGCGCGGAGAACGTCGTCCGCGTAAAGGCCGCAGTCAAGGATTTCACAGCGGAAACGAACCTCACGATCATAACGGAAGACGGAGGATTCTACACCTTCGATGCCAGTTACGCCGAGAACCCGGGCATATCGACCGTGGAGATCGAAGCTCCGGCAACTCCGGCGGCAGCAGCGGCGGAGCCGGCCGAGGGCCGCGTGCTGTTGCAGGAGGTCGGCAGGGAGAAGCCGGCAACGGTGAAACGCATACTGGCAGACATCTACCGGCTGAACCGCACGGACACAAAGGGTATTCGAACCAAACGTTACGGTATCGAGGTCGAAGTGCTGGGAATCTACGTCCACAACGACGTAATATACGTTCACACCAGCATCGCCAATGCGACGAACATTTCCTTTGAAGTCGATGACAGACATTTCAACATCGAAGACAAGAAGATCACTAAACGTACAGCCCAGCAACGCACGCCGCTCGAAGTGCTGCGCGTGTGCAACGCCCCGGCTGTCGTGCGCGGACACCAGCGGCAGCGTTCCGTGTTCGCACTGCCCAAGTTCACGATCCCCGACGACAAGGTACTCATACTGGAGATAATCGAACGAAACGGGGCGCGGCATCAAGCAGTGGAAATTTCAGCGAAAGAGTTGTTGGATGCAAAAGTCATATAGGACAATGAAACAACTGAATCCGGTCTTGTTTTCATCAATAAGAATGGATTGGGCAACACCCCAGACTTTTTTCGATGCTCTTGACGCAGAATTCCAGTTCACACTTGACCCATGTGCGTCAGTAGAAAATGCCAAATGCAAGAAATTCTATACAGTGGCAGAAAATGGATTAGCGCAAGATTGGAGCGGGGAAACGGTGTTCTGCAATCCTCCTTATGGCAGGGCGATCTACGACTGGGTGTTCAAATGTTGGCGGGAATCCCGGAAACCCTGCACAACGGTTGTCATGCTCATCCCCAGTCGGACAGACACCCGGTATTTCCATGAATTCATTTATAAAAAAGCTCGGGAGATTCGTTTTATAAGGGGCCGACTGCGTTTCGGGAATGGCACTAACCCGGCTCCGTTTCCGAGCATGGTCATCGTTTTCTGAAACTCAAAAGTAGGAATAATTATCATGGAAAGGTTGTTGAAAGTAAGAACTATTCAGGCAAAATAAAATCGGTACAAAAGGCGAAGAGAAATACTTCTCTTCGCCTTAACTTTTAAAATAACAGCCACAATAATGAATGAATTTCTATCTTTGCATGATATTCGCAATAATTCGTAGATTCATTGGAGGGTTATGGAAAAAGAACTGAAAATATACAAGCCGGACAGCACTTCCCCGATTGAAATACCGCTCGCGGAAAGTAGTGTCCATGCCGGATTTCCCTCGCCGGCAGACGATTTTCTGGAAGGGTCTCTCGACCTGAACAGCCTTGTAATACGCCATCCGGAAGCCACGTTTTTCGCGCGTGTCGAAGGCGACTCGATGAAAGACGAGGGAATCGTCGAAGGGGACATTTTGGTCGTGGATAAATCTATCGAACCCTACAACGGCTGTCTGGCCGTAGCGTTCGTAGATGGGGAATTCACCCTCAAGCGTGTGAAAATAGAACCAAACAAGATTCTGCTCGTCCCGGCCAATCCCAAATATAAAGTCATTGAAATTTCTTCCGACAACGACTTCGCCGTTTGGGGCGTGGTGAACTACATCGTGAAAAAAGCCTGATCCGGACATCTATCCGGGCTACTCGTAATCAGGGTAAAACAACAATCGAAAAGCACCGTTTTTTGTAGTTCAAATATTCCGGGCAATACAAAGGGGTAATATTCCGTTTGGTTGTCGGGATAGCATGTTTGGACTATGTGACGCGAATAACTTCTACGCATCTTGCGAGAGGGTATTTAATCCGTCGTTGATTGGACGCCCGGTTGTGGTGCTGTCCAATAATGACGGCTGTGTCATTGCGCGATCGAACGAAGCCAAGGAACTCGGCATCGCAATGGGGGCGCCCTACTTTCAGATCAAGCAACTCGCCCGCCGCGCCAATGTCGCTGTTTTCTCTTCGAATTTCGTCCTGTACGGCGATATGTCCCGGCGGGTCATGGGGCTGTTGAAAAAGTTTGTTCCGGCGACCGAGGTTTACTCCATCGACGAGGCGTTCCTTGATTTTTCGGGCATCGACAACGCGAAACTCGATGAACTCGGCCACGAGATCGCCCGCACTGTAAAACGTTGCACGGGAATTCCGGTAAGCATCGGCATTGCGCCGACAAAGACATTGGCGAAGATAGCATCGAAACTCTGCAAGCAGTATCCCAAGTTGAAAGGCTGCTGTTTCATGCACCGTCCGCAGGATATAGAAAAGGTACTGCGCAAATTCCCGATCGAGGATGTTTGGGGCATCGGCCGACGCTATGCAAAGATGCTCAAGGCAAACGGCGTCGATACAGCGTGGGATTTCACGCAGCTCACGCCCGAGTGGGTGCGCAAACGCATGTCTGTTGTCGGCCTTCGATTGTGGAAAGAACTGCGCGGAGAGGCGTGCATCGGTTTCGAGCAGGCACCCGCGGATAAAAAGCAAATTGCTACGACGCGGACATTCGCCCATGACATCGACGACTTCGAGGAACTGCATCAGAGCGTCGCACAGTATGTCGCGGCCTGTGCCGAGAAACTTCGCAAGCAAAACAGCGTATGCGGAGAGATCGTCGTATTCATTCTTACAAATCGTCATAAAGACAACATTCCGCAGCATTATGAAAGTCATTTGCTCAAACTGTCCGTTCCGACAGATAGTACGCTGGAGCTGACAAAGTATGCTTCCGGGCTTCTTCGGCAAATCTACCGGAAAGGATATGCCTATAAGCGGGCCGGGGTAATTCTTTCGGACATCAGTTCAAAGACGGGGACGCAGCGCGATATGTTCGACGCTACCGACCGTGATAAGCATGACAGGCTGATGAAAGCGGTTGACGGTCTGAACGCTTCCTACGGTAAACCGAAAATCGTCACGGCTGCCGAGGGATTTGAACGGTTCAAAATGAACCGACAGCACTTATCAGGCAAGCCTACTACGGACTGGAGCCAGATCATACGGGTAAAGTCTGGATAAAAAAGGCTGATAGAAAACTATCAGCCTTTTCTTTCAATATGGTTTATCGTAAGGGTTCTCCGTTAAACGGATCGCCGTGCTTTTCAAGCAAATCCTCCATTTCCCGATTCATTTCCTCTCGTTCATCATCTGTTAATATTACCGGGTCGAATTCATGCCAATGCGGACGGGGAAGCGCAGTATTACTATACCACCTTAAAGGATTAGGAAATATTCTCGATCGCCGGGCTTTGGGACGAATGGATGAATCCCCAGACCGGAGAGAAGGTGCTGTCGTTCGTCTTGATAACGACCGAAGCCAACGACATGATGCGAAAAATACACAACGGCGGAAGCAATCCCTTTCGGATGCCGAAATACTCACTTCGGAGCAGGAGCGTTTATGGCTCGATCCGGCGATTGTTTTGAAGGAAGCCGCCACTGATCTGCTCACGGTATATCCCGAAGAAGAAATGACGGCATGGGCGGTTCGGCAAAAGTTCAACTATGGGAACCCTTTTAACGAAGGCATTATTGAGCCGGTTGCGGAACAACAAAATCTCGGATTGTAGCTATTAAATTAGTTTATCAATCCTCTGTTGTTCGTTCTTTAAAAGTGTATTCGACCATATTGGAGGTAGGGAGAGGAATGTCAAAATAAAGGCAGACTTAATCGGCCTGCCTTTATTATGTAATTTTCACTCACTTTTTATCCGGAATGAACGCTCCGGAGGCTATCACGTATTTTCCGAATGTAGTACTCCAGTTGGCCAGATACACATATTTCTGGTCCATGCTGGAAAACTCTTCTGTCGGCAAATCGAAAATATGAGCTCCTTGAGCTGTCATATATTCATTCAGGGCATCTAATGCCTTGTTAAAAAGTTTTTTATCCATATCTCAGTTTTTTTAGGAATATCAATTTGCCAATATCATTATGTTCCGCACGGTTCTTATCGGCAACATGCCCCCCAGAGACAACACCAATTTCACGATAAAATACAGGACCCATCCGATTATCGGCAGAAACAGAACGGTTGCCGGTGTAATTCATGTCAATGATTGCCAACCGGGAAGACTTTGATATGCAGACAATCCCCGCTATCATCTACTGCATACAGGGAAATGGATTTGTTAGGAGTGAAATCGTAAGATTTGAACTCTTCGAAATTTTTGAATTCTTGGCGGGTTTCCGAACACTCGTTCCGCACCCACGTTTTGACGGTCGCTTTCATACTCTTTGAGATTTAGCATGTTAGTAATAAAGGGTTATAGCAACACAAAAACGAGGTAATCCGCATTTGTGTTACCGTTAAAAGCCGATCCCTCTTTTCCCCTGCCATGCTAATCTCCACCTGAAAGGTATCGAATTACTGAATCGTCAAGGGTAACGTTCAGTATTTATCATCGGATCGGTATTTACAAAGATATGAAATAGTATTAATTTAGCAATAAATTAGGTGAGATATCTTTTCGTGATATAGGATTGACCTTACACAAAACAAAAGACCTAAAGCTGAATTCTGTCTTTTACAACTTTCACAACACTTACGACCTCATTTTTTTCGGGCTTACCAATGGGATATTTCAGTACCAGGCTATCTCCTTTCTGCGCAACAGGCAATTTATGCGTGGAGTAAACTCCTCTTACCGTATCACCTTTATACTCGAATTCATAGCTGATATTCATCTTAAAATAGTTATCCCTTAACGGATAGGTCTTCGTTTCATACACATACGCTCTTACATATTCGTACTCTTTTGGCCGGCAGCCAAATACCGCCAACAACGATACGAAAAAAAGTAAAGTGATGATCTTGGTGTTTTTATTTATATCCATAAGCCTTGAGATAAGCGTTCCATGCTGCTTTTGTATTTGAACCGCGTCCTTTATATCCGCTGAACTGACCTGCATGTTGTGCCCTGAACATATTGAACTCCTGCATGGACGGACCAGAATTCGACACTCCCGATCGCCCACCAGCCGGCATATTATATCTTCTATTACCTTTTAAGCCTCCTCCCATATATCCGGACACATCGTTCATCATATTGAAATACTGTCCGAATAAATTCAACGTTCCCAAAGTTTGACCATAAGTATTCCAATAATTTGTACCTGTCAATGGTTCAGCAATACCTTGATTTTCAAAATTTGCTAACGCCTGTTTCATGGCATGTGAATCTCCATTACGAACTTCATACCGCATTTTGAGGTCGTTCATGTCATAGGTATATCCATCTTGTCCGGAAAGACCGCCGGGTAAATCTTCCCAAAGATCGACAGGAGCAATACCCCAGCCCTGCTCTTTTCCGACTCTGACTTCTCCAATATATATGTCTGCTCCATTTACAGCAGCAGAACCAATAATCTGTACAGAACCGTCATCACCGACAGATACTAAATCCACATATTGAGTATCTTTCCCGCCTACATCGCTCACCCAAATCTTTTCGCCTGTTGCCACATTGTATCGGTACGAATCCTTTCCGTCCGGATCGACAAAATTAATCGGATTGTTGGTACAGAACGCATACGGCGAAATCGGATGATACCCGTATGTCAAATCTACTGAAAATAAAGCGATAATGCAAATCGCGGCGGTCAAAAGTTTAGGTCTCATAATCGTATAATTTTAAGGGTTATTGTATCGGTAGTTTATTTTGCTTTGCTTCCTGCAATTTCCTTGCTTGCTCGTTGTCCGTTTCGAGTTTATCATACAACTCCTCACTCATATCCTCCCAGCCCAATGCTTTCAGCTTTTCGTGAAGGGCGTCCGATTGCGCTATTATCTGCCGGGCATAATCATCCTCTTTATACCCATTTCCCTTCAGATGTTTTACAAGAGCCGCATCGAGGGACTTGCCCAGAATAATGCAGGCTTTGGGATGCTGCGGATAGCACTCCAGGGATTTTTCCGTACAGCATCGGGTGAATTCGTCGTAACATTTGAATTTGTTCCAGTACCCGAACGCAAGGTCGGCAAGCTGCGCCGCAACGGTTTCACGATCCGTCAGAGGTGCAAGATAGATCTTGTTCTCGATAGCCTTGTCGGTGATCTCGAAACGCTCCTTATAAAAGAACTCCGGGGTAATCTGGTGCGTGGTGAGTTCCACGTTCACCCACTCTTCGGGATACATCTTATCCTCGTTCCGGTAGCGGATAAACACATGGGCCGGGGCATAGGCGATATACGCTTCGGCACCGAGGGACTCTGCCAACACTTTATAGTACATCGGCAGGGAACGACATTGCCCGGTATGTGTCCGCATGACTTTGGTTACGAACTGCTTTGTAAAATCGTTCTTACCTCCGGTATCGTCGAAATCGTAGGTGAACGGTTGATGTCCATTCCCGGAATAGGGTCGGAAAAAGTATTCCGTGAGCGCCAGGTTCTTTCCGGTCTTATATTGTTCAAGTCCGTTTGTTGCGATAAACCGTTGCACAAACGCGACGGCCGTATCTATACCATAGCAATAGGCATCGTAATCGAGGTCGCCGTCAAGGTAAGCCCACTCTGCAAGGAAGACCGCACGTTTTATGCTCAAGGGGATTTTCCCGTCGAGCATGTCCGCCATTTCGAGATACGCCTGCCGGTAATGCCGGCTGCGAGGTTCATCCGGCGCATGTCTCTGCGTCGGGCCGACCTGCTGACCGTTCGTCCGATGCAGTGAGAATCCGCAAAACAGAACGAAGATGCAGATTATTCCTTTTTTGAGCGACATCTTTTCCATAGGTTTATCAGCCAACGTGCAATTCAAAGTTAGCGGATAAATCCCGAAACACCAAGCCGCAACAACCTTACAAGGGCCATCGTACATATTTAATAATCAGCGAATTGATAAAAATATTTTCTCACATTGAAATGACAGGCTGAAAATACCCGGAAATCAATGACTTTTACAGATGAAAAGCACGATCTCTCAACCGTGCTTCCATTGGTATTATCATTCAAGCTGAATTAAAAAGGGATAGCTGTTTTGGTTCCAAATACTGACGTTTAACCTCTTTGAGTTTGGCGATGAGCTGACGGATTTTACGTTCGTTATAGTTACAACTGTCCGAAATATGTTCCAACGCATAGGCATATCTTTCTTCCAACTCTGCGACACCTTGTTTTACCGCTTCTTGATACTCGGTAATCGGCTCATTCCAAACCGATGGATAGCTGCCGCCGCCCGCCCCGCCCGTACTCCAGTTGATTGTAACGGCATACTTCCCGTTTAATGACTGGCCGATATGAATGGTATTGTGCATATCCAACTCTATATTTTCGATTATGGGGATCATGCCACGAATGCCGTATTCGTCGAATTTTTTGTCGGTGTAGCCGAAGAGCAGTCCGCGTTCGTATGTACTTGCGTTCAGTATGATTTCATGGACGCTATTGCCGAAATTTTCGAAATAGGCGATTTTCTCTGCATCATTCTTACGAATAGCTAATAGATAGCGTAAAACGGCATTTCGCTCTGTACGGGAGGGGCTATACTCCAGAATCGCGGCTAATTTTTCCTGTTTGCTGTATTTCTGTATAGGTTTCATATCTTTGAAATTTACAGTTGTTGTATCGGTTATTCCTGTGGATCAACCGATACTGCGCAGGCAATCGGCGTGTTGCTTTCAAGCCATTTCAGCACATGATTCATATTGTATTCGGAGGTGATAACCGCGATTCGGTCATCCGTCTGCGTAAAGCGCGTACTTTCGTAACTGTCGATCCACTCTTTGAGCGAAGATACGCCCCACCTCTCGCTGTTGTCGAACATTTCATCCAAAGTACGGATAGGCTCGGCGAATGTTACAATAAGCGTTCGGTAGCTTATTATTGATGTTTTCATATCGGGTTAAAATTAGGCAGGGCTTTCGCCCTGCCGGTTAAACATTGTTCTCAAAAGTGGTAATATCATCACTGATCTATTTTTTGATTCGCGCCATAAGTTCGCCGGAAATCTCATGCAGTTCCCGGCTGCGGGTCGGGTCCATCTCCCGCGCTACGGCAGTCAATCCCTGTGTCAGCTTAAAGAGCGACGGTCCGCCCTGCAACCCGTCTTCAGGGTTGTTGTTCATCAATAACTTCTGAACGCTCTCGCTCTCCGACTTGAGGAGTTTGTTGGCCTTCACCAGTTTCTTGAGTTCGTCGTCGAAATCGACTTTGACGCGGCTGGCTTCCTGAATCATTATAGCCTGCCGCGTGATGTTATCCCGGCTGTACAGATTCTTCGTAAAGTCTTTGGTTGCGGACATGGTAGTTTCCGTGTCGAGAGCATAAGTTTTTTCGGAAAACATAAGGTTATCGGGCAGCCGCGTGCCGAGGTGTACCTGCTTCATCAGACTTTCACGTACCATACCGTTCAGGCAGACACCGTTGAGCAGGTAAGCCCGCATATCCACGGCCCCGTCCCCGTAGTCCGAGGTCGAGAACCGTGCGCCCATGTAGATCACCACCGTCCCGTTGAGTTCCGTGGGGATGCTGATAGGTTCCGGCAGGATTGTTTCGACCCAGATTTTCGTATCGCTCATATAAGCGTCGCAGGGAACGGCGCCCTGGCTCATCGCTTCCGTCAGAAAGGCCGTGAGGATCTGCTCGCTGTTCAGACGCCGGTAGCTGTCCGACAGCACGCCGCGCACCTGATTGCCCACAGCCCGCACCAGTACGCGCGTCCGCTCCGTCCACCCCGAATGTTCGTTGAGAATCTGCGTCGCAAGCTGCCGCTGCCACTCCGACCCCTCCGAAAGTTGCCGGAGATATTTCGCCGGGATGCTCATCTTCTCGGCCAACTGCCCTACTGCGTGCGGATGAAGCGAGTAGCGGTTCTTATTAACATTCATCGTAATATATCCCTGTTCGGTGAATTTGATTACCGGAACCGTATCTTTCTTTTTGAGTTCAACCCCGATCGGGGCAATGAAATCCTGCGCGGAACGGTGTTCCGACATTAACCGCTGAAGCGTTTGTTTCACGTTGTTCTGGTTGCGGTCGATCATGCGTTGTACCTTGTTCGTCACAACGTCGTTGAGTCCTTTCTGCATTTCGATTCTATCCATAGTTTAGGCCCATATTTTACCTGCCGGGCATGGCAGGGGTTAATAAATGAATAATTAATATTTTACCGGAATTAAATCGAATCTATGTCTTACAAGACATTTGATTATCCCGGCTCTCGGACAAAGGGGGATAACAGGCGGGCAAAGCCGGAACCGGGGATCGAGGTATAAAAAAAGCACCTTTACGGTGCTTTTTTTGTGCCGAGACTTTAGCCTGCCCCGGTGGAGGCTGCGCGTCTGTTACCTTGTCGGAGAGTCGGGAGAATGACAAGAATATAAAAATAAACAACTATTGTTTCATGGAGATATTTTTAGTAATTTTGGATTATTACTACCCCATATATCTCATGTTATGACCCAACTTCCTCTTGAAAAAATTGCATTTAGATGTCTTTACTTGATAATAATCCCGGTGGGTGTACTTGCCTTTCTGTTCTATCTATATATTGTTCTCGGATTCATTTCCGACCAAAGAACTATTATGGAATTGATTCAATCCAGTAAGGATATGATAACGATTATATTGTCAGGTGGCACTTTCGTGGGAGTATTGTGGACAATTTTCTACCAAATCAAAACCTATAAGTCCACAAAGAAAACCAATGCTTTACAGCGATTCGAAACAACTTTTTTTAATATGCTGGGGTTACAACAGCAGATTACAACCGAATTAAAATCTCCGGATAAAGATATTAAGGAACAAGGGCGAGCCTTGTTTGAATATTTATACAAGGATTATTCAATACAGGATGGAGGGGTAAATTTTCCTTATGTTGATTATAACGGCACCGTCTATGGAGATGACTGTTTAATAACCATTTTATATTGGAAAGGATTGAATGAGTATAGCAAATCTAATCTCCCCTCGGTCTTCGATCACTATTTCAGACATCTGTATCGAATTGTCAAATTTATTGATAACCCCCAACATGACTTTTTGACTTTTGATGAACGCTACTCCTATGCAGGAAATCTGCGAGGCACGCTATCCAAATACGAATTGGTATGGCTGTATTATAATTGTCTTGCCGGGCCAGGATTTGAGAAATTCAAACCCCTTGTCGAGAAATATGCCTTGCTCAAAAATATACGAGTGGAATTCTTGGGCATAAGTAATGAATTCAGGTTTTATGATGATACAGATGAAAGACGGTCTATCGAAGACTTTGGAGAATATAATGATTATCAGTTCTATCTCACAGATGATGAAACGCAGAAGGACAAATATTATCGCGGAGCTTTTTATAGCAAGACGGAATTAGATGTTAAGAAAACAGAATTCCAAGAGGAACGAGCAGAGTTCAATGATTGGAAGGAACATCTGCCAAACCAACCAGTCCCGAACCCGTAAGAGTGCCCGAACCGGAATAAAATACAATAAGATAGCTGCCTTTCAGCAGCTATCTTTCATTATGGGGAATGGCCTATACGTCGGCCTTCCCCTTTTTGCGCTCCACGCGTTTGTTTTTCTCCAACGTTTTCGTATAGTTCCGCGAGGTCGAAGTCGAACATAACGCGCTGGCCGCGGGTTGTACTATTTTTCCTCTATTTGCTGTAAACTATAAATTTCTTTCTGCCTTTCAATCTCCTCGCGTAACTCTTCCTCTTTGGGCAGGTAGGTCAGATATTTAGCCGCAAATAATTGTGGATTCTCATGCAGCACCGAATACCGGGCAATATCGCGGCTGGTTTCCGTGCAAAGGATCAATCCGATGGTCGGATTATCGCCGTCCGTGCGTTTCAACTCATCGTACATGCGGACATACATATCCATCTGCCCGACATCCTGATGCGAAATCTGGGTGGTCTTCAGGTCAATCAGCAAAAAGCACTTTAAAATGTAATTGTAGAATACCAGGTCAATGAAATAATCCCCTGCGTCGGTAGAGATATGCTGCTGCCGGGCGACGAAAGCATAGCCCTTACCCATCTCCATAATGAATTTCTGCAAATGCGTGAGAATTGCACTTTCAAGCCGGGATTCGGTAAAATCCATGTTGGAAGCCAAGCCCAGAAACTCTGCAACCATCGGATTCTTGATGAACTCCAACTTGTCCTTTTCATACGCCGCCGTCAAAGATTTCATTTCCGATACGACCTTTTCCTTTTTCGGAGATTGGAGCAGACGATGATAGTATTGCGACGATATATTGCGATCAAGTGTACGGACGCTCCACATTTCCTGTGCAGCTTCATTCAAATACCAGATACGGGCCGCATCGTCCGTAACCCGCAATAAGGTTCGAATATGCGACCATGTAAGATTTGGTACACGCGTGTGCCAAATCTCAGCATGCGGAAAAGATAGATAGAATTGCCTGTAATTTCGTAAATTGCGAGCCGAGAAGCCTTTGCCGAATGCTGCGGACAGTTCTCCGGAAAGCACCTTCAATAGCTGCGTTCCATATTCCGCACGGCTCTTGCCCTGCTGCTCCTGCTCAACGATCCGTTTGCCGATATTCCAATAGGTCTCCAGCATCACAGCGTTGATGGCGGCATAGGTATTCAGACGGGCATCCTCTATCAGACGTTTAATGTCGTCGATAAAAGTACGCTCCAATACAGGTACGTTCATATTGTGGTTGATTAAGTTGGAAAACGATAGAGCAAAGATAGTGAATTATCTCCAAATTAACCCAAATTTTCAGCTTCCGGGAAAAATCGGTCAGGTTGATGCCGTAGTAGTTCGGGATAAAATAGCCGCAGTCGATTTCATTCATTTATGCCCAATAGTTCATTTTCTGCTCTCGATAAAAGTTTACAGCATTTTGGAATAAATCTACTGCGTTTTTAATTCTTTCAGCACAATCCATGAAACTTTGTTTATATTGTTTCATATTGTCCGATTGAATCATTGTAACGTATAAATCACCAAATACATAACTTGAGGTGATTATTTCGTTCGTCTGAATAGGGACCGTATCGAATAATTGTTTTATTTCAGCCATAATATTTCCATATTCCGCAAAATCCGAACCATCGTTTAGATGCGATTTAATAGTGTGCGACATCTTTAAATAGAAAATCTTTTCCGGGTTTATTGGTGGTTGCAAATGAAGCCGCATATTATTCATTTCACAATTATGTGTAAAGGCTCGCCATTTATTGCTCCATTGCATAAAAATATCGTTTGACCGCGAGCAATATTCATCATAAATATCAAGCACAATCTTCTGGGTTCTTATCAGATAGGACACGCTCTGCATATAGGCATTTAGATTCTCCCCTTTCTTTTCAATCTTATCCGGCAACCCCGAAACAAGGGCATCCGTAAGTCGGTCAATGCTGAATTGGGAAAGAACATCTATCGTAATGTGTTGGATATGAAATTCCTGCGGAGATATATTATCGGAATTTCCGATTCCCTCCGCTAAATCCCGTATAGATTTTACATATTTTTCAAGGTTTTCCGAATTGGAATCCGCCCAGGTAATAATGGCATCCCGGACCAGATTGCGCCCTTTTTGTATTTTCCTCCGTTCTAACAGACTGGTAATATAATAGCCCAATACGAAAACCAGAATAGATATGATCGCCGGGAGCAGTATATCCCAAGAAACGCCCAAAAAGCTGTTCTGGTTTGACGCAACCAGATTAGCGTTGATTGCGGACAGATTTGCATTGATGTCCGAAAGTGTGGTCGTAACAAGACTATCGGATGTATTCATTTCCGTGTTTATCTGCTCAAGGCAGGTTTGAATTCCTCGGGATTCGTATTGAAGAGATTGGTCGGCAAACATATATTTTTGCGATTCAATTATTTGAGCGTGATTTCCGGGTGTTTATCTTTCCAGAAGATCAAATCCTTGCACAACTTCCGCATGAAAATATTGAGCTGGAATAGATCCTCCTGCGGACACTCGTTCCCTGTTGGTTTGAAATTGGCTTTCGCGTGTACGATACTGTTCCTCGTTGCATAGAGAATGGTCGCAACCTTATTCTTGATCGCCCTTTCTTTCTCCGCCGTAATGCCGATGGCGGATTGTTGTTCGCTGGCTTTCGTTTCTTTGGGACACCGCTTCTGCACCCATCCTGGAAGGAATTCGTAGAGCTTAACGATGTCGCACTGTTCCATTACGATTTTTACAAGGTCACGATCCTTTATGTGTTTATCGTGTGTCCTCATGGATAATCCGGAATCCAGAGAATCGACATCCCCGGTTGTTGGAATCTCGGAAGCGAATATAGGGCACAGCTCTTCTTGGGCCTTAATTTTGGCAACTATCGGAGAGATATGCTCAATTACCTTATAGAAATACAGGAATTTAATTTCGTTATTTCTTATTAGCAGGGCTTCAGAATATAAATCCAGAATAGGCGAACAATGAGGTAAAGAAGCTATTTGAATTGGATATGTTTGGATTGAATCCTTTGTCAAATCTAATTTAATCGTATATTTCACCTTGCGAACAGAACGGTTGTCGAGAGAAAAATTTATAAAATTATATTTATCTATCAAATAGTACAAAACACGGTTAATAATATCATTCTCTTGTTCTTCGGGTAAAACATATTCCGGGGAATCATATCTTATCTCTATGGCAGAAAATGATGAACATGGGGAACATAATCGCTCATCTTCAGTGCATTTCTCTACATTATTTAATAGCCCTATTAGTAAGGGACTCTCAACCAACAATACAGTATAGTGTATGTCAGAAAATACATCTGTGAATAAACTTGCATGTTTTAGGTTAATAACAGACTGCCTTATACAATCTGTTCGGACTGTACTTTCGTTTACCCCCTTTAAGGATTGTATATTATTAGTGTAGAGTAAAAAATCTTCAACAGGATATATTATGTAATCTTTTTCCTCTGCAAATAAAATTTCAATAGAATCTACACCTATTTTTACATCTTTATATCTAACATCATAATTATTCGCCAAAAATTCAAGCCGACGCTTGATCTCTTCGATATTTTCAGATGTAATGCAGGTATTCATATTCTCCTTATATTGGTGTTACATTCCCAGCTCCCGGAAAAACTCGGTCAGGGTGATGCCGTAGTAACGGCAGAGGCGCTCGATGGTGCAGAGCGTGAAGTTGCGGCGGCCGGTTTCGAGCAGGCCGATGTTCAGGCCCGTGGCGCGGGCAACGACTTTCTGGAACACGCCGCGCTCTTCGCGCAGGGCCGTGAATTTCGCGGCGATGCGGCGCACGGATTCCGCGTCATGGCGTTTGGGTTTCATAGCGTCGCGTCGTTTTCGGGTTCGGGTTCATTCGCGTCCGGGGACTGATCCGCGCCGCGGGGTGTTTCGTCGTATGGCTCCAGTCCGGCGAAGAACTCTTCGAGCGTCGTGCCGTAGTAGCGGCAGATGTCGATCAGCGTGGTGATGGTCGGATTGCGCAGGCCGTTCTCGACATAGGCCAGGTAAATGCCCGTCTTGAACTGCACCTTTTCCTGCGACAAACCGTGCTGCTCGCGCAACTGGCGGAGCCGTCGGCCGACGGCCTTTAAAAATGCGGGGTTCCGTTCCTGCTTCATCATGGCGCAAAGAAGAACACAAACTACCTTTTTTATAATACCGTAAAGGTAGCCCGGCGCAAAAATGATAAAAAATTCGGGCCGAAATAGCTGTTTTTCAGGGTACAAGTGTACCGAATCCGAAAAATCGTTTTACCTTTGCATTGGATAGACGCCAAAATCAAAATTATGGATAGTTTACTTGCTGATAGTGACAGGCGCAATCTGTCTTGTCAGGCCAAGTAGATCCGTTCACCCCTCCAACATACGGGCAACGGGTCGAAAAGCCCGGCGCGATGATTGCACGAACCCCCGACGAGATCGGTGCGTTCGTCTGTAAAACCGACCGAAAAAACGGCCGTTTTCAGCCCGTCACCACAAAATATAAAAATAATGTGCCGCTCCTTATAAAAAAGGTAGTATGGGCGTTGCGAATTTGAATTAAATTCGTACCTTTGTTTTAGCGATACCGCCGAAAGGCGTGAATCGCGTTGCTGCCACAGAGAAAGTGGAATTTTAATGTAAGGCGGCAATCAAGAGGATGCCCTACGTCGGGTCGTTACCACGCCCCGATTGGAGGCAGTACATTCAAGGCACTACACCGCATGACGGGCGTGGGCCTCTTGCGTTTATGAAGTTCTTACGGGTATTCCACTACCTTCTGTGGCATAGTAACGCAAGCACGCATACCTCTCGCGCAGGGGACAGCGTGGGCCTATCCTCGATAGGCCGGGTTCACGTCCCGTCTGTTTTGTTTAATAGGGGCTTCGGCGGATAGCATCGACTTAAAACGAAAAAGTTATGTTATCTTTGCGGAGTAATACACGGCCTTTGCCGTGACATATTGTAAAGAATAAAGGTTAGGACAACCTTTACTTGTTCCCGCTATACTTCGGACTACCGTTTAGGTAGTTTTAAGGATCGACGTAAAATGGTCTGAAACCTGTGTTATGTCCCTACACCTCGGTGTGGGGACGGGCACGGGCGTAAGGGCAGATCGTCGATCTGAGGCTCCGAAGGCCGAGCGGGAGAGGTCTGTACCTGCGCTCCGTGTCTTCTTTATTGACATCGTGCCGGGTGCAAAGGTTATCCGAAACACCCGGCCCGCAGCTTCACACAGGAAGCTCGGGCGCAAGGACAACTTACCGGAGTAAGGCTCGCAAGGCCGTCCGCTGGTGTTGCACCTGCGCTCGTTTTCGTCAGGGGCCGGGAAAGTTGAACAACAACTAACCCCGGTTACAATGTCACGGCAAATCAATCAGAAGAAGGAGGCGTTTTTGGCATCCGTCGGCCACTGGTCGGCGGGAATTGCCGTGCCGTATGCCGGGGTTTCTCCTATTTATAATACCGACCAAACTCACCACCTGAACCGTCCCGCGATGTTACTGCATCCGGGCATCACCCCTAAAAATTATGCCCCATTGGAGTCGGAGCCGCACAGACGGCTACATAATTTTAGGGTCGGGGCCGCAGGCCCGATCAACCTGCGCCCCGTTTTTTTCTCGCAGTTTTACCCCGGCAATCTGTCACGGCCAATATATTGCATAAAGGCGAAATTAAAGGTTTTTATATTTTCGGGCAAGCGCAAGGAAGCCCGAGCCGCCATGACATTTGCCGGGGTTGTTTGCATAAGGATAGGCGGTACGACCCTACGATCTGGTAAGCAATGCGACGGTAAACCCCGCCGCCCTATCCTTTCCCAGCATCAAAACCCTAATTTTTTCCAATATTCGTTATCGAATCCGACCTCAAGAGAGGGTAGAATAAACAGAAAAAACAGGGTCGGGGTGCGGAGGCTCATATCCTCCGTCCCCGTTATCACGGCAGGGGCGGAACATGACGCAAATCAACTAAAATGCGGCCAATCTGCAACAGGAAACAGCCGTTTTCGTCCCTGCCGATTTTATTTCGACCAAAGGATAGGCGGTGTACCTTCAAAATCTGGTAATAGACACGAATATAACCCGCGCCGTACTATCCTTACAACAACGGAAACGGGCAGTACTTGGGAGAGTCAACGAGATTCAAGTAACAACCCCACCCAACCCTGCGTGAGCAGCCTTTTGAAGCCTGAAAATTTCGCTGCTCGTTTCCGTTTTTTTTGCTATCCCAAACGGAGTTCTGCCGCCACGTGTGCGGATTACACCTGCTTCCCGGCCGGGAGCAGGCGGCAGGCTCCGTTTCTCTCTCTTCCGGCTCCGCACGACGGAGCGCGGCACGATTTCCCCGTCCGGTGTAAAAGTGCGTCACTAACACAAGTTTATTCCCCCGGACGGTTCCGGGCCAGCCACCGCCGTGCGCAGTCTCCAATGCGCACGGTCGGACGCGGCCCGGTTTTTGACAATTCCCCGTCAAAGTCGGGAGCGGTTAAACCCGGCTTTTTTTAATGTTTTTCCCCGGTTCGCCGGGTTTTGGTGCCGGGGTTTAGCGGCTCCGGCACCATTCTTAAAAGCAAAGACATGAAACACGACCCCAAGAATAACCCTTTGCAGGCGACATTGGATTTCCTGCGTGCGCACCGATTCCGGCTCACGCCCGCGGAGCTTCCGGACGAACTGCTTCACTTGTGGCTGGTCCCCGAATCGCAAATCCGCGAGGGCCGTTACTGCGGTCCGCAGTCGCCCCGCAGTCCCGAGTTCCGGACATACTACCTCTCGATGTACGTCGTCGTCTTCACCTACATGGAGCATCACCCCGAATTGCCGGCCGCATCGTCCATCGACGCGATTCCCGACTTCCGCCACCGCTGGCAGGAGTTCCAGCAGGTCTTGCGTTACATCGCCTGCGCACGCCGCGACGGGCGCCCGCTTCCGGCGGTGAACATCCTGAACACGGAGCAGTACGACACCATCCGGCGGCGTCTGGGTGTCACGGAGTGGTTGTTCCGGATACTGCCCGAAACCGTAAGCTGACATGGGGAGATACACGATAGGATTCCTGGGGCATTTCGCCTACGGGAAACGGATATGCGACTACATGGACACGCTGATTTTACGCGCCCTGCAACAGCACAGCGAGGTCCGGGTGATGCTGACGCTCTGGAAGGAAGCCGACCGCCTTATGGCCGGGCGGGTGCTGGAGATCGGCAAGCTGTTCCCCGGCCTGCGGCTGGTTCCGGTCGTCACGGAGCAGGAAGAGCGCATCTACAAGAAGAACAGCCCGAGCCAGTCGGCCCGCGAGCGCAAAAGGCGGCTCGACGCCGCAGACGGCTACGAGGTAGTTCCCGACATAATGCTATCGAACAAGTTGCCCGGCTACCATCAGAAATTCATCGAGTGCTGCGACCAGATCGTATATTCGACGTTCCGGGTCCCGGTGTATATCCGGGAAGACTTCGCCCGGAAAGTCCGCATGAAAAAGGGCCGGCAGCCGCTTGTGCGTTATGTCATGCAGGGGGTTCCGCTCCCTGACCCCGTAAGCATGGAGCCGATGATCGACTTACAGCAGAGCGTCGAGTATGTGCGCCGCAGCGGGTTCCGCGTGATGACGGACAAGCTCCCGCAGGAGTTGCTGGAAAAGTGGCTCGCAAATGCCGACCTGCCGAACAACTACATGGAGTTCGGGGTGCTGGAGGAGCTTGCGGATGTGTTCGGACGCAAAGACACCAAGAAAGCGCACTACCTGCTGTACAAGGTCTTCACGGCGGCCTATGTCGTCTACTACCGCCTGCTGACAACGCCGGGGAACGCGGTCTGTGAAGAGATAAACTGCCGCTTCCGGCAGTTCCGGCGGATGCTGGAGCTGTTGGCCGAGAGCCGTAACAGGGGAATCGACATCGGACGTTTCGACCTGATAGATTTCGACAACTACGACAAAATATTCAAACAGTTCGGATGGACGGATCGTCTGGAGGAGTCGGTAACGCGGCTTTGCGATTCGGAACCGGGAAATACCCCTTCAGCAGATGGAAAAGCAGAGTAACGCCTGTTGGCAGCGGATTGAAACGCTGCTCAAGCATGCCGATATGTCGGCTAATTATTTTGCCAAATACATCGGACTGGCCCGCGGGGAAAATCTTTACCAGATAAAGCGGGGCAACAACAAAATAAGCATCGACGTAGCGCAGAAGATTCACCGAAAGTTCCCGAGATTCTCGATTTCATGGCTGATGTGCGGGGAACCGGAATTGACAGATACCAGAGATACTATAGAGATTCTTCCGCTGTATTACGATATGTGGACGATGCGGTTTCCGGAAGATTCTGCCGAAGGGCAGTTCATCATTTCCTCGGCGGCCGCGAACGGCGCCAAGTTCGCAGTCTCCTATGATGGCAATCCGATGGAAACGCCCTTTTATCTCCGCGACACGATTCTCTTGTTCAGGCAGCAATCTATCGAAAATATTTTTACCGGCAGCGGTTTGTATCTTATCGACTACAAAGGGGAACGGCTGCTCAGGTTCCTTGAACGCAAAGCCTATATGGACTGTATCCAGATGGTCGGCCTTGCACCCGAGTACCAAGACCCGGAACTTGTCGATTGCTCTGCGGTCGGGGCGCTCTGGAAGGTCTGCGCGACGGTGAAAAGATGGTAAGCCGGGAACGGCGTAAAAAACGCGGCCGCGGCCGCGTTTTCCGTTCAGGAGGGCTTGCCTTTGGGTTTTGTCATACGGTAAAGAATCGCCGTATTGCGGATGGTCGATATAAAATCTTCCCGGGCAACTTTACTCGCTGCCGACGCTGACATGATTGGGAGGGGCCGATCCTCCAACCATACGTGAGCCATATATGAGCAGGTGGTTTTATCGTAGTGCGTTACAATCGTAGCGTCGAGGTAGTTTTCGATTTCCCCGTTCACTATTTCGGCATACTTTTTTGCGAAAGGATTATAATTCGTTGTCATAATTGTCAGGTATTAGAGGGTGATTTCGATGCGTCGTAGTAGCTGATTAATTGCTCAACCAGCTTGAAACAGCCGTCCAGACAAGGAGTGCTGTTATCGAATCGCGGTAAGAATTTGATTCTTTTTCGGGACACATCCGTGACATAGTACTTCAGCGTTCCTTTAGTTCGCGGATGAATGTTGATTCCTGCACGTTCGCACAGGCCGATAAAAACCTCGTTGGCGATATAATCATCGTTGGCGAAACTCTCTTCACCCTCCGTAAGACGGCGGTTCCACTCTTCAATATGGATACGTTTTTCCTCGTCTTTCTGGCGTTCCCGCTCTTCATGCTCACGGCGGGCCTTTTCATTCATGCGGTAGATATAATCGTCCCGGTATTCCCGCAGGGGAGTGGAATCCCAGCCCAAATACATGAATACCGATATGTAGAGCAGGCAGACATAAAGGTTCTTATTCATCAGGTCTTGAACATAGCCTTGCAGGTTCTTTGCTCGTTCGGTCATCATCGGGAGATACGTCTTATTCATCATATCTATTCGGCAGACTGTTTCTGCTTCAAATGCCACTTTTCCCACCCGAAGTATGACGTTTAAATGATCGAAATCGGGATTATAGTCACACTTATCACACTCGGAATATCCGACATATTCGTTGAGAAAGGTGACATCGGCATGGGCGGTCACAACCTGGTTGTGCCGCGGATAAGCGCCGTACTTTAAGATTTTCGTTTTCATATTATTCTGATTTTGAGGTTTGAGATTCCGGGACGATTCGGAAAAAGCCCCGGTTGAACGGTGATTTGAAAATATAGTCTTCGGCGTCCTCCACACAGGTGAAAGTCAGGTATTTTACGCCGAAGAGCATGTGAAAATTCGCCAGACTGACAACCGAATTGCCTTGATGATTTTCAATATGGCATCGGCGCGGCAGAGGGCGGAAATAAGCATATTGTTTCAGCCGCTTTTTAAACTGCTGCTCGTAAGCCATATTTCTGCATTTCTTTTGTTCCTCATTGAGCCGGACGCTTTCTATCATCAGAAAGTGATGCAGGGCGCGGTTGTAGCGGGGAACAAGACATTGCCAGGTCCCGGTGAAAATGAAATAGAGAATTTCTGCGATAACCTCCCTGCGTCCTTTACGGGCCAGGATACCGGAAAGATACGGTTCTTCGTCTTCGCGGAACTCCTGCGGTCGGCTGTCGCTGTCCGCATGCGTAATGAATACCGCATTGTCCGTAATGCGGATATTTCGAATGATTTTGTAACTCATAGTCAAAAAGTATTGATGAAAAAAAGAGGATAGCCCGAATCGGGCTATCCTCGACAATGTATGTCCGGCAACCGTTATGCTGCCGAAGTCAGCATTTCAGGCTCGTCGTCCTCGTCCGGCTCTATCGGGATGAGAATCGGTTCGGGAACCGTCTCCGGGTCGTTGATGAACGACGATTCATCGGGATTGGATTCGGGATTCTCGGCAGGGAGCATTTCCGGCTCGGCATCGGGATCTTCCTCGGCCGTAGTTTCGGCTTCCTGCTGCTCGATAGCCGCGATCTGTTCCAGGAATTTCGCGTGTTTCTTCTCGTATTCCGCCAGATTGCGGGAACGGATTTCGTCCGCCTCTTTCTTGTAGTTCAGGTCGGCGAATTCTTCCAACAGTTTCATTTCGACATCCTCGCCTTTATCGTCGTAAATCGGGATATGTTTGCCCGAAAGGTAATTCTGGATATACATCCGCAGTATCATATTTAAATGCTGCGGCGTGAGCGATTTGACAGCAGCGAAGACTTGAACGTCCGTATCGGTCTTCTCGTCCAATTCGACACCCAGTTCATCGAATCTATCATCCGGGATCAAGTCCATAAGCATAGCGTACTGGACGATTTGTTTCTCTTCCGTCTTGAGATTGGCGCGTGTGACCTTGCCGATCTTGATTACATCCCGAATCTCCTCTCGGGATTTTTTGATATGATTAACGCGGGCGGCTTCATCCTGCCGTTTGAATACTTCGATCGGCGGCTCGGGAGCAATCGTTTCATAGACCTGCCGGCCCTCGGCGTCCACCTCGTCCGTAGCGACCTCCTCTTCTTCGATTTCCTGATATACCACGCGGACATCGCGCTTCTCGATAAGGGCGTATTTGCGGATTCTACCCTCCTTGACGGCATATTCGAAATCCGCGTAATCGGCTTTGAAATCCTCCATTTCGCTTTCGTATTCCTGGACGGCCTCGTTGTACTCCTCCTCATCTTCGTAGGCGTCGGGATCGACACTTTCAGGCGGTTCCGGGGCTTCGACCTCACTGTCGATATACATCGGCAGCGTGGTGACTTCGTAGCCCTGCTCGTTCAGCGTTTCGAGAACCATTTCGATTGAGAAATCCGGTTGTACGGCGATCATCATGCGCGGGTCGTCCTTGAGCATCTGGATAGCCTTGTCCCGTAGAAAATGTGCGTTCTTGGTGTACAGGCACGTCTTATCCTGACAGGCTCCGCACTCCCCGGCACACTCCTTGAAAAGCACCTGATTCCGGGTGTTCTTTCCGCACTTTCCACAGTCCGTCATGTCGAAATTGTAACGATCGAGCTGCGGCATATACTGGTCGTACAGCCGCTTGGCGATCTCTTTGATTCGGACGTTCTTCCACGACATCGGATCGTCGTTCTTGAAATGCAGCCGATACACCTCCTGCTGAATCTCCGCTTCATATTTGGCAATCTCGATTGCCACGCCCACATTGATCTCCTCTTTCTTGAGCAGGCCGGCCATTTCGGGGATCAGGTAGTTCAGCTTAATACGCCCGTGGATGTAACTTTCGCTCTTTCCGAATTTGGAGGAGAGGCCCTCGTAGGTATGCCGTCCTGTGTCGAGCGCCCGCTTGAAAGCCGCAGCTTCGTCGAGCGGAGTAACGTCCTCGCGCTGCAAATTCTCCGTGATGGCGAGGTCTTCGGCCTCGGCGTCGGTCAACTCCCGGACGATAGCCGGCATATATGCCAAATCTGCATATTGCGCAGCCCAATAGCGCCGGTGCCCGTACACGATCTCGAACATACCGTCCTTTATCGGCCTCACGCAGATGGCTTGCAGGATACCGACATGCGTGATGTTCTCGGACAATTCCAGCAGTCCGGGTTCCAGCTCGTCGATATTCTTACGCGGATTGTACTCACTGGGGACGATCTTGTGGATGTCTATCAGAACGGTAGGCAACGCTTGGGCGTCTTGCGCCGCAAGCGGCGAAGACGGAGCATGAGCCGGAAGCAATGCAACGGCATCAACGTTCTCTGCCGCAACGCCCGCCTCGGGTTCGGAAGCGGGCGCAGGTGCCGAAACGTCGGCCGCGCCCTGCCCCACTATCTCCGCAGAAGCCGTTTCAGCCGTTTTAACCGCGTCATCCTCCACAATGGGCTGTTCCTCCGCGGCTGTCACTTCCTGCGACTGGAGGGCTGCTGTTTCGACATTGGCCGGATTCTGGATCTTGCCTTTCGAGGTCTTCGTGTTCTTGCGGGTATTCGCATTTGCTTTATTCGTTTTCATAACAATTACAGTTTTTACCGTGTGCCTCACGTTTTCAGGTGCAGAGCCGTTGATTATATTGCATGACGGTTCCCGGCTCTGCAAACAGAACCGTCAGCAAATTCAATGTATCAGGATTTATTTCGCTAATTGGATTACCAGCGGTTTGTCCTGTTCGTAGGACACGCCGGTGATTTCAGTTTCCGGATGTACGGGGATGTTCCAATCCCGGATAACGCTCTCATCGGCATTTACCGTAAGGCCGTTCGAAAGCGTCATAGAGCAGTTATTGTCCACGATTTGCGCTGCGGCTTTCGCGGAATCGGCACGCACGATATAGTAGCCTCTGAATGTGTAGGTTACATTCACTCTTATTATTCGTTCCATGATCGTTTATTTTTCTGGTATAGTCTTGTATTGGTTGTCAGCCATCAGCAGGAAGTTCTCCAGCGTTTGTTTTTCCCATGAAAGGTCAACCTTGATGTTCTGCACGATATTGTTCACCTCTATTTCATAGGAATATTTCAGACCGTTACGAGTGATATAGCCGGAATTCGAGTTATTCCCACGTTTGACATCCGGCAGTTTTGCCAGGGCATCCCGAAACAACTGCTTTTTTCGTTTATTACGATCTTCCGTTTTCTTGAGGTTCTCGTAATACCGGGATAAGTAATCTATCCAGTCATTGACCTTTTTTTGGCTTGGAGTTCCAATCAGATTCGGCTCCGTCAAGTCCTGTTTCGCATTAGTTTGATCGTAATAATTCGTATTGTGGAAATCGGAAATATTGACAGTGATCGCATAATGTTTCTTGGGATAATTTGACGCATTGATTTCGAACAGGATTTTATTTTGTTGAAAAGAAACACCGGCATATTCGAGTCTGGTTTCCAGCGTTTCTTCGTTCGTGTAAATCCTGTACCGGATTTCGAGATTGGGAATAAACTTTCTGAAAAGGTCGGCAATCGTAGTTGCTTGCTTAATCAGACGATTTGCGTCTTCGGGATTCATAATCTGCACTTTCTTGAACTCCCGTTCTGTAATAACAGTTGTCATTGTGCAGACACCTGCATACGGCAGGATTCGATTTCCCGTACATGCGAATCGCATTTGTGAAAAGGTGTTGCAGCGCATTTCAGCAAGGGTTTGTTCAGGAAACGCCGGAGAATGTCCTCGGCCTGCTCCGAACAGCTTGCAATGCACTTGAATGTGTAGTGCCGATACCCTTCGGCCTCTACACCGTAAATTTGCTGTTTCATAACAGTAATTATTTAATTAATAAACTATTAATACCAAATTCCCTTTATGTAGACAGGGAATCGGTACGGACAGATAAAACAGCGACGGGGCCTCGCAATCACCAAATTTTACATTTGGTGATTGCGGGGTGGCGCTATCTTGTCCGGGACGATTCCCGGCATATAAAAATCAATCATATATCAAAAAAAAAGACTGCCCGAAGGCAGCCTTAACAAAATCCGTTACCGGATAATATGCACTTGAATCGTCTGATTACAATGAATCTCTGATGCCGAATTTCCGCATTTTGGACATGGATCGCTGTATTTTCCGACGGTTCAAACGCTCGGACAGAAAAACCACATCGTACATGCTGAACATCATCTGTTGCTGAAACACCACTGGCTTAATCAACTGTTTCAGCACGCACGCCTCAAGTTGTTCTTCAGTGATCTCAAGCACTTCGCACACACCCTTTATCCGCAGGAACATCGGACGGTCGCTGTAACTGCACAAGTGTTCAAAGGCCAGAAGACATTTGCTCAACAAAAAGTTATTACGCAGGAGTTTTTCCAATTTGCCAACAGAGATAAGCACATACTCTTTCGTTTGATCGTTTTCCATAATATTGATTATTCGTTGATTAGATTTTCCTTATTTTTCTTTGCTTCACGCTCCATATTGGCTATGAACTCCGTAACCTCCTTGAGCGAATACATGCGGCGACGATTGAATGAAAATCCGACAAGCTGTCCCGTTTCCCGGAGCCTGCGAACCTGACGCTCGCTAAAGTGCAGCATAGAACACACCTCATCGAACTCCAGGATAGGACTTCCGCCCAGCATATTCCGATGCCGTTTCATTTGGCGTATTTCCCCGAGTATCTCGTGGACCATCCGCCGGATTTCGATTATCATGTTATCTGTTTCGCTGCCGTTCATAGAGATAAAATTTACTGACAGCAAAGGTCGGATATGACCGTGGAATGTTTGTGTACGTTACAATGTAACACACACAAGATTTATTTTCAATACCAACTTATTTTTGTTGTGATACCTTGCATATCACATAGATAATAAAATGCAGAAATTAAATTCAATTATCCGAGGAAATTCCGTCGTCGAATTTGATTAATATTAAGGCCATGAACGGCCTGGAAAGGTCTGGAGCGGCCAATGGTCATGCAATCCCTTTTTCGTCCTTATATTGCCATGCAGACAGTCCGCATTATCGTTTTCACTATTATTGCTCTACACTATGGATACAAAAGACGAAATAGAGCGGCAAAGAATTGACATGACAATAGTGCTGACAAAGGAAATATTTAATTTAAAATTATGTTTATGGAGTATTTATTAATTGAAAAGGCCGCGTGGCTGGAAATACAAGCCAACGTGAAACGAATGAATGATCGTATTAAGGAATTAGACCGTCGTTTTTTCCCTGCGGGTAAATCGACATGAATTGGCAATGCCGCAGTTTGTGAATATCTGAATATCTCCAAAAGGACTCTACAATATTATCGGAACAGCGGTATTTTACCATATACGATATTGGGAAATAAATGTTATTATAAACTCGATGATGTAAAATCAATGATTGATCGTTGTATATCAAAACAGGAGTAAGTATGGCAGACGATAAAATTTCGTGCGGGGACGATGTGATTACCCGTAAAACGCCAGAGTTCGTAAAGATTATTGAATTAATTAGGGAAACCTCCCAAATTACAGATCGGTTAATGAATGATGTGCGTCCTTGTTTGTTCAATGAACGGTATTTCACGACAGAACAAATTATGAAGCATTTCCATATAAGTCGGAGAGCGTTACAAAATTATCGGGATAGAAAGATCATATCATTTTTTTTGATTGGAGGTACAATACTATATCCCGAATCAAAACTCAATGAGGTATTAGAGAAGAATTACTTTAATCCTTATCCAAAAATTATTTAAAGGGAGTAAATACTCCCTTTAATTGTAGTTATACTCATCAAAATTCGATAAAAAAAGAATATAAAAAAACTATTCCTTTGTCTTGGAAATCTCCGATTTTTTTTGTATATTTGGGAATAGATTGATACATCTATGAAAGGATGTGAAAATCTGTGTTTATCTCATTCCACCAAAGTGTTGTCAGGGAATAGTTCTTTCAGATAATCTACTGATATTCAAATCACTGAAAAGATAAGCGGTGCCCCTTTATCCGCACAAAGGAGCCTTTTTCCGAGGCTCCTTTTTTGTAGCCCGTCCGGCGCAAAAAGAGGAAAACCGACTGTATATCATCACTTTGCAAAAGCTTCGACCGATCCCCCGAACCGGAAGCGGAAAGCAAGCCGGAGAAAACCGCCGGGTGGCAAAAAGGTGGGCAGAGGCGATTTGGGCTTCAGAAAACGGAATTGCCACCTTTTTGGCTCGCAATACATTGTTTTGCTGCGATTTACACCGCAATAAAGTTTCCTTGCAGACGTTTTGTCAATCCTTAAAATGTCACGAGTTATGAGACAGGAAACTTTTACCATCCTTTTCCTGATGCGAAAAGGAAGACCAAAAAAGAACGGCTTGGCGTCGGTTTACGCCCGCGTCACCACAGGCAGTCTGCGGCAGGAGTTCTATTTCCATTGCGAGGGCAAGCCCGAATTGTGGAACCAAAAAAAGGAACGCATGATGGGCACGAGCCGGCTTGCGCAAAAAGTCAATGAAATGCTCGACGAGTTCCGTGTACAGATTTTGGACATCCGTTCCAAACTGCTGGCCGAGGGCTATGCGGCCAATGCCGCGCAGATCAAACAGCGCTACCTGAACCCGACATGCAACACGATGATGCTCATTGCGGGCCTTACCGACTATGTAAAGCGGCGGCAGGCCGAAGTGGGCGTGCGCATCACGCAGCGCACAGCGGACAAATACGAGCGGCTGCTGCGCTACCTCAAACAGTATCTCGCCCAACGCGGCAAAGCCGAGGACATTCCCGTCGAACGGATGAACTACGAGTTTCTGGACGGCTTCAACCTCTTCCTGCAAACCGCCCACCGCTGCCGCCACAACGGGGCGGTCGCCGTGATGGACTGTCTGCGCAACTTTGTCCTCTACTGCCTGCGCAACGAGTGGATTACGAAAAATCCGTTCCGCTACTACAAACTCAAAGAGGACGAGGTGCAGGCCAAAGAGCACCTCACGGCGCATGAACTGGAACTGCTGACCCGCAAGGAGCTCGACCGCCGACTGGCCCGCATCCGCGACGTCTTCGTCTTCTGCTGCCTGACGGGGCTGGCATTCGCCGACGCCGACCACCTGCGGCGCGAGCACCTCTCGCAGGACGACGAGGGACGCTGGTGGATTCACAAGCCCCGCGAGAAAACCTCCGTGATGAGCCGCATCCCGCTGCTTCCGGCCACGCTCGAAATCCTGCGCCGCTACGAGCACGACGAAGTATGCGTCGCACGATCACGGGTGCTCCCCACGCCGAGCAACCAGAAGATGAACGCCTACATGAAGGAGATCGCGGCCGTGTGCGGCATCGACAAGGTGCTGACCACCCACTGCGCACGCCACACCTTCGCCTGCATGGCCGTCGAATACGGCATGCCGATCGACGTGCTGGCCAAGATTCTCGGCCACTCGAACACCAACATGACGCGCCATTACGCCAAATTCTCCGAGACGGTCATCGGCCGCGAGATGGAGGCGTTCGGCGAGCGGCTGGCGTCGGCTACTTGATACCTGAAAGGATTCGGCCAAAAGCGCCCCTCGGATGAGGGGCGCCGACGCTTATCGCTGGCTCTCTTCAATCAGAGAGTTGCGCAGCAGATCCAGAAACCGTGTCAGCCGCAGTTTGCGGTTGATGACCCCACGGCGGCACTGGATGGGATTGTTGATACGAACGTTGAACATCCACGAGAACAGCTCGACCAACTGTTCCACATTGGCACGGGTACCGTCGATACGCCGTCCCACGCCGGCACTATGCAACGCCGTAATCAGTTCCATGAGATCCGTCGGCGTGAACGGCTCGGCCAAATAGAGCGCCGAGCGGGGTTTTTCGCTCTGCGGCAACCGGTCCATGACCGCAGGATGCTCGATACGCAGATGGACCATCCGCATCTCAAATTCCAGATGTGAGACGGCTCCTTTCAGGAGCGCGACAAGCGCCGTCGGATGCCGTTCCCCACAGGAGCGCAGCCGCACGAGCCGGTTCCGCGCACGGGACAAGGCGTGCAGCATGTCGAGCGGCGTACAATGCTCCGATGCAACGAAACGTTGCACACTTCCTATAAAACGCGCATAGGACGCTTCCAAGCGTTTAAAATCGCACGGTCCGGCGCAGTCCTCCAGCGACGTGCAAAGCTGTTTCACAAAATGACTCTTTTCCAAAAGGCGCAGATTATGTGATATATTCTTTTTATCGGGTTTCATTTTTCAAGATTTTTTTGTTTTCTGTTTCTGACTTACAATTCCGTGTGGGCAAAGTCGCAGGGCGGACCCCGCGCACGCCAACGGAAGGAGACGTCACGACAGAAAACAGCAAGCCCCGGAGTTTCGGACTCCGGGGCTCGATAACGGGCGGGCAAACCAACGCTCAATATTATTTCATATTAAGGGCAATACAGACAGTACATTCTACACGAGGGAGGATTCAGAACACGGCGCAGGCTTCGAGCGAGATGGTTGCCAGATGCAGACGCCTACCGGCGCCTGTGACGGCAAGAGGAGCCATATCATAGTCCAGCGACAAACGCACCCCGAAATTACGGGTCGCCAGAAACGTCGAGCCAAGCCCCGCATCAAGGGCAAAGCCCTCACGCCATCCTGCCGGGAGGGTCCCCGCGGCTTGTTGCGCTGGAAGCCACTGCCGCCCAGCA
>ENA-UEPG01000080-UEPG01000080.1-human-gut-metagenome-genome-assembly--contig:-NODE-80-length-103221-cov-14.027418_pt1 | contig 103221 bp, 93 predicted proteins | sample MGYA00242893_ERZ507902 | MGnify/ENA primary metagenome ERZ507902 (study PRJEB26167, sample SAMN06115491) | human gut metagenome | host: Homo sapiens | place: China:Gansu | collected 2015-04-23...
TGGAGCGGCCGACGAGGCTCGAACTCGCTACCTCCACCTTGGCAAGGTGGCGCTCTACCAGATGAGCTACGGCCGCACATTCCATGTGTTTGTGCCGGGCTGTTTACCGGCGACGCTGATTATTATACCGTACCGCCCGGCAATTGTCAACCACAAATTTGCATTTTCTGCAAAAAAGTTGGAAACCCGCCTGTCTGTATTCAAAAAGCTTCACTTTTGCGGGCTTTACCTGTGTCATCATTCAAGTTTGTCACTACATACACGAAGAAAATTGATTTGCTTTCCCTTTTGTAAACTATTATAATGGAAAGTGTCATTTTGTCGCCTGTAAGAGCTGCGTCTGTTATGCCGCTGAGGGCATACAGGCGCGTTTTCGTGCGCAGAAATAGGAAAAGCCAGCATAAAGGAGCAAACACAATGTATAAGATCACTGAAAAAGTCGCGCTGAATCCCACCGTGACGAAGATGGTCATTGAAGCCCCGCTGATCGCCAAAAAGGCAAAGCCGGGCCAGTTTATCATTGTGCGCCCGTTTGAGGACAGCGAGCGCATCCCCCTGACCGTGGCCGGTTACGACCGCGAAAAGGGCACTGTGGATATCATTTTCCAGATCGTGGGCGGTACCACGATGGAGCTGAACAGCCTGCAGGTGGGCCAGAGTGTCCACGACTTTGTAGGCCCGCTGGGCCGCGCCACCGAGGTGGAAGGCCTGAAGAAGGTATGTGTCGTGGGCGGCGGCGTAGGCTGCGCCATCGCTCTGCCCATTGCCCGTGAGCTGCACGAGCAGGGCTGTGTGGTGCACAGCGTGGTGGGCTTCCGCAATAAGGACCTGCTGATCCTTGAGGACGAGTTCAAAGCCTGCAGCGACGAGCTGCGCATTATGACCGACGACGGCAGCTATGGCACCAAGGGTGTTGTTACCGCTGCACTGGACGAGCTGGTGGCCGCCGGCAACCAGTACGATCTGGTCATCACCATTGGCCCGCTGATCATGATGAAGTTCGTGGTCAAGACCTGCCAGAAGCATGGCCTGAAGAGCATCGTTTCCATGAACCCCATCATGATCGACGGCACCGGCATGTGCGGCGGCTGCCGCCTGACCGTTGGCGGCGAGACCAAGTTCGCCTGCGTGGACGGCCCCGACTTTGACGGCGATCTGGTGGATTTTGATGAGGCAATGGCCCGCGGCACCATGTACCGCCCGTTTGAGGCACACGCCCGTGAAGCGGCATGCAATCTGCTCAATCAGGAGGTAAAATAAAATGGCTTTCAATATGGACCCGAAGAAGTGCCCCATGCCCACGCAGGACCCCAATGTGCGCAACAAGAACTTTAAGGAAGTTGCACTTGGCTACACCGAAGAAATGGCCGTGAACGAAGCAAAGCGCTGCGTGCACTGCAAGAACAAACCCTGCCAGACCGGCTGCCCTGTGGGCATCGATATCCCCGAGTTCATCGGCCATGTGGCCGAGGGCGACTTTGAAGCCGCTTATCAGGTGATCAACCGCTCCTCTTCCCTGCCCGCTGTCTGCGGCCGTGTATGCCCGCAGGAGAGCCAGTGCGAGGGCAAGTGCACCCGCGGCATCAAGAACGAGCCGGTGGGCATCGGCCGCCTGGAGCGCTTTGTTGCCGACTGGCACCGTGAGAATGTGCACACCGCCCCCATCGTGCCCGAATGGAACGGCCACAAGGTGGCCATCATCGGTGCAGGCCCTGCCGGCCTGACCGCCGCAGGCGATCTGGCAAAGCTTGGCTATAAGGTCACCGTTTACGAGGCCCTGCATGTGGCCGGCGGCGTGCTGATGTACGGCATCCCTGAGTTCCGTCTGCCCAAGGCCATCGTGCAGCAGGAGATCGACGGCCTGAAGAAGATGGGCGTTGATTTTGAGTGCAATATGGTCATTGGCAAGGTGCTCACCATCGACGAGCTGATGGACGAGTACGGCTACGAGGCCGTGTTCGTAGGCTCCGGTGCCGGTCTGCCCCGCTTCATGGGCATCCCCGGCGAGAGCCTGAAGGGCGTCTACTCTGCCAACGAGTTCCTGACCCGCTCCAACCTGATGAAGGCTTATCTGCCCACCAGCAAGACCCCCATCCGCACCGGCAAAAAGGTCGCCGTTGTGGGCGGCGGCAACGTGGCTATGGACGCTGCCCGCAGCGCCCTGCGTCTGGGTGCCGAGACCGTGTACATCGTCTACCGCCGCGGCATGGCTGAGCTGCCCGCCCGTAAGGAAGAGGTGGAGCACGCCGAGGAAGAGGGCATCATCTTCAAGACCCTGTGCAACCCTGTGGAGATCCACGCCAACGACGAGGGCTTTGTCAAGTCCATCACCTGCATTGAGATGGAGCTGGGCGAGCCGGATGCTTCCGGCCGCCGCCGCCCCATCGAAAAGAAGGGCAGCGAGTTCGAGCTGGATGTGGACACGGTCATTATGAGTCTGGGCACCAGCCCCAACCCGCTGATCCGCTCCACCACCCCGGGTCTGGAAACCAACAAGCACGGCTGCATCGTTACCGACGGCGACGACGGCAAAACCAGCCGCGATGGTGTGTACGCCGGCGGCGATGCCGTGACCGGCGCAGCCACCGTCATCAAGGCCATGGGCGCAGGCAAGGCTGCTGCAAAGGCCATTGACGAGTACATTCAGAGCAAGTAATCCCCTGTGAAGGTGGGCACCGTCCACTGAATACCGGATATGAAAAATCCCCTGTGCCAGCGCACAGGGGATTTTTTGCATCTTATTCTGCGGTCTCCGTTGTGAGCGCCGGGTAGCCCGTCCGCACGCACCGTACAGCGCACCGGGCGCTGCCGCCGGTGGTACAGGTAAAGAGGGTCAGATCCCATTCATCGGACTCCTCCGTCTTTTCGGTCATTTCCTCAATTTGCGTAGGCTGCAGGTTTTCTACATAAGAGACCTCGTAGGTCCAGCGCATACCGTCCATATCCGTAAAATAGACCTGCGCGCCCTCGGTCAGCCACTTGATGGGGCTGAAATGCTTTGCATAGTTGTGGGCGCAGACCACCATGTTATCCGCATAGGTGGAACCGGAGTAACGGCCCGGTGCGATTTTCAGGCCCGCATAGCTCCACTGGCTCATCACCGGCAGTTCCAGCCCGATGGACGGAATGGACAGATAGCCGATGTAATCCCAGCCGTTCAGTTCGGTCACGGTCATTTCCTGCGTGGGGTCCAGCTCCGGCTGCAGCGCCACGGTATCCGATTTTGCCTTTTCCTCAATGGCAGCGTTCAGGGTCTGCTCCAGCTCGCCCAGCACCTCCTGCGAGGCCTTGTCTGCACGGGATGCATCCCACTTGTTATAGGCCAGCAGGGCTGCTGCCGCAAGGATCAGCAGCGCGCCCAGCACCATACACACTCTTCCGATTTTCTGTCGCATAGCAATGTTTCCTTTTTGTTCCGCGGTAGGTTTCATCCCTTTCAGTATATGCGCAATTGGTATGTTTGTCCAGTAAAAACTTACCGCACTGCCCGGTCCGGCACAAGGCGGCACACAAACCGCACCATCAGTGGGGTCAGCGGCAGCCACACCAGCGTGCACGCCACATTGAACAAGGTGTGCGCATTCGCGATCTGCCGGGCGATCACGGCAAGCTCCGGCCCTTTGGGCGAAAGTGCAGCCGTCAGCCGCACATACAACGGCAGACCGGCGCAGAACACCGCCGCGCCGGTCAGATTGAACACTGCATGGGCCGCAGCCACCCGCTTTGCGTCCCGGCTTGCGCTCAAGGATGCCAGCACTGCCGTGATGGTGGTGCCGATATTATCGCCCAGCAGCACTGGCAGCGCACCCGCAAGACCCAGCAGACTGCTGCCGTCCAGCCCGGGGCGGGCTGCAAAGTTCTGCAGCAGGGCAATGGTAGCCGAGCTGCTCTGCACTGTCAGGGTCATGCCAAGCCCCGCCAGCAGCCCCAGCCATGGGTGCTGCCGCACCCGACCCAGCCAGTGCACAAACACCGGGCTTTGCGCCAGCGGTTCCATGGCAGTGCCCATATCGGCAATGCCCTCGAACAGCAGGCCAAAGGCGAACACCGCCCGGCCAATAGCCCGGGCCTTCCGCCCCGCACAGACAAAGCAGAGCAGCAGCCCGGCCAGCAGCACAAGGCCGCGCACATCTTCCAGCCGGAAGGCCAGCAGCTGTGCGGTAACGGTGGTTCCGATGTTGCAGCCAAAGATCACCGGGACCGCCTGCCGCAGGGTCAGCAGGCCCGCACTTACAAAGCCCAGCACCATCACCGTGACTGCCGAGCTGCTTTGCAGCACCGCCGTGACCGCAGCCCCCGCCAGCACGCCCCGCACCGGGCTGCCGGTCACAGCGGCCAGCAGGCTTTTCAGGCGGCTGCCTGCCGCTGTTTCCAGACTGTGGCTGAGCGCATCCATGCCGTATAAAAACAGTGTCAAGCCGCCAAAAAGTGTAAAAATTCTTGTCAGGTTCTGTTCCACTGCCGCCGCCCCTCCCGCAGAAACGTTTCTTATTCTATTTATGCAGCTGCCGGGCGGTTCAGGCTTTCTGCCGTTCTCCCCTTTTTGTGAACTTTTTTAAAATTATCCTAAACTGCCCTTGCATTCTGGGTGCCGGAGGAATATTATTGTCAGGCGTTAATAGTTAACAGCTGTTAAGCATTTTGCAATGAGGAGGGATAAAATGTTGAACGAGACCGAAGCCGCGGCGAGCTTTCACGGCCTGTGCCATTTTTTCGGACGGCTGAGCAAGGCGTCCCGGGCCGGCATGAAGGCGGCTCTGCGGGGCTGTCCCAAGTGCCACTTTCCCATGCTGGAGGGTCTGGCTCACACGATCAGTACCCGCGGGCAGAACGGAGCGGTGTATGTTTCCGATTTTGCCCGGGAGGCACACCAACCGCTGCCAGCCATCAGCCGCAGCCTGCGCCAGCTGGAACAGGACGGCCTTGTTCTGCGCGAAGCGGACCCGGCTGACCGGCGCAAAACGCTGGTGCGCATCACGCCGGAGGGCTACGCCGCCTGTGCCCGGTGTGAGGATGCACTCAGCGATTATTTTGCCTGCGTGATGGCCCGGCTGACACCGGAGCAGGTGCAGCAGATGAATACTTTGCGCGGCGCACTGATGGATGCCATTCTTGCGGAAAACGCTTCCCGTGAAGCAAAAAACAACGAAGGGAGAACCGAACTATGACGAAAATTTTCAAGCAGCTGGCCCGGCACTGGGCCGTCTGTCTTGTGGTGTTCGCGCTGCTGTTCGTGCAGGCGTACTGCGATCTTTCGCTGCCGGACTACACCAGCAGGATCGTGGACACCGGCATCCAGCAGGGCGGCATTGAAAGCCCCCTGCCGGAAACGATACGCCAGAGCACGCTGGATGCCCTCACGCTTTTGATGAGCGAAGAGGACGCTAATGCGCTCCAGAACGCCTACGGGTATTATCTTCAGGACGACGGCGTGCTGAAGCTGCGCACCGACCTGACCGATGACGAGCGCACCGCGCTGGAGGATGCCGTCACCACGCCGGACATCGTGCTGTATATGGCCGCCGCGCAGGCAGCGAACGCCCCCGCCGGGCAGGACACCATGGGCATGACCGGCCTTGCTGACATGCAGGCGGCATCCTCTGAGAGCACCACCACGGATAGCGAGACCGTCACCCCCACTGCCGAAGATCTGGACACCGTATGCGCCCAGTTTGCCGCTATGAGCCAGATGCCCGGCTTCACCCGCGAAGCTGTCCAGCAGCAGCTGGCCGGTGCTTTTGCCAGTCTGGATGATACCCTGATGGAGAACCTCAAAAGCCAGTCCATGCTGCTGGTGCAGCTGGAATACGAGGCACAGGGCATTGCCCACGATGTGCAGATGCGCTACCTTTACCGCGTAGGCGGCCAGATGCTGGGCCTGACTTTGCTGATGGTGGCTGTGTCCATTGCGGTGGGCTTCCTCGCCTCTCGTGTGTCCGCCGCCATTGGCCGCGACCTGCGCCGGGAGACCTTTGCCAGCGTCATCGGGTTCTCCAATGCAGAGATCGAGAATTTTTCCACCGCATCTCTCATCACCCGCACCACCAACGACATCCAGCAGGTGCAGTTCGTCTGCGTCATGCTGCTGCGCATGGTGGCCTATGCGCCCATTCTGGGCATTGGCGGCGTGCTGCATGTGCTGAACAGCAGCACCGGCCTTTCCTGGATCATCGTGCTGGATGTGGCCGTTCTGCTGCTGCTCATCCTCTTCCTGATGAGTGTGGCCATGCCCAAGTTCAAGATCATGCAGAAGCTGGTGGACCGGTTGAACCTCGTCAGCCGCGAGATTCTGACCGGCATCATGCCGGTGCGTGCCTTCAGCCGTGAAAAGTTTGAGGAGGAGCGCTTCGACAAGGCCAACAAAGACCTGATGAGCACCCAGCTGTTCACCAACCATGCCATGGTTGCCATGATGCCCTTTATGACCCTCATCATGAACGGCACCAGCCTGCTGATCGTCTGGTTCGGCGGCAAGGCCATGGACAACGGCACCATGCAGGTGGGCGAGATGATTGCATTCATCACCTACACCATGCAGATCGTCATGTCCTTCCTGATGCTGGCCATGGTGGCCGTCATGCTGCCCCGCGCCGGTGTGGCTGCGGAGCGCATCGACGAGGTGATCCGCACCAGGGCCACCATCAACGACCCGGACGAAGCTGCTGCAAAGCCCGCGCAGGAGCACGAAAACTGGCAGGGTGAGGTAGAGTTCCACGATGTGAGCTTCCGCTTCCCGGGTGCGGACAGCGATGCGCTGGAGCACATCAGCTTTACCGCAAAGCCCGGCGAGACCACCGCCATCATCGGCTCTACCGGCTGCGGCAAATCCACCCTGCTCAACCTCATCCCCCGCTTTTATGATGTCACCGGCGGCAGCGTGACCGTGGACGGCATCGATGTGCGCAATATGCCGCAGGCACAGCTGCACGACCTGCTGGGCTATGTACCCCAGAAGGGCGTGCTGTTCAGCGGCACCATCGACTCGAACCTGAAGTTCGGCGGGGAGCACATCACCGATGCCGATGTGAAAAAGGCCGCTGCCATTGCGCAGGCCACCGAGTTCATCGACGCAAAACCGCAGGGCTACCAAAGCCCCATTGCACAGGGCGGCTCCAATGTGTCCGGCGGCCAGAAGCAGCGCCTTTCCATTGCACGCGCCATTGCCAAGGACCCCAAAATTTATCTGTTCGACGACAGCTTTTCTGCCCTCGACTTTAAGACCGATGTTGCCCTGCGCCGTGCACTGAAAGCCCAGACCGATAACGCTACCGTTATCATTGTGGCACAGCGCATCTCCACTGTGCTGCACGCAAACCAGATCCTGGTGCTGGACGAAGGCCGCCTGGTGGGCAAGGGCACCCATGCCCAGCTGATGGCTTCCTGCCCGGAGTATCAGGAGATCGCCCGCAGCCAGCTGAGCCAGAAGGAGCTGGACCTCAAATCTCTGAATACCGAAAAGGAGGGTGAGTGATATGCCAAGACCCGGACGCATGACGACCGAACGCGCCAAGGACTTCAAGGGCACCCTGCTGCAGCTTGTGCGCAACCTTGGCCGCTACCGCCTTTCGCTCGTTACCGCCATTGTATTTGCCATTCTTTCTACCATCTTCAACATTGCAGGTCCCAAGGTGCTGGCAAAGGCCACCACGGCTCTTGCCACCGGCTGGATCGCCAAGCTGCGCGGCACCGGCAGCATCGACTTTGTGTATATCGGCCGCATCCTGCTGTTTTTGCTGGGCATGTACCTGCTGAGCAGCGCCTTCAGCTTTATTCAGGGCTGGCTCATGACCGGCCTTTCCCAGAAAGTCTGCTACGACTTCCGCAAGCAGATCAGCGAAAAGATCAACCGCCTGCCCCTTGCCTACTTTGAAAAGCGCACCGTGGGCGAGGTGCTGTCCCGCATCACCAACGATGTGGACACGCTGGGCCAGAGCCTGAACCAGAGCATCACCCAGCTCATCACCAGTGTGACCACCATGATCGGCGTGCTGGTCATGATGCTGTCCATCAGCCCGAAGATGACCCTGATCGCCCTGCTGATCCTGCCGGTCTCGCTGGTGCTGGTGCTCATCGTGGTCAAGTTCAGCCAGAAATACTTCAAGGCCCAGCAGGCCATTCTGGGCGTTGTGAACGGTCAGGTGGAAGAAGTCTACTCCGGCCACAACGTGGTCAAAGCCTTCAACCGCGAGGCCGTGGTGCTGAACGACTTCAACGCCGCCAACGACAAGCTGTACGAATCCGCATGGAAGAGCCAGTTTCTCTCCGGCCTGATGATGCCCATTATGAACTTTGTGGGCAATCTGGGCTACGTGGCAGTGGCCATCGTGGGCAGCATTTTTGCGGCAAACGGCACCATTACCATCGGTGACATTCAGGCCTTCATCCAGTACGTCAAGAACTTCACCCAGCCCATCCAGCAGCTTTCTCAGGTGTCCAACATGCTGCAGAGCATGGCCGCTGCCGCTGAGCGGGTGTTCGAGTTTCTGAACGAGCCGGAAGAGGATCAGCAGGCAGACCCGGCCCGCCGGGCCGACCCCGGCTGCATCAACGGTCAGGTGACATTCAGCCATGTCCGCTTCGGCTATACCCCGGACAAGACCGTCATCCACGATTTCAGCTGCGAGGTCAAGCCCGGCCAGAAGGTGGCTATCGTCGGCCCTACCGGCGCGGGCAAGACCACCATGGTCAAGCTGCTCATGCGCTTCTATGATGTGGATTCCGGTTCCATCACCCTGAATGGTCACGATGTGCGTGACTTTGACCGCAGCGCTCTGCGCGAGGGCTTCGGCATGGTGCTGCAGGACACATGGCTGTTCAAGGGCACCATCATGGAGAACATCCGCTATGGCCGTCTGGATGCTACCGACGAAGAAGTGATCGCCGCCGCCAAGGCTGCCAACGCCGACCACTTCATCCGCACCCTGCCCGGCGGCTACCAGATGGAGCTGAACGAGGACGCTTCCAACGTGAGTCAGGGCCAGAAGCAGCTGCTCACCATCGCCCGCACCATTCTGGCAGATAACCGCATCCTGATTTTGGACGAGGCCACCAGCAGTGTGGATACCCGCACCGAGCAGCGCATCCAGACCGCCATGGACCGCCTGATGGAGGGCCGCACCAGCTTTGTGATCGCACACCGTCTTTCCACCATCCGGGATGCTGACCTCATCCTTGTGATGCGAGATGGCGACATTGTGGAGCAGGGCACCCACGACCAGCTGATCGAAGCAGGCGGCTTCTACGCCGATCTGTACAACAGCCAGTTCGAGGACGTGGTGGAGTAAGCTGCCCGTCATCGCAGTATAAGCACAAAAATAGCACCTGCTGCCTTCGGAAAGGAAGGCAGCAGGTGCTATTTGTTTACCCTCTCAGTCATCGCTACGCGATGCCAGCTCCCCCGAGAGGGGGAGCTTTTCAGCAGTTACCGGTCAGCTGCAATAGAGCTCTCCCTTCGGGAGAGCTGGCGCGAATGCGCCTGAGAGAGTTTTCTTTTTTCTTTATTCTTCCACCGGTTCCAGCTTCAGACCGAACAGCTTTTCCGAGAGGGACGGCAGCAGCTGCTGCAAAGCGCGGACATAGGCCATCACCAACGGGTCCCCGCGCTTTTGTCCCAGCACGATGCCGAACCGGTGTCCCCTGCCCCAGTCCAGCACCCGCGCAAAGCTGAGATCCGGTCTGCGGTAATAGACTGCAGGAACCATCTTGAGCGCAGGATCCCCATAGGATGCGCTGCGGATGCCGCCCACCGGCGTAAAGTTCACTCCGCGCTCCAGCCCCTCCTGCAGCAGGCTGGTCTCGTAGACGGTCTGGTACATCTCTTTGACGGGCAGCCAGCGGTATTGCAGCGCCTGCTCCAGACTCAGCCTGCCCACCGGCATATCGGCGGGCGGGTGGATGGGAATGCACAGCTCCGGCACATAAAGCAGCGGGATGAAAGTGAACCCCTGCGCGTAAAATTCCGCACTTTCCAACTGGAAAGAAAGGTCCGCGTCCCCTTTTTTCAGACTGCGCCAGACCTCGCTGCGACTGGCGCACTGCATCATAATAGACGTGTATTGCAGACACAGCTCGTTCGTCAGAGAAAACAGGTCGTACCCGAACATCCGCATGGCCTCATGGCTCCATGCAATGACCAGATGCCGTTCCGGCGGATTTTCCTGCTGCTGTACCGCACGGGCATGGCGCACTGCCTCCTGATACAAGGCCGTCAACTGTTTTGCCTTGGGGTAAAAGTCCCGGCCTGCCGGGGTCAGGATCACCCGGCGCGGTACATGCTGGAACAGTTCAAACTGCAGCTGCCCTTCCAGCGTGCGGATCTGCTGCGAAAGCGCCGACTGCGAAAGATACAGTGCCTCTGCTGCTGCCGAAAAACTGTCCATCTCTACGATCTTCACAAATCCTTCCAGTGCACTCTGGTTCATCTGCGCATCCTTGCTTTCTTATATTAGTATTTCCTAAATTATAATATAACATAATTGAATTGTAAAGTGCGTCACTCTACGCTACAATTGTTAAAGATTCAGCAAAGTGGTTTTTACCTTGCTGCGCGATGAGAAGAAAAACAAGAAGAGAAAAGAGAAAGAGAGCGTACCTATGAACAAGATCTCCCGCAAGGGCTTTCTGAAAATCGCCGCTGCCGCCGCCATGAGCGGTGTGACCGCCGGCGCACTGGCTGCTTGCAATTCTGCCTCCAGCTCCACTGCCTCCGGTGCCGCCGGTCAGTACATTCCCGGCACCTACGAGGGCACCGCCGAGGGCATCTCCTCCACCGTCAAGGTCACCATGACCTTCTCCGACAGTGCTGTCACCGACGTGGTGGTGGACACCTCCGGCGAGACCGCTTCTTTCGGCGCTGCCGCTGCCGATGAGCTGCGTGAGCAGCTGCTGGCTGCTGGTTCTGCCGAGATCGACGGTGTTTCCGGCTCCACCATCACCTCCGATGCTGTGATGAAGGCTGCCAAGAGCTGCTACGCACAGGCAAAGGGTGAGGCCGTGGTGTCCAGCGTGCAGCTGCCCACAGGCGACGCAAACGACTGGCTGGGCAAAGAGCCTGATATCGACGAGACTGCCATCACTGAGACCGTGGACACCGACATCCTCATTGTGGGTGCAGGCAACGGCGGTATGTTTGCTGCCGCCTATGCAGCTGCGAACGGCCTGAATTTCCGCGTTATTGAGCAGAACGCCAACGTACAGGACACCCGCCACTGGTACGGCGCTATCGACTCCGCTGCCGCCAAGGAGGCCGGTGAAAAGCCCGCCGACCGCGCCAAGCTGCTGAGCGAGATCTCCCGCTACGCCTCCGGTAAGTGTGACCAGCGCGTCGTCAAGACCTGGATCAATGAGTCTGCCGCTATGCACGACTTCATGCGCAGCATTCTGGAAGATAAGTACGGCTGGGTGTGCGATTTCACCTCCGGCAGCGAGGCTGCATGGCCCACAGAGAATGCTGAGCACAATACCGACTACCTCTTCCCTGTGCAGGAGCATAACTACATGGCCAGCGAAAGCGCATCTGGTCTGGCCCGCAACGAGCTGCTGCTGCAGTACATTCAGGAGCTGGGCTACGATGTGGACTTCAAGACCAGTCTGGCCAAGCTGGAAAAGAACAGCGAGGGCCGCATTACCGGCATCATCGCCCAGAGCACCGAGGATGACCACTTTATCCGCTACAACGCCAACAAGGGCGTGCTGCTGGCCTGCGGCGGTTTCCCCGGCAACCCCTACATGATGGAGCAGCTGGACCCGCTGGGCACCAGCGTGACCACCGCCTGCTCCTACTCCCCCGCCGACAAGGGCTACGGCATCCGCGCTGCTGTATGGGCCGGTGCCAATCTGGACAAGGAAGCCGCTCCCATGCTGTTTGACCGCGGCGTTGTTGCCCCCGGCGTGGATGGCGGCTATGTGGATAGCGACTCCGCCTTTGGCGGCAAGGCCTTCCCCGGCAAGATCCGCCAGTACAACCCCGGTACCCAGCCCTTCCTGAAGGTGAACCGCAACGGCGAGCGCTTTGCCAACGAGAGCTGCCCCTACAACGATATCGTCTACGCTGCCGCCCACCAGCCGGGCCGCGTCTACGCACAGATCTGCGATGCCAACATTCTGGAGGACGCAAAACGTTTCCACACCATCGGCTGCTCTGCCCAGACCCGCAACGGCGGCGAGAAGTACATTCAGGGTAAGATGGACGAGGCTATTGAGGCCGGTGCATTGTTCAAGTGCGATACGCTGGACGAGCTGGCCGACAAGATGGGCTTTACCGGTGCTGCCAAGGACACCTTCCTTGCTACCGTGGAGCGCTACAATGAGCTGTACGACAAGCAGAACGATGAGGATTTCGGCAAGCCCGCTTACCGCCTGAGTGCCATCCGCACTGCGCCCTTCTATGGCTGCTGGCTGGGTGCCTCTCTGCTGACCACCGAGCAGGGCATTGCCATCAACGAAAAGGGTCAGGCGCTGGACAACAACAACCAGCCCATGGAGGGCCTGTATATCACCGGTGATATGTCCGGCAGCTTCTTTGCCAACAACTACCCCTGCCTGATGGCTGGTGTGGCCATGGGCCGCACCCTGACCTTCGCCATGAAGGCCGTCAAGCAGATGGCTGGCCTGGATAACGCCTGATCCAGCGCGGTTTTCCGGCACAACTTAAGCGTTTTTCCATTTTTTCTTTCTTCATGAAGAGAGGCGGTCCCTGTTTGGGGCCGCCTCTCTTTGCCATTTTTTCGCCACGTGCCCCCTACACAAATCCCCACGATTGTGCTATGATAAAGCTGAACAGCCGGTTTGTGCCAGACAACCGGCAAAATCGAGGTGTTTGTACAAATGTCTGATCTCCTTGAAACTCTGCAGCAGGAAGGGGTAGACCCCGCTCTGCTGGAAGCAGTCCAACAGTACCGCACTGCCCATGCCCTGCCGGACGCACTGCGCCCGCGCATTCCTTCCCCTGCCTTTACCTACTACGGCAAACAGGTGTGGGAGCAGGCGCTGGCGGCGCTGCTCTGCGGCGAAAACCTGCTGCTGGCAGGCGGAAAAGCCACCGGCAAAAACGTGCTGGCCGAGAACCTTGCCGCCGCCTTTGGCCGTCCCGCATGGGACATCTCCTTCCATGTGAACATGGACGCAGCATCCCTCATTGGCATGGACACTTTTGCGGACGGTCAGGTGGTGTTCCGGCCCGGCCCGGTATACCGCTGCGCCCAGTGCGGCGGCTTTGGTGTGCTGGATGAGATCAACATGGCCAAAAACGAAGCGCTGGCCGTGCTGCACGCGGTGCTGGATTTCCGCCGCGCCATCGATGTGCCCGGCTACGACCGCATCCCGCTGGCGGAGGAGACCCGCTTTATTGCCACCATGAACTACGGTTATGCCGGCACCCGTGAGCTGAACGAGGCACTCACCTCCCGTTTCGTGGTCATCCAGATGCCCACCATTACGCAGGACGATCTGGAAAAGCTGCTGCGGACGCAGTTCCCCGATCTTGCTTCCAAGTATGTGCGCCAGTTTGCACTGCTGTTCCTTGACCTGCAGAAAAAGTGCGACAGTGCGGAAATTTCCACCAAGGCGCTGGATCTGCGCGGTATGCTGGATGCCCTGCGGCTGATCCGGCGCGGCATCCCGGCAGGCGCGGCACTGGATATGGGCATCACCAACAAGGCCTTTGACTCCTACGAGCAGGGCCTGATCCGTGATGTGATCGCAGCGCGCATTCCGGCCAAGCTGGATGCCGCCAAGCTCTTTGGCTGATGGACGCCCAGAGTTACACCGCGCAGGAGCGGCGTGCGGCCAATCAGGTCTGGGCTGCTGCAGGAGCCTATGGCTTTGAGCCGCTGTTTCTGGCCCGCTATACCGACGGCACCACCGATTTTTACATGAACACGGTCGTGGGCCTCATCCACAAATATTACGGTGACGCGCTGATTCGCAGCATCTTTGATGCATGGGACGGTGATCTGCGGCAGACCATGCTGGACGACATGACATGGCTGTATCTGGAAAATGCAGCCTATCGGCTGGAGCTGCCCCGCCGCCCGGTGCTGGAAGCGCTGCGCCATGCCCATGCAGATTACTTTTTTGCGATTCAATACAAGCTCTCCCGTCAGGAGTGGATGGCAAAAAATCAGCTGGTGTACACCATGCAGGCTGCACGCTGGCGGCGTGTGCTGGGCCGTGCCGACCCGGTGATGACCCCTTACGAGTCCGGCCTTGCCGCCGCGCTGGCCCCGGAGCATGTGCCGGAGCCGGAACAGCTGAAAGCCGAAATTTTATCGATCTACGCAAAATTCAACCTGTTCGACGGCACTGTGCACCAGAGAGCAGCTTTGCATCTGCATCTGGACGGCCTGCTGGCAAAGCTTGCCACCAAAGCCATGCCCACCCAGATGATCAAAACGGACCGCGTGACCGTGGAACACTCAAGCTCCGTGGATGCTGTGGGCGGCGGGCTGGCGGTGGACAAGCGCCGGGCCCACATCACCCTGAAGCAGAATGCCGCGCAGGACAGAGCCTACATCGAAAGCTGCTTCGGTCGCTCTCTCTACCCGCCGGAACGGCTGCGCAAGGCTGAGCAGGAGCTTTGCGTGGGCGACCATCTGGGGTGCCATTTGTGGTTCAGTGCCGGTGTGCCCAGCCCGGAGCAGGCTCCCACACCGGAAGCAAAGCATCTGGCTGAACAGGCTGAGCTGCAGGCCGACCGCAACCGCGCTTATTACGCCAAAAATCGGGAACTGCACCGCAGTGTGGTGCTGCGGCTTACCGAGCAGATCCGCAACTGCATCCTTGTGCACCAGCAGCCCAACGCCCGTGTTGCCCGCAGCGGCAACCTGAACGCTGGGCGCATCTGGCGCGCACCACTTTTGAACGATGACCGGGTGTTTTTGTGTGCCGAGGAAGAGAACCAGCCCTCTTTTACGGTAGACCTTTTATTGGACGCATCCGCTTCCCGCCTGCACTGTCAGGAAGTGATCGCGGCTCAAGGATCCATTTTGGCCCAGAGCCTTGCGGCCTGCGGGATCCCGGTGCGGGTGTCCAGCTTCAGCAGCCTGCGGGGCTACACCGTACTGCGGGTGCTCAAAGGCTTTGCAGACAAAAACCTGCAAAACATCAACCGATATTTTGCTTCCGGCTGGAACCGTGACGGCCTTGCTCTGCGGGCCGCAGGCGACCTTTTGCAGTATGCGCCCGGTCCTGCGCCGCGGCATCTGCTCATCGTGCTGACGGACGCTTCGCCCAACGACAGCCGCCGCATCCCGCCCAGTGCAGAAAACCCGCTGGGCTGCGGTTACGAGGACGCTGCCGGTGTGGCTGACACTGCCGCGCAGGTGCGTGCGCTGCAGCGCATGGGCATCCGGGTGTCGGCTGTGTTCATGGGTGAGGACAGCTCTGCCGGTGCCGCTGCACAGATCTACGGCAAAAACATGGCCCGTATCCGCGGCATGGACCAACTGGCCCGCGCGGCCGGGCGGCTGATCCAGAACGAGATCCGTGAACTGGGCGATTGAACCATATTTTACCAGAACAGCCCACAGATGGGAGGCTTTGGCCTTGCCGTCTGTGGGCTGTTTTTGATACAGAACACAACTGATTCGCTCTTGCAACAACCATGTTTCGGGTCGTTGTTGCAGGATGCGCGGAAATATTTTGTTTTTCTGCAAACTTATAGTTGTTTTTTGTTGTGAAGTATGCTATACTATGTTCAGTCAATAAAACATTCCTGCGTAAGCCGCCTGCTGTGCACCGGGTCGTTTGGCGCAGTGCCCATCCGTTATACAACGAACTGCTGTGTTATAGTTTCAGGAGGGAATCGATCATGGATGCCAACCGTTATTTTGATGCCATGCACAACGCTATGTCAGCTCAGCACCCCGGTGCGCAGCTGCTTTTAACGGTAAAGCTGCAGGACACCTGCGGCAACGATGCCTGCCTGGAGCTGAAGCAGCTGCCCGGTGAGAGTACCTCCATTCTGTGCTACTCCACCATGGGTCGCCGCTGCCTGAACTTCCAGCTGTTCCGCAAGGGCTGGCAGCTGTGCCACAACGCCGATGGGCAGCTGGTGGGCCGCTTCCCTTCCAGCGCCGACGGCCTGATCGACGAGACCGATTTCCGCGCCTACTGCCGTGAGGACAGGCTGGATCTGGCCCGCACCCAGCGCATCACCGCCGAGCTTCGCCAGTGCGCCGGTATCAATTATCAGGGCAGCATCCCGCAGAACGCCCGCACCGGTGCCGTTATTACCGTGGAGAGCTTTGTAGGGGCCGGTGCCCGCTGGACCTACTGGAGTCAGGATGTTCTGCCCAGCCTGCCGCTGGGTGCCATCCTCTACTGGCTGGCGGATCATCTGGCCGGTGCCGAGCGCCGCACCCTGCAGGCCGACCCGCAGGCAGCCCGCCTTGCCGCCCAGTGGCTGGCCGGTGATACAGCCGTGTTCTTCCATCCGTCGGTGCCGATGACCGCCATGAATACGGTCTCTTCCGGCTCTGCACCCGCACGCCGCCGCACCACTGTGCCCGCTGCCCGCAACAAGAGCTGGCAAAGCATCATGGCCGTGATGGCAGGCATGTGAACGAAAAAGCAAGGAAAGACTGATCGTCTCTCCTTGCTTTTTCAGTATTATTCGAGGTACGGGTCCAGCAGGGCATCCACCGTTTTGTTCCGCTTGGGGTTCGGCTTTTTGATCACATGGCCGCGGCAGACCACCAGTTCCAGATGCTGCAGCGCACGCAGGTCTTCCAGTGGGTTGTGCTTTGTCACAATAAAATCTGCGCTCTTGCCCGGCTCAATGGAACCGGTCACGTCTCCTACTCCGGCCAGCTGAGCATTGCGTAGGGTGGCCGTGTACAGGGCGAACTGGTTGCTTACACCGCAGTATTTGTGGAAGTAGCACAGCTCCCGCCAGAAATCGTACTGGGTGATGTATGGGCAGCCTACATCGTTGCCCAAGGCCACCGGGATGCCGTTGGCAAGGGCGGTCTTTGCGCTTTCCACCACGCCGTCAAACACGATCTTGCCGTTATACTGGTCCTTTTCCGAAGCGCCGGAAACCGCCGTATCAAACAGTGCGTAGGGCAGCGCCGGGGAGATGGTGGTGCACACAAAGGCTCCCCGCTCCTTGTAAAGCCGGATGGTCTCATCGTCCATCTTTGCTCCGTGCTCAATGGAATCCACGCCGTTTTCCAGCGCCACCTTTACACCTTCTGGCGACTCGGTGTGTGCCGCCACGGTATAGCCCAGCTTGTGGGCTTCGTCGCAGACGGCTTTGATCATCTCCGGCTTCATTTTCAGCTCTCCGGGCGTTCCCTTTTCGGTGGCATCCAGCACACCGCCGGTGATCATCAGCTTGACAAGATCCACCTTCTGGCCGCTGGCCTTTTTGAGCTGAGCAAGTGCTTCGGCATTGTTATGGGCCGCAACTGCCACCGAGCCCGCCATGTGTCCCCCGGGCACCGAAATGCCTTCGTTGGCAGCAAGGATGCGCGGTGCCAGCAGCTTGCCAGCTGCAGCATCATCACGGCAGCGGGTGTCAAAATCTGCAATGCCGCCCACGGTGCGGATGGTAGTCACGCCACCCAGCAGTTCCAGCTTCGCGTAGCTGCATACCAGCCTGTAGGCCACCGCACGGGTCAGGCCATTGCTCAGAATTTTGCGCACCAGCGCAGCATTGTCCCGCGGCTTTGCGCTGGGCTTGCCGTTGCCTGCCAGATGCACATGCAGGTTGATCAGGCCCGGGCACAGATAGCCTCCGTGCAGATCGATCACCTCATAACCGTCCAGATCCACGCCCTCATCGACAATGGCAATGATCTTATCATCCTCGGTCAGCAGGATCTTGTGCGCTTCCGGCTGCATCTGCTTGGTGCCATCCAGCAGGATCCCGTTCGTATAGGCACGTTTCATTGGGAACATCCCCTCTTTTTCAGTTTTTTTCAGACAGGAGTTGTTTTATTTCAGTATAGCACGTTCCGGCAGATGGTGCAATGCAAAAACGGGCAGGAAAGGTTCAGCCCTCTCCTGCCCGCTCGGTGTTTTTATTTACTGTGCGGCTGCGCTGGAAGCTACTTCGGAAGCAGCAGCCTCAGAAGATGCGGCTTCCGAAGAAGCAGCTTCGCTGGATGCGGCATCTGCGCCGCCGGTCACGCCGCCCTCAACGACCAGCTCATCCTCATAGTCAAGGCCGTAGGTATCCACCAGAGTCTCCTCATAGTCCTTGTGGAAGAAGTTCTCTTCGCCCAGAGCCTTGATTTCCTCGTTCAGCCAATCCAGAACGGTGGTGTTGCCCTGGCTCACAGCGGGAGCAATGGTGTCCTGACTGCCCAGAGAGGGAATGCCGACCGTGTAGCCGGTGTTCTGCTTTGCAAATGCAATGACCTCGGTGTTATCGTTGGCCCATGCCACGCCGTTGCCATTCTCCAGTGCATTCTTGGCCGTTGCATAGGAATCGTACTTCTGCAGCGGAATGTCGGGGTACTCCTTGGTCAGGTAGGTCTCGGCGGTGGTGCCGGAAATGACGATCATCTGGTCGTCAGCGTTCCAGTTGTCCAGAGTGGTGATAACATTGCTGTCCGGAGAAATGACACCCAGAGCCACGTTCATGTAAGGCAGAGCAAAGTCCACTTCCTCTGCGCGCTCCGGGGTCACGGTGAAGTTTGCCAGGATCACATCTGCCTTGCCGGTCTGCAGGTACTCGATGCGGTTGGCAGCCTCGGTGGAAACGAAGTTGATCTCTACGCCCAGATCCTCGCCCAGACGGCGTGCAAAGTAGACATCATAGCCCTGATATTCGCCGTTCTCGTCCACATAGCCGAACGGGTTCTTATCGGAGAACACGCCGATGTTGATGGTGCCGGACTCCTTGATCTGATCCAGAGTGCGGTAGACCACGCTGCTGCCGGATGCTGCGCTGCCAGATGCTGCAGTGGAAGCAGAAGAAGAGCCGCCGCATGCGGTCAGAACAGCGGCAGCGGAAACTGCACCCAGACCCAGCAGGAAGGAACGACGAGAGATCTTGGACTGTTTCATAATGATTACTCCTTTACAAAATCTTTCCCATTTGGCTGCGGAACACCCGCAGCCTTTATCTTGATCTGTGACTCATTTCACAGCATCAAACGTGAAGGTGCGCAGGAAGCGTTGCGCGCGCTCGGTCTTGGGCCGGTCAAAGAACTCGGCCGGTGCAGCTTCTTCCACGATCTTGCCGCCATCCAGAAAGATGACGCGGTTGGCAATGGCGCGGGCAAACTGCATTTCGTGGGTGACGATGATCATGGTCTTGCCCTGCTTGGCAAGGTCCAGCATAACGTCCAGCACCTCGCGCACCATTTCCGGATCAAGGGCAGCGGTCACTTCGTCAAACAGAAGGATCTCCGGGTGCATACACAGCGCGCGCACGATGGCAACGCGCTGCTTCTGGCCGCCGGAAAGCTCCCGCGGGTAGCTGTTTTTCTTGGCAAGCAGGCCCACACGGTCCAGCAGAGCTTCGGCCTCCTGCTGCACTTCCGCTTTGGGGCGCTTCTGCACCTTGGTGGGTGCCAGAAGCACATTGTCCAGCACCGTCATGTGCGGGAACAGCTCGTAGCTCTGGAACACCATGCCGATGCGCTGGCGCAGCTGAGTCAGATTTTTACCGCCGTAGGCAACGGTCTCATTGCCCAGCCGCACCCGGCCGCTCTGGGTGGGCTCCAGACCATTCAGACAGCGCAGCAGGGTGCTTTTGCCGCAGCCCGAAGGGCCGACCACCACGATGACCTCGCCGGGCTTGACAGCAAAGCTGATATCATCCAGCACGGGGGTCTCGCCATAGGCCTTGATCAGATGTTCAACAGTCAAAATAGGTTCTGCCATGTACGGTCACTTCCATTTCTTTTCGAGATAGGATGCCAGCAGACTGATGGGCCAGCATACGAAGAAATATAACACGAAAACCGTGAGATAAATGCCAAACGCTGCGTTGGGGCTGGCGGTGCGGTTGGCCTCAATGATCTGCTGTGCTACCTTGATCACTTCCACCACACCGATCATCAGCACAAGGCTGGTGGTCTTGATCATGCGGGTAATCAGGTTGATGGACAGCGGGATCAGGCGGCGCACCGTCTGCGGAATGATGATGTACCAGTAGGTCTGCGCACGGCTCATGCCAAGGGCCTCGGCGCTCTCATACTGGTGCTTCGGAATGGCGATCAGCGCACCGCGCACAAGGTCGCTCATTTCTGCGGTGCCCCACAGCACAAACACGATGATGGATGCCGTCTCGCCGGAAAGGTTCCACCCAAAGGCACGGGTGGTGCCGAAGTAAACGAGGAACAGCAGCACCATCTGCGGCATGATGCGGACGAACTCCAGATAAAGCCGCAGAACCGCCTTGATAACGGGGTTGCGGGAGGTCATGAGCACGCCCAGCAGGATGCCCAGCGGCAGGCTGATGATCACCGAGACGGCGCTGATCTTGAGTGCAACGCCAAGGCCGCCCAGCAGGCGGGCCATGTTTTTGCCCTTGAACAGGACATCAAGACCCAAATCCAGCATAGCGCAGCCTCCTTTCGATCAGGCTGCCCACAATGGACACCGGCAGCAGAATGATAAGGTAAAACACCACCAGCAGGAACAGACATTCGATGGTTTTGGAGTACATGCCGATGAGATCCTTTGCCGTGAACATCAGGTCCATCAGGCTGATGGCGCTGAACACGCTGGTCTCCTTGAGCAGGAAGATCACATTTGCCATGAAAGCCGGCATACTGGTGGACATGGCCTGCGGCAGAATGATGTAGCGCATGGTCTGCCAGCGGTTCATGCCAAGGCTGTAGGCACTCTCGGTCTGGATGGGCTCAATGGCTTCCAGACCGCTGCGGAACGCTTCGGCCATGTAGCTGCCGCCCAGAAACGCCAGACCGGCAATGCCGCAGATCTCGGCATTGGTGCGGATGCCCACCTTGGGCAGGCCATAATAAATGAAGAACAGCTGCACCAGCAGCGGTGTGTTGCGGGACAGCTGGATGTAAACACCCACGATCTGCCGCAGAACGGGCACCTTGTCATACTGGATCACTGCGCAGGCAAGGCCAATGATGATGGCAAAAATGATACCTGCAACGCCCAGCCGCACGGTAAGTACAGCGGCCTTCTGGTAGAGCGGCAAATATTGCTGGATCGCATTCCAGTCCATTGCCGGATTCCTCCCTTGTATCCTGATTTGCGGGTCAAAACAAAACGCCCGGAAGCTCCCTCTTCAAGTAAGCTCCCAGGCGGTCAGCGACAGATCCTTCTGCGTGTTCCCACACAGAATATGCAGATATGCTCACACGGCATACCATACTGCAGGGCGGCCGGTCCGGGAAGCGTTTGCGGTACAACAACACATTGCGCAACAACACATCATAGCCGTTTCCTCCCTGAATGATCTCAATTTTCGGATTTGCTCGACCCGATGCACGTAGTTTACACCCTATTACCCATTATGTCAATATGATTATGGGACTTCTTTCGATTCTTTGCTCATTCAGCCTAAAATCATCTCATTCTATGTGTAAATTTTATTCATTTTTCAACTTGACCGTATGCGTCGTGCGGACAGCAAAAAGCCCTCCCGTCGGGGGAGGGCCGGGCCGGATAAAGATTTTTTAGGAAAGTTTAAGAAACAGCCGGTTTTGCTTTCTGCTGCCATATGCTCCCCTCCTGCCTTTTCTTTTGTAAATAAGTATCATGATCTCCCGGGAAAAGTGCAATCAAAAGGCACCGGCTTGTGCAAAAAAGCCGGTGCCTTGGGGCAGGAATATTTTACAGGTTCAGCAGCACATTAGCCCGGAAAACGTTGCCGCTCGTTTCCACCGTCAGATTGCCGTGATACCTGTGCACGGCAGTTTCGACGGAAACAAGGCCGATGCCCTGTCCGTCATGCTTGGTGGAGTGCAGAACGCCGCCCTGCTTTTTCAGCACGCCATCGTAGCGGTTCTCCACCATCAGGCCCATCATGGCCGGGCTGAGCATCCGGGCCAGCACCTTGACCTGCCGTTCTTCCGGCGGCAGCTTCTGGCTGGCATGGAGCGCATTTTCCAGCAGGTTGCCAAGAATGGTGCACAGGTCGGCCTCCGGCAGGGGCAGGAGCTTGGGCAGTTCCAGCTTCCATTCGATCTGGATGCCCTGTTTCCGGGCCTCGTAGTCGTAGTGGCCGGCAAGCGCATCCACCGCAGCGTTGACGCACAGGGTGGGTCTGGCATCGCTGAGTTCGCTCTCGTACTGGCTCAGGTAGCTTTTCAGTTCATCCAGCCGCCCGGCCTCGGTCAGGCCGGAGATCACATGCAGGTGCTGGCGGAAATCGTGCCGCAGGTGGCGGGTCTGTTCCAGATAGCTGCGCAGCTCCATATAGCGGCGGGACTCCACGGCCAACAGCTGGTTTTCGCGGTCCAGCTGGGAGCTGCGGGCATACTCCTTTGCCACGCGGTACATCTCGTACAGCAGCAGAAAGATGCCCAGCAGCGAGATGCTCACTGCCAGCACCGCGATGATGCGGATGCGGTTCATCAGGATGACGCCGATCTCCTTCGGCATACAGAACACCAGAAACGCCGCGTACAGTGCCGGCAGCGGCCATGCCGACTCCCAGAAGGCTTCGCCGTGGTACTCCTGCAGCAGCCACCGGCTCCAGCGCACTGCCGTAAAACGGAAGATGGCGCTGAGTATCACCGAGAGGGTCAGGCAGATGACCGAGGTGCTGGGCAGAAACACCGGCTGTGCATTGTCCAGCTCAGCTTCCGCGTTCAGCACAATGGCAAGCAGGGTGCACACAGACATCATCACTGCCGACACGGAGAACAGAAACATGGTCTGGCTGATCGATACTTCCCGGTCGGTGCGCCAGCGCAGCAGCCAGAAGCTGATGATGAGCAGCGGGATGAGCAGGAAGTTCGTTTCTATGTCCAGCATGCAGCACACCGCTGCGCCAGCCAGACCCATCAGTGTGATCGCCGACGCACCGATGGCATAGGTTTTACGCGGTGCACGCAAGTGCTCCTGCAGCGAGGCAAGGCAGAGGTATTCTGCCGGATACATCATTGCAAATTCCAGAAAAAAACGTCCAAACAATGCAAAATTCACAAGCGCTCTCCTTTCCGGGTCAGAATTCCCGCTGCATACCACGGAACTGGTACTGCGTAAATTGGGCAAGCAGACTGTTTTTGTCCTTCTGCCGCACCGGCAGATGAGTCCCATCCAGCATTTCAATGCAGTCGCCCTCAAACCGCAGCACCTTGGACATGTTGATGATCACGCCGCGGTTGCACACCAGAAATTCCGGCTGGGTCTGAAGCTGTTCCTGCACCTGTGCAAAATTTGCCGTGGCCCGGCACTCGCCGTCATCCGTGACCACACGCACATAATGGTTCTGTGCCGTAGCATAGTAGATCTTGGTCAGCGGCAGCCGCACGATCTGCCGGGCAATGCGCACCTCCAGCTCTGGCTGCTGGCGGCACAGCACCCGCCGCAGCTCCCCTGCCAGCTGCTCAAACTTTTCTTCCTTATAAGGCTTGAGCAGATAATCGAATGGATGTACCGGAAAGGCATCCCACACGTACTCCGGCGAGGATGTCACAAACACGATCAGCAGGTCCGGGTCGGCCGCACGCAGCCGCTGCGCCGTCTCAATGCCATTGGTGCCCTCCATGCAGATGTCCAGAAACACCACCTGATACCCTTCGCGCCCGCCGGCCCGCAAAAATTCATCTCCGCTGGCAAAACAGCTGCAGGATATGTTCTCATTTTCAAATGCCTTTTTCAGCAGCTGTTTCAACCGTTCGGCATCCGGCTTGCTGTCTTCCACGATCGCCGTCTGCAGGTTCATTGCTGCACCCCCTTGTTCCTTCTGCTTCCCTGTTTTTTATATTATAGCACAAGTTCCGCCTTCCGTGGTCTGCCATTCGCGCACAAAACAGCCCGTTTCACGCAGGTTGCGGCAGTGGGCAGAAATTTTTTTGTGTTTTCCTGCTGCAATGCAAAACAAAAAAGGCACCACACAATGTGTGATGCCTTTCTGATCTGGTGGAGAATACCGGGATCGAACCGGAGAACGAAGTGACAGCTGTTCGCATTGACTTCGTTGCACAATATGGATATAATATAATTAGAATTTTACTATTATAGATCGTTCAGGAGCAGGAGGTGCTTTTATGAATATCCGTCCATCTGCAGCGATTCGTCAGAACTACAACGAGATCGCCGATCTGTGCAGAGAAACCGCTGAGCCGATTTTTCTCACCAAAAACGGCGAGGGTGACTTGGTCGTCATGGACATCGAAACCTACAACCGCCGTGAAAAAATGCTGAAGCTCCGTGAAGAGCTGCTTTCCGTGGAAGAGGACCGGATGCGTGGAAGCGAGGGCTATTCGATTGACGAGGTCACTTCCATGATGCGCAGTGCGATCAAGGAGGCCGCCGGACATGGAGCAGCAAAATAAATACCGTGTGATCGTGTCAGCACGGGCTGCTCAGATGCTGGTGTCCCACGCCGCATTTCTGGCACAGGTCAACCATGCAGCAGCAGAGCGGCTTACAGTGGAATTTGAAAAGGCTGCAAAATCTCTGGAGCAGATGCCGCAGCGCTGCCCATGGCTCAAAGGCGAATACATTCCTAAAAATGCTTACCGATTTATCTTGTTTGAAAAACGCTATATGCTTATCTTCCAGATCGTAGATCATACGGTTTATGCAGATCATGTGGTAGATTGCAGACAGGATTACGGCTGGCTCATCCGATGATCAACAAAGGCGGTGGCTTTCCCTTTTGTGGGAAGCTCCCGCCTTTTTCTGCGTCTGTATAAAAAGAAAAGCACCATACTTCCTACGAAGTACAGTGCTTTTTTGGTGGAGAATACCGGGCCGATTCTGATCACGGTGACCCTCTTGCAGTCCATGCACGGCGCTCTCCTGGGTGAGCTAAGCCCTCACTCGTTTGGCAACAACAAAAAAGCACCACACGTTTCTGTGTAGTGCTTTTTCCTTCTGGTGGAGAATACCGGGCCGACTCTGATCACGGTGACCCTCTTGCAGTCCATGCACGGCGCTCCCCTGGGTGAGCCAAGCCCTCACTCGTTTGGCAACAACAAAAAAGGCACCACACAATGTGTGATGCCTTTCTGATCTGGTGGAGAATACCGGGATCGAACCGGTGACCTCTTGCATGCCATGCAAGCGCTCTCCCAGCTGAGCTAATCCCCCAGATGTTCGTGCCGTGCCTGACGACGTGATTTATTATATCAGCACATCCGGGAGTTGTCAACTGTTTTTTGAAAAATTCTGCAGCAGTTTGTCTGCCATCGGGAAATTGTTTTTGAATGGGTTATTCTCATTCCATCCCTGCGCCGTTTTCCCACAGCCTGTTAAGTTTTTATGCAAACAAAAACCCCGCACAAAACAATTGCTTGTCTTGTGCGGGGCCTCTCTAGCTCTTTTTACCTAACACAACAAACGCTATGTCAAATCAAACTATCTATCCTATTCAGGAAAGATTAGTTATTAGAGAGTGGGCAGAGTGCCACTCTTAGTTTCCAGACCGATGGAGCTGCTGCCCAGGGTGTAGATAGCGGACAGGCCGCCCAGGATCTGCATGCCAGCGTTCAGAGCGCCAACAGCAAAGCCCCAGTTGCCGCCGAAGGTGTTGTAGCCCTTGTTGTAAGCCTTATCCAGATTCTTAACAGAGAAGCCGATCACATCGCCGGGAACGTAGTTGCCATCGAACAGCTGGGCCAGAACATCGTTGGTGTACTTAGCCAGGAAAGAGTTGCCAACGATCTTGATCACGTTAGCGGAAACGTTCTGCCAGTTAGCAGTGGTCATAGCAGGAGCCAGGACATCAACCAGGCTACCACCAACAACGTAGGTCATCTCGTTTTCTGCAACAGCAGAGAAGTTTGCAGGCATCATCATAATGAATTTCTCCCTTCAAATTTAGAAAGATATTTGCAAGCCATTTGTTTGGCTTACGTCCCTTACTAGGATGGCAATAATATACCACACTTTCCAGAAATGTTCAAGTACTTTTTTGAAAAAAATGTGAAAAATGTGATAGACTGTGAAAATCCGGTCTCAAAATTCTTACAGAAGCCGCTTTTTTGCACACAGCGACATGGTTTTTTGCAGAATTGGAAGATACTGGAATTTGAAAGGGATCGTGTATGAAAACCGTGATCTATCTGGACGAACTGCTGCTGACGAACTTTCTGGCCGCAGCAGCACTGCTTTTGGGCGCAGGGCTTTTGTGTGCGCGGCAGTGCAGCGGCCTGCGGCTGATGGCGGGCAGTGCGGCAGCGGCAGCAGCTTCGCTGGGCATTCTGCTGCCGGAGCTGCCCGGCCCTGCAGCTTTCCTTTATAAGGTGTTCACCTGCTGTGCTGCTGTAGCTGCGGCTTACGGTGTGCCGGGCCTGCGCAATTTTGTGCAGCTGTGTGTGTGGTATCTGCTGCTGAACCTGCTGCTGTGCGGAGCCGTGCTGCTGCCCGGAGTGCAAAGCGCAAATCTCTGCGTCTATCTGCCGCTGTCTCCGGGCCGGCTGCTGCTGTGCTGCGGTGCAGTGCTTGCCGTGCTGCGCGGCGTACTGTTCTGCTTTGGCCGTGCAGGCACCCGCTGCTTTGCCGCTGTGCTGGAGCTGGAAGGTGCAGCCCTCTCCGTACAGGCTTTCTGCGACACCGGCTTCTCGGTGCAGGACCCGCTGACCGGGCAGGCAGTGGTTCTGGTCTATTACCCTGCCGTGCGCAGCGCCCTGCCGCAGGAGCTGCGCACATTTCTGGACCGTTATTTTGCCTGTGGCACGGCACCGCCGCCGGAGCTGCGGGTGCGGCTGGTGCCCTGCACCACCATTGCCGGGCACTGTGTGCTGCCTGCCGTTCCGGCCAAGGCCCTGCGCACCAGCAAAGGCAGTGCAGCGGGCATTCTGGCCGCATTCTGCCGCCCGGAAACACAGCAGCCATGGACAGCTCTGCTTGGCAGCGAACTGGCCGTACAGCTGGGCATCCGCTGAGAAGCGTTTGATGCGATCGATATCTATAGATGTACAGGAGGGGTATTCATGTTTCATGTTCTGCACCGGTTCTGGCGTTGGCTCCTTGCACGGCTGGGCTATTGCGGCGGCGCACATTTTCTGGCGGGCGCGCCCAGCCTGCCCCCGCCCCTGACCCCGGAACAGGAAAAGGTCCTGCTCTCCCGTATGGCTGCAGGCGATGCCGCTGCCCGGGACGACCTGATCACCCACAACCTGCGGCTGGTGGTGTATCTTGCCAAAAAGTACGAAAGCAGCGGTGTGCCTGCCGAGGACATGATCAGCATTGGCACCATCGGGCTGATCAAGGCGGTGAACACCTTCACGCCGGAGCGCAGCATCAAGCTGGCCACCTACGCCAGCCGCTGCATCGGCAATGAAATTCTGATGTACTTACGCAAAAGCTCCAACCGCCGTCAGGAAGCCAGCATCGACGAACCGCTGAACGTGGATGGCGACGGCAACGAGCTGCTGCTTTCTGATATTCTGGGCAGTGATGAGAACCAGATCAGCCAGCGGCTGGAGCAAGATGCGGAGCGCGCCGTTCTTCGCCGGGCCGTGGACAGCCTGTCCCCGCGGGAACGGCAGATCATGGAGCTGCGCTTTGGTCTGGCGGACGGCATTGAGCGCACCCAGAAGGAGGCCGCCGACGCACTGGGCATCAGCCAAAGCTACATTTCCCGGCTGGAAAAACGGATCATCCATACATTAAAGGCCCAGCTGGAAAGCGAATGAAGTGCAAAAATGAGACAAACCACATTGTGTTTTGTCTCATTTTGTGGTAACCTATAATTGGTGGTTGTAATGCCGCCCATCAGGCGCTGTGCCCACAAACGCAGGCGGCTGCTTCTTACCCGTTACCCTGGGTGTCGGGTAAGAGCGAATTTTTTCTTGAAATCTCGTTCTCCCCCGAATGCCTGAGGGCAGGAAGGGGGGATGCGCCATGACGTTCGAACAAGTCGTGCTTCTGCTCACGCTTCTCGGTGGAGCGATCTACGTCACTTTTGAAATTACATGGACTGTATCACACGATGACAAAAAGAAAAAATGACCGCCTCCAAACTTCCAATCCAGAGCGGTCATTTTTCTTTTTGATTGACTAATCCGGTAAGGAGCTAGCCGTTTGCAGGGCCAGCGCCCTTTGTGTTTCTAATATAAACGATTTACGGTGATTTGTCAAGCCGTCACTTTTTTCGTGTGCTCCCTTTTGTGTGGGAAAGCGCACAGTTTTTTCCACGCATACAATGCCGCTGCGCATCCCATACTCCCGGTGAAGATTAAAACAGACCGGGGGCGTTTGGATGTACAACAAAGTGGAGCTGTGCGGCATGAACACTGCAAAGCTGCCTGTGCTGACCGAAGCCGAAAAGCGGGAACTGCTGGCCCGCGCCCACGCCGGTGATGCAGCAGCCCGGGAACAAATGGTGGAAGGCAACCTGCGGCTGGTGCTCAGCGTGGTGCAGCGGTTCGCCCAGCGCGGCGAAAATCTGGACGACCTGTTTCAGGTGGGGTGCATCGGGCTTATCAAGGCCATCGATCATTTTGACCCCGCCCAGCCGGTGCGCTTTTCCACCTACGGTGTACCCATGATCATTGGGGAGATCCGGCGCTTTCTGCGGGACAACAATGCCCTGCGGGTGAGCCGCAGCCTGCGGGATACCGCCTACCGGGCCATGCAGAGCCGCGAAGCGCTGGAAAAGCAGCTGGGCCGCGAGCCGACCATGGACGAGATCGCGCAGGCGGCGGGCCTTGCCCGGCGCGAAGTGACCGCCGCGCTGGAATCGGTGGTGGAGCCGATCAGTCTGGAAGAGCCGGTGTACACCGATGGCGGCGATGCGATGTATGTGATCGATCAGGTGCGAGACCCGGACGGCGAGGACAGCTGGATCAGCGGGCTGCAGTTCCGGCAGACCGTGGCCGGGCTGACCCCGCGAGAAAAGCGGATCATGGAACTGCGCTACCTGCAAGGCAAGACCCAGATGGAGGTGGCGCGGGAGATCGGCATCAGTCAGGCACAGGTCAGCCGGTTGGAAAAAGGCGCACTGAGCCAGTTCCGCACCCGGGACTGAACCTAAAAAAGGCGGCACAGCTTCCGTTTTGTTCGGAAGTGTGCCGTCTTTTATCTGCGGCTGTATTTGCGCCGGGTGGCCGCACCGCCGCGCAGATGCCGCTCTGCCTTATTGCAGGCCAGAACCGCACGCACCTGCCGGAACAGCTCCGGCTGCAGCGTCCGCAGCCGCACCGCAACATCCTTGTGCACGGTGGACTTGCTGCACCCGAACACCGCTGCCGCCGCACGCACTGTGGCCCGGTTGGCCGCGATATATTCGCCCAGCTGTACCGCCCTCTGTTCGGGGTCTCCCTTCATATCCAGACTCCTCCCATTGTGAACTTATGGTACAGCCTATGCACAGGCCGGGGCAGATATGTTCCGCCGGGGCTTGACTTTTGCGCCGGACGCGCTATACTTTTGCATGGACATAAAAACAGGGGTGCCGAAAGGCTGAGATCCGCGTTTTGCGGAGTACCCTTTTACCTGACCGGACAATGCCGGCGTGGGAGTTTGCAGAACTGTCCGTTCTTTCACAAACCCCGTGCGCCTGCTGGAAAGCGGGCGCATTTTGTTTTTGTGTACTATCGTTCTGAGAAGAGGAATCCCTATGACCAAAACCTATTCCAAAACCCGCATTCTGGTGGAGGGCGCGCTGATGATCGCCCTGTCCACCGTTTTGAGCATGATCCAGATCCCGCTCATGCCCCACGGCGGTTCCATCACCCTGTTCAGCATGGTGCCCATTCTGGTAATGAGCTACCGCCACGGCGCAAAGTGGGGCATCATGACCGCTTTCGTCAACAGCCTGATCCAGCTTGTGCAGGGCCTTGGCAATCTGGCATACTGCCAGACCCTCACGGCACAGGTGGGCTGCGTGCTGCTGGACTACCTTCTGGCCTTCACGGTTCTGGGCTTTGCCTGCCTGATCGCAAAGCCTTTCCGCAGCCGCACCGTGGGTGTCGGTGTCAGCGCCTTTGTGGTGTGCCTGCTGCGCTTTTTGTGCAGCTTTCTGTCCGGTTACATCGTCTGGAAGGACTACGACTACGCTTTCAGCTGGATGACCGAAATCGGCTTTCCCGGCATCTCCAACATGAGCGTGGACGGTCTGTGCTGGCTGTACAGTGCCGTGTACAACGCCACCTACATGCTGCCCGAAGCCATTCTGACCACGGTCCTTGTGGTGATCCTGATCCGTGTCGCACCGCAGATCTTCGACCCGCAGAACGCAAGAGCGTAAGTTTTTTCGCAGTCATTTTTCCCGCCGGGAAGGGCATTTCCCCGGCGGGAATTTTTTTGCAGAAAATCCCAAAAAAGCTGTTGACAATCCGGCAAAGCGCTGGTATAATTACTCCTGTCGTCAGGCACGGCACAAACATCTGGGGGATTAGCTCAGCTGGGAGAGCGCTTGCATGGCATGCAAGAGGTCACCGGTTCGATCCCGGTATTCTCCACCAGAAGGAAAAGCACCGCACGGAAACGTGTGGTGTTTTTTGTTGTTACCGACCAAAGGAGAAACTATGAGCTACGCGATCGTATTCAGCAGTAAAACAGGCAACACAAAATTATTGGCAGACGCGCTGCACGCCTGTCTGCCACAGGAAAACTGCTGCTATTTTGGCACCCCGGACCCTGCTGCCATGAAAGCAGACGACCTCTATGTGGGCTTCTGGACAGACAAGGGAAACGCTGACGAAAGCACTTTGGACTTTTTGAAGCAGCTGCACGGCAAAAATATCTTCCTTTTTGGCACCGCCGGCTTTGGCGGCAGTGAGGAGTATTTCAACAAGATCCTGAAAAAGGTGGAGCGTTCACTGGACAGGAGCAACACGGTCTTCGGCCGTTATATGTGTCAGGGCAAGATGCCGCTTTCGGTACGCCAGCGGTATGAGGGCATGAAAAAGCAGCCGATCCATCTGCCCAATCTGGATGCACTGATCGAGAATTTTGACAACGCCCTTTCTCACCCGGATGCAGAAGATCTGGAACGGTTAAAGCAGGCAGTAAAATGATCAAAAGGCAGCGGTTTTCCTCAAACAGAGGAAGCCGTTGCCTTTTTTGCTTAGCGGATAATCCTACGCTCCTGCCTGCGGCTCCGCGGTTCTTATCCCACGCTTCTTTTATAAAAGAACAGGTACTGCTGCACGATGCCTGCTTCCAGCCCGAACTGCGGGAACGGGTCCTGCCCGGCAAACTCGTCCCGGATGAGCCGTTCGATCCAGACATCCACCGGCACACGGCCCACACGGCCATAGCCGAACAGACACACGCAGTTTGCCACCTTTTTGCCCACACCGTCCAGTTCCATCAAACGGGCAAAAAGTGCTTCATCGGGCAGGGAAGCCAGCTTCTTCAGGTCCAGTGTGCCCTCTGCCGCCTGCTGCGCCGCATGCAGCACGTAGCGGGTGCGGTAGCCAAGACCGCACTCCTGCAGCGCCTGCTCCCCGGCACAGCAGAGCGCTTCTGCCGTCGGGAACGCATACACCGGCCCTTCGCTATCGCTGCCCAGCCGCTCGCCAAACCGCTCCGAAAGCAGCTCTACCGCCCTGCGGATAGCCGGGATGCTCTTTCGCTGCGAGATGATGAAGCTGACCAGCATCTCCCACTCATCCTGACGCAGCACCCGGATGCCCCGGCCATATTCCATGGCACGCTGCAGAAAGTCGTCCCGGCTGTCCAGCTTTCCGCGCAGGGCGGCATAGCTGCGGCCAAGGTCGAAGTAACCGTGCCAGAAGGTTTCCCATGCGCCCGGCTCACACCGCACCGTGTAGGTTCCGCTGCGCAGTGGTCTGAGGTAAAGCAGCTGTCTCCCGGAAACAAACCGATACCAGCCCTCCGCCTGCTTCCGGGGGCGAAAGCACTGGCCGCTTTCCAGAATTTTGTCCGGGTCGAAATCATCCCGGATCTGAACCGTTTTCTCTTCCAGCTCCATTGCCCCCATCACAGCTCCAGCTCCCGGTACACTTCGCCTTCCAGCGTTTTCCAAAGGAAAGTCTCCCCTTCCAGTGTCATATAGCTATGTGCACTCCCCTCCTTCGGGATGCTCACAGAACCGGGGTTCAGGTAGAGATTGCCTTCGCCGAACTCTGTCCACGCCGGAATGTGGGTGTGGCCATGCAGCAGGACATCCCCCGGAGCCAGCGGCGGCAGGTTTTTCAGGTTGTGCACATGACCGTGGGTAGCGTAAACGAGCCGCCTGCCCACCGGCAGCACCGCATAGTCGGCCAGAATGGGAAAATCCAGCACCATCTGATCCACCTCAGCGTCACAGTTGCCCCGCACGCACAAAAGCGCCGGCTTCAGCCCGTTCAGGAGCGGGATGACCTCCTTCGGGGCATAGCCCTCCGGCAGGTCGTTGCGGGGGCCGTGATACAAAAGATCCCCCAGCAAAAGCAGCCGGTCTGCTCTCTCCCGCTCAAACGCTTTGATCATTTTTTTGCAATAAAACGCCGACCCGTGCAGGTCGGATGCGATCATCCATTTCATGGCAGGATTCTCCTTATTTTATAAAGTATCTATTTTTATTTTAGCCTCCCGGTGAAAAATGGTCAAGTCTATAAAAGTCATACTTTATCTGTTTGACCTCTTGACATCTGCCGGAAGCCGTGTTATCCTACAGTTAATAAAATTCGTGTGGATTTTTACAGCAGTATGCTACTTTTCGCCACACAATGACTTCAAAAGAGCCATTGTGTGGCTTTTTTGCGTCTGCTTTTATCTTCGAGCAGTCTCGCCCTGACGATTCCGCGGCTGCAGTAATTCATTCCTTTTCTCTACAGGAGCAATGCAAACACTATGAACGAGACCTTTATGAAAGAAAAACCGGTGCTGCCGCTGTTGGTATCCATGGCACTGCCGAATGTTATTTCCATGCTGGTGAACAGTCTGTACAACATTGTAGACAGCCTGTTTGTGGCCCGCATCAGCGAAGACGCCATGACTGCGTTGTCGCTGGTGTTCCCGATCCAGAATTTTGCCAACGCCATCGCTATTGGCTTCGGTATCGGCATCAATGCCATGATCGCACTGTACCTTGGCGCGGGCGACCACAAAAAGGCCGAGACTGCCGCCACCCACGGTATGGCGCTGAGCCTGATGCACGGCATTCTCATCACCATTGTCAGCATTGTCATCATGCCGGGCTTTTTGCGCCGGTTCACCAGCGACGCAGGCCTGATCGCATCCGGCATCACCTACTCCACCATCGTATTCCTGTTTGCCACCATCAACATGGCGGCACTGGCCTTTGAAAAGATGTTTCAGGCCGTGGGCCGCATGAAGGTGACTATGGCGGCGCTGATCTTTGGCTGTGTGTGCAACATCCTTCTCGACCCCATCCTGATCTTCGGCCTTGGCCCGGTGCCTGCCATGGGCATTGCGGGTGCGGCCCTTGCCACCGGCATCGGCCAGCTGCTGAGCCTGTGCGTTTACCTTTTCGTTTACGTCCGTACTGAGCTGCCTATCCGACTGCGCCGCAGCTGCCTGCACCCGGATGCCGCACTGGACGGCAAACTGTATGCCATCGGCGTGCCGGCCATCCTCAATCTGGCCCTGCCCTCTCTGCTGGTTACCTTCCTGAACGGCCTGCTGGCGGGCTTTTCCCAGAGCTACGTGGTGGTGCTGGGCATTTACTACAAGCTGCAGACCTTCCTGTATCTGCCCGCCAATGGCATCGTGCAGGGTATGCGCCCGCTCATTGGCTACAATTACGGTGCCAAACAGCACGCCCGCGTGAAAAAGCTCTACGAACTCACCCTCATCATGAGTGCTGCCATCATGGCTGCGGGCACGGTCATCTGCCTGTTCGCTTCCCGCCCGCTGATGCAGCTGTTCACTTCCAACCCCGAAACCGTCGCCATCGGCCAGACTGCCCTGCGCATCATCTGTCTGGGCTTTGTGGTTTCTGCCGTATCCACCACCTCTTCCGGTGCACTGGAAGGCCTTGGCAAGGGCGCAGAATCGCTGGTCATCTCGCTGTGCCGCTACATCGTATTCATCATGCCGCTGGCCGCTGTGCTGTGCCATTTCCTTGGTGCCAACGGCGTGTGGCATGCATTCTGGATCACCGAAGTGCTGTCCGCCATCGTGGCTTACCCGGTGTACCGCAAGGCAGTTGGAAAGTGCTGAGCCTTCTTGAAAGCGCTGGACGGCGAAGGACAAGTAAAATAAAATAGTTTCAAGCAGTTGAGGGAGAGTTTGCCAAAAATCCTCCCTCTTTTTTGTGCATTTTATTTGACAGTACGCAAAAACTGCGGTAAAATAAGGTGTTTGTTTTCCGGCATTTCGGCTGGAAAAGCGCAATTTAACAGAGGATGTGGGAAAAATATGATCGAGACGATCACGGCCGTCAATCAGGCGGTCAACCAATTCATCTGGGGCGTGCCCGCCATGGTGTGCATCATCGGCGTAGGCCTGCTCCTGAGCGTTCGCACGGGCTTTTTGCAGATCCGCAAATTTCCCTACGCCATCAAGATCACCATTGGACGCATGTTCCGCAAAAAAGACGCTTCCGATGGCGCCATGACTCCCTTTCAGGCAGTGTGCACCGCGCTGGCCGGCACCGTGGGCACCGGCAACATTGCCGGTGTGGCAGGCGCGATCGCCATTGGCGGACCGGGTGCCGTGTTCTGGATGTGGTGTTCTGCCCTGCTGGGCATGTGCACCAAGTTTGCCGAGGTCACGCTGGCGGTGCACTACCGTGAGCGCAGCGAGGCGGGCGAATGGGTAGGCGGCCCCATGTACTACATTAAAAACGGCCTGAGCAAGCATTGGCAGTTTCTTGCTGTGCTGTATTCCCTGTTTGGCGTGCTGACCGTGTTTGGCACCGGCAATGCCACACAGGTAAATACCATCGTTGCCGCTATCGATACCGCTCTGCTGGAGTACGGCGTGGTGGGCGGCGGTGCGCTTTCTACCCTGAACCTCGTGGTTGGCATCGCAGTGGCCATGCTGGTGGCCATGGTGCTGCTGGGCGGCATCAAGCGCATTGGCAGCGTGAGCGAAAAGCTGGTGCCCTTTATGGCTCTGTTCTACATCGTGCTGTCCGTGGGCGTTATGGTGCTGAACTTTGAGCGCCTGCCCTATGTGTTCGAGTCCATCATTGCGGGCGCGTTCAACCCGGCAGCGTTCACCGGCGGCACCATCGGCAGCCTGTTCGTCAGTATGCAGAAGGGTGTGTCCCGCGGCATTTTCTCCAACGAGGCCGGCCTTGGCACCGGCTCCATTGCCCACGCCTGCGCCGACACCAAAAAGCCGGTCAAGCAGGGCATGTTCGGCATCTTTGAAGTGTTTGCCGATACCATCGTCATCTGCACCCTGACTGCCATGGTCATTCTGTGCAGCGGCACCACCGTGAACTACGGCACCGCTGCCGGTGCAGAGCTGACCATCAGCGGCTTTACCACCACCTACGGCGGCTGGGCTTCCATCTTTACCGCCGTGGCCCTGTGCTGCTTTGCTTTTTCCACCATCATCGGCTGGGGCCTGTATGGTTCCCGGTTTCTGGTGTTCCTGTGCCGCAGCGATAAGGTGGCAAAGCCCTTCTTTCTGGTCTACTCCTTTGTGTCCATTCTGGGCGCAACGATGGATCTGGGCCTGCTGTGGAGCATTGCCGATACCTTCAACGGCCTGATGAGCATTCCGAACCTGCTCGCGCTGCTGCTGCTTTCCGGCACGGTGGTCAGGCTGACCAAAGAATTTTTTGCATCGGAGGGCTGATTGCCCACAACAAAAAGAGGCTGTTGCAAGACAGCTCTCCAAAAACATTGTACGAAACCCGGAACTTTTTCAGGGCCAAAACGGCTCCAAAAGGTTCCGGGTCTTTGATTTTTCGCAATTTCCCCGCGCAGGCTGCTACCGCATTTTTTCAATCCCCTTATTCTGCCCGCGTCCGGCTCTTTTCAACCCGGACAGTTCATGTTACAATATACATTAGAAATAAAAAATGAATCGAGGGAATGAACCTTGGATTTTTATGGTACCATCGGCCCGGCCTGCGCACAGCCGGCGATCTTGCAGCACATGGTGGAAGCCGGCATGACCGGCATCCGCATGAATCTTTCCCACGGGCCGCTGGCGGCGCACACCGACTGGCTGGCCATGATCCGCGCAGCCGGCATCCGTCAGCTGCTGATCGACCTGCAGGGGCCGGAACTGCGCATCGGCACGCTGGCAGAGCCTGTTGCTCTGGTTGAGGGCAGCTCTGTACGCCTTGGCGCAGACGGCGTACCTTGCCCGGCAGCTCTGATACAGGCGGCTGCGCCCGGACAGCAGCTTCTGCTGGACGACGGCAAGCTTCTGGTGCAGGTCACACAGGCATTGCCGGAAGCCCTTGTGTGCACCGTGGTGCGCGGCGGCACCCTGCAGAGCCGCAAAAGCATTGCTGCACCGGGCCTTGCGGTGCCCTCGCCTACCCTGACGGAGGAAGACCTGCAGAACCTGAAAATTGCAAAGCAGTGCGGTGTTACCGGTGTGATGCTGCCTTTTGTGCGCGGCAAAGCAGATATTCTGGCCCTGCGCCATGCGCTGGAAGAAGCCGGGGCTGCGGATATCCGTATCTTTGCCAAAATTGAAAACATGACCGGTGTGCGTGCCCTGCCGGAATTCATCCACCTTGTGGATGAGGTGGTGATTGCCCGCGGAGACCTTGGCAATGCCATGCCGCTGTGGGAGCTGCCCCGCTGCCAGAAGCAGCTTTCCGCCGCCTGCCGGGCTGCAGGCGTGCCCTTTATGGTAGTGACCCAGATGCTGGACAGCATGTGCACCCGCGCGGTGCCCACCCGTGCCGAGGTGAGTGACATTTACAACGCCGTGCTGGACGGCGCGGCCAGCGTGATGCTGACCGGTGAGACTGCTGCCGGACAGTACCCGATGCAGGCCATGGAATATCTGGTGCGCACAGCGCAGACAGCCCTTGCCTGACCTTTGCGGAGTTTTTGCGCAAAAGGGATGGCACATTGTGTCAGAATACAGTATAATAGACGTAAATATTTCTTGTTCAGAAAGGTTTTTTGCTATGGGAATCGTTGTGCTCGGTGCTGTTTTTGTGGATATCAAAGGCTATCCCCTTTCCGCCTATATTCCGGGCGGGCGCAATGCCGGCCGCATTGAGCAGGTACACGGCGGAGTGAGCCGCAACGTGGTGGAGGATATCGCCAATGTAGAGCTGCGCCCTACCTTTGTCAGTCTGGTGGACGACACCGGCATGGGACAGGATGTGATCAACAAGCTGGAGAACCACAAGGTGAACACCAAGTACATCCAGCGCGTGCCGGACGGCATGGGCACCTGGCTGGCCATCTTTGACAACGACGGCGATGTGCATGCAGCCATTTCCAAGCGGCCGGACACCACTCCCCTCACCGGCCTTTTAAAGGAAAAGGGCGACGAGATCTTTGCCGACTGCGATGCCATTGCGCTGGAGCTGGATCTGGAAAAAGATACTGTAAAACAGGTGCTGCACTACGCCAAAAAGTACAACAAAAAGGTTTTTGCGGCCATTTCCAACATGAGTATTGCCATGGAGCGTCGGGATTTCCTGCAGCAGATCGATTGCTTTGTGTGTAACCAGCAGGAAGCCGGGCTGCTGTTCTCCGATGATTACGGCCATCTGGCCCCGGACGAGATGTGCAGGGTTCTGGCCGCCAATGTGCACAGCGCCAACATTCCCAGTATGGTGATCACCATGGGCGGTCAGGGTGCCGTATATGCCCGCGCCAACGGCGAGTGCGGCGTGGTGCCTGCCAAGAAGGTGGATGTGATCGACACCACCGGCGCAGGCGATGCCTTCTTTGCCGGCACCACCATCGGCCTGACCTACGGCAAAACGCTGGCCGAGTCCTGCGAGATCGGCAGCCGACTGGCCGCATCGGTCATCTGCATCACCGAGAACGTCTGCCCCCGCTTCCGCCCGCTGGAATTCGGGCTGAACATTCCGGTGGTGGATTAAAGTAATATCAGAAAGCCGGGCAGACTGCGGTCTGCCCGGCTTTCTTTTTAGGATTCGGGGAAGAGGTTTATATCATGCTTCCAGCACCTTTTTGCCGGTAACTGGATCAGGGATATCAAGCAACGCCAGAATGATAGCCATGCGGATATACACACCATTGTGCACTTGATCAAAGTAGGCGGCACGCGGGTCGTCATCCACATCCTTTTTGATCTCGTCGATGCGGGGCAGCGGATGCAGCACCGGCATATCCTGCGGTGCCTTCTGCAGCAGCGCTTCGTCCAGCTGGTAGCAGCCTTTCAGGCGCAGGTATTCTTCCTCGTTGAAAAAGCGCTCCTGCTGGATACGAGTCATGTACAGCACATCCAGATGCGGCAGCTCGGCTTCAAGGTCAGCCGTTTCCTTATAGATCTGATGGGTCGGCTCCAGCGATTCATTCTTCACATACTGCGGCAGGCGCAGATCTTCCGGCGAGATGAACACGAACCGGTTGCCCTCAAACTGGCTCAGCGCAGCGGTCAGGGAGTGGACCGTGCGGCCAAACTTGAGGTCGCCGCAGAAGCCGATAGTCAAATGATCCAGCCGCCCCTTGCGCTGGCGGATCGTCATGAGGTCGATCATCGTCTGGCTGGGATGCGCGTGCCCACCGTCGCCTGCATTGATCACCGGCACACGTGCAGAAAGGGATGCCCGCAGCGGTGCGCCCTCTTTGGGGTGGCGCATGGCGATCACATCGGCGTAGTTGCTCACCACGCGGGCGGTGTCCTCCACCGTCTCGCCCTTGCTGGCGGAAGAAAGCTGTGCCCCTGCAAAGCCCAGTGTCTTGCCGCCCAGCCGCAGCATGGCCGATTCAAACGAAAGACGGGTGCGGGTGGAAGGCTCGTAGAACAGCGTTGCCAGAATGCGCCCATCGCACAGGTGGGCATAGGGTGCCGGGTCGGCCTCCATTCGGTCGGCAAGATCCAGAAGGGCCAGCTGCTCTTCCAGAGAAAAGCTGTTGGGCTCAATAAAGTGTCTCACAGCCATTCTCCTTTCAGCACGAACTTCTCGCGCTCGGCTCCGGTAGAGACGAACTGGATCTCATGGCCCAGCTGCTTTTCCAGAAATTCCACGTAAGCCTTGGCCTCTTTGGGCAGCTCATCCCAGCTCTTGCAGCCGGAGATATCCTTGTTCCAGCCTGGCAGCGTAGTGACCACCGGCTTTACACGGTCAAGGTCGGACAGCGGGTCGAAGCTGGGGACTTGCACGCCATCCAATGTGTAACCGGTGATCACCGGGATCTCTTTCATGCTGCTGAGCACATCCAGCTTCGTCAGGGCGATCTTGTCTGCGCCCTGACAGGTAAGGCCGTAGCGGCTGGCCACACAGTCGAAGGGGCCGACACGGCGCGGACGGCCGGTGGCCGCACCATACTCGCCGCCTGCCTTGCGCAGCTGTTCATTCCAGTCCTCGCTCATGGCGTTCTCGGCGGCAAAGGGGCCTGCACCCACGCAGGTGGAGTAGGCTTTCAGCACGCCCACCACATGGTCAAGACGGCAGTTCGGAATGCCTGCGCCCAGCGGCGCATAGGCAGCCAGCGTGTTGGAGCTGGAAGTGAACGGGAAGATACCGTAATCGATATCGCGCATGGCACCCAGCTGGGCTTCCAGCACGATGCGCTTGCCGCTGTCGTGAGCCTGCTGCAAAAATGCACCCACATCACAGATATACGGTGCAAACTGTCCGGCCTGCATCCGGCACCATTCCAGCAGAGCATCGTAGCTCATGGGTTCCTGATGATAGCAGCCACCCAGCTCCAGATTCTTGGATTCCAGGATCATGTGCAGGCGGTCCTGCACGCGCTTTTCGTCCAGATGCAGCAGATCGCCCAGACGCAGGGTCTTTTTGCGGTATTTGTCGCTGTAGGCGTAGGCAATGCCGCGGCGGGTAGAACCAAAGGCCGCACCCTTCTGGGCAAGGCGGTCCTCTTCCAAGCCGTCCTGCACCTTGTGCCACGGCATGGAGATGGTGGCCTTATCTGAAAGTTTCAGGTTTTCTGAGCCTACCTTTACGCCGCGCTCCTCAATGGCATCCATTTCTCCGGCCAGATGGTCGAGGTCGATCACCATGCCCGCACCCAGCACACAGACAACATCCGGGTGCAGGATGCCGGAGGGCAGCAGGTTCAGGATGAACTTGCCCTGCTCCGTTACAACGGTGTGGCCGGCATTGTTGCCGCCCTGATAGCGGGCAACAACATCGGCATGTTCGGCTAACAGATCGATGACGCGGCCCTTGCCCTCATCGCCCCAATTGATACCAGTAACTGCGGTAAGCATAACTTCTTATTTACCTTCTTTTTCGTTATTTACAATAGCCTGTACCTTGGTGGGCAGACCATAGATGCTGATAAAACCGGTAGCATCACTCTGCTTGTAGTCGCCGCCGGCGGCAAAAGTTGCAATGTCCTCACGGTAGAGGGAATACGGAGACCAGACACCGGCATTGATCATGTTACCCTTGTACAACTCCAGACGCACCTTACCGGTAACGTTTTCCTGCGTGGAGGTGACGAAGGCGCTCAGAGCTTTGCGCAGGGGGCTGAACCACTGGCCGTCATAGACCAGCTCACCAAATGTGATGGCCAGCTCGCGCTTTTTGTGGGCAGTGAGCTTATCCAGAGTCAGAGTTTCCAGCACCTCATGAGCCTTATAGAGAATGGTACCACCGGGCGTCTCGTACACACCGCGGCTCTTCATGCCCACCAGACGGTTCTCCACCACATCGTACAGGCCGATGCCATTGCGGCCGCCGATCTCATTCAGCTTGGCAATGAGGACGGCGGGCTTCATCTTTTCGCCGTTCAGGCTCACCGGCACGCCCTTTTCAAATGCCAGCTCCACGAACTCGGACTTGTCCGGTGCGGTCTTGGGGCTGACACCCAGCTCCAAAAAGCCCGGCTTATCGTACTGCGGCTCGTTGCCCGGGTCCTCAAGGTCAAGGCCCTCATGGCTCAGGTGCCACAGGTTCTTATCCTTGGAGTAGTTGGTCTCGCGGTTGATCTTCAGCGGGATGTGATGTGCCTCGGCATAGTCGATCTCTTCGTCACGGCTCTGGATATCCCACTCACGCCACGGAGTGATGATCTTCAGGTCCGGTGCAAAGTGCATGATGGCCAGTTCAAAGCGCACCTGATCGTTGCCCTTGCCGGTGCTGCCGTGGCACACGGCATCTGCACCCTCGGCACGGGCGATCTCCACCACACGCTTTGCCAGAATGGGTCGTGCAAAGCTGGTGCCCAGCAGATAGCCCTCGTAATCGGCCCCGGCCTGCATGGTGGGGATGACGTAATCCTCCACAAATTCATCGGTCAGATCTTCTACGTACAGCTTGGAAGCACCGCTTGCCTTGGCGCGCTCTTCCAGACCTTCCAGCTCGCCCTTCTGGCCCACATTGCCGCACACTGCAATGACCTCGCAGTTGTTGTAATGCTCTTTCAGCCATGGGATGATAATGGAAGTATCCAGACCGCCGGAATAGGCCAGCACGACCTTTTTGATCTCAGACATAAGAACCGCCTCCGTTCAAACCACTTTATACTTTTGAATTCCCTCTTGCAATTTTTGATTGCGGTGTTATTATACTAGCAAGCAGAGAATGTGTAAAAAGTATCCTGCACATGATCACGATACAAAATTGACATGAAAGAGGGCACGCCGCCATGTATGTGGACTGGGAATATTACAAAATCTTTTATTATGTCGCGAAATATCAGAATTTCACCAAAGCCGCGCGGGTGCTGGGCAACAACCAGCCCAACATCACCCACTCGATGAACCGGCTGGAAAGCCAGCTGAATTGTGTACTGTTCATCCGCTCCAACCGCGGCGTTACCCTTACCCCGGAGGGTGAACTGCTTTACTCCCGCATTGCATCTGCGGCGGTGCAGATCCAGGATGCAGAAGAAGAGCTGAGCGCCAGCGCCACGCTGGAACACGGTGCGATCAGCATCAGCGCTACCGAAACTGCGCTGAACATCTACCTTGCAGAAAAGCTGCGCGCCTTCCACACGGACTATCCCGGCATCCGCCTGCGCATCTCCAACCACTCCACGCCGCAGGCTTTGCAGGCCGTGAAAAACGGCGAGGTGGATTTTGCCGTCATCACCACCCCTGCCGAGGTGGAAAGCGGCCTGAAAATGGTGGAGCTGAAGCCCTTTTATGAGGTGCTTGTGGGCGGCAGGACCTTTACTGCCCTTGCCAGCCAGAACCTTTCGCTGAAGGAGCTGAACAATTATCCGCTGATCTCCCTGAGCGACGAAAGCATGACCCGCGCCTTTTACCGGCAGTTCTTTCTGGATCACGGTGCGGTGCTGAAGCCGGATACCGAGGCTGCCACCACCGACCAGATGCTGACCCTTGTTAAAAGTGAGCTGGGCATTGCATTCCTGCCCCAGACCATGGCACAGGATGCACTGGCCCGCGGTGAGATCGTGCAGCTGCATCTGCAGGAGATCATCCCTCAGCGCTCTATCTGCCTTGTGTACGACCATCACCGCCCGCTGAACACGGCAGCCCGCAAGTTCCAGCAGATGCTGACCAAGGCGGCCCCCAAACGCCCGGAATACAGATAACCGCCGGGCCTTTCCCTGCAAACTGATCTATACGGGACTGTTGCAAAATAGCTCTCTGAAAAAACAATGCACAAAACCCGGAACCTTTTCACAGCCAAAACGGCTTAAAAAAGGCTCCGGGTTTTTGATTTTGTGCTATTTCTTTGTGCAAGTTGCTATCGCATTTTTATTTTGCAACAGTCCCCTGTTTTATTTTTACTTTTCCTGGATCTGTTTGCCGGTGAGGTGTTCAATGGTGATCTCGTAAAGCTGCACGGCCTTGATGTCCAGCGCAATTTCCTTTTCCACCTCTTCCTTGCCGGGGTAATACTTCATGCCAAGCTCCCGCACGCGGGCCTCGGTAGCAGCAGCATCGTCGATCAGATGGCAGCGGCCAAACACCACGGTGCTCTGCACATAAGGTGCCCAGTCGCCCGGCTCAAAGTGTTCGTTGCCGTAAACGGTAAAGCATACCTTATCATTCTGTTTCAGCGCGTCCACCTTCTGGCCGGACTTTGCACCGTGGAAGTAGATTTTGTCGTGCTCCTGATCGTAGTAATAATTTACCGGGATCGCAAAGGGATAGCCGTTGTCGCCGTTCACTGCCAGCACGCCCCGCCGGGACTGCTGCAGCAGGTGCTTTGCAGCTTCTTCCGGGATGGCGCGGCTGGCTCTTCTCATGGGTCTGAACATTTTTGTTTCCTCCATGTATCGCAGGTTTGCGGTGCGCACTCATGCACCCTTGATAATGCGGATGAGGGTCTTATCCAGCTGGATGGTGCGGTTCCACGGGTTCAGGATGATGCCGCTGATCTCCGGCACGGCAAGTGCTGCATCAAACAGCTTTTCCATATCCACAAGAAAGGTGGACTGCACCGGCTCGGCTCCCTTCATTTCCTCGTCAAAGCTGGTGAATGCATACCACCAGCTTGCGCCATCGGCCGTCCGGATGACCCGCAGCTGCATCTGTTCACTGCCCAAATTGGGCTCCACCGCCACGACAAGCTGGCCATGCTCCTTTATGCGCCGCCGGATCACGGTAAGGGTGTGGGCCAGCTGTTCCTGTGTGGGCTCCTGCTGCAGGGCGGCTACCGCCTGCTCGATCTTTTCGTTGCCGTTCAGGCCCTTGTCTCTGGGTTGATTCATTGAGGTTGGTTCCTTTCTATTGTATTTTGGCAGAGGGAATAAGCGCAGCTCATCACAGCAGCAGATCGAACAGGCCGATCATTACCGGCATAGACACAATGGAAAGCAGAGTGGTCAGCACATACAGCGCGCTGGAATGCGCCGCATCGCGGTCATAGAGCTGAGCCATGGAGGTAACAGTAGCACAGGCAGGGGTGATGGCGGCAAGGTAGACCGTCATCAGGATGTTCTTGCCGTCGGCCACCCAGCTGGATGCATGGCAGACCCACAGCAGCACCAGAACCACCAGCGGACATACCACCAGACGCAGCACTGTGGGCAGATAGTTGCGGCGGGTGCAGAACACCTCCCGCAGCGGCTTTTCTGCAATGGCCATACCGGCCAGCAGCATGCCCATCGGTCCCATCATGTTGCCCACTGTGCTCATGGTATTCTGCAGCGGTGCAGGCAGCACCACACGGAACCAGTACAGCAGTGCACCGGCTGCAATGGCGATCATGTTGATATTGGTGAGCACCTTTTTCCAGTCCAGCGCACTGCTGCCCTGCAAAAGGGAACTGGCGTGGGTCCACAGCAGCACCAGCTGCACAATGATGAATGCGCAGGAGTAAATGACATACGCATCGCCCATCAGAGCCTTGACCAACGGGATCACCAGTGCAGCGGCGTTGCTGTAGATCACATTCACCTGTTCCACGGCATCCAGCTTGAGCGGGCGGCTCAGCAGGGCGCTGAGCACCAGCAGCACTACATGGATAGCCGCCGCAATCGCTATGGAGTACAAAAGTCCCTTGCGGATCTCCGGCGTATCGTCGATCTGGAATGCGTTGATGATCACGCAGGGCGTGACCAGATACACCATGACCACCGAGAGCACCCGGCTGTCGCTGGCCTTCAGCAGCCCTGCCTTGACCACAGCATAGCCCATGATCAGAATGAGGAACAGCTGTGCGATCTGCTGCATCAATAACAGACTTATCTCCATTGTTTTTTCCTTTCCCCTTCCCTTTTTCAAAACCCAAAGGGAGAGCCGCCTTCCGCAAGGCAGCTCTCCCCTTTTTCTGATTTTATTTGCCGCTCGTCAGCCGCGCCACATGCAACGCCAGATAGGCGGTTTCCTCGTTGGGCAAAAACACGCCGTACTTGCGCAGCACAAAGGTGCGTATTTTTTCCGCGCAAGTCACCGCTGCCGGATAATTCTGCTGCATCTGCTGGAACAAAAAGTCGTCTTCGCTGTCCATCAGTTTGCCGGAGAAGAACCGCTCGGCAAAATACTGCAGGTGGCTCACGAACCGCGCATAGTGGATGCTCTCGGTGCTCACCGGGCAGTGCATACTGTAGGTGACAATGTTGGACAGCTCACCGATCAGCTGCGCTGCCCGCATGGCATCGTAGCCGGCCTGCGGGTCCTGCCGGGCGTTGACGATATGGAAGGCGATGTTGCCTGCCTCTTCGTCCGGCAGCTCAATGCCAAGCTTTGCCTTTACCTTCTGCAGGCCGCGCTGGCCCACCGCGTACTCCTTGGGATAAAAATGCTTGATTTCCCAGAAGATGCGGTTGGTCACCACAAGACCCTTTTGCTGGCGCTCCACTGCAAAATGCAGGTGGTCGGTCAGCAGCAGATAGATGTGCGCCGAAAGCTTGACTCCCAGCGACTGCTCTGCGTCGTCCACAATATCCTGCGTCAGTTCCAGATAGGATGCCGGAATGCTGGAAAACAGCTCCAGCATAGGCTGTGCGTCCGGGTTGGACAATGGAAGGAACACGCGGTCTGAGGGCTGCCGTTCAATGGGCTCGCCCGCCTTACGGCCATAGCCGATGCCCTTGCCCAGCAGGATGGATTCCTCGCCGCTGTCATCCTGCACCAGCACAACACTGCTGTTCAGCACCTTCTGAATGTGCATCGGTCCCTCCTCCTTCCGTTGAAACCTTAAGACTGCCGCTTAGTCCAGATCTTCGCCGTTGGAAGCAATGACCTTCTTGTACCAGTAGAAGCTGTCCTTACGGCTGCGGGCCAGAGTACCGTTGCCCATATCATCCTGATCCACATAGATAAAGCCATAGCGTTTGGACATCTGGTTGGTGGATGCAGAGATCAGGTCGATGGGTGCCCATGTGGTGTAGCCCCACATCTCAACACCCTCATCGATGGCCTTGCCCATTTCGCTGATGTGCTGGCGGAAGTACTCTACACGGTAGGGGTCGTGGATGGAGCCGTCGGCCTCCACCACATCCTTGGCACCCATGCCGTTCTCCACCACCATCAGCGGCTTGCGGTAACGGTCGTACAGCTCGATCAGGCTGTAGCGCAGGCCCTTGGGGTCGATCTGCCAGCCCCAGTCGGTGGAGGGCAGATACGGGTTCTTGACACCCAGCACGGTGTTGCCAGGGGTACGCTCTGCGTTCGGGTCCACAGACTCGGTCATGGTCATATAGTAGCTGCAGGAAACAAAGTCCACACAGCCTGCCTTCAGGGTAGCGGCATCCTCGGGCAGCATTTCCACGTGGATGCCCTTGCGCTCGAACATCTTGAGGATCAGGCGGGGGTACTCGCCCCAGACATGCACATCGGCATAGAACAGGTTTTCCAGATTCTTTGCCTGAGTAGCCAGCTCATCATCGGGTGCGCAGGTGCGGGCATAGGTGGTGAGCTTGGTCAGCATGCAGCCCACCTTGCTGCCGGGGATGATCTCGTGGCAGTCCTTTACTACCATAGCGCTGGCCACCAACTGGTGGTGCAGGGCCTGATAGCAGGTCTCCAGCATCTTATCCTCGGGCACGCGGCTGGGGATGATGCCGGCGGTGGTGAACGGGTGACGGATCACGCTGTCCACCTCGTTGAAGGTGAGCCAGTACTTGACCTGATCCTTGTAGCGCTCAAAGCACGCATGGCAGAACTTTGCAAAGCAGTCGATCACGCGGCGATCCACCCAGCCATTGTACTTGGTGGCCAGTGCCAGCGGCATTTCGTAGTGGCTCAGCGTGACCAGCGGCTCGATGCCGTTCTTGTGCATCTCAGCGAACAGGTCGCTGTAGAACTGCAGGCCCTTTTCGTTCGGCTCTGCTTCCTCGCCGGTGGGGAAGATGCGAGTCCATGCAATGGAAACGCGCAGCATGGTAAAGCCCATCTCGGCAAACAGCTTCAGGTCTTCTTTGTAATGATGGTAGAAGTCGATGCCGCGGCGCTTGGGATAATAGGTATCATCCGGGTCGGCCATGGCGGCAGCAATGTGTGCGTCGTCCATGGCAACATGGGACTTGTAATCCTTCACGTCGGTGTTGGGCTTGTAGGTGGCAACATCGGCCACGCTGGGGCCTTTGCCATCCACGTTCCATGCGCCCTCTACCTGGTTCGCGGCAACAGCGCCGCCCCAGAAAAAGCCTTTGGGGAAACTCATTTATTTGCCTCCAGTTTCAGCAGTGCGGCACCGGGCACCACAGCGCCCTCGGCCACAGTCTTGATGGTGAACTCATCGGCGTTGGTCACGACGATGGGGGTAGTTACATCATAACCGTCTGCTTTGATTCCGTCAAGGTCAAACTTCATCAGCAGCTGGCCCTTCTTGACAGTCTCGCCGTCCTTGACCTGCGGGTCAAAGCCCTTGCCGTCGCGCTTGACGGTGTCCATGCCGATGTGCATGAGCAGTTCAGCACCGGCATTGGTCTTCATGGAGATGGCGTGCTTGGTGCCGAACACGGACTCGATCACGCCGTCAGCGGGAGCGTACAGCTCACCCTTCTCGGGCACCACGGCAATGCCGTCGCCCAGGATCTTCTGGGAGAAAACTTCATCCTTGACCTCTTCCAGAGCAATGGCCTTGCCCTGCAGGGGGCTGCTGATGGTGGAATCCGCAGCTGCTGCGTCTGCAGCAGTCTCGGGAGCGGGTGCAGCGGTCTCATCCTCTGCGGGGGTCTCGTCCTTATACAGGAAGAAGGACAGTGCGAAGGAAACAACAACGGAGATCACCAGACCAACTGCAGCCCACAGGATGTTCTTGCCGTTATCCGGGTCAACGAACATGGCCATGCCAGCCAGACCGGGGCCCATGGCAACGAATGCCTTGACCTTCATCAGGCCAACGAACAGACCGCCGATGAAGCTGGAGGCCACAACGGACATCATGACCTTCTTGTGCTGCAGGGTAACACCGTACAGAGCAGGCTCGGTGATGCCGAACAGGCCGGAGATACCAGCGGAGATCGCGGTAGCGCGCAGGTTCTCGTCCTTGGTCTTCAGTGCAACGCCCAGGCAGGCACCGCCCTCGGAAATGTTGTGTGCCAGAGAAGCAGGCATGTACAGCATTTCAAAGCCGGGGTCAGAAATAGAAGCAACTGCGTAGGGGACCAGAGCCTTATGCATGCCCATGGAGATCATGAAGGGCAGCACGGCAGCCAGCAGAGCAACGGCCAGCCAGCCCAGCGTGTTGTACAGAGCCAGGATCACGGTGGTCAGCAGAGCACCGATGTTGTAGCCCAGAGGTCCGAGGACGACCAGTGCCACAGGGAAGCCGATGCCAAAGCACAGCATGGGCACAAAGAACACGCGGATGGCCTTGGGGCACCATTTGTTGGCCCACTTTTCAATAAAGGACATGAAAATGACGGTCAGGATGGCCGGGAATACCTGGCCGCCGTAAGCGATGTTCTGCAGCTTGATGCCGAGGAAGTAAGCACCACCCTCGGTAGCCAGCAGAGCGGAAACGCTGGGGTGGATCATGGCAGCAGCCAGAGCCACCGCCACCAGCTTGTTGCAGTTGAACTTGGTTGCAGTGGTGAAGGCGACCATGACAGGCAGGTAGTACAGAGCTGCATCTGCCACGCCGACAAGCACCTTATAGGCGATATCTCCGCTGCTCATCAGGCCCAGAGTGCTCAGCAGCACCATCAGAGCCTTCAGAACGCCTGCACCTGCAATGGCGGGGACCAGCGGCTGGAAGATGCCGACCATGTAGTCCAGAATAATGCCGCCGATCTCTTTTTTGCCCTTGGGGGCAGCGGGAGCTGCAGCCTGACCTGCGTTGAAGGTGCCCAGCTTGAGCAGCTCATCGTACACTTCGATGACATCGTTGCCGATGACCACCTGACACTGCGGGCCGCTGGAAATAACGCCCATAACACCGGCAGTCTTTTTCAGGGCTGCAGCATCCACCTTGGAGGTGTCTGCCAGAGTGAAGCGCAGGCGGGTGGAGCAGTGCTCGACCTGCACAACGTTCTTCTCGCCGCCAACCAGACGCAGCACGTCGGAGGCAGTCTGCTTGTAGTTCTTCATTTTGTTCTCCTTTATCTTGTGTGTGGTGGCATTTCCCTGCCGCCCGGCCGAAGCGGACAAAAGAAAAAAGACCCAACAGAATGACCCCGTGTACAATTTCTCCCGGAATCATAGTATCTGGCTACAATTCACCCAAAAGAAAAGGTATTCGTCATTCCATCAGATCCTGCCTGCATTACCAGTAACATGTCCAACTGGATATTGTGGTATTAGTATATCAATCATCTTTTCGTTTTTCAATATGACTTTTTCACAAAATAAATCTTAAAAAATTATGAAGTTCGTATATTCATTTGTTTTTTCACATAGCTGTCGGTGTGTGCTCGTGTACTCCTTTCACCGCCTGCACTGCCCTGATGCCGATTGCGCATCTTGCACACCGCGCCGCCGCTTGTTATAATAAGTGTAATGATCTGTTTATTACTTTTTACATACAGGAGGTACCATCCATGCGCATTGCTTACGAGACGATGCTGGCCGAATTTGAGCGGGTCCTGACCAAATACGGTTTCAGCCCAAAGCGTGCCCATGAAGCGGCCGAGATCTTTGCCCAGAACAGTCTGGCTGGCGTGTTCAGCCACGGGCTGAACCGCTTCCCCCGCGTGGTGGAATACCTGCGCAAGGGCGAGATTGATCCCGCCGCTGAGGCCGAGTGCATTGCCAGCTTTGGTGCCATGGAGCGCTGGGACGGCAAGCGCGGCTTTGGCCCTCTGAACGCCAAGCACGCCATGGACCGTGCCGTAGAGCTGGCACATCAGTTCGGTATTGGCATGGTGGCGCTGGGCAACAACAACCACTGGATGCGCGGCGGCACCTACGGCTGGCAGGCCGCAGACGCGGGCTGCATCGGCATCTGCTGGTCCAACACCTGCCCCAACATGCCTGCATGGGGCGCAAAGGACAACCACATCGGCAACAACCCGCTCATTCTGGCCGTGCCGCGCTCGAACGGGGAGCACATCATGGTGGATTGTGCCCTGAGCCAGTTCAGCTACGGCAAGCTGGAAACGATGCGTCTGGCCGGCAAACAGCTGCCTGTGGTAGGCGGCTACGATGCAGACGGCAGCCTGACCACCGACCCCGCTGCCATTGAAGAGACCCGCCGCATGATCCCCATTGGCTACTGGAAGGGCAGCGGTCTTTCCATCCTGCTGGATATGATCGGTACTATCCTGACGGGCGCAAACTCGGTGGCAACGATCGGCACCTTTGGCGATGAAGTGGGCCTGACCCAGATCATGATCGCCATTGATCCTGCAAAGTTCCAGTCCGCCGACCTCACCGATGCCGTCATTGATGCCATTGCCGCCGATGTGGCATCCAGTGAGCCTGCAGAGCCGGGCCGTGAGGTGCGCTGCCCCGGCATGGGCGAGCACCGCAGCCGCAAGGAGAACATGGAGCTTGGCATCCCGGTAGCCGAGGAAAAGTGGGCCGAAGTGCTGGCGATGTGATGCAATGTTAAAAGGGGTGTCTCTTCGGCAGACAGAGAGACACCCCTTTTCTTTTTATCTGTGGTTTTCCGCAAATATCCGGCCCAGCTGGGACAAGATATCATGCGGCAGCATTCCGTACTCGCCAAGCGCAGCAGCGGCACGGTCGGCAGCGGCACCGTGCAGATACACCGCGCAGGCCGCAGCTTCGTATGCAGGCAGGCCGCAGGCCAGCAGGGCCGCCGTCATACCGGCCAGTACATCTCCGCTGCCGCCCCGGGCAAGGCCTGGGTTTCCGGTAGGGTTTGTGCACACGCGGCCATCCGGTGCAGCCACCACGGTACGGCAGCCCTTGAGTACCACCACAGCGTTCCATTTTTCTGCATACTGGCAGGCAGTATTTTCACGGTCCGCATTGATCTGCGCCACCGAAAGCCCGGTGAGCCGGGCCATCTCGCCGGGGTGCGGGGTCACGATCAGCTCTCCCGCCGGGTGCGGCAGCGTTTTGCCCTCGGCCAGCAGCTGCGCGGCGGCGTTCAGGCCGTCCGCATCCAGCACCGCGCTGCCTGCAAAGCCGGGCAGCAGCTTCTGCACCAGCGTGCGTGTTTCGGCCGCGCGGCCTGTGCTCTGGGCTGTACCGCCAAGGCCCGGGCCCAGCAGCAGCACCGTCGCCTTCTGGCGCTGGAGCTGTGGAATGCTCTCCGGTGAGATGCCGCCTTCGGCCCCCACCACGCAGGGACACAGGCAGCATTCCGGCAGGCGGGCCACCGCAGCTGCCAATACCGGCTCCACGCTGGCCAGCGTTACAATGCCCGCACCGGTGCGCAGCGCACCCTCGGCAGCCAGCAGGGCCGCACCTCGGTAATATGCGCTGCCTGCCACAGCCAATACGGTGCCAAAGCTGCCCTTGTGGCTGTCGCGCGGGCGCGGCGGGATGTTGTGCCAGACAAATTCGGATGTGATCTCGGTTGACATTTTATGCTTCCCCCTGCACCAGTTTGCGGATCTGCTTTTCCACATTCTGCACTTCCTCATGGAACATGCGGGCGGAGACACGCAGCGCGCCGTGGCCCAGAATGATGATCTGCTCCATGCCGTCGGAAGTAGCCACACGCACCCGCCGCCCCTTGCCGATCTCATGAGTAACGTGCTCGATGAACATATCGGCGGTTTCGGCTTCCTTGGTGTAGACCACATGGATATTATGGTACTGCTCAATGCTGCCGGGGCTGCCCGGCACACGATAGGCATCGAATACAAGAATAAGATTGCACTTCTGGTAGCCCTGATAGTTGCACAGAATATCCATCAGCTTGTGGCGGGCCGCTTCCAGACTGTCCTTTGCAAGGGCGTTCAGCTCATCCCACGCAAAGATGATATTGTAGCCGTCCACCAGCAGATATTCGGGCAGGATTTCCCACTGCTGGGCATCAAAATCCGGGCGTTCCCGCTTTTGCACCGGGCGGAATGCCGCCAGCGGGTCCCGTTTGATGGGGCCATAGGTGCGCTCGAAGATTTTGAGCAGCTCGGCATCCTCTTCCAGTGTTGCGCGGTAAGCCGCTGTCCGGCGCTGGGGCACGGCCTGCGTCTCCTGCTCCGGGCTTTTGCTTTTTCCCCAGCCGCTGTCCACATGCATGTGGCTGCGCACCTGATCCCAAGGCACCACAAAGCCCGTGCCATGGGCACAGAACACCGAATCTGCCGGGTTGTCAAGGTCGTGCTCCGGCTCGTAGCCCACAGCTTCAATGATCTCCACCGCATTGTGGCAAGGCCGGTAGCCGTCCAGCGTCAGGGTCAGGTGTCCCCGGCCCCGGGTATAGCCCACCACCTCCATGGGGTAGCTGCGCATGGTGGCCACCGGTGCAAAACCGGTGAGCACAGCAGCCTCTTCCCCGCTTTCTGGCGGGTCAAAGCTGCCCTCCATGCGCTGGATATCGGTCATGGCACGGCCAAGGTTCTCCACCGGCACTTCCAGCCGAAAGGCATACCATGGCTCCAGCAGCTGGCTTTTGGCCAGCATCAGGCCCTGCCGCACCGCGCGATAGGTGGCCTGCCGGAAATCTCCGCCCTCCGTGTGTTTGAGATGGGCGCGGCCCGCAATGAGGGTGATCTTCACGTCCGTCAGCGGCGCACCGGTCAGCACGCCAAGGTGCTGTTTTTCTTCCAGATGGGTCAGCACAAGGCGCTGCCAGTTCTTGTCCAGCACTTCTTCCCGGCAGTCGGCGGCAAACTGCATCCCGCTGCCGCGGGGCAGGGGTTCCAGCTTGACATGCACCTCCGCATAATGGCGCAGCGGCTCGTAGTGGCCCACGCCCTCCATAGGCTCCGTGATGGTCTCCTTGTACAGAATGCCGCCGGGGCCGAACTCCACGTTCAGGCCAAAGCGCTCTGCCAGCAAACTGCGCAGCACTTCCAGCTGCACCTCACCCATGAGCTGCACATGGATCTCGCCCAAAGTCTCGTTCCATACCACATGGAGCTGCGGCTCCTCTTCTTCCAGCCGGTGCAGCTTGCCCAGTGCCGCGTGCACATCAGCCCCCTGCGGCAGCAGCACCTGATAGCTCAGCACCGGTTCCAGAACCGGCACATCGCTGTCGCGTTCCGCGCCAAGGCCCTCGCCCGGGCGCGCTTTGGTCAGGCCGGTGACGGCGCACACCTGCCCCGGGCCGATGGCTTCCGCCAGCGTATACTTTACGCCGGAGTACAGCCGCAGCTGGTTTGCCTTTTCCTCCCACGGCTCACCATCTGCTTCGCCGGAGAGCTGGGCCTTTACCTTCAGTTCGCCGCCAGTCACGCGCAGCCATGTCAGGCGCGTGCCCTGCTCATCCTGCGACACCTTGAACACCTTGGCACCAAAGGCATCCAGCGCGGGAGCCGGACGGGTATAGCGGTCAATCCCGTCCAGCAGAGCATCCACGCTTTCCAGTGCATCGTCTTCGGTACGCCGCAGCGCCGAACCGAACCAGCACGGGAACACATGCCGGCGTGCAACGGCCGGGATGAGGTCCGCATCGGTCAACTGCCCGGCATCCAGCATCCGATCCATCAGGTTTTCGTCACACAGGGCCAGTGCTTCGTCCCGGTCGGCCTGCGGCACATCAAAGGCCACAAAACCCTCGCCCAGACGGTGGTTCAGCTGGGCGAGCAGCTCTTCCCTGCTCTTGCCGGGCAGATCCATCTTGTTCACGAACACAAAGGTGGGCACATGGTAGCGCCGCAGCAGCCGCCAGAGCGTCTCGGTGTGGCTCTGCACACCGTCGGTGCCGCTTACCACCAGCACAGCATAGTCCAGCACCTGCAGGGTGCGCTCTGTCTCGGTGGAAAAATCCACATGTCCGGGGGTATCCAGCAATGTGATACCCGTATTGCCCGCCATCAACAGGGCCTGCTTGGAAAAGATGGTGATGCCGCGCGCTTTTTCAAGCGTGTCGGTATCCAGAAAGGCGTCCTTGTGATCCACGCGGCCCAGCTTGCGGATCGCGCCGGAGCGGTAGAGCATGGCTTCCGAAAGGGTGGTCTTGCCGGAGTCCACATGGGCAAGGATGCCCAGAACGATTTGTTTATGCGTTGTTTCCATCCGCTTCTCCTACAATCAAAAATTCATTTTTATTGTAGCACGGATGGGGAAAAAAGAAAAGTTTTTGATTTAGAATGGGGTCGAAGCCCAAAAACGCAATTTATCTTATCGGCTTTTCGCGTGAAAAAACAGCTCTGGAAAATCTGCGGATTTTCCAGAGCTGTAAATATAAGAATAACAATTCCGCTATTCATAGCCAAAGCGAACGCGTCGGCTATTTTAACGGTCAGTTACTCCACGATGATGCTCTTGCCGGTCATTTCAGCAGGCACGGGCAGACCGATATACGGCAGCATGGTGGGAGCGATATCGGCAAGACAGCCGCCCTCACGCAGCTTCACATCGCCGCAGCCAACAGCCACAAAGGGCACCACGTTGGTGGTGTGTGCGGTGAAGGGGGTGCCGTCCGGGTTCATCATCTTCTCGGCGTTGCCGTGGTCGGCGGTGATGAAGGCGCAGCCGCCTGCATTCAGCACAGCAGTGACCACCTGATCCACAGCAGTGTCAACGGCTTCCACGGCCTTGACCGCAGCATCGAACACGCCGGTGTGGCCGACCATATCGCAGTTTGCGAAGTTCAGGATCACCACATCGTACTTGCCGCTCTCGATGCGCTTGACGCACTCGGCAGCAACCTCAGGGGCGCTCATCTCGGGCTTCAGGTCATAGGTGGCGACCTTCGGGCTGGGGATCACGCAGCGGTCCTCGCCCTCGTAGGGAGCCTCCACGCCGCCGTTGAAGAAGAAGGTGACATGAGCGTACTTCTCGGTCTCGGCAATGCGCAGCTGAGTCTTGCCATTCTCGGACAGGTACTGGCCCAGAACGTTCTTCAGCTCCACAGGCGGATAGGCGACCTCGCAGTTGGGCATGGTGGCATCGTATTCGGCCATGCAGACATAGTTCACCTGCTTGCGGCCACCGCGGCGCTCAAAGCCGGTGAACGCATCGTCGCAGAAGATGCGGGTCATCTGGCGGGCACGATCGGGACGGAAGTTCATGAAGATCACAGTGTCGCCATCCTGCACGCGGCCGCCCTCACAGGTGACGCAGGGCAGAACGAACTCGTCGGTCTTGTCTGCTGCATAGGATGCCTCGATGGCCTCGGCAGCGTTGGCGGCATGATTGCCCTCGCCGTAGACAAAGGCAGCGTATGCCTTCTCTTCACGATCCCAGTTGTTATCGCGGTCCATGGCGTAGTAACGGCCGGAGACGCTGGCGATCTTGCCGATGCCCAACTCGTCCAGCTTGGCCTGCAGGTCGGCCAGGAAGCCCTTGCCGGAGTGCGGGTCGGTATCACGGCCATCAGTGATGCAGTGCAGGTAAACGTTCTTTGCACCCAGATGTTTTGCCATTTCCAGCACGCCGAACCAGTGGTCTGCGTGGCTGTGCACACCGCCGGTGCCCACCAGACCCATCAGATGGATGGCCTTGCCGGCGTCGATGGCAGCCTGCATGTTCTTGACCAGAACAGGGTTCTTGAGCATCTCACCGTCCTTGATGGACTTGGTGATGAGGGTGAGCTGCTGGTACACGATGCGGCCAGCGCCCATGTTGGTGTGGCCAACCTCGGAGTTGCCCATCTGGCCGTCGGGCAGGCCGACTGCCATGCCGGAAGCCTCGATGGTGGTCATGGGGTACTTTTCCATCAGAGCATCCAGATGGGGGGTCTTGGCGGCCACCACGGCGTTGCCGAAGGTCTCCTCCGGCACCCAGCCGAAGCCATCCATGATGCACAGAAGAACAGGTTTCTTTGCCATAAAATTGAATCTCCTTTGAATTTAACAAATCAGCGCCCGGCACAGCGCTGGAAATGCGGCGCAGCCGGGCGCTGAAACAGCTGATTTAAACCGTCGATCAGCCCTTGGTGGCTGCGTTAACGATCACTGCAAAGTCGGGAGCCTTCAGGGATGCGCCGCCGATCAGGCCGCCGTCCACATCCTTTTTGCTCAGCAGCTCCTCGCAGTTCTTGGCGTTCATGCTGCCGCCGTACTGGACAGTAGTAGCCTCGGCAACTGCCTCGCCGTACACCTCACCGATGACCTTGCGGATCTGGCCGCAGACTTCCTCAGCCTGATCGGCGGTAGCGGTCTTGCCGGTGCCGATGGCCCAGATGGGCTCGTAGGCGATAACGACATTTGCCATCTGCTCAGCGGTCACGTCGCGCAGAGCGATCTTGGTCTGCATCCGGACCAGCTCCTCGGTGACGCCCTCCTCACGCTGCTGCAGGCTCTCGCCCACGCAGATGATGACCTTCAGACCGGCGTTCAGAGCAGCCAGAGCGCGCTTGTTCACGGTCTGGTCGGTCTCGGCGAAGTACTGGCGGCGCTCAGAGTGGCCCACAATGACGTACTCCACGCCCAGATCTACCAGCATGTCAGCGCTGATCTCGCCGGTAAAAGCGCCGGACTTCTCGAAGTGAACATTCTCAGCACCCACATGGATGTTGGTGCCCTTGGTCTTTTCCACAGCGGTGACCAGATCGGTATACGGGGTGCAGATGACCACCTCGCAGCCTGCGTCCTGCACGGCGGGGACCAGCTCGTCCACCAGAACAGCAGCCTCGGAGGCAGTCTTGTTCATCTTCCAGTTGCCTGCAATGATAGCCTTACGCTTTGCCTTATCCATGATACTCTATCTCCTTTATTTACCTTCTATCGTGCAGAAAGCTCTGCACAAACAAAAAGATGCGGCGGCGCTAAAGCCGCCGCACCCATTATGATGCCGGGATCAGATTATGCGTTCTGAATAACTGCGATGCCGGGCAGCTCCTTGCCCTCCAGATACTCCAGAGAAGCGCCGCCGCCGGTGGAGATGTGGGTCATCTTGTCGCCCAGACCCATCTGCTGCACAGCTGCTGCGCTGTCGCCGCCGCCGATCACGGTGGTAGCATCGCTCTCAGCCATAGCCTTGGCAACTGCCAGAGTGCCAGCTGCCAGAGTGGGGTTCTCGAACACGCCCATGGGGCCGTTCCACACAACGGTCTTGGATGCCTTGACAGCATCGGCAAACAGCTTCATGGTCTCGGGGCCGATGTCGCAGCCTTCCATGTCAGCCGGGATCGCGGTGACAGGAACAACCGTAGTCTCAACAGGAGCGTCGATGGGATCGGGGAAGTCCTTGATGCAGACAGCATCAACAGGCAGCAGCAGCTTCACGCCCTTCTCCTGAGCCTTGGCCATCATCTCCTTGCAGTAATCCAGCTTGGAATCGTCGCACAGGCTCTTGCCGACCTCGTAGCCCTGAGCCTTGACGAAGGTGTAAGCCATGCCGCCGCCGATGATCAGGGTATCGACCTTCTCCAGCAGGTTGGAGATAACATTCAGCTTGTCTGCGACCTTTGCGCCGCCCAGAATAGCGGTGAAGGGACGAACGGGATCGTTCACAGCGTTGCCCAGATACTTGATCTCCTTCTCCATCAGGTAGCCGACAGCGGTATCCTTGATGAAGTCGGTGACACCTGCAGTGGAGCAGTGTGCACGGTGGCAGCTGCCGAATGCATCGTCAACATATGCATCAGCCAGAGAAGCCAGCTCTTCGCTGAACTCAGGCATGTTCTTGGTCTCTTCCTTGCGGAAACGGGTGTTCTGCAGCAGAACGACATCGCCGTTGTTCATGGCAGCAACAGCAGCCTTTGCGTTCTCGCCCACAACGTTGTCGTCGTCAGCAAACACAACGGTCTTGCCCAGCTTTGCGCTCAGAGCCACAGCAACGGGTGCCAGGCTGAACTTTGCCTCGGGGCCGTTCTTGGGCTTGCCCAGATGGCTGCACAGGATGACCTTTGCGCCATCGTTGACCAGCTTCTGGATGGTGGGCAGAGCTGCGTTGATGCGGTTCTCGTTGGTGATCACACCGTCCTTCATCGGGACGTTGAAATCGCAACGGACAAGCACCTTCTTGCCGCAGTAGTTCTGATCGTCGATCGTCTTCTTACCTAAACCCATGGTAATAAACTCCTCTCAAGTTTTAATTTCTGAACTAGAGTTTCGCTCGCATTCGGGGGATCTTGCCCCGTTACTCTACTATTATAAACAAAAACTGTGCACATTGCAAGGTCGCAAGATAGATAATAGTTTAACAAACATTTGCCGCTGATGCACGGAAATGTGTGTATTTTGACCGAAAGCCGCAGCCTTACCGTGTTTTCCGGCAGAACATTCCGCAAATGCGGTCATACATTCCCCATATGAACTTCTGGTTCCGCTGATCCCGCTCAAAAATTGCTTCCACACCAGCATAGCCGCTCGCCTTATACTTCCTGAAAATATTCTGCTTTCAGAGGATTATTCGACACTTCTTTTTCAAAGAATTCTTTGAAGCCTTCCTCCAATACATCCAGAAAATCCGGAGTCAACCCCCACATATTCATGGATATCAGATAATTTTTCTGTGACCCAGCAGGTCACTTGTTCTTTAAAATGTGACCTACTGGGTCACATTTTGGCCTCAGAAGCCATCTCTGCTAAAGGGGAAAAAAGAAAATTCTGACTTCTATGCTCGTCTTTCACTATTCACCTTTCCTACTTCATAGCACAACAACAAGCCTGTATACAGATTGCAGCAACAATCTATACGCAGGCTTGTCCTCATACCTCCTCATTCTGTTTTCTGCTCTATCAGCTTTCGCTGTGGTGGGTTAAGTATAGAGCGCAACCAGAAGCCATTAACTCCTGAAAACACGCTGGCCGTAACGCACCATGACAAGCAGAAACAAGTTGAGGTGAAAAGGTCAAACCGCGCAAACCCGCATGAAATCAGGCTTTTCTCTGGTTGCCCATATGCGGTTGTCAAGTAAGGAACAAAAATTTTTGTAAAAAAAAGCCCTACAAGGCTTTCAATCGGTTCTTACACCAATTTGAGCCTTGTAGGGCTTATCTTCTTATTCATAATTCGGGGGCTTAACCTGACTACAGATGGTATTATTCCAGCACACACCAATCGCCTGAACTGAAATACACTGCTCCCACGTACAGCATTTTTATGGACGAAGCCCCTTTACAAGAGTCTGAAATTCCTGTTCTGTATCCACAAAGTGGTAAGGCGCATACTCACCATACGCTGTTGGCCTGCTGATTGTTACAAGCTGTACTCCCTTATATCCAACCTCTTTGTTCAATTCTCTTTTTAATTCCACCAGATGCTTCCCATGCGTCGTTTTTAGAGCAAAACAACCATGTGCATTACGATCTTTTGCTACTAAATAGCACATTATTCAGCACCTCCTTAAATTCATGTTCATTCCGAATCAATCCATTTTCATACTTTTCACGCATTATCTTCCCTGTTTCCACGGGATAATTCTTTTTATATTGCTCTTTTTTCGGCATCATGCCGTCATTTAAATTGATGTTTTCCCCTGTCACCAAATCATTTGCCTTCAATAGTTTTCAATTCTTCAAGGTAATAGTCACCATGATAGAATTTAGAAACATCCATATCAAGAGCTTCAACTACCCGACAGGCCAAGCCAAAAGAGGAAGTCAAAATATTTCTTTCCCCGGATTCCAGCCTTTGATATTGACGTAAAGTTATATTGGCTCGATCAGCAACCTCTTGTTGCGTCATCCTTAACATTTGTCGTCTTTCCGATAAGACAGCCGCTGCTGTTGGAATTATCGTTTGAAAACTATCTAAAATTCCACCACTCATAATATTGGTTCCCTTCATCACGTCCATTTGGACGTATTATACGACCAAGTGGACGTGATGTCAAGTTGTACACTTTTGAGGCGAGAGGGCACTTTGTTCATCTTTTTCAAGCGAAATGATAACTGCATTTTTCTCGGCATCATACCGTCCTTTAAACTGATGGTCTTTTCCTGCCGCCAGACCATTTGCTTCCAGCAACAACTGAATGAACTGTATTCCGTTAATCATCATCCGACACTGCCCATCGGTCAGCAGCCTGTCCGGGACCTTAAAGGACATGGGATGCTCCGCAGCACACGGCGTGATTGCAATAGACTTCCGATCTTTCCTCTGCAAAACGCAGATATAGGCCGGACTTCCAAGAATACGGATAACATCTTTCCCAACATTCATTCTCCGGCTTTCCGCCGGAATTGTCACTCGCAGGTGCATAACTCGTCCAGAATTCATGTCGGCATTCCTCTCCCGTCAGACTCATAACTCGATTGCTGCATATTCACAGATTGTTCCGGCAAATGGGGTAGCACTGTATTTTCCGGTGGTTCGCTTTTCTGTCTCATTGGTGGCTTCGGCGCTGTATTCTCTTCCTGCACAGGCTCATCCAATACCGCAGAGCCCTGATACCCAATGAAGTCTTCAAACATGTTCATCTGATGGTCTGCAATATAGTCATTATAAGATTTTCCGATACGGTTCTTATAGGCATCCGGGAAGAATTTCATCTGCTTTTTCTTCATTTCACCAGTAAGCGGATCCGTATATTCCTGTGGCTTCGGGGTGAACATGATTGCTTCTTCCAAATCAAACAACATACAAAGACCCTGATCTGAATTAGCCACCCGTCCAAGCACTTTATAACGGCATTCCCGATTCCAGTTCATGAGCCTGAAGATATTTTCCACAAATTCCAATGATGTAATATCCTTATTCACCCAATTTTCGTCGTTCTGTCGTGCCCATTCAACAGACGCGCTATCCTCTTCCGGGCACATAATCAACGCAAGCCGCTTCTTATTGGGGTGCAAAATCGGAAGGACATACTTGATTCCTTCAAAAAGCCGAATGCACGCCATATTAAATTTCATAACACCATATTTTATGCTCACTGCAGGTTTATTCAGCATGGAAAACTGGGTGCGCGGTGGAAGTTCATAGCCATCGAATTTTTCGTACTCCAGTTCTCTTTTATGTTCTTTTCGTATCTGCGTTAACTCACGAATCAAGGAGATTTCCCGAACGCTCAGTTCCTGCGCCCTGTTTTTTTCTTCCATTCTATAAGTTCCCCCTACATCGACATCAAAAGATCATCCAGTTCACGTTGAACTTCATTTCTGCTTGGAATTGCACCAATCATGGGATTTTCTACGACTTGGCCAGATTCCATCACATCACTAACTGTAATGCTCTGAACCCATTTACTCCGATATAGCCGGCATTTCAGATTCATCGAACAATTTTCTTGTTCATACTGATTTTTCCCAGTCAAAATCCGGGACTCATCTAATTCAAAAATCAGAAATTTTGCATTTCCCTGACCCCGGCAGATACCACGGCACTGATAGCGGCAATTCCTTCTCCAGTTCAATGTTTGGAAGACCAGTCCAGAAAATGATCTGGCTGAAAAAGCACTATGAACGTCATTGTCATCTCTCCAGCGCATCGTCGTTGAAAAGCCATGATTGCTCTTTCGCAAAATCACGACCTGCAGAATCGGATGATAGAGCAGTTCCACATACTCGCAGTCGTCCAACCGGCTATGGCAGGCCTTGCTGAAACGGATTCCATTTTTAGAAATCGTCATAACCGGGCTGCTCTGGTTGATAAAGCAAGCACCTGAAGCCGTCATATATTCAGATTGAAGTGCCTTTCCCAGTGTTGCCCCAGCCCTCATCTCTGCTATATCGTTCAGTTTCATCACCTCTTCCGGCAGATAGGTGCTCAGGCAAAGGCTGCGGATGCTTTCAACACTGATGCCGCTCCAATTCGGATGGATGCCAACAAAGCCTTTCAATGTTCCCTGCTGGATCACCACAATATCCTGCACACCGCACTTCTTCCTGCTGGATGCCACCAGATGTGCAGCCCGTGCAATTTCCGGCGAAACGATTGCTTCATGGTGTTCCGGAACATAGGCAGAGCAGCGATTCCCATTATTCTTTGTGACCTTGCCCAGCTTGTAGTCCACCACGATGCTCTTCCGGGCTTCCAGATCACCCCAGCGGCGTTCATTTTTCATGATGTTTGCCACCATCATGCCATTCCACTCCTGCTTGCCACGCAGGGTGCTACGCTTCTTCTGCGTCAGCACTGCCGCAATTTGATCGCAGTTATAACCATAGATAAACGCCAGAAAGATAAAACGCACCGTCTTTGCTTCTTCCGGCTCAATTACCAACTGTCCATCTTTGGTATGCCGATACCCCATCAGGTCGGCCGCCGGGTACGGGCCTGTCATAATGCGCTGGTCATACGAAAGGATCATGCGGCGGCTCTTATTGCCCGATTCCCAGTCCGCCAGAAGCGCCTGAATGTCAAGGCTGTATTGGCTGCTTGGATTCAGCGTGTAGATATTCTCTGTTTCAAAGTACACACCGATTGGATGTGCCGGGTGCATGGTTTTCAGTGCTGCGATCTGTGTCATGCAATCCGAAAAATTCCGGGCAAAACGTGAAATGCTGGCACAGATAATCAAATCCATCTTCTGGTCTTTGGCATCTCGCATCATGCGTTTAAACGCATCACGTTTCCGCAGCGATGTGCCGGATTTTCCTTCATCGCTGTAAATGTCCTGCAAATTCCAGTTTTCCGTTTCTGCAATCTTTTTGGTGTAATATAGAGTCTGGTTTTCAATGGAAGAAATCTGTTCTTCGCTAGAGGTGCTGACACGGGCATAAACCGCCACACGCTTCAGGTCGCTGTCGTAAATCGACGGTGTCGGTTTCGCCGGACGAAAGTAGTCTTTCGCCGTTTTCTGGCCCTGTTCTGCCTGCTTATGGATTCTGTCCCGAATTTCAGCTTTTCTCTTTTCGGACTCCAAATGCCTACTCTGCCAGTCTGCTCCACACGGCAGCATGTCCACATCTTCTGCTGGGATATGTTCTACGTTCATTTTTCTTCAGCCTTTGTCATTTCATCTTCCAGTCGAATTTTCCACTCAAGATAATCTTTCCTTCGGATTGATGTGTATTTTTCGGCCAATTCTTTCAAGTTCTGACGCTGATTCTCAACATCAAGAATCGTGTCAATTCTCTGGTCGTCATCATCTGTAACAATGTCCACCCGCATCGGCAAATCAAACAGATATTTCAGCAGAAAACAGAAATCACAGGTATTCGCTGCAAGGTAGGCCCTTGTCTGTGAAAAAATCAGATTGACGGCACCCTTTTTGCAATCTTTGAGCAGATGCACCATTTCCGGGCGTTTATAAATTTCCTTATTCCCTGTGATGTCAATATAGACACCAACCAGCCTTTTATCCGCATCATCCCTAAACTTTTCAGCATAGTAGGAACTGTGATAGGCTACTGCTGAATCCTTAGAGCGTTCCCACAGTTTTGCAAGTTTCACATATCCACCAACCTTATACTTGCGGTCCATTTATAGCACCTTCTTCCAGCTGAACACTCCAATACCATCTCCGCTTCTTCTGGTAGCAGTGGATTCCCATTTCCGTTTTTACCATCCGCGCCACTCGTTTGCTGACACCCTCATTGTCCAGACGGCAATAAATTTCATTTGCGCTCATATCGCCTTTTTCAAGGAAATGCTTGATCCAGTAGGCAGCTTTCTGTTGCTCTGTATCAAATTTAGGTTCGGCGTCCGGCTGTTGTTTTTCAAAAAGCTGTGGCCTGCATTCCAGCCATCGAAAGCCCTTGTCGGCAGAAATGGAAAAGCGGATGTCTTCTGCCGTAGGCGCAAGACTGTTTTTGATTTGATGTACGATTCTTATATCAGGGTTCTCGGTATCTCGCTCCACCTGCAGGACGCTTCGTGCTGCTGCCACAACATCAATACTGCCAAGGCTGCGGTACAGCCCTTTGGAGCCTTCTTTTTTGTTGAGGTGTCCAATCAGAACGATAGCGCAGTCGTAACCAGCAGCCCACATTCCAAGGCGGCGCATGAGTTTCCGCGCTCTGCCTGCAATTTGCAAATCCGAATCGCTGCCAAGATAAGCCTGAATCGGATCGATCACGACCAATCGAGGCCGAAATTCAATGATTGCCTGACGGATGCGCTCATCGTCCAATGTAAGGCCGTTATAAACTTCTTCGTTGATGAAAGCAATCTTCCTGCAGTCTGCTCCGCAGCGTTCCAAGCGGGGCTTAATCGTGTCTGAAACACCATCCTCTGAGCACTGATAAATCACTTTTTGCGGCGTACCAATTTTGCATCCGTCCGGGGTCTTACCTCCTGTTGAAAGTTCCGCAATCAGATTCATCATCATGGTAGATTTTCCATCGCCGGGATCACCCTGCAGAAGTGTGATTTTCCCGATTGCAATAAAGGGATACCACAGCCACCGTACATCCGTTGACTGAACTTCGCTATACAGTGTCAGCAGCCGTTCCATTTCGTTTTCCCCACTTTATTTTCGCAGCTTGATTTCATGCTTTTATTATACTCTTATCAGATGATTTTTTCTGTGAAGTGGCACTTCACATGTGCAGCAAATTGTGATGTAACACTTCACAAAATTGCCTCAGAACACACGACCGCTAGGGGTGGCCCCGCCAAATTCTGAGCCACATTTTCATCATTTTCTCTATACAAATGAAAGTACATCCGTTAACTGAACCCCGCTGTACAGCGTCAGTAACTTTTTCACTTCGTTCTCGCTCACATTATCGTGCTGTTCAATTTTATGGTTTTATTATACACCTGTCAGATAATTTTTCTGTGACCCAGCAGGTCACTTGTTCCTTAAAATGTGACCTACTGGGTCACATTTTGGCCTCAGAAGCCATCTCCGCTAGAGGTGAAAAACGAAAATTCTGACTTCTATGTTGGCTGCTCTTTTCGTTCTTCTTGATTCGTTTTTCCATAGGCCAGATAATAAAAGTACTCTTATGCGGGCATTCGAAAGGGAGATTTACTTATGTCCGTCAATTATGTTGCTTTGGGAAAACGTATTGGTTATTTCAGAATGCAGTGTGGTAATATCACCCAGGAAGCCTTAGCCTCTAAAATCAATCGCAGTCGTGAATTTCTGGCCAAAATTGAAAAAGGCACAGAACACCCCAGCGTTGCCACTCTGGTCGATATTGCCGACGCCCTCTGCATTTCCATTGATGATTTGTTGATAGACAGTCTTCACTATTCCGTTTCAACTTCCAACACCGAATTGCATCGTCTGTTATTGGACTGCAACGAAACTGAGCAGGAAATCATTATCCGCACGGCGAAGGAGTTAAAGGCCACTCTCGTCAGCCTTGGAATTTAACATCCATCCGTATTAAAATCACAAAATAAAAAGGCCCGCATAAGCCGCAGACGCACCCTCGAATCATCTTGGGTGCTGTCTGTGGTTTATGCGAGCACTTATTATGTTAGCTTATTCTCTTACTATCAAGCAGGCATATTGTTGCTGCGTTCACTCCGCTTCATTCCCATAAAAGGAGGAACAGAAGCACGGCTCAGTCCTTTCTCATGGGCTTTCATCAGCTGGTACTCGTGCGTAGCCACTGCATCAATAAATTCACGCTGCTTCGGTGTTGCATGGTAATAATCTGTTTTAAAGCGTTTGCATACGCCAAATAAAACATTCAAATATTCCATTGTATCATTGCTCATAGGAGCAACCTGCAGCTCAAGTTCTTGATCTTTCATACTGAACCCTCCAATCTTTAAGATAAGTAGGTACTGAAAATTTCTTGTGCGCCTTCATCAGCCAGCATAAGCAGCTTTGGGCCTCCCGAATGTGGCTGAAAAATCGGAACTGCATGAAAATCTTTGATGTAGTGATCATACAGTTCATCTGTTTTTGCTTCAAAGGTTACAATACCACCATGTCCACTGTCAATCGACAATTGAATACCATAAGCAATCATCATTCGACCAATGCCTGCGTATTTCCGCACGGTGCTAATTGTCGGATTACTCTCAGGATGTGCTTCAATATTCGCAATAAAAACTGATATTCCGTGATCATCTTCTCGATATGCACCCAATGCTACAATTTCGCCAGCATCTGTTTTCGCTGCATACTTTTCCAGCTTTGGGTCGCGGATAAATTCACTCGTCCAATCAGATTGCCACTTTTCCTTTGTAGAGGTCAGGTCTTCGTTGGTTGCCGATTCAATATCGATTTCAATTTGTTTTCCGGTCGCATTTTCTACCACATAGTACTGGAGAACCATTTCCTCCACACTCCCTTCTATAGTTATTGTAGCATGAACCTTTCAAAAACGCAAATATCATTTCTCACTCTGCTTCGTAATTTTTCAATACATCTTCAAATGTAAAACGAATTTTCACGCTTTCATCGTTGAAAACCTCAATGCGGTCAATAAAGGTTTCCACCACATTCTGCGACAAGTGCATCACATCGCCTGCTCCTCCCACAGTATCCATCACGGCTTGCAAATTATCCGTATCCTTCTTCACAGGCTGGAAAGCTTGATCTTTCTCGGTACGAAGTCGTTGAATCTGCTCCATCCGTTCATCTTCCTGTGCTCTATAGGAATCTCTCTGCCTGATGAATTCTTCCTTGCTCATGTTTCCATCAGCATACTGCTCATAAAGTGCAACGCGCTGTTTTACGATCTCCGCCTTTTCTGCACTCAGCTTTTCTTCCTGCCGTTCCAGTGCGGAAAAGCAAATCAACGCTTTGCGTTCCCGTTCGTGCAGGATTTCCAGCATATGCTCCGCCTGCTTTATCTGCACTGTCAGCGCGTTTCGGACAATCTCTTCCAGTACTTTCTCAGAGATTGGGATTCGCTTGCAGGGGCTGTCCACCGCCGTGGCTGAAAATCTGCAGTTAAACGAGGGGCCAAGTTTCTTGAGAACACGATATTTCATCAATTTCCGGCAATAGCCACAGTAGACCTTTCCCTTCAGCGGATACTGGCGTTTTGTGTAGTTCCCTGCCTGATGATTTCCATGCTGCAGCATAATGACCTTTTGCGCCTGTGCAAATTCTTCTGGGGTCACAATAGCGGCATGGCTGTCCTCGATTCGTACCTGCTGTTCCAAGGGAGCGCGCAGGATCCGATGTTTGCACGGAACAGGCATAATGAATTTCGCGCCCACGTAGGTTCCCTTATACTTCTCATTTTTCTAAATATGGTAAACCGTTCCGCTGGTCCAGTGACTGCGCTGCAAGTCCCATGCTTTCTGCTCGCTGTACACATGATTTTCCGCCACATGATACGCTGCCGGGGTCGGAATCTGCTTTTCGTTCAGAATTTTGGCGATGGTGCCCGTCCTGTTGCCCTGCAATGCCAGTTCAAAGATCAGGCGCACATACTGGCTGGCTACCGGGTCGAGGATCAGCTTATGGCAATCGTTCGGGTCCGGCAGGAATCCAAACGGGCGGTATCCTCCGAGATACATTCCTTTTTTCTGCATCACATGGTCTGCTGCTGCGATTTTAGCGGAGAGGTCCCGGCTGTAGGATGCGTTGATGATGTTCTTAATGGCTACTTCCAGTCCACGTACATCGTTTCCGATTTGCATTCCACTGTCGTAACCATCGTTGACGGAGATGAAGCGAACGCCCAGCAACGGGAAGATCCGCTCCATATAATCGCCTGCTTCAATATAGTCACGGGCGAACCGGGAAAAGTCCTTTACGATAATCGTTTTCACCTTTCCGTCCTGTGCATCTTGAATTAGCCGCTGAAACGCAGGACGGCTTGTAGATGTGCCGGAGTAGCCATCGTCCACGTACTCCTGACGCGGCTCTGTTGCCAGTTCGGGGCGGGCCATGATGTACCCCTCTACCAGTCCGCGCTGGCCCTGAATGCTGTTGCTCTCGGCCTTATCCGCACCCACATCCTCGTCTGCAAGGGAAAGCCGGTAATAGGTTCCGATCATCTGATGCTCACCGCCTTTCAAACGTGTAGATCAATTCTGCCTTTACGATTTCCTCTGCACGATTTTCCAGATTTCTCATGCGGCGCACCCACTCCATCTGATTTTCTTCTTTCAGTTTTTCTGAAATGCTCTCCCGCTGGCTCATCTGCTCGATCAAAATCTCATATCGCTCTGCTGCCTGTTCTTCCACGTCTGCCAAAACAGCGTCCAGCTTTCCATTCAGCAGCAGGCTCTGATAATAGGCTGGTTTTCGCAGTTTCAGGTACGCCTTGTGCAGCATCCCCCAGCGGCCAACCGGACGAGTCCGTGGCACTTTCAAGGCTGGCAGGTAATAATCGCCAATCAAAATATATTCCATCCCTGTCCGGGCATCGTAGATTTTCTCTTTCATTTCTTTCATTGCTTTGTTCTCCTTTTTCATCACAATAAAAATTCTGTATAAGTGATTTTTCCGCGGTCCACTTCGATTTTCTTTACATACTGCTGCAGATTATCTGCCATCAAAAGGACTTCCGTGCTGCCTGCGATCTGCTTTTTCCGTTGCAATTCTTCTTGAACAACGGCCAGTTCTTTCTCTTTTTCAGCTTTCGTCTGTTTCAGTGTTGTGATTTCATTTTCTAAACCCTGCTTCAGTTCCAGAAATTTTTCTTTTGAAAGTTTTCCGAGAACATACTGCTCATAGCCGCTGCGCTTCTGTGATTCCAGTCGAACGATATTGCCTGACACCTGTTCAATTTCACGTTTTATAGCTATTTCTTTTGATTGGAGTTTGCTTTTTCCAGAGCTTTTCCGTACCAGCTTCTGCAAATCACGGTGTTCTTCCATCCGCTGGTGCAACTCCTTGTTAATGCCGTTCCAGAGGTCTTTCTCTGAGATGGAAACATGGCAAGATGCACAGTAAAAATACAGCGTACCATCACTTTGCCAATGACAAAACAGCTTTTCTCCGCACTCCTTGCAAAATATTCTGCCTTTGAAAATGTTCGGATTATTTTCTCTGCGCTGTCTGCACCACTTTTTTCGCTCTTCCTTGACTGCTTGCTCGGCTTCCCGTAATGCAGAAACTTCATCAAACAATTCCCAGCTGATAATCGCCGGATGGCTGTCCGGCACCATCCGCCAGCTTTCCCGTGGATTCTGCCCGATTTTCCGATTCGTTTCATCGTAGGCGATGCGGTTATAGACCATTGTTCCTGTGTAGATTGGATTTTCCAGCACCTTTGTCACGAACACGGTCTGCCATGCTGGGTCCTTTACCCGCAAGGTGTTTTTCAGGTATCCCAGCTGACAGCGGCGTGTAAAAGGTGTTGGGATTCCCTGCGCGGACAGCTTCTTTGCAATCTCGCGCTCTTTCATGCCGGATTTCTTCCAGAGAAAAATCCGAACTACCACATCGCTGACTTCCTCGTCCAGAATCAAATGATTCTGCTGATTTCTCTTGTAACCGAGCGGAACAGGCGTATAAATTTCTCCTCGTGCTTCCTTGGAACGAAAGCACGACTGAATCTTCTTGGACAGGTCTTTCGAGTACATTTCATTGATCATGCTCTTGATCGGCACCAGCATCCCGTCCCGGCTCTGTCTGTTCAGGCTGTCATAATTATCATTGATGGCTATAAATCTTACGCCAAACAGTGGAAACACTTGCTCCAGATACTGACCTGTTTCCACGAAATTACGACCCAGTCGGGAGAAGTCCTTTACCACAATGCAGTTGACTTTCCGCTCCTGCAGTGCTTTCAACAGCCGTTCAAATTCCGGGCGGTCAAAGTTCATCCCTGTGCACCGCTTGTCCGCAAACACATCCAGCAGCATCAGATCATCCCGGTGGTTGATATACTCTTTGATGTAAGAAATCTGTACTTCCAGCGATTCCGTATCCCGAAGTACATCATCAAAATCGGACAGTCGTGCGTAAATTGCGGTTTTCCAGATACGGTGCGGTGCGTTTTCCGCTTCCCGCTGCGCCGCACTTACCTTTTTGCTTACTCTTGCCATAAGTCACAGCCTCCTTTTAAGCTGATACTTCACGCTGCCCCATCTGCTTTTGATGCAGTTCTTCCAGCAGGTCCGCAATTTCATCGTGGAATCGGAACGTAATTTCTACCCGATTGCCCTCATACACTTCGATTTTCTCAATCAGTTCCACGACCATCGGACGGGTGATTTCTTCCAGTTTCCGATACTTACGGTACACGTCCAGAAATGGATACGCATTCGGGGCAGTCTGTAAATTTCGCTGTTCCGCCTCCAGTTCCTCAATTTTGCGGTCATACTCTTCGATTCGCTTGCTGTACAGTTCGTTGTAGTTCAAAAAATCCTCCCGTGTGAGGATTTCCTCTGCGTAATCCCCATACAATTTTTCCTTAATGCCCTGTGTATGGGCCTTTTCTGCAGTCAGCTGCCGAATCTGCCGTTCGATGCGCCGCACACGGTAGGGTTCCTGCTGGGCCTGCCGGATGCTTTCTACAAACTCTGCTTCCTCCATCACGATCTGGATCTGCATCTGGAGCGCATTCCGCACAATGTTATAGAGCTTTTCATCCCGTAGGTTATGGCTCGTGCAGCTGCCCTTGTTCTGCTTGCTGCCGGAGCACTGATAATAGATATACCGCTTTCCATTATAGCTGGCCGACCTGCGCACCAGCCGGCTGCCGCAGTCCCCACAGTAAAGAAATCCTGCAAACAGGGCCACCGTTTCGGCATCGTTCGGTCTGCGAGTTTCGGTTTCCAGAATCCGCTGCACCAGTTCAAACTGCTCTGCCGGAATGATTGCTTCATGGGTGTTGTCCACGATTACCCAGTCCCGCATCGGCACGTTCATTTTCTTTTTGGAGCGATAATCCAGTCGTCGTGTCTTTCCCTGTACCAGCTTTCCGATATAGACCTCGTTGTGCAGAATGCGGTCCACCGCCTTGGCAGACCACGGCGGCTCATCGCTCTTGCGGAAATGCAGGCTCAGCTTTGCACCGCTCTGCAACTTTCGTGCAGCCGGGGACGGTACCTTTTTCGCATTCAATCGGTCTGCGATGCCCTGATTGCTCATACCGCTGATCTTCCAGCGGAAAATATCTTGCACTGTTTCCGCTGCCAGTTCGTCCACGATCAGCTTCGTATGATTGGCAGGATTCTTCCGGTATCCATACGCTGCAAAGCTCCCCACAAAATCGCCGCGCTTCCGCTTTACCGCAAGCTGACTCTTGATTTTGACGGAAATATCCCGACAGTAGGCATCGTTGAGCAGATTCCACATTGGGACCATGATGGAATCGCTGGTCTTCCACGCAGATTGGCTGTCATAGTTGTCCGTCACTGCAATCAACCGGACCCGCATAACCGGGAAAATCCGTTCCAGATAGCGTCCCACTTCAATGTAATTTCGACCGAAACGGGACAAATCTTTCACAAGAATGCAGTTGATGGTTCCTTGTTCCAGTTCCTGAAACAGCCTTTGAAACGCAGGACGTTCAAAGTTCGAGCCGGAGTAGCCATCATCCACAAACTCGTCCACAATGCACAGTTCCGGGTGGTCTGCGGCATAGGCTTCCAGCAGTGTGCGCTGGTTTGCAATGCTGTCGCTCTCTGTTTTATCGCCATCCTCACGGGATAAGCGTAAATACAGGGCTGTACGATAACGAGTTGAATTTTGCTGCGGTTTCTTCTGTAAATTTATATCAGGGTATAACAAAAGCCTTCCACCTCCTTAACGAATCGGCAATACTGTTCGTCAGAGAAGCGAAAGGCTCCACATTTATCTATGTAGAACAAGCCTACCGAGCAAGTTCTGCTCAGTTTGCACATTCCTATTTTCTTACCCACAAACAGCTTACCAGAATCATCATCCTTTGTCCAGTGCTTTATTGCATTAAAGTGTAAAATCTTTCTGCTTGATTTTTCAGCAGCTTGCCGAAAGTTTCTCTGCATTTTCAGCTGGCCGACTGAAAGCACCTTCCAATGCGTTCAGACAACGTGCTGCTCCCTCTCGGTGCGAAATTCAGCTTCACAATAATTCCGTTGTCCAGATAGCAATAAGGATTTCCGACTTTATCCAGCAGATTTTTCAGCCTTTCCTCCTGCTGCAATCCGCGTTCCACTGCATCCTGCGGCAGTTCCTCCAGTTCAGACTGTTCAATCGTACGGATGTCCCGGTTCTTCATCTGGTGGATCCGCTCCAGCCAATTCATTGTGCAGTTTTCTTTCAATCTCGTACCTCCCATTCAGTCCAGAAGTGTTTTCAGTAAATCCAATTTTGCCTGTCCTATGTTCTTTCTCATACTGGGGCCTGTGCAGGCAATCGGCGTACACAGTTCCAGCAGACGGTCATAGATACGGGCGTGGGCGGTATCCTGCGGATTCTTCAACTCCGTCAGGGTCAGATTCGTGGTAACGATCAGCGGTTTCCGGCTGCGGTAACGGCTGTCGATGATGTTATAAATCTGCTCCAGCGCATATTCTGTGCCGCGCTCCATGCCGAAATCATCAATAACAAGCAGCGGGTACCTGCACAGTCTGTCCACAACTTCGTTTCGTCCGACAAAGGCACTGTTCAGTTCATTCATGATTCGGGCAAAATTCGTCATGCAGACTGCCACCTCCTGCTCTATCAGGGCATTGGCAATACAGCCCACCATGAAACTCTTGCCTGTACCAACACCGCCCCAGAGCAGCAGCCCCACATTCTTCTCCCGCATTTCCGGCCAGTGATTCACATATCGCTGTGCCAGCTGCATCTGTGGGTTCTGCCCATTGTCGTTTTCAAACGTCCAATTCTGCATTGCCCAGTCGGTAAAGCCCTGCAGCTTCAGCCGCCGCACGTTCTCGTGATGTAGCCTTGCTTTTTCTTCAGCTTCTTGCTTTTCTCTCACCGCCTGCCTGCAAAGGCATTCAGCCGGATGGCGGTCACGCCCAAACAGCTTTCTGCCGTTCGGGAAGAACGATTCCTTGGGGGTATTACAGCTGCCGCAGTACAGCAGCCCATCTTCTGCAACATAGTCCTGCGGTTCTGCCGAGATCGTCATAAGCCTATCCATCGCTGTTTGGATTGTTTCCGTCATAAACTTTCCTCCTCGTTGTAGGTATAGTCCGGGATGCCTGTTCCCGGTTTCTGTTGTTTTTTCTTCCGTGCCGACCAGCTGCGCAGGGTCGCCGCGTGGTCTGCGTACTTTTTGCCTGTAGACTGCATATAAGCCGAAAGGTCTTCAATCAGTGCATCCAACTCTGCAATTTCGATTTTCAGTTCCGAATAATTTTCCAGAAAAACATTCCGATACCGCCCATATGCTTCTTTGGTTCTATTTATTTTGTTCCATCTCAGGTTGTTCTTATTTATTTGGTTAGGTGTGCAGTTTTGCGCAATCGTATTGCTCACTTTTGCACAATCAAGTTGCTCATTTTTGACCATCTCGATTGCGCATTTCTGCGCAGTCTGGGGAACACCGAGAAATATCTGATTGGGCTTGGAAAAGCCACTGGACCGCCGTTCGATCAGCCGTGCGGCTTCCAGTTCCCGCAGAGCACGGGTAATACTGGAAATGCTGCTCTGCAGATCTTCCGCCAGCCCTGCCAACGGATAGAGCACGTATGCCCGGCCCTGCACATCCACCCAGCCATTCTTCTGCGAAAGGGTCATGCGGTCTAGCAGCAGAACATATGTCAATCGTGCCGTATGGGAAAGGCTCATCTGCAGCAGAAATTTCGGATAAGGGAAATAAGCGGGTAGTGGGGTTTGTGCCTTGATGTACTCTTTACTCAAACTTCCTCCTAATCGTTTTCAAAAGTCCTTGCCGAATGGGAAAGTCCTGCACGGGCTTACGCATCCGGCAGGGTTCCGGGGTGCGGGGTGGAAGACCCTGCTGATTACAGGCTCATATCGTAGCTACGCTTCTTGGCTCGCGGTTGCCGTTCGCGCTGCTGCACTTTTGCCGTTTCAAGGATGCTATCAACATTGGCAAGTACCGTCTGTATTTCGGCATTGCGGTCCTTAAAATAGTGGTATGTTTCATACCGTGCGTCCCTCATACGCATAAGAAGTTCCTTCTTTACCCGGAGTTCCTTTATGCTGGGAATTTTTCCGTCAGAAAAATATTGTTTCATATTTTGACGCGCTTCCTCGTACCTGTCGAGTTCATCTGAGTGGACGTTTCTGAAGCTTCTCTTATCGGAGGCTTTCAGGAATTCGCCATAAGTGGATTTTGTAGAAAGATACTGACCGATGTAGTGAATCTGCTCATTTATTTTCTTGATTTCACTTTCAGCACATTTTGCATCGTACCGCGCTACTGCCATTTTTTGGTCAATACTTTCTGCAGTTTTATAGAGTTCTTCATAAGAATCATACCCGTGTTCCTGCACATAGAGAACCGTCTGTGCCATCTGCTGCAAATTGGAAATCTTGACTTTCTGAGCGTAGGCATAGTTCTGCTGGGCTTTTACGCAATCCTGCAGATTAACAACCAGCCGAAGATTCGACTTGATGTATAGTGCATCCATAGGATCATCGACACGCCACCGCTGCTTTTCTTTCTCGGCTGCGTTACACTTAAAAAGCAATAAAAGATGCGCACGGTCAAAACAGGTTCCCAGCGTTTTGGCCGAAATGAATTTATCTCTGTCTGCCGGAAGATAGCTGAATCGCCCTCGATGGTCTTTTAGCAAAATGCCGTATTCCAGCTTTAACAGATTTTGGAAGTCCATAAAAGACACTGATCTTTTGGCCACATCGGTAATAGCATTTCTGATTTTTTCTTTTTCTGTTTCAAAAGTCGTGCGCATAGGAGTGAGGCCCTCTAGTGTGAGTTCGAAATTGGCAAAGTCAAGATTAACTTGTCCGCGTCGCTTGGCATGATATTCCTGTTCCGACATTTTCTCAAGAGAGGGGGAAAGCAGATCGACCTGATTCAGATTTTCCCTCATACAAATGTCCATCAGCGATTTCTGTAAATACTTCAAATAATCCTTTGTCAAATGATGTTTGTAGCCCGCCTTACAGTCAATAGGACGTTCCATAAAAGGCTGCGGCAGAACATCCAGTTTTCGCAGACTGTTGATTACGATATGGACATGAATATTTCCGCTGCCATTGTGACCGTCCATGTGCGTACAGACCAATGCCTGATGCCCCGGAAAATTTGCTTTTGCGTATTCCAGCCCAAGCGCCTGTGCCCGTTTCCCCGTCAAACAATTTTCTGTGCTGTCCCGTGGATCAAAGCTGATGATGTAATGGTGGCTTTTGATTTCATTCTTGTTTTTGTTTTTCTGGTACTCGCGGTTCAACTGCTGGCAGGCCGCATCAAAGGAATAGGGTTCACAATTCAGACCGTCCAGATAAAACTCATCTCGCATGATACGATTTCCGTTCTGGTCAAGGATCGGAGTTTTCCGAAGCTCGTCGTGCTTGAAAATCAGATACTCCAGTGCAGCACCATAGTTGGAACTCTTACTTGCGATGTGCTTTAATATTGCCATAGTTCTTTCCTGCCATTTCTGCGACTTGTTCCCGCATCTCAAAAATACAGGCAATCGCATGGTTGATGTTTTCGTGCATCGCACGGGACTGGATACCTCCGCTGTTGAAGAAAGCTGCGATCTGGTTCAGGTTGTTTCCGATGGCGGCAAACTCCCGTGTGATTGCTTCGATCTCGTCCGGGTGAACGTAGAACACATACGAGGTATTCACACGGCCTTTCATCAGCATCTGCGCTGCAAATTGAGAGAGGGTCATCCCAGCATCTTCTGCCTGCCGGTGTAAAAGTTCATGTACTGTTTCTGTAACTCGTGCTGAGATTACTTTTGTCTTTACAATAGATTTCACTTTTCTCTTTGTTCGTGGCATGGGGTCTCCTTTCCAAAATCAAGAATTTGATTTTCCCGGCAGTGCATCTGCACTCCGGCTGTGACCTGCTGCGACAGGCCACCAACAGGCAAAATCATGTGATTTTGCACGATGTGAGGGTATGGGGAGCACAATCCCCATCAAGATGCCGCCGTAGAAAAATCGCCCGTAGGAGCGGTTTCGTATACAAAGGCGAATCTTGCTCTTAACTACCGTCCACTCTGTCCCAGCCCGTTCCTGCCCGATTCTCTCCGACGTTTTTTCTGGTAAGACGCGCAGAATGCACATTCAGTACCGGAGGTATCCTGCTGGGGTGGCTCATGCGATTTTCAAGGTGCGATGTGACTTTGTAAGGAATCGGGGAATTTCATCAGTGATACCGTAGTGAATTGGCTTACTTTTGAAAACACTTCCTATACCCTATACAAACTTTAAGGGGTGTTTTTAAACCGGGTCTTTTGAAAGTTCAAAGAAAATTCATTTTTCCAACGTTCCCCTCTACCTATAACATTCTAAAATGGGCGTTTGGCAACCAGTTTTTCAAATTTTGTTGAACTACCTAATTTTAGAACATGGATTTTGTTTATTTTTCACTCATAAAACTAGAGGAAAGCCGTTTCACAAAAGATTTTGAAAGTCCCTACACTAATAGGAATCCGCAGAGCTGTTTTGGAATACAGTTTTGAAAATTTCACAAATTTGGGCAAAAAGAAAAACGGCAAAGTTCAAAATCGAACCTTACCGTCATCCATAGAGATGTCTTATAAAGTAAAAATACTGCGGTAGACAGGTGTCGTGCCTGCTCATCGCGAGCATATTGCCATTTTTACATTGTGTAACTGTTACCGCTGTTCATGCACTGAAATTTTTTAGATTACAGCAGTGCAGTTTCTATCAGCCTATTGCTTTTCTCTTCTTCCAGATGTATAATTCAGACAAACCAATTTGATTTATGGGTTTTGTTGAGAGGTTTTCTCATGGCAAAAGATCGTACTGAAAGCAAGTATGTCACTGTAGCCCCCGGTGTGGAGTTACATGTCTTGGAAAAAGGCGAAGGTAAACCGTTGGTCTTCATTCCCGGCCTGACCTTCTCCGGTGAGATTTTCAAGAACCAGCTGGAGTATTTCTCCTCTAAATATCGTGTCATTGCTATCGATCCTCGCGGCCAAGGCTATTCTGCCAAAACCGTAGATGGCAACGACTACCTGACTCACGGCCGCGATGTAGCAGGTCTGATTGATGCATTGGGTCTCGAAGATATTGTCCTGATTGGCTGGAGCACGGGCAACCTTGACACATGGAGCTATGTGCAGCAGTTCGGCAAAGACAAGCTGCGCAGCGTTGTGACTATCGATATGTCTCCGCTCCCGCTCTCCCCTGACCCGAAGTGGTGGACTGAGGGCACGATTGAAGAGCTGTCTCAGGTCGCCACGCAGGTGCTGACTTCTTCTGAGGGCTGCCGTGAATTCTTCAGCGAATATGCGACTGGTGTTATGATCCAACATAAGATGAAGCCTGATGAGCTGGAGTATCTGCTGGATATTTCCGGCCGCACACCATACTGGATCTGCCGTCAGCTGTTCTGCGACGTTGTGTTCTCCAACTATCTTGAAATTGCAAAAGATGTCGGTGCAACGATGCCCAGCTTGATGTTCATTGCAGAACACTGGCAGGACATTGCAAAGCCCTTTGTCGAAGCACAGCTTCCCGGTTACGGCACCTACGTCATGGGCGGTCACCTGATGTTCTATGAGTACCCCGAAAAGTGGAACCGTGTTCTGGAAGACTTTTTGAATAAGCTATAATGTGATTTCAGCCGCCTGTGGTTCATTCTGCAGGCGGATTTTTTGTGTAATCTCTGGGTCACGCAATGACCTCAAACATTGGGTGATGCTTCTCCCCCCCTCTGTGGCATCCGTGTCAGAACGATTTGCTGAATGCTTTCTTCATCTTTTCTTTTGCTTCATCCGGCACATCGATCAGTCCGAACCGATAGAACATTCCGTATATATAGGTCACACCCCGGATATCGCCCAGCGCTTTCGGTCGTTCAACTACTTCTCCTACTTTTTTAATATTGCCCAGAGCCAGCAGCACTGAACTCCATGCCAGGCTTTTACTGTTCTCCCGGCGGTCGATCCACAGTTCCTTAGTGTATTGCCCATTCCGGCCCTTTCGTATTTCATAGGTAAAGGGTAAACCTGAGTACGTTTTGAAACGCACACCTGCATAAAGAAGAACCACCTCCCACAGATGCTCTTCTGTCGGCTCGGTTCTCAGTTTTCTTACCGCTCTGTATCTCCGCTGCCGCTCTGCTCCTACGCTGATTTTCTCTTTATCTGCTGTGCTTGGGAAGTACACGCCTTTTTCATAAGGCAGGTACGATGTGATGGAGGCTTTGGATAGGCCAAGGACTGTTGCCGTTGAGAAAATGGAGGTTTTATAGTCCTGCGTTTTTCGATACCTCTCAAACGTGTCCTGTACCTTCTCCGCCACTTCTGATTCATACACACCGGCTGTGATGAGCAGCTTTCTCACTTTGATTGGGTTTAGTTTTAGCACATCGGCGATGGATTGGAGGGAGCAGTCCTCCTCATAGAGCGCCACAGCCGCATCCATCTGATCTTTCAGATTCTTCCCGGCATCGTATCCTGGCTTTAACTTTTTCCGGCCGCCGCCAGGCTTTCTGGCTTTATATGCTCTTTTCTCTCCCATAATTATTCGTGCAGTTCCAGCGGCAGTCCATCCGGGTCGTGGAAGAATGTCATCTTCTCGCCGGTATAATCATCAACACGAATCGGCTCACATTTAATTCCCACCTTTGCCAGTTCTTTCACTGTCTGCTCCACACTCTCCACGCGGAAGGCAAGGTGACGCAGCCCACATGCTTCCGGACGGTTCACACGCTTTGGCGGGTTTTCCTCAGCAAAAATCTCCAGCTCTGTGTATTCATTGACACGCAGATCCAGCTTCCAGTCTTTACGCTCTGGGCGATAGTTTTCCCTGATGACAGAGAAACCCAACTTGTTCACATAAAACTCCTTGGCTACTTCGTAGTCAGATACGATAATTGCAATATGATGTATTTTAGATAAGTTCATTTTCTCACGCTCCATTTCTTTAAATTTTGTTCTTTTTTCGTTATAAACTATACAGCGGCCTTCAAAAAATACCGTGTGAACTCCTGGAGTTCAGTTTGTCCACACGGCATTTATTTTTTTGGTTCTTGTTTATTTCAGCTTTTCGAGGATCTCATCCGCACTCATGCCGCTTGCCAGTAACTTCTTCAGCACAGCCTCCGCTTCAGCCTTCTTAGCTTCTTCAGCAGCCTTAGCATCTGCCTTTGCCTTCTTTGCTTCCAGAGTAGCCACTTCTTTTTCAGCTTTCTTCAAAGCAGACTTCTTTTCTTTCTGTGTGTTCTTCTGCTCTTCAATTGCCTTCTGGATGGAAGCGATCTCAGCAGTCAGAGAGGCAATAGCTTCCTGCTTCTCTGCGATTTGAAATGCGTAGTCGGTATGGGTAGTTTTGGGACGGTTTTTGCTGCCTTTCGTTCTTGGCATAGGTGATAACCTCTTTCTTTTTCAAACGAATACTAACTATTCGACTCTTAGACATAATCAATTTCTGCAACTGACGGTATTCTAAAGCTGAATGTCGTAGCACTATTGGTATTTGTTATTGAAAAATCTCCATGTCGAATAATATCCATTCCTATTAACACATCAATATCCGTGCCCAAATCTGCGCCCGTAACAAGAACATCATTAACCGTCACATGATTTGGTAATGTTAAATTAACAAAATATGTATTGACTGCAACTACACCATTAGCGGTGCTTATCGTTCCCTTTCCAACAGGAATAAGTCCTAATTCGTCAGCGACTCTCTTATCAATAGATGATTTGGAAGCCCCTGTATCCCATAAGCCACGCCATTTTTTACTTGCATCAATATTTTTGCTCTTATCTCTTATATTAGAATTAATTAATGTATCTGTCTTAAGCATATCTAATATGCCATTTGACTTCAAAGTGAATGCCAAAAATGTATCCATATAATTTGTTTATCCTTTTATCATCAATCTCATGATGCTTGTTCTATATGCAGTTTCATCACCAGTACATTCCTGAATGATATATTCTCCTGGTTCATATTTGTCAGAAAGATTGCCTATAGCTTCAGACACAGAATTATATGCTCCTAGCACTTTTTCATCCCTTATGGCTAAAAACTTATGACCGTAACGCTTAAATAACTCCTGATAGTTTTTCATAAAGAAATCAAAATCTCTGGTTCTATCTTCTTCTCTATACTCAACCATAATGATACCTCCTTCCGATATGCTCCATAATTATAATACCACACTATCGTTTCAATTACCATAGTATTAACTTATAGTCTCAAAATATACCTTGTATTTCACATCTTCGCCGATCATAATAAATCGTTGCCTACTGCTCACCACGAAGAGGTGTGTGATTATCAGAGCAGCGTAGGGAGCTTTCACTCCCAGTATATCACAATTTCATCCAGTTTTACAGACGCTTTCTTGCCTTCATGATTCCGCAGTACATCAAACCGCCTAGCACTCCGCCGACTGTGTTATAGAACAAATCAGACAGTTGGAATGTACCGAGTCTTAAAAACAGCTGTAGCATCTCGATGCTTATCGAAAAAATGAACGCTATCTTTCCGCTATACCACAGCATCTTCTTCCAGCTATTGCCCACTTTCTCTTGAAATGTCCATATAACCATACTGGTGAACGGTACCATCATAATTATATTTTCAATGCATTCCGTTGTCAGTTTCTTCTCATCATTCACAGTCTCCCAGATTCCCCAACCTCCCATGACATCGGATAAAGGATTCAGCCATAGATTTCGATTCAGTAACGTTCTGAACAAGATCATGGAAATCACAAAAGCTAATAGGAACAGCTTTCTGAAGAATACGCTCTCTTTGAATCTCTGATACCATGTCACTATGGTGCTCTTCCATCCTTTGCCTGCTGCGGTAGGCTCATACGCATACAGATAGAAGAACATGGCCAAAAAGGAAAGAAGAAGCGAAAAGCCAAACGGCTCATATAGCGCAGTCAGGATGTTTGTGATGATCTTTCCGAGTAAATCAATCGTTTCTTTCATCGTCGTTTACAGATCACTGAACAAGTCAGCCTTATACACGCCGTTCTCCAGCATCTTCTTAAAGCTGTCCTTTACGGCCGCAACATCTTCATGGTAGGTCATGCCGTACCAGGTGTCGTTGGTCTTCAGAACCTTTACGGACATTTTTCCCTGTTCCAACAGTTCACCGATGAAGATAGGAATCAGATACTCCGCCTTCAGAGGATTACCCGGTACTTCTTTCTCAAAGAACTCCTTGAAGCCCTCCTCCAGCACATCCAAGAACTCTGGTGTCAATCCCCACATATTCATAGATACCAGAGAATTTACATCAACAACCACACCATCTGCCTCTGCTCCATCTGCAGTCTTTACAATGTTCTTGGTTTCCACAACCTCAGTCAGATTATTCTGGTCGTCCATCTTGCAGATACCACGGGTTACACCGCCATTATCGGACAAAGTATTCTTCAGCACGAAGCCAGCCATGCAGGACTTTCCGCCATTCACCAGATACTCATGGACGGCCTTGAAGCCTTCCTTGCCATAGTAATCATCTGCATTGATCACGATGAACGAGGTATCAATCGCTTTTTTCGCTGCGAGCACAGCTTGACCCGTTCCCCAAGGTTTTGTGCGGCCTGCCGGAAGTTCTCCCGGAATATCGTTGATATCCTGAAATGCGTAGTCCACAGTTACATTATGAGCGGAGCAAATAGAAGCAATACGTTCACCGATTACCTCTTTGAATTCCTTCTCAATATCCTTACGGATGATAAATACTACATGATTGAAGCCAGCTTCAATCGCATCATGGATTGAGTAGTCCATAATGATATGTCCAGCATCATCCACGGGCTCCAACTGCTTGATTCCTGTTCCGAAGCGGCTACCGATACCAGCAGCCATGATAAGTAATGTTGTTTTCATAACTTCTTCCTCTTACTAACTTTTATTCTACTGTCACACTCTTCGCCAGATTTCTTGGCTTATCCACATCCAGGCCCTTGGCTACAGACACATAGTAGCCGAGTAGCTGCAACGGAATCACTGCCAGGCTACCAACAAAGTGCTCGTCCACCTTTGGAACATAAACTGTGAAGTTTACCTGATCTTCGATTTCATACTTGCCATAAGTAGTGAGCCCCATCAGATAAGCACCACGGCTCTCGCACTCCAACATATTGCTGATAGTCTTTTCATAGAGTTCGCTCTGGGTCAGCACGCCGATGACCAGTGTTCCCTGCTCAATCAGACTGATGGTCCCGTGCTTCAGTTCACCAGCTGCATATGCCTCCGAGTGAATGTAGCTGATTTCTTTCAGTTTCAAACTACCTTCCAAGCAGACAGCATAGTCAATGCCACGACCTACGAAGAACACATCGTGTGCATTGGCATACTTTGCTGCAAACCACTGAATGCGCTCTTTATCTTCCAAAGTTTTCTGCATCTTCTCCGGGAGAGTCAACAGTTCAGAAATATAGTAGCTGTACTGTTCTTCAGTGATTTTTTCTCTAACCTTCGCAAACTGAACCGCCAGACAATACATAGCCGCCAATTGTGCACTGTATGCCTTAGTCGTTGCAACAGAGATTTCTGGACCAGCAAGGGTGTAGCACACTTTGTCCGCTTCACGGGCAATACTGCTGCCTACCACATTGACGATTGCCATTGTGGTTATGCCTTTTTCTTTTGCAAGTCGCAGTGCTGCCAGTGTATCTGCTGTCTCACCAGACTGGCTGACAACGATTACAAGTGCTTTCTGATTGAGCGGCATTTTACGATAGCGGAACTCAGATGCAAGTTCCACACGCACCGGAATATCCGCTATATCTTCCAGCACATACTGAGCAGCCATGCCCACATGCCATGCAGAGCCACAGGCAACAATATAGATCTGCTCAAAGTTTTTAATTTCGTCCTCGGTGATCTCCACACTGGATAGGTCGATAGCGCCGTTCTTGATCACAGAGTTAAGGGTATCCTGAACAGCTTTCGGCTGCTCATGGATTTCTTTCATCATGAAATGCTCAAAGCCGCCTTTTTCGGCAGCCTCGGCATCCCACTTGATTTCAGTGGTCTGCTTCTCGATCTCATCACCGTTCAAGTCATAGAAATGAGCTTCACCCGGAACGAGCTTTGCGAACTCAAGATTGCCAATGTAATACACGTTGCGAGTGTATTTCAGAATTGCCGGGACATCCGAAGCCACATAGGTCTCACCATCCGCAATGCCGATGATCATCGGGCTATCCTTACGTGCCACCCAGATCTCGCCCGGATAATCCCGGAACATCAGCTCAAGAGCGTAGGAACCACGGACACGCACCATCGTCTTAGCGATGGCATCAATAGGACCGAGGTTGTACTTTTTATAATAGTAGTCCACCAGCTTGATGACCACTTCCGTATCCGTCTGACTATAGAATGTATAACCGTGCTTCAACAGTTTTTCTTTCAGTTCAGTATAGTTCTCGATGATGCCGTTATGTACGCCAACGACCTCAGACTCCACTGTGCCGGAACCAGAACGGGTACAGTTACCTGAAACATGCGGATGTGCATTGGTTTGGCTCGGCTCACCGTGAGTTGCCCAACGAGTATGACCAATACCACAGGTTCCTTTCAATGCCTTGCCGCCATCTGTTTTCTCGATCAGATTGGACAGGCGTCCCTTCGCTTTCACGACCTGTGCCAGATTTTCTCCGTCACGGACAGCCAGTCCAGCCGAGTCATATCCTCTATATTCCAGTTTTGACAGACCATCTAGCAGGATCGGTGCTGCCTGTCGATTTCCTGTGAAACCAACGATTCCACACATAGGTTTATCCCTCCCGTTATTTAATCTATTATACTTTCCCTTTTATGCAAAACGACTCCGGGTAATTGCCAGAGTCGTCATTGACTTTATGCCTTATATCCCTTTTCGCAGATTACATTGACCACTTCATCAACATACTTCTGGCAAGTATTATGGTCAGGTGCTTCCACCATAACACGAACCACCGGCTCAGTGCCAGACTCACGCACCAGAATACGGCCGGTATCGCCCAGAGCCTCAGCAACTTTAGACACTGCTTCCTGCACAGCAGGATCATTCTGTGCAGCCTTCTTATCGGTCACACGAACATTCTCCAACACCTGCGGATAAATCTTCAGCGGTGCGGCCAGCTCACTCATTGGCTTCTTCTTCGCCAGCATGACTTCCATCATCTTCAGACTGGTCAGGATACCATCGCCGGTGCTGGCATATTTGGAGAAGATGATATGACCACTCTGCTCACCACCGATACGACAGCCGTTCTTCGCCATGTACTCGTATACGTACTTGTCGCCCACAGCAGTCTTGGCGTAACCGATACCTTGCTCATCAAACGCTTTGTACAGACCAAAGTTGGACATGACAGTCGTAACCACAGTATTGGTCAGCAGCTTGCCACGCTCTTTCATATAGCAGCCATAGATATACAGGATATGGTCTCCAGTGATGACATTACCCTTCTCGTCCACGCACAGGCAGCGGTCGGCGTCACCATCGAAGGCAAAACCAACATCCAAACCCTTCTCCACAACAAACTTCTGCAGACCCCCAATATGCGTAGAACCGGCGTTGTTGTTGATGTTCGTGCCATTCGGCTTGTTGTTTATGACATAGGTATCAGCACCCAGGGCATCGAAAACGCTCTTAGCGATATTCCAAGAGCTGCCGTTGGCGCAGTCCAGGCCGACCTTGACACCCTTGAAGGAATAGATGCCGAGACTGATCAGATAGCCCATATAACGGTTACGGCCTGCCACGTAGTCCACCGTGCAGCCGATGTGCTCACGACGAGCAAAGGGCAGTTCCGGCCAGTCCTTATCAAAGACATGGAGTTTGCCGTCAATATAGTCCTCCACCAGCAGCAGGGTCTCCTCGGGCATTTTTTCACCGTAGCAGTCGATCAGCTTGATGCCGTTATCATAGTAGGGATTGTGGCTGGCAGAGATCATGATGCCACAGTCAAAGTCATCCACACGAGCAATGTAAGCCACGGAGGGGGTGGTAGTGACGTGGAGCAAATAAGCATCTGCGCCAGAAGCAGTCAGACCAGCGACTAGGCTGTACTCAAACATGTAAGAGCTGCGACGAGTGTCCTTGCCAATCACTATGCGAGCAGGGTCGTTATCATCATTGCACTCACGGAGAGCGTTATAATACCAGCCCAAAAAGCGACCTACTTTATATGCATGGTCTGCTGTTAATGTAATACCAGCTTCACCACGGAAGCCATCTGTTCCAAAATATTTAGCCATATAAATTTATTTCCCCATTTAAAAAGCGAACCAACAAAAAGCTGCATGCTTTTTGTTGCCTACCATCCGCCACATAGAGGCAGCATACCTGGTTGGCGTAGCCATGCTTTCAGCGTAATTCTAAACTTCATATCTTTCAGCTCCAGTTTTTTATGTCCTTCAGAACGCCAGAATATCTGCCAGAGCGTAGGGAGCTTACGCTCCCAGTAAATCATAGATCACTGAACAGGTCAGCCTTGTACACACCGTTCTCCAGCATCTTTTTAAAACTATCCTTTACTGCTGCTACATCCTCGTGATAGGTCATGCCGTACCAGGTATCGTTTGTTTTCAATACTTTGACGGACATCTTTCCCTGCTCCAGCAGTTCACCAATGAAGATAGGAATCAGATACTCTGCTTTCAGAGGATTGCTAGGTACTTCTTTCTCGAAGAATTCCTTGAAGCCCTCCTCCAGCACATCCAAGAAATCAGGAGTCAATCCCCACATATTCATGGAAACCAGAGAATTCACATCAACCACTACGCCGTCTGCTTCTGCTCCGGTTGCCGTCTTTACAATGTTCTTAGTCTCAACAACCTCAGTCAGATTGTTCTGCTCGTCCATTTTGCAGATACCACGAGTCACGCCGCCGTTATCGGACAGTGTGTTTTTCAGCACAAAGCCTGCCATGCAAGACCTGCCACCATTCACCAAATACTCATGGACGGCTTTGAAGACTTCCTTTCCATAGTAATCATCTGCATTTATGACAATGAACGGGGTCTTGATGACATCCTTTGCTGCAAGCACTGCCTGACCCGTCCCCCAAGGCTTTGTACGTCCTTCCGGCAGAGTTCCCGGAATGTCGTTGATATCCTGGAAAGCGTAGTCTACAGTTACGTTGTGAGAGGAGCAAATGGAGGCAATGCGACCACCAATGACCTCTTTGAACTCCTTCTCGATATCCTTACGGATGATAAATACCACATGATTGAAGCCTGCTTCGATTGCATCATGGATGGAATAGTCCATGATGATGTGATTAGAAGCATCCACCGGTTCCAGTTGCTTAATACCCGTTCCAAATCGGCTGCCGATACCAGCTGCCATAATAAGTAATGTTGTGTTCATATTTTTTCTTCCTCTTTTCATTATTTTTTGTTGCATAGCCCAAACAGCTATACCTATAAAGCCACCAAGCGTATTTTGGAAAATATCCGATAACTGAAATGTTCCTACTCTTAAAAAAAGCTGACATATTTCAATTAAACATGAAAAACCAAAGGAAGTCTTTACAATATTAAACAAGACTTCCTTGTCCAATCCATCTTGTTGAAAAAATCCCAGAACTCCAAAATAAGCAAGTGGGACAAACAGAAGAACATTAAGCATCCCTTCCGTATTCAGAGTGCCATCTGAAGCGAAAACTCCCCATTCCCCAATTATATTTTCCCATGGACATTGCCATATACTGCGGCAAATCAAAGTTCTAGACAGCACCATAAACAGGATGGTAAAGAATGCAAATTTATATCGAGTGATCTTATCCGTTCTAAGCTTATGCCACTGATGAATAAGGCACTTCTTTAATCCTTTATGTTCTACTTCGGGCAAGGCAATCATGCATATTACTGCGAAAATCAGCCCGAATCCTAAATATTGATATATGCTATAAAAAACGTCATCAGCTACTGCTTGCATCTTTTCCTTTCCCTAATGTAATTGAATAGTATAGCAATTAAAGTCGCACTTCCTGCGCAGATAAAGAAGGATACGAGATTATGGTAATCTTCCTTATACAAAACAAGTGCACACAATGCCACAAAGTACATATGGACAAAATATATTGTTCCACTTAAGTTTCTCAGTTTCTTATAAAAATCTCCATGAAGTTCCATCTTTGGACATTTATATATAATCAGGCAGAATAGCATGAAAAAGATTGGAAGGTCAAGCATCTGGCTGAGGTACTGCCCCCCCCGATAAGGCTTATAGGAATTTTTATTAGATAAGCAAATAGTGCAATCTTTCCCTTGTGAAGAATTTTTGTCAACTCACCCGACTTCTCAATGTCAGCAATATACATACCCAAAGAAACAAATACTAACGATTGAAAGAGACCATTTCTTGTTGTTGCAAAGATTGAGAAATAAATATTAACTGGACATGCTAATAATGCCGGTAACTTGTCTTGATGTCCCCCAAAAGCGGTAAGAACTATACCAACAAGATATGCCACTGATCCAAAACCTACAATCTTTTCTATTGAAATTCTTTTTGATAAAATATCTATAAGAATCAAGGCGAAGATTAAACCATTGAGATACCATAGCGCCCATGAATAAAAATTATCTCCCACGAGGATATAATTCCGAATACAAAGAGCTGCATATTCTACTGTTTTATTTCCTTCAATAAACCATCCATAAACTGTCAATGGCAAATACACGATAGACCATATGATATAAATATTAAAGATCTTTTTTATGCGGTAGCCAAGTTTTGTATGCAAATCTTTTTCCGGTTGTTTAACAATCAAGAAATATCCAGTACATGCATAAAAGAACGGTACTGCATAGTTTGATATATTATAGTACACAACTTTGTCTAAGAGAACACTAACAGCTTGAAGTGGTCTCGTGTGTATCCCAACTACAAGATATGCACACAAAAATTTTATCAAATCTATCAGTTTGTATTCATTATTGCGTTGCACTTCATCCACCATCCCACTTTCTTCATATTTAGGCCTTATGTGAGATTTTCCCTTTCACTTTATTCACAATCTCGAATATCAAGGTGTTCTTCATAACCAAGTTTACTGCTGTGTATGCGATAACACCACATGAAATCTCTAATATAAGCCCAACAGTATTTGGCAATTTAAACTGCATAATGATGTAGACACTCAGTGCCATCACTGCTGTACTGATAAGTCCCTTCGTCAATGCTTTCATATTAATAGAAAACTTCACTTTTTTCTTCATATAAATGAATTGTACAGCATTCGTAACCAATTCACTAAATACAGATGCTATTACGGCACCATTTTGAAGAAGTGTCGGAATTAAAGCTGCATTCGTTATAATATTTATCACAGATGCAGATGCTGAAGCAGGCAAAATAATCTTTTCGCTCTTTGTACTATAAACAAGCTGGTAGCAGAACAAATCTCCAAAGCCTTTGATTAGAATCAGGGGACACATCAAGCGTATCGTTAAAACAGCAGGTTCAAAGGCCTCACCGTATAAGAACTCAACTGCTTGCGGAGCAACAAGCACCATTCCTACTGTCATTGGAAAAGTCATAAAACACAGGACTTGAAAACCTTTATCTAATAATTTATAAAATCCTTGTCTATCATTGTCATAGTAATAGCTAAGTCTTGGTAACAATGCAGCAGTAATAGCATTCGCCATGGTCAAAACCATTGTAATTGTCTTCTGTGCGTATGTGTAGTACCCAACAGATTCATCCGTTGCCAAGATGTTGAGCATTGTCACATCAATTTTATTGTAAATACTCGATAAGAATATAATACACGCAATTAAAAGAACAGGTTTCATATGACGTTTTAACTCGATTCTAGAGAAATCAAGTGCGACATATTTTCTTGCGTTCAGAACATTAAAAACATAATTTCCGCCTGTGGCCAAACTAGATATAAGCGCATATATTACATAATCTTCCCTTGTTTTCACAAATAAAAATAATGCCAAAAGAGAGAGGCCTTTAATAAGTAAGCTTCGCCCTGTAATATATCCATATTCTTCCAGACCCTGATACATCCAGTCAATATTAAGATAATTAAAGGCAATAGAAAGACCACAGGCTGCATAAAGTGCCCATTGTCCACTAAAACCCTCATTAACAACCACTAGACCAATGAATCCAACAACTGCCAAAGTTGTCGATATAATATTCACAAGTAGAAGCTCGGTGAACAATTTGTTTCTTTCATGTTTTTTTTCTCTAACTTTTGCAAACTCTCGTACTCCATAGGATGGCAATCCAAGTGCTGCAAGTGTCACAAAATAGGAAACAATATTCTGTGCAGAAGCCACTTTACCAACGCCGGCCGGCAGAAGAATCCTTGAGACATAAATAGATGTAGCAAAAGGAAACAGGATATTAGCTATCGTATAAATTACGTTATATATTGAATTTTTAGTTAATGATTTTTGCATTATCTTTTACGGACTATTGTCCAAGAACTCCTTCCATTATTTAACATCGAATTTCTACACAGTCAACCTTATTGGGACTTTTTCACTATTTTAGTTATCTTTTTTTCTACTCTATACGGCAAAGAAATAATCTTAGTAACCGTATGAGCAAATCCATATCCAAACCGTTCTGTAAGATTCCATTCTATATTCTGAAGTTTTCTTTCTTTTGCATTAATCCAAGTCATTGAAAATTGATGGATACTTACAGTTTTGTTTGTAATTGTTGTTTTCCCTGTTAGTGGTGACTTCGGCGAAAACACTTCTTCTTCATAGACCACAATTCCTGCATCTAAGTGTTGATATGTTCTCCTTGTATCATCTAGTCCATATTCTTTTAGGATTTCCGTTTGATAATGCGGACACGCCATTAAATTCAGAGTTCCATCTTCGTTATAAAAGGAAATCCTATCATATAAATCAAGAATCTTTTTCAAAGCTGGATGGCCTTTCTCTGCACCAAATCCCAATCCAAACGCCACTGAATTCTCATAGCTTCTTCCCAGTTTGTCTAGCAATGGGTCTCTCATTTCCCACCCACAATACATTCTATCATTTAAAAAACTATCAAGCTCCTTTACTAACTCAACATCAGTGTCCATATATATGCCACCGTACTTATACACGACATCAATTCTGGCATAATCAGATACAAAAGCCCATTTTTTTTCTTTATAAGCGGCTTTCATATATTCATTGCTATTCACATCGTAATTATTTTCATTCCACTCTATTATCTTGTAGTCTGGACAATACTTTTTCCATGATTCAATACAACGCTTTGCTTCTTCTGGAAGAGGATTCCCTCCAAACCAGCAATAGTGTATTACTTTAGGTATCATAAATTCATCCTCGTCTTCCTTGTACTCTTAAATAACTAGGTCACAATATATATATATTCAGATTGTCTTTCTAACGATCTGCTTCCACTTTCTGATTACCCGCTTCTTATAATTATCAATCCAGTACAAATATGGCCATCCGATTGTTAACAAATGTAGTTCGCTACGATTTTTCGGCAACTCTTGCTCAACAAACCTATCTGGTAAGATTTCAAAGCATGCATCTTGTACAGACACTTTAACACGCATTTTACGCATTTGGAGATGAATATAAGCAAATTCTGTCTTCACAAGTTCACTACCATTCCACTCGATTCGCAAAACATTTCCATTATTCCAATAATACCGTGCCTTTTTATACATTTCATTAACAAAGTCGTGTTTAGAAACATCATAAAATGCTCTAATAAATTTTGCAGAAAAGACAGAAGGATTCATGCTCAAATCCTTTTCATAAATCCTTGCTCCATCTTCACGAAAAATGCTATGCACATTGTCATGACTATTACAGTCTTCATCAAACACAAAAATTTTGTCCGTTGTAAATGCTTCTTTATATAAAACACGTCCTTTATAAGACTTCATAAAGCGACGATTATTTTCATACGTGTTTTTATATATTGTCAAATGTCCCGCAGCGAACAATTTATCATAGTCCTCGTTCAACAATGGCGTAACATTTTTTTCGAGGTTTCCAAAAATCAAATCGCAATCACAGTGGCCCCAGTAATCAAAGTCCTTAATGTATTTCTCAAATAGAAACCCATAGGCAGGTTTGTAATCACATAATTTATATGCTGATTCAAGTACAATCTTAAATCCAAATTTTTCGTTAGCTATCTTATGTATTTCATCAAGTGTAGTTTTAATAACATGAACATTTTCTGGACAGGCATACTTAAACTCATTGTCAGTAAAAATCATCCATGTGTATGTAGGGTTGGCCTCACATGATTTAAGAAAAAGCGGGAAATAATTATTAAATTGTCCAAAGTAGGGTAAAATCAAGACACATCTTTTATTTTTCTTCCTCATCATCAAAACAATACCTCATAAATTCTTCATAATTAGAAAATTCAGGAGCATGTTCTTCCATATACTCAATTGACTGCTTTTCTGTATTGCCTAGCTTAAGCTTATTTGAAAACACATTGTTTATTAAAACGCTACTTTTTGTTTCAAACAGCATAAAGTACTCATGAAAAACCTCTGGATCGGGCCGACGTTTAAAACGCTCATAATACCTCTGAGCTAATTCTTTCGCTTCAGCCTTCTGTTTAGCGTAACGTTTGTCAAAGAATTCATTAATACTCATCAACTTTCTCGCTGGAACGCCCGCATAAACGCTGTCAGACTCGCAATCCTTTGTAACTAGACTCCCTGCTCCAACCACAACGTTATCGCCTATTTTCACATTTCTTTCTATAATTGTATTCATGCCAATAAATACATTGTTTCCTATTTCGACTATACCACTAGCTCCAAGGATCCCCCCCGACAATTTTTAAGAACCGACCATGAATAATCGTGCGTTAAAATTTTTACACCCTCAGTAATCCTTACATGATCACCAATAGTAATCATCCACGGATACTGCTCATCAATTAGCGTCTTTGTCGGGACATATATAATGCAATCGCTTCCAATTTTCATTCCTATCGATCTTAAGTGTTCAATATAAGATGATGATTCTGCCTTATACCCATAAGCGGTCTTTCTCAAAATGCTTTTTATATTCACTTTAGCAATCCTCCTTAATTTCGCTGCTATCATACTGCATTGCTACAAAACCAATTGCCATTCCAAAATAAATTATATAAGCTGTATCCACTCGAATTGCTGAGCTGTGCCACATCAAAAAAATCATAGCCACTGTGAAAATAGCACTTGTTATCATATACGGCCGACTCGCATTAGAATACCTTTTTAATTTTGCCAACAATGTAATAATCAATGTAACAAAGAAAAACACGTACAACCCAAAACCGATAATTCCGCATTCTAGATACGTCCATTGATTTGTAAACCAACGATAATTATAATCTCCATAGGCTCTATAAAAGTCACTCTGAAAAAAAGAGAATGTAGATGTATCACAATTACCAATACCCAAGCCAAACCATTCTTTAATCGGAGTTCTTAGAAATAATTTATTAATTACTTTAAATGATCCAACACGTGGAATTCTATACCCCTCATCATAAGTTGCTGTTGCATAATCCATAAAATTTTTTTTATTAAAAAGAATACTCAACATATCAGGTGCCAAGCGATTAACTGCAATGATAGCAATTATTCCACCCAATATCAATCCAAAGAATATTGCAAGTTTTCTAATCGTAATATTCTTTTCAATAAATTGATTAATTAAAACCGCCATCAAAACGCATAAAGCCGCCAACATTAACATCATTTTTTCTTCGGCCATTGCTCCTAACATAAATGTAGCTGCCACAATAAATGCAAACTTTTTGAATGTAGTCCTTTTAGCAAAATAAAGATTTGAGTAAAAACACAAAAGTAACAAACAAAACGGATCCAATCCACCACCTGTTACAAAGATCCCTCCGCCGAAATCATCACTAAAAAGTCCAAGAACAAAGTACTTATATATACCAACAAAAACATTGAAAATTTGTGCCACAAAATAAAAGCGGACCACTCTTTTAACATCATCAATTGTAAAGAAGAGTATTACACCAAAAAACAATATATAGAACCGGCACAAATTTCTTATTCCCCAAAAAACAAGCTGCGGTTTAACAAAATTTATACAAGCAACCACAACCAAAAAAATCAAAAGTGCAATTAGGATATAGAAGAGCGGTGCACAAGTATTTCTAATTTTTTCAACATGTTTCAATTCGAAGTACAATAATAGTAAATTAAAAATATCACATAAATAGAACAATGAACGACTCATGCCAAATATACTACAAGCTACTGAAAATAAGATACATACATACAATATACAAAATATGCACTTCTTTGGTGTAACTATAAATAATTCTCCTCGCATGCTTTTATCTCCCTAGATATTGTTGAGCTCTTATCAACACGATAGTGCTGAAACTCATCTTATGTTTAATACAAAAATGAATCATTCTTCTTGCTCTTGAAAAACTAGCATCTGGTACCAACCGTACAATTTCTTGAACCATCTTATTTGCGCACATTTTGGAAATCGAACGATGGATTTCTTTAACACCAATTTCTTTTACACAATTGACTTCGCTTTTCATACAAGCAAGCAAGTTATCCAAAAAAGGTCTTTTAATCCTGTATCTCACTTCATTGCTATAAACATCTGATGCACATAATTCTTCTAAATGCAGTTGAAATGCGACAAGCTTTTCAAAGCGATCCGGCTTATATACATGTGTAAGCGACTGGTCATTTTCGCAATAATAATAATATGCCTTCTGTACAACACTAACACTATGTACATTTGGCATAAGTTTCATTAGCGAATACACATCTTCACTAATATACTCTCGTTCGGAGACAAAATGGAAGTTGCATTCTACCAATAGTTGTCTTCTATATAAGCAACTCCATGCACTCATTAACAAGTCACTGGCTGTTCCTGTTTTAGGATCTGTACAAATTAACTCTGGTAAAAATTTTGATAAAACTTCTTCACCTTCATACTTTTCCAATGGCGTTTTTGGAATAAATGTTTTGGTAATATTCCCCTGTCTATCAACGTCATGATGTCCAAATTCAATTAAATCTGGATTATCGGAAATTATGACTGTATATAATTCTTCAAACAGTCTTGTATCAATATAGTCATCACTATCAAAAAAAGCAATATAATCTCCAGTAGCAACATCTAAGCCAGAATTTCTCGCCTCACCCAGACCAGCATTTTTTTTATGTACAACCTTAATACGCTCATCAACTTTTGCCCAATTATCACACATTTGTGGGCAATTATCCGGAGAGCCATCATCAACAAGAATAATTTCAAGCTTTTTGTAGGTCTGATTCATGACACTATCAAGGCATCTATTCAGATATTTTTCCACATTATAAATTGGCAGTACAACACTAAATTTAATTTTTTCTTCTGTTTGATTCATCATGTTCTCCTCATAGATGCGCTAAACTGTATTTTTCATACAGCAGTACTACAATTACATATCGTTAACAATAATTCTATACTTCTCATCCCATGTTAGCTTACTGTTCACATATTTATAACCATTCAGGCCCATCTGCTTTGCTAGTTCTTTGTCCTGTCCTAATGTTACAATTGCTTTGCACCAGTCTTCCTTGATGCCTTCAAGTGCCTGGTCCGTATTTATAAATACACCGCAGTCAACTTCCTTTAGCAGTCTACAGAAACTTGTATCAAATGCAACAATTGGCACTGCATATGCCATTGCCTCGAGCAGCACATTTCCACTTGTTTCTCTAAGACTCGGCAAAACAAAAACATCTGCCTGCTGATATGCTTCAGCAATTTGATTCAATGGGCGATTACCCATTAGTTTTACATTTTTTCCAATACCACTATCTGCTATTTGTTTTTCGATTAATGCACGATCATCGCCATCACCAAAAATCAAGAGTTCCCAATCCATATCGGTAGGCATCAGAGAAAGAGCGTCAACAAGAAAAGCTATTCCTTTTTTCCCAATCAATCTTCCTACAAAAACAATTTTGAGAATATCGTTTTTTCCTTTTCGAATAGGAAGATTTTTGTATTCATCTCTTAATGCCAACTCCGGCATTAATGGCACATCTTTTCCTACGATGCGAGAAATTTGCTTTTGAGTTTCATTATTTATGCAATATATCTTATAATATGAGCGCAATGCTTTCTTATAAAAGGGATTCCATGAACAGCTCTTATTTACAAACTCTCTAAAACTCGCAACCAGTTGATTCTTTTCATAGACCTTCAATGGCCTTGGTGTTACCTGAGCACCTCCCATTGGCCCCCAAATCACCTTTGCACCTTTAGCTTTATATAACTCACTTGGGATTCTGTAATCATTCATAGTAACATGATGAATTACATCAAAACGGATTCCTGAATGTTTAACCCAAAGCCATGCCCAATGCTGCCATAAAATATAATACATATGATGAAAAGCGGAATGCTTTTCTCTAAACCAGTTAAGTGCATTAGGGACATCAACAATAACTAATTCGACATGTTGTATATTAAATTCTTTGAGACCTCTTCTCGTGTCCTTCTCATTGAATTTCTTAGTAAGAAGGATTATTCTATCTCCCTCTTTATAGTTTTTCTCGTACTGTAAAACCCAATTCCAACCAATACTGTCCTCTGAACCCTTATAAGGGTTCACACTATACGCAGAAATAAGATAGTTCATCATTTCACCTCCTAGAAATTGATATCATATCCTAAAATTTTCAAGCATAAAAACAGTTTTATCATTATCTATGTTAATATTCTCGTTTCCATTTCCCATACAATAACTGACTCGGAAGGAAAAGGGCGCAATATAAAACTTTGTCACTACTATTACTCAAAAGCTCACCACTTTTTCTTCCAGCAAACTTTCCGTATATTTGATATTGCAGCATTGATTTGATTCTTATTTTCATGCAAGCATTTGAGTCCAAAAATGCTTCTGCTCTAGCTATGCATCCATTTGGAGATTTTATATTGTGCTTTCTACGGTTATTGGTCAGACCATCTTCGAGATAATCTGAAATGTAAATTACACGATTAAAGAATCGCATTTTATACTTTTCAGACATTCTAACCCAAACGATATCCTCGCCTAGAAACTTTTCCCCTTGAAACTCAGGAAATAGATATTCTTTTAGACAGTGCGTATACCACACTTCCGCCATATCTCCACCAATGTTTCTATTAATTCGGCACTCAACATAGGATTCTTTCATCCCATCCTGTGGCACGCCAGATGTACTTAAATATCCACCATCCGGCTTTCCTCTCAAAAAGCTAAAGCCACAAAGATCACTCTCGTTTTTGTACTTTTTATAAATCTCATTGACACAAGAAATTGCATCTACGGTAAGAGAATCATCGCTGTCAACAATAAATGTCAACGGAGCCTTTATAAACTGATATGCATAATTCAGTGCCGTGTGCTTTCCGCCATTTTCTTTTTTATGATAAGAAATTGGAAAATCTGCCGTCTGCTTCATTTGCTCGACACGTTCGCTTGTATCATCTGTACTACCATCATCTACAATGAGCCACTCAAAGTCCTTACAGTCCTGGGCACATAAGGATTCATATAGTTTTTCCAGAAGTTTTCCTCTATTGTAGGCGGGTGTAAGAACTGTTATATTGCTCATTTTAAACCCCTATCATTTTTATAATTTCACTTTTCTAACTAAATTATCCTGGACAATCTTCAACACACTTGACAAAAGTAGGGTTAATCCAATTGTCCACAATACAATTTCCAAGTTACCTACTTGTTTTCCTTCCGTTGTCTCCTTTTCAAAGAAATAAAGAATAAACGGATGGATGATATAAATTTCATAAGATATTGTTCCTAACCAAATCAGAAATCTTTTCTGTATCTTCACTTTTTTCAATAATTCAATTAGAGGAACAATAAATGCTATCGTGATAATATTCCGAAGAACCGAATGAAACAATTGATTATCAAAACCCACCACACTTAATGTGAGTCTTCCGATAAACAAAATTACAAAAGCTACAATTGCAACAATTTCTTTCCTCAAAAAACCGATTTCAAAATAAGAATCTATTTTTCTCTCATACATCGCCCACAAAATGCCGAGAGGCATTCCAATAATAGATGCATACATTTCATCTCGCGGGTTAACAAAAGCACTTATCAAGATATAAGCAATAGTTATAACCGCAAACCAATATGCTCCTACATTGATTTCTGTATGGTTAAACACTGCATAGAATACAATGTATACGGCTATAATCACCCATATAAACCAAAGTGGTTGGATGTATCGAATTGTAAATGCTTCAGCGATTGCTCTTACAGGTGTCTGCCCCCCCCCCCAGATAATTTCTAGCCCTATCCAGGTGATTGCGACTATCACATAGGGGACAATAATATTCAAAAGCCTTTTGGACAGAAACCCTTGAAGATAATTCTTCTTTTGCAGTAACCCACAGGTCAAGCCATAGCCTGACATAAAGAAGAAGAACCCCACTATCGGAAATGCAATGTACCAAATCGGTTTCACATACACAGGTAAATTTGATACTCGAAAAGATATGTGGTGCAACATGATAATTATTGCCGCAATTCCTTTACAGCAATTCGTAGTCGTCCTATCCAATCGGCCACCCATTACTTCGTCTCCATCTGCTGTGCGATATCAGCATCCACGATTTCCTCGCCGGTCTTATGCTTCAGCTGCTCCTTAGAAGCCTCACTCAGACCGTTGTTGATCACACAGTTCATGTCGCAGGTGCTGCACTTATCGAGTTCCTCTTTGGTGACTTTACCATCACGATAGTCACGGCAAATCTTCAACTCGTACATGCTGTACGGATGCTTGGTGAAGAGAGCCTTAAACTTGTGAACCAGAACCCAAGTAGCAGGTTTCCAGATATACTTGTGCATAGCAGGGCTGACAGAACCAATCATCCAGCAGTCACGGTCACAGCAGCGAACCTTTGCACGAACCTTCTCTGCCTCCGGGCTGTTCCACAGCTCGTCCCAAGTCTGATTGTTCAGGTTGCCCATGACCTCTTTATCCTTGGTACCATTGCAAGGCATAACATCGCCATACGGATCGATGAAGAAGGTATCGAAACTCATGTCGCAAGGCAACAGACGCTTCTGGCCGTAGATGTAGTTGATCAGGCCGTGATTAAAGTATGCACGGAACCACTTCTTCGGACTGTTGCTGCGGAGCAGTTCGTTGACCAGATTCTCAAAGTTCTTGGCAACCATAGGACGGTCATGGATGATGTTCTTGGCCTCAACAAAGTAGAAGCTGTTGTGCAGAGAAGCCGTTGCGAACTCCATGCCCATTTCGTTGGAGATTTTGTACAGAGGAACCAGATCAGGAGCATTTTTGTCCTGAACAGTCATGCCGAAGCCGACATCCTTCATGCCCATCTCACGCAGTTTCTTCAGCGTACCATAACCACGCTGGTAGCCGTTCTGCAGACCACGGATCTCATTGTTGGTCTGCTCCAGACCCTCGATAGAGATACGAATACCGATCTGCGGGAACTCCTTGCACAGGTCTACGATACGATCGGTAAAGAAACCGTTCGTGGAAATAACGATACGGTCAGACTTCTTATACAGTTCACGCACAATATCTTTCAGGTCGGTGCGGATGAACGGCTCGCCGCCGGTGATGTTCGTGAAGTACATCTTCGGCAGTTTCTGGATGGTTTCGATGCTGATTTCCTCTTCCGGCTTGGAAGGTGCTTTATAACGGTTGCACATGGAGCAACGAGCGTTGCAGCGATAAGTAACGATGACCGTACCATTCAACTTCTTTTCTTCAGACATGATTAACTCTCCTAACTCTCTCTTTTAAGAATGTTTTGATTTTATTTAAGAACCACTTGGCACATACCGAGAACACAACCGAACCGCAGATAACTGCAACCGCTGTGAAGATATATGCCAGCAGACCGTTTCCAAATAGATGAACGAGGTGCAGCTTCTCAAGCACACGATAAATCACCATGTGGCACAGGTAAATCTCGAAGCAGATACCGCCGAGGAACTTGGCAACTGGATTGACCAGTACCCCCCCCCACTTGCATCCGAGGGTATAGACCAATGCTGCCACACAGAAGAACAGCATCGTGAGCGTAGAACCACCTATTGCAAAATAAGCAACTGTGGCAATCAGCAGAATTGCTCCAGCAATAATCTTGTGCTTTGATGCAAACTCAGCCAGTTCCTCACGATAGAGGAAGATCAAGCCACCAGCGATAAAGTAAATCGCATCGTAGACAATATTCAGTCTCGGTGTAAATCCAACACTAAATGCATCTACAATGTGGTTTCCATCAAAGAAATAAATTCCACATAGCAAGTTAAACACCAGTGCTACAACAGCTACTTCCCACGCTCTTTTCTTGTTTCCAATCAGGAAGCAGAAGAACGGGAACAGCATGTAGAACACAAAAATGACTGCCAGTGTCCAGCTAACGCCAATAACCTCGATACGCATATTCGGCAGAAGTCCCTGACATAAAGTCAAGTTTGCGAAAACCTCAAACAAGGATTCCTTGCTTGGTGAAATCACAAAATCCAACGCACAAAGTAGTGCAAAGTACGGCCATATTTTGATGTACCGTTTCTTGTAGAAATCCTCTACACTGATCTTCTGGTCAACAATTTTCTGGTAATAGCCACAGCACATGCCAAAACCGCTGACCATCATAAAAAGGAAAACGAGGTTTGTGAAAGATGGTATTAGCCGTTCAAACACAAATCCTCCTATTCCATATTCTCCGTTTGCGAGGACGTGCATCAGTGCAATGCCAATGATGGCATATGCCTTCAAACCGTCAATTCCCTCGTATCGATCCGCTTTTGTAGCCACAAATTCTCTCCTCACATACCAGTCTTACTGATACACCTTCATAATTTTCTCGTAATACTCATCAATGGTATCGAAGCTGATGTTCTTACAGTTCGCACTGTACTCCGCACACAGCTTCTTATCAGCCCAGAGCTTCTCGATCATCTTCTTCAGATCTTCGGCATTACCGCTCTCGAACAGCTCGCCGGTCTTGCCGACCTGAATCAGCTCCGGGATACCACCTATCTCAGCTCCCAGCACCGGTGTGCCATACATCTGGGATTCCATCACGGAGAACGGGCAGTTCTCATACCACTCAGAAGGGTAAATGGAGAACCGTGCCTCACGGATCAGCTTCTCCAGTGCCTCGCCTTTCTGGAAGCCAACGTTCTTGATGTTCTTAATACCATTTACTGTCTCTTCCAGCGGGCCAGTACCGGCGAAGATGAACTGCACATCCGGCAGTTCTTTACAGACCTTGATGAGCGTGCCGATACCCTTCTCCTCCGAGAAGCGGCCGAAGTAAAGGACGTAGTCTTTCTTTTCCGTTTCCTTCCACTCCACCTTATCGATGAAGTTGTGCATTGCCACAGTCTTCGTCGCAAACAGCGGATTGCTGTCCATTTTGCTCTTCATGAACTCCGAGCAGCAGATCATGGTGTCAATGTACTTGTAGGTGCCCTTCCACTTCCAGAATTCGGCTTCCATCATGCCGATGGCAGATTTCGCCGTGGAACCGTGGATGCACTTGCCTTTCATGCAGTTTACGAAATGGCCGCCGAGGCACTTTTCACAGTTCTGGTGCGTGTTCGGATTGTTCAGCATGTGGTTCGGGCAGACCAGCTGGTAGTCATGTGCCGTGAAGATGATCTTACACTCTCTTCCGGTCTCCTTGCGCCACTTCACGATTTCCAGAATGATGGAAGGAGTCAACTGGTAGTTAAAGTTGTTCAGGTGACAGACATCCGGCTTGAAGTCGTCCAGCACTTTCCGCAGCTGCACCCGTGCTTCCTTGCTGTAGATAGTTTTGATGGGGTAGGTCAGCTTGCTCAGTTTGCTGCCACCGTGGAAGTCCATGTCACTTGTGTAAGCATTGACACGGTTGCCCACGCAGCGGCCTTCGTGTTCCATACCGAAGTACTGAACCTCGTGTCCATGCTGCTCCAGTGCCTCACCCAATTTGAATATATACGTCTCGCTGCCGCCGTTTCGGTGCAGAAATTTATTCAAAATCAGCGTCCTCACGTTGTATTTCTCCTTATTCTATGTTCTATTTCACTACCTCTGTTCAGATGAAGCACTTCCAATGTGTTATTCATAAACCAGAGTGCTCCATACAAACGCAGGTAGTGATACTGAAAGTTCTTATGATAAAATCATCTGCTGTTACTGAACCTAGGTAGCGAGATAAAAACCGCACTCGCAGTCTCACCCATATCTCGAAAAGTGCCGTAAATACGCTATTTTTCCAGCATTTTCACTATGTACATCTCACTACCTGCGTTCGGTTAGAGGAGATTGTTTATTATCAATACTCTCATCTATTATTTTCTCCTGTACAGTTTTATCGTTTCCTTTACAACTTCATCCCAGTTGTATTTTGCACAGATAAAGTCAGCTGCCTGATTCTTCATTTTCATAACCATTTCAGGATGGTCACAGGCATCTTGCAATTTTTCTCGCAAGTTCTCTACATCTGACTTTTTGAAAATCAATGCCTTGTCTTCCACAACCTCTGCGCACTCCGGAATATCCGAAACCAAACAGCAGTTGCCGTAGCTCATTGCTTCCAGTAGACTTAGCGGCATTCCTTCCAGATCAGACGGCAGCGTGTAGATATAAGCGTTGCTGTACAGTTCATCCAACATTGCTCCCTGCACAAACCCGGTAAAGAGAATCCGATCGTCCCCCTTCGCCAGTTCTTTCAATTCCTCCATAAAGGAATCCGTATCACTGGAGCCGCCTGCAATGACCAGTTTTTTATCTGTCTTGACATTCTTGAAGGCCTCAACCAGATATCGAATGCCCTTCTCCGGCACCAGACGACCGAGGAACAGTATGTAGGAATCCTTTTCCAGTCCAAAATAATCCGTGATCAGCTTTGCCTCCCGAACCTCAGGTCGATTGACGCCATTAGGGATAAAATGCGTCTCCCTCCCGTACGTATCCATGAAGTACTTCTGAACGCCTTTGCTTAGAACAATGATTTCGTCCGCATATTTCGCAGCATTTTTTTCGCCTTGGTTGATAAACTTAGAACCAAGTCCTGATTGCCATTTCTCGCGCTGCCAATCAATGCCATGGACGGTAACAACAACTCTTTTCCCAAACATCTTCGGCAGCCATGCAAAGAACGCCGGTCCTTCGGCGTGGATGTGCACCACATCGTATTTTCCAAATGCACTATAAAGTGCCGCAAATGCGGAGGAGCTGACTGCAGCAAGTCCGCGTCGTTCAATGGTCGGAACAAACTTCTGACGGATTCCCTCGTACTCCGTTTTACCAGCATCGTCATATTCTGCACCACTCACATGATGGCCTGCTCTGTTGTAGCAGGTCACGTCACAACCATTCTGTACCATTCGGGTGCAGAGCTCTTTGACAACGATTTCTACTCCGCCTTCTCTCGATAATCGCTTCTGTCCGAACATCGCAATCGCAAGTTTCTTACTCATAAATCTTTCCCACAATCCCACTCAATTTCTTCATCAATATCTCGGTCAACACAAAGAGCGGATAGGCTCGTGCACCTGTCCGCTGGCTGTCACCCCACCCTCATGGTCGAGATTTCTTCCTGTGCGGCATTTCTGCCGCTCAGAAAGATCATTCGTTCATTCTTCGGGTAAGAAAATATGAACTTCGGGTCGCGGAGCCTTTCGTTCTCTGCCGTACCCTTGTCCCTATTATGACAGCCGCGTATTATATCTCTAGCCCCGCGCCGTTCAATGGTCGGAACAGACTTCTGACGGATTCCCTCGTACTCCGTTTTACCAGCATCGTCATATTCCGCACCGCTCACATGATGTCCCGATCTGTTGTAGCATGTCACCTGACAGCCCTGCTGCGCCATCCGTGTGCACAGCTCTTTTACCACGATCTCCACGCCGCCCTCTCTCGACCACCTTTTGTGGCCAAAAACAGCAAGCCTCAATTTCTCTTTCATTTTCCCTTTCCTGTCGCTTTCCCCATTTAGGGATCTCATCCCCATACCGTGCCAAACTCCGGCCCGGTTTCCTTTACATCAGAAAAAGCCCGGACGCATCTACGCCCAGGTTTTTGACAGATTTACGCCGCAATTCATTGACATTTTATTTCCAGAATCATCAATATCAATTTCGTAAATGTATTTATTGACACTAAAAATATTTTACCATTTTTTCCTCTGGGGTACAATACTTTGCAGCTGTATCATTGCCTGCATCATGGCTAAGATTTCCGTACTTTATTCCGTCTTTTTGTTGCAACCTATTCATTTTAGAAAGGAACTCGTTCCATTGCTTTTTTGCAGCAAAAAACACCCTTCCTCTCACGGAAACCCGCAAAAGGAAGGGTGTTGAACTCGTTATCCTGTTGTCGTACCAATCACAGCATGTTCGTATCAGCAAAGCCAATACTAGTTGTCATTCAGCACGGCGCCTCAAGCACTTTTGAGCGTAGAGCTGTGATTAGCAGTTCTCAGCGAAGTACTTAATGGTACGGACCATCTGAGAGG
>ENA-UEPG01000086-UEPG01000086.1-human-gut-metagenome-genome-assembly--contig:-NODE-86-length-101700-cov-8.787115_pt1 | contig 101700 bp, 86 predicted proteins | sample MGYA00242893_ERZ507902 | MGnify/ENA primary metagenome ERZ507902 (study PRJEB26167, sample SAMN06115491) | human gut metagenome | host: Homo sapiens | place: China:Gansu | collected 2015-04-23...
TTGGCTATGTGCTTGGCGCCACCGCCCGCACTTCGGGACTTTCACCCTGTAGAGTTCGCTCATGCCGAGCGCACATAGAAAAGGGAGGTGATTTACCTCCCAAGTTCTTAATTAAGACTCATTATCTTCTTTGAGCCTTCAGCTGACCGCGTTTTTCTTTTTCTTTGGTGATAAAGCCCATAAAAGCCAACATGGTCATAGCACCGAGACGAGCTGTGATACCTGACGGATCATATTGAGGGGCTACTTCAACTAAGTCGAAAGCCACGACGTTTCCTTTCTTAGCAATTCCCTCTAAGACGTCTGTGACGAAGTTATAGTTCAAACCGCCTGGGGAAGGAGAGCCGACACCGGGGGCCGTGCTCATGTCATATCCGTCGATGTCTATCGTGACAAAATAGTTCTTGGACTCAGGAATCATTTTGATGACTTCTTCGGCTCCAAGAGACAAGGCTTTTCTGGAAGGGATAACAACAGAACCATAATCATAGGCTGATTGGAAGTCTTCTCTAGTGTTGCTTCCTAATCCGCGCATACCGATTTGGCACATTTGAGTAAAGTGCGGCATCTCAGAAATCATTCTCATCGGAGATCCGTTGGTCCATCTCCTCTTGCCGAAATCCAAATGGGCATCAAACTGAACTACGCAAAGATCGCTGTACATATCCAATGCACGGGCAGTCGGGATAGTTACGGAGTGATCGCCGCCCATAAAAACGGGGAGTGCACCTTTAGAAATAATCTTTCTTGCAGCTTCCGTCACATTATCGAAGCTCGCATGAAAGTCCATTGGATCCATGTCGACGTCTCCTGCATCAACAACTTTTACAGGAGCTTCTAAGTACTGAGTCATTCTCTCAGGATCCCAGAAACCGGCATCTCCTCGTCCGTAATGGCAGGAGACCTCGCGGATTCTGCGGGGACCGAACTTAGTACCGCTCAGGTAAGGAGCACCCATATCGTAAGGAATACCCATGACGCAAACGTCTGCGTCATCTAATTGATCCAAATCCGTGCAGATCGGATATTTCGCAAAGCTTGCAATTCCGGTAATCGGAAGGTTATGAATAATCTTTGGCATCGTTTCTCCTAAAATTTTGAAGTTCTAGGATTAGCTTAAAGAGAAAGTTTCGAAGGTCCAAAGAGCATTAATTAAAGAGGATAAGATCTTTAATTAAATTTAAGAAAATTCAGCCAACTAACGGATTATCCTGAATTACCATCTTCTGAAAATTATGAAAAAATTAATCGAGAAATAACCAATCTGAAGAAAAATGAGCGACCTCAATCTCATTAATACATTGCAGCTAAAAATTTTTGTTACCGTGGCCGAGGAACGGACGCTTAAAGCAGCAGCTGTAAAAATAGGTCAAACACCTTCGGGGATCAGCCAAAACATCAAAGCATTAGAGAACTTTCTCGGAGTAACGTTATTCGAACGGGATTCAAGACCGATTCTGCTGACTAAAGCCGGAAGGCGTTTATTTGCCCTGGCAAGAGAACTTTTACAGAAAAATGATGAAATCTTAGAAGCAGTCAGAAGTGAAAAGAAAAAATATGAGACCCTTCGCTTAGGGCTCGGGGAGTCGGCGGCAGGTTCTTTCGGGCCCCAGCTTATTGCAGAGCTCAATAAAATCATCACTTCCGTGGATGTCGTTTCCGGCCTGACACTCCCACTGGTATCGGCATTGATGTCTGAAAAAATAGATGTTCTTCTTTCACCTTACCCGATTAAAGACGAAGAAGAACTCGAACGAGAAGTCCTTTTCCAAGAAGATTTTGTATTAGTTGTGAAAAAGGGTCACGAACCGATCATTTCGGAAGAGGCGTTTCAAACGTTGATTATCTCTCGGCCCTTGATTGAATATAACCAGGACAGTTCCGATAGAATTCAGGCCGACCGCTTACTTAGATCTCTTGGGCAGAAGCCGGCATTGCACACTTCAGTGTCCACAAGTTATTTAGTCGTAGGATTGGTATCTCAATTGGACGGATGGTCGTTGATTCCCCCATTCAATCTTTGGGCTGCAGGCCTTAGTAGCAGTGAGGTTGATTTTTATCCGATCCCGGGCCGTTCGCTGACCAGAACTTACTGGATGGTTCGTAAACAGATCAGGAATCATGCTCTCTCTCAATTGGTCGGAGAAATAACCAAAAAGGTGCTGACAGAGCGTTTTTTGGTCAAAATGGAACGCCAGCTCCCGGGACTTTCTCGATTTATTCATGTTCCCGGCAAATAACAAAAAGGGCTTTGGCAATTACAACCTTGCCAAAGCCGGGGAGGATTTAGAAATTTTTATGAAGGGTTTCTTTTCTTACTGTTTTTGCTTTTCTCCCTTCCATCGAGCGATGACTTCAGCCATTTTCTCGGGGTTAACCAAAAGTGCCGGATCCAAAAGCATATCTGCTTCTTCCTTGGTCATGATTCCCATCTCAAGAACGGCATCGGCAACAGCTAAATTGTGTTCCTGTGCATACTTCGCAACTTTGACGCCTTCAGGGTAGCCTAGCGTAGCTGCAACGACGGTGGACAAAGCAATGGTTTCTTTCGCTTCTTTTGCACAGCGGTCACGATTTGCTGTAATACCATTGATACATTTGTCAATAAAGAGCGGAATCACTTTCGTCAGCAAATCGAAGGACTCAAAAAGATTCTTGTAAAGTGTAGGAGCCCAGACACTGATCTCTAACTCACCCTGTTCAAAGGCCATGGAAATAACGACATCATTACCGCAGGTTTGCTGAGCGACTTGACTGACGAGTTCAGGGAGGATCGGGTTGATCTTTCCGGGCATGATGGAAGATCCCGGAGAAAGAGAGGGCAGAGTAATTTCTCCGAACCCAGCTCTCGGACCGGAACTCATAATTCTCAGGTCTTTTGCGATTTTTGAAATACCGCAGGCTGCCTGCTTCACGGCTGCAGATACTTTTACGCAGAAGTCATCGTTTTGCATACCGTCAAAAAGGTCGGCCGTGCTTTTAACGTCTTCACCGAGCTGAACGGAGAGATGTTTATAGAAAGCTTCCTGATACCCTGGAGCTGCACCCAAGCCCGTTCCGACCGCTGTAGCACCGACCAGCAGATAGAAGCACTCTGCTCTTAAACTGCGGATGTTTTCTGCCTGACGGCGGCAAAATTCGGCGTAGCCTCCGAATTCTTGCCCAAGCGTTAAGGGAACGGCATCCTGAAGGCACGTTCTGCCAACCTTGATGACATCGGCAAATTCAATAGCTTTCTTTGCAAAAGCGTCTGCAAGCTTGTCGAGTTCCGGTGCTAATTTATCCAATGCCGGATAAATGCAAAGGTGTTCTGCACTCGTAACAATATCATTAGTTGACTGTCCCATATTGACATGGGTATTGGGATGAACTTCATCTTGTCCTTTATGACCGGTCAGATGTTCGTTCGCAAGGTTGCCGATCACCTCATTTACGTTCATATTGACGCAGGTGTAACCGCCGCCTTGGAACATATCCAGCGGAAATTGGTCATCATATTTGCCGGTAAGTACTTTGTCGCAAGCCCAAGCAATGGCTTCGGCTCTTCTTTCATCTAAGGCACCGATCTCTTTGTTTGCTAAGGCAGCGGCTTTTTTCATCTGCACTAAAGCTCTGTGGAGGTAGGGATATTTAATAACCTTCTCACCTAGAATGCCCGATACTCCCATGACGCGAAGGGTCTGGATTCCGTAGTAAACGTCATCCGGGACTTCCATTTGGCCTAAACAGTCTTTCTCAATACGGCTCATAACTTTCCTTTAGAAATTTGAGGTTAACGTTTTATCTTTCTATGAACATTCTCCGATAAAACGGTTAACATCGTTAAGTAGATAAGTGATTTTTAACGATGACGATTTGATTTCCTTATAAGAGCTTCGCCAGACGTTCAATATGCTTGAGCAGAAGGTAGTTACTCACGGAAATTCCGATTGGAGTCTGGAATGCGAAATTTTTCTCTCGAATTAAATCAGCTGAAAGTGTTCATGGAAGTTGCAAAGGATTGCAATATGACACGAGCCGCACAAAAGCTCGGCCTTACTCAGCCGGCAATTTCGACTGCCATTAAAAAAATAGAGAATGGTCTGGGAATTGAACTTTTTGATCGGGCCTCTCGTCCGATGAGACTTACTGCAGCCGGACACGTTCTTTTTAAACGAGGTAATGGCGCTATTGAACTCATCGAAACCATCCTTGCGGATATGTACAGGACAGCCAATGGAAAAAATCCCGATATCAGGCTCGGTTGCTCTGAGGCCATTATGAATATTTTCGGGGGTGAATTAGTTTCTCTTTTGGCTTCCAAACCCGGCAGACTAACGCTATCCAGCGGAACCTCTCTTGAAGTTTCCGATAAATTAAGAAACAAAGAAATTGACATCTCTTTGTCCACTGATCCTTTAACAAAGGACGACGGAGTTCAGAATATTCAGCTTCTTGAGGATGAGTTTCTTTTGGTTATCCCGAAAGAAATCCACGACAAAATTCGGCCGAAGTCAATTTCCGACTTAAATGAATTTTTAGAGAAAACGCCATATGTAAGAGCGGGAAAAACTACGATGGATTACTTTCAGACAGAAAGGCTTCTTCGTACGCTCAACTTTCAGAAGTTCGATTCGATCGAGATCGATTCGTGCCTCGCTATGGCAATAGTCGTCGCGGAAGGCAACGGCTGGGCCATTTTGCCTACTTTCTCTTTACTCCAGGCAAGCTATTTTCTGCCTCAGCTTTCTTTTCTCTCTTTTAAAGGAAAAAATGCTGAACGACGATTCTATATTTCTTATGAAGATACAGTATTTGAACCGACGGCAGAGAACATTTCTTCAAGCCTAAAAACATACCTTCATGAAAAGGTAATACCGATGGTTCGTGAACTCAAACCCGGACTCGAGAAGTTCATTAAGGCTTAATCCGACAGAAAGCAGCGCCTGATTAAGCCTTACGGAATTATTTGAAAGACTTTCGATAAATTTCAGCGCAGTCTTCAATTGTTAAGAGCGTCGGATCGCATTCAAAAACCGGCGCTAGAGATTCTCTGACTTCTTTTGCCATTGCAGGAAGCTCTTCGGCTTTGATTCCGAATTCACTCATTGTTAAATTGGAGACTCCGCAGTCTTCTAATAATTTATCGAGCGCAGAAAGAAAATCCTGAGGTTCGGAGGCATTTTTATTCCCGAGAGCGCGAGCCATGTCAATGAATTTTTGGCGGCAAAGGCCTTTGTCGATAAAAAAGCCGAAATAGGCACGAGATATAAGGATCAGTCCGGCACCGTGGGGCAAGTTCGGATGATATGCACTCAAGATATGTTCCAAAGAATGCTGACTGAGGAGTTTTCCTGTGGACATCACAAAGCCACCGAGCGTATTGGCGAAGGCCACATTTTCACGAGCTTCTAAGTCGTTTCCTTCTATAACGGCTCGCGCCAGATAGGCTCCGATCTTTTCGATGCCCGTGATGGAAAACATCTCGTTAAAGTAATTTGCCTTCTTCGAAAGATAGCCTTCTGCTAGATGGAAGAAGGTATCAAGGCCTTGATAAGCAGTTAAACGAGGAGGCACGGAACGCATTAATTCCGGGTCTACAACAGAGAGAACGGGGAAGAGACTTTGGAAGCCGATGCCCAATTTTTCGTGTGTGATCGGATTTGTGACCATACCACTGTTGTCTGCTTCGGAACCGGTTCCGGCTGTGGTGGAAATACATACGACAGGAAGAGGCTGATTCGTCGGCAGCTTTCTTCCGCCGGAGCCTTTCTGGCAATAATCCCAAATGTTTCCAGGATTGGTCGCCGCCAGAGCGATAAGTTTAGCCGAGTCCATAGGGGAGCCGCCTCCGAAACCGATAATAAAGTCGCAGGCAGAGTCCTTCGCGGTTTTAGCTGCGTCCATGATGCTGTCAGTAGTCGGATTCGGGGTAATACCGTCAAAAACTTCATACTCTTTGCCGGCTAAGGAGAGTTGATTTTCCAACTCCGCGAGATATCCGCTGTTCCGAATGGATTTACCGTTAGTTATCACAATGAGAGCTTTCTTTCCCGGCAGATTGTATTTATGAAGTTCTTTAAAACAACCGGTGCCGAAGACAAACTCGGTAGGGATGCAGAATGAAAACATAGCTGACCTTTGAATAAAAGGGGCAGAAAGGATTAACCTTGCCGCCCCGAAAATGAACAAATACCTATTTAGGCAAGAAGCGCTTGAATTTTAGCTTCGGTTTTTTGTTTGGCTCCTTCTAATTGAGCTCTGCGCTGAGTTACTACTGAGATGTTTTCTTCCAAACGTGCCATAAGTTCATCGAGTTGGCGGAGGACCTCCTCAGGTGCTGAGCCGCCTAAAGAGTCCTTTGAGTTGGCGTTTTTGACCGGATCAAGGCCAAGCTGAATTTCTTCATTGGTCACCTTGGTCTCAATGTTAAACAACTGCTTAGCAATCGGTGCGATAACATCCACGTCAATCTCACTGGCTTTCTTTCCATGTGTGAGCATGAAGTCAACGACGTGCGCAACAATATCATGAGCGGTACGGAAAGAGATATGGTCTGCGCGAACCAGAGTATTGGCAAGTTCAGCCATAGTGCAGAAGTTATTTGATGCGGTCTCAACCATCAATTCTTTATTGAGCTTAATTCCGCGGAAAGTTATGTTCAGAAGCTCTATGCAGGCTTTCATTTCATCGAATGCATTCCAGAGGAAAGTCGGGCCTTCTCCGCTGCTTTCATTATTGTGAGTATACGGGGTGTTTTTCATAACAGCCCAAGCGCCGACACAAAGACCTTCGATGTTGGCAGATTTCCCCTTAATGTGTTCCAACGTCCAGGGATTCTTTTTCTGCGGCATGATGGAGGAGCAGACGGCGACTTCATCCGCAACTTCGACGTATCCGTAATCAGGTGTTGCCCAAACGTATAAATCCTGACAGAGGCGGGTAAAGGTGCTGGCGGCAATTCCGAAGGCAGACAGAATTTCCAAAATGTAATCTCTAGAGCCGACGGCATCAATGGAGTTGCCTAAAGGTGCATTAAAACCGAGAAGTTCAGAAGTGAACTGGCGATCGATCTTCCATGTGGTTGAGCCCATGGAGCCGCCGCCCAGCGGGCAAAGGTTCAGCTGTTCCCAAGCATTTTGGATTCGCTGATAGTCACGGTCCATTCCATAAAGAATAGCTGCGCAATACTGAGCAAAGGTGATGGGTTCGGACGGCTGAAGGTGAGTATAACCGGCCATAACGGCGTCTGTATTATTCCTCGCCACCTGCTGAATCGTCTTGCGCATTTCGTTGTAAAGTTCACATACTTCCAAATAGAACTTACGAACATCCATCCTAACAACGGTAGCGTATAAATCATTGCGGGAGCGGGCAGTGTGCTGCTGACCGCCGACTTCAATGCCAACCTTGGAAATCAAGTAGTTTTCAAGGTTGAAATACATCTCTTCGAGTTCTGGACGAAGTGCAAAGGAAGGTTTGCTTCCCATAGCAGTCATCTCTTCAGCGACTTCAAGAATCTTTTTAGCGACTTCCTTTTTGATAATACCTTGTTTTTCAAGCATTAAAACGTGAGCTTTGTTGCATTCGACATAATTTTGGAAGGAGCGCTCAGCCTCAGCGTCAGAGATGCTCGGATTGATGATGTATTTAATGACCTCTTTTGCAGGGGGCTGTTTAATTTTTCCGCGATTATTACCTTGAATCATTTTTACCTCTTGGGAGTTGATGAAATTATGTTTCTATTTTGGGTTAGGAAATTCAAAAACGAAATCAGTATTAACAAACTTTATTCAGAAGTATTAAAAAACGATAAGCTGAGTGAGTCCGAACCGTTTCAGATCCTTCTGCGTTTTCGGTTGCTCGGAAAAGAAAAACCTGACCTTCGCCATAATTCAAATTCTGTTAATTAGAGCAACTCTTCCAATATCTGAGCTTTTCGATCGAAGTTTTCAAGCTGCATGTAGTATTCACAGCAGTCCATCAGGGCGCTTTGGGAAACCATGCCGCAAATGTCTGTTCCGATGATGGATAAGCCGTAACGCTTAGCTTCAGAGCGCACCATTTCGATAATTCGGTAAAGCGGTACGATCTGCGGATTGATCATGCAGCTGACCTGGCAGATGTTTCTGTCCTCCAGATAAACGCCGATTGCCCGGGCCTCTGCATAGCCGCCTTTGGCTTCCCGGAAAGATTGTGCAATTTTTTTAGCTATAGCGACATCCGAAGTATTTAACGAAATATTGAAGGCGACCATGGGATTGCGAACGCCGAGCGGCATGGCTCCGGCCGTCGGGTGCATCTTTGCCTCACCGTAATCAGGCGCCCATTCCGGTTTGTCAATTAACTCCAACAAACCTTCATATTCCGGGCGGCGGATATTCTGTAACTTCACTCGTTCCGGTCTTTTAGCCGCTTTTTCATAAAGATAGACCGGGACCTGAAGTTCTTTGGCAACACGTTCGCCTAGGCGATTGCAAAGATCAACGCATTCTTTGGCCGTCATATCTTCCAGAGGAATAAACGGAGAAGCATCTACAGCTCCGATACGAGGATGTTCTCCTTTATGGTGATTCATGTCGATCAGCTCGACTGCTTTTTGGCACATGCGGAAGCCTGCTTCCAATACAGCTTCGGGATCGCCTACAACCGTATGGACACAACGGTTATAGGAAGGCTCAACATTGACATTGATAAGTTTGGCACCGGGGACGCTTTGAGCAGCTTCACTTATTTGATCGATAACTTCCTGACGGCGTCCTTCAGAAAAGTTGGGTATAAATTCCACAAGCTTTGTCATGGCTTTTTCTCCAAAGAATTTATTGATTGAGTAATTGGTAACCAATCTCCGTTATTTCTTTTTCCTGCTCATTGGTCAAAGTCTCCAGGCGCAGAACTTCTTCTAAAGTGGTTCGAACGAACTCGGGATCATGGATTGAACGCAGATTAATGCGTACATTAAGTAGCGCTCCGATAGCTGCTGTTCTAGCGGCCAGAGCGCTCACCATTGCATCGGTTGCCGCGTTTTTATTTCCTCGTTCAAGCATGAGACGCGAAAATTTAAAAATCCTGACAGACTGTCCGGCCACTTTCAAAGGGACGAGGGAGGCAGTTTTTAAGGCTTGGGACATAGCGGTTTTCCTCAGCGCTTTTTCTTCCTCGGTATTCTTAGGCATTTTTAAGGCCGTCATAAAGCCGTTAAAGCTTTCTGAATCTTCATCAATCGCTTTCAGGAGTATGGTGCGAATTTCTTCGAGCTCAGCTAAGGCTTCCCTGATTGATTCTTGAGCATCTTCGCAGCCACGGCATCCAAGAGTCAAATTTCCGACCATTTCCGCGAGTGCTGCTGCCAATGAGCCGCACAGTGCAGAGACACTGCCCCCGCCCGGGGCAGGTGCGTCCGAAGCAGTCAAAGCACAGAACTCATCAACAGGCATAGAACTTAATCGCATATGAGAACTTCCTTTAGGGAAAGCAGCCGCGGCAATGACACAAGGGCCATGTAAAGCGGCTTTAATACTAAAAACCGTTGCTTCATTTATATCGTTGAAAACAATAAAATCACCTGCGGGCACTTCTACGGAAAAATCTCTGCTGAGGATTTCGGCATCCTCAACCGCATAGAAGCCAATGATTCCCGATTTTTCTATCTTGATGGATTCATTTTGCAGAAGCGGTTTCAGCCTTCCGGTCCAGTTTTCCGAATAAAGAAGATTAAAGTCAACAGCTTTCCCGATGTGATGTGTGTTCCAGCTGCCGTCAAAAATGTCAACATCAAACGGATTGAGCAATACTTCGTGATGACCTTCATGAAACATGTGCATCGAACCTCTTAAAGGCAGGATGTGACGTGTGAAGCCGGTAAAGTCAGAGTAGGGAGCCCCGTCAACACGACAGTCCGCTGAGGAAATCCTAATTTGAAAGTCTTTCTTCTCCCAACAGGAAGAAGGAGGAAAAAGAAAGATTTCAGACGTTGTTCCTCCGGACCATCGATGGACAATAAAATCTTCTCTTTTGATGATTTGATATTGCATTCAGAACTCTCAGGTTTGAATCTTTAATCAAATAGTTAAGTCGAATCGCAAAACTTTAAATAGATCACATTCCGCCGGCGCTGCTTTCAGCTTCACTGACGACAGGTTCGTTTAGTGAGTTAAACAACATCAACGTATAAACTACACCGCTCACGAGCAGTACCATTCCAATAAAAAGGGTTGCGGTAGGAAAGGCTCGGGCGTAAACACATCCCCAGGTAACAGAGAAAATGGTTTCAAAGACCAGCATAGGTCCTGCAACGGCGGTCGGTACTTTCTGACTCATAGCATTCCATAAGGCAGTTGCGCCGAAAGAGCAAACCACACCGGCAAAGAGGGACCATCCGATAAAGGCGAAAGGAGAAGGACCGAATAATTCCTTGAGATCTCCTGAAAACAGCCAAAGAGCAACGTATAGAACGATTCCGAACGGAAGCAGCAGACTGCATTGCATACTGGTAAAGAAGACAGGACTGATTTTAGGATGGTCAAGCAGCCAGTCTGCATTGCGAATCGGATACCAGGTCCACATCGCTGTCGAGAGTACGGAGTAAATCACGCCGATAAGAAAATTGGGGTTTGACTTATAGTCTTCCAGGACATTGATGAGGCCCTCGAAATTGGCCAAAATCAGTCCGATGAAAATGACAGACAGCGGTAGGATGAGTTTTGAAAGCGGCAAGTACTTTTTCCCCTTCCGCTTGTCTCTTTCATTCGCAATTAGAGCAACTAAAACGGGAATTAAACCGAAAAAAGTAGCTGCTAAGGCCACACCAGCATACTGCACCGCGGAAAAAAGACACCAAGGCTGAATCAGATTGCCTATTAAGGTGAGCCAGAAAGCTGTGTTCCAATCTTTCAGATTTACCTGTTTTAAATACTGCCTCTGCAGGGCTAAACCCGCAAGAGCGGTAACGCCCATTACAATACCCCTGGCTACCGAAATATAAGTTGTGGGATAGTCAGGAAGCAGAAGGGGTAAGAGATATGTAAAGCCCCACAGCACACAAGCAGCAAGACCGAAAGAAATACCTATGAGCATATTTTTATCCAATATTAGAGCGGACTATAGCCAAAGCATATTTCTTTGAAAACCTCAATTAACAACTCTAATGGCTAGATATAAATCTGATTTATACGAAGAATTTTCCGAAGAATTTAGCATTAAAGATCATCATGGGGTTATTATTTTTCACTAGATATCTTTGGAATATTAATAATGAACAGAGAAGGAAACCTTGACTTAACCTCCTTGAGGATATTCATCGAAACCGCAAAAGACTGCAACATGACGAGGGCCGCTGCTGCTCTTGGCATCAGTCAACCTGCGGTTTCTGCTGCGATCAAGAAAATTGAAAATTCATTAGGTTCTCCGGTATTTGACCGAGATAGGAGGCCGATTCAGTTAACAACGGCCGGACGGCTACTTTGGAATCGATCCTTTTTGATTCTTGAGCAGTTAGATGATCTTACCCGTTCTATTCAGTTCTCCCTTGAAAATGAGAAACCGGATTTAAGGTTAGGAGCTTCCGATTGCATGAGCGCCTGCGTCTGTCCCTCTCTTATAGATTACTTATTAAATGAGACAGAGAATATTTCTGCTTGTACGGGAAGCACGCCTAAGGTAACGGATCTTCTTAAGCACAGAGCTGTCGATATCGGACTTTCTTCCGATTCTATCGAAGACGTTCCTCACTTCCAGGCTTTACACTTCTTGACAGAACGATTCCTCTTTGTCTTGCCAAGGAGCCTTACTAAACAGAGGAACATTTCTTGTAATCAAGACCTTGTTGCTGCAGTTGAAAGTCTTCCTTACCTCCGTTTTGGAAAAGAGACGTTTGACTTCGTGCAGTCAGAAAGAATTTATCGTTCTCTGCACTTTATTGATCAGCGCAGAATCGAAGTAGATACGAATTTTACTATGATGGAGTTGGTTGCTCGAGGAAAAGGCTGGACAATTCTTCCTCCTCTAAGTTTGTGGATGGTCAACCGTAAGTTAGAAGACGTGGATTTTTTACCGCTTTCAATCGAAGCTACTCGTCGGTACTTTGTTGTTTACCAAGAACAGGCCTTCACTGTTTTAGCTAATAAGATCCTGAAAAAGACGCGCAAAATATTTGAGAAAGAAATCTTTCCGGAGATGAAAAAGGTACGCCCGGAGCTTTTGCAATTCATAGAACTCGAATAGACATCTCCTAGAAATCCTTTACTTATAGAAGTTTTCGGACGGAGTTTTTTGATTCAAGCACAGTGAAACGGCTGCTTTCTCGAATGAGAAGGCAGCCGTTCAACTTATTCAGAAAAAACTGTTATTGTTAAGCGAAAAAGCTGACAAGTCCAAAGGCAGTCACGACGGAGATTGCAACCATCACAAGACCGGGGAGTTGGAATGAATGGTTGAGAATGTACTTGCCGATGTAAGTCGTACCTGAACGGTCCATACCCACTGCAGCCAGAGCCGGACCTGTTGTCGGAAGAATAAACAGGCAGTTAACGGCTGGGAACATAGCGATAAGATACCAGGGGTTAATACCCAAAGCAAAACCTAAAGGCATAATGGCACGAGTTGTAGCGCCCTGGCTGGCCAGAAGAGCTGACATACCGGCCAAAATGAATGTGAAGAGCCACGGAGCTACCTGAGCCAAAGAACCGGCAACCTGCATGAATACGTCTTTATTGGCAGCAATAAAAGAGTCGGACATCCATGCCACACCGAAAACGCAAGTGATAGAAACAACGCAGGCTTCCATTACAGGGCTCTTGACGATTTTCTTAACGTCGGGTTTGCAGAAAAGCATCATAAAGGCGCCTGCAGCAAGCATAACGGCTTCAATGACAAGAGCCATACCGACAGCCTTTGTTCCACCGGGCAAAACTCTGAGATTCGGGAAGAAGCCGGCTAAAACGATGACAACGATAGCACCGAAGAAAATAAGCACGGACCAAGCAGCCTGAGGAGGAAGCTTTCTGTCGGAAAGCTTTTCGGGAGGAAGAACGAGGCCGGCCTTAAGACGAGCTTGATAAGCCGGATCATTCTTGAGATCTTTGCCGAAGAATACGCAAATGATAGATCCGAGGATGACACCGATCAAACAGGCCGGGAATGTGATCATAAGAATCTGACCCAATCCGATATCGCCGTGACCGTTTTGTGCAAACAAGCCGATCATCGCAGCCATAGCAGCGGCAATCGGGCTGGCTGTAATACCAACCTGACCGGCGACTGCCGTTCCGGCCATTGCGGGTTCAGGACGAACACCCGCGTTATAGGAAACTTCATAAACGACAGGAAGAAGAGCATAAACAGCGTTACCTGTACCGGCGAAGAATGTCAGGAAAAAGCTGACGACCGGAGCAACCACTCCGACCATCTTAGGTTTGGCACGAATGATTTTTGCTGCGAATCTAACGAGAATGTCCAAGCCGCCGACAGCTTCCATGCAGGAGGCGGCCGTGCAGACGGCCAAGATGATCAGCATAACGTCGATCGGGGGCGCCGTCGGGAAGACGCCGAAAACTACAGCTAAGACGATTAAGCCGAGACCGCCCCAAAAACCGAGGGCCAATCCGCCATGCCGCACGCCCATGAAAATCGCCAGGAATACGATTGCAAGTTCTATTAAGGTGACCATATTTGTCGAAGCAATCGAAAAGACTTGCTTCTCCTCCGTGGGTTAAAAGTTATGTAATGAGATTGATTGGGAAAACTCATACCACTATCGGTTTTCCCTTCATTCATGGTCAAAGTTTTTAAGCCTTTCGTCATTTTTGATAACCGAAAATAAGGTATTCGGATAAATTTGCTTTATGGCGAAGGACAGTAAGACAATTGATCACGAAAGCAAGCTCAGATTAAATTCACGAAGAAATAGTCAAAAGAAGCGTTAGCTGAATTAAGGATAAGTTAAAGAAATCTAAATCTATTTAGTCCGACGAATAATTTGTCGAATGGGAGAGCGGGGCCAAGCAACGTGCAGCTAAAAATTACCTCAACGACTCAAAAGTTAAACTTACATCGTCACTGCATTACGTCCCGCAATCCTTCCAAAAACAAAGGCAGAAGTTAATGCAACACCGCCTAACCGATCATGTCCATGAGGACCGCCTGATGCTTCACCGCAAACATACAATCCGGGAATAATTGAACCATCAAGTTTCACAACTTCAGCATTTTTATTTAACTTGATTCCACCGCAGCAAAAATGGACAGCCAGTTTTTCTTTGCCGAAATAAAAAGGCGGTTGATTAATTTGTTGAGTAAAAACCTTTTTGCCAAAAATCGGATCCATTCCTTCGGCAGAAAACTTGTTGTAGCTTCGAATTGTTTCTTCTAAGTTTTGTATAGGAACGCCCATGGCTTTTGCCATTTCTTTAATCGTAGAAGCCTTTTTTACAGTACCGTTCATTAATTTCACACCAAGGCTGGCTCCTTTTTTAGATTGGGAATCTGTAATAGCCCACATTTCCCGCTTGTCCTGTTCCAAAATCGCGTTGGAAACATCTCGCCAGGAAGCCGCTTCATTTACAAAACGGAACCCTTGGTTGTTGACGTAAATGTCTGCGCCTACATAATCAAGAAGACGGCCGCCCCAGAAAGGTATGAGCTGAAGGAATTCCGCATCCTTGGTCGCGGCGCCTAATTTCTGAGCCATTATCAGACCGTCCCCGGTGGCACCGTCAAAGGATTTTCGATTCGGATTTGCCGTCGTCGGGAATTCAGACCCTAATCTCGGATCAAATTTGCTCCTTAATTCGACATTGGCGGTGAAGCCGCCTGTAGCAAGGATAACTGCTTTTGCAAAGAGATCGGTTATTGAACCATCGGGGTTTTGAACGCGAATTCCGATAACTCTCTCGTCCTTTTCTATTAGGTCTAAAGCTTTTGTGTTCAACGCCAATTTGGCGCCCATTCGTTTTGCCGAGGAGAGCAACGCCATCACATAGTCGTATCCGGCTCGCACAAAATTCGTTATATGGCTGCGAGGATGAAGACCGGCGACAGTTTGATATATATTACCGTCCCACTTAACACCCATCCTTTCTAACCAATAAACGGTATCTTCGGAATTCTCACAAACGATTTTTGCAAGCTCTACATCATTCAGGTAACCGCCGACCTCAAGCATGTTTTGAAGCATAAGAGAAGGAGAATCTTCAATGCCGGCTCTTTGTTGTCTCGGCTTGTCCACAGCTGCAACGTAGCCGGTCGATAAGATGGAATGACCTCCGACAACAGGAGATTTTTCAAGAATGAGAACATTTCCGGCGCCGGCCTCTAATGCAGAGCAAGCTGCTGCAAGACCTGCGACTCCCGTTCCGACAACAATGACATCCCAATCTTTTACTTCGGAAGCAAAAGCGGGTATGCCGGAAAGAAGCATAGAAGCAAGAAGGTTTCTCCTGGACAGCATCAACGATCCTTATCTTTTACTGCATTCAGCTTATGAAGGGCCTCTATAGAGGAGTGCACGGACATTTTCTCAAAAGCATTGGCCCGGTGCATCTTTACGGTCGCCACAGCAATATCCAAATCTGAGGCGATTTCTTTATTGGATTTGCCGCCGGCTGCGAGCTCAAAGATTTCTTTTTCTCTAGGCGTCAGAGATTTGAAAGCTTTTATTACTTCTCGATCTTCGAGAGATGCTCCGAAATTATCCAGACTTAATCGACATGCTTCTTCGATAGTCTTATTGAATTTCAGTGGATTCACCGGTTTTTGGAGAAAATCAAAGGCACCTCTTTTTAATGTATGCACTGCTGATTCAACGTCACCGTGGCCGGTAAGAAAGATAATGGGAAGAGCTTTCTCTTTATCATTAATAAGTTGCCTTTGAAGTTCTAAACCGGTCATCCCAGGCATCCGCATATCTAGCACGATGCATCCGGGAACCTTGAAGTTTTCTTCTTGTAGGAAATCCTGAGCAAGAGAAAAATCTCGAACCTTCCAGCCCATCATTTCCAGCATTAACTTCATAGAACGAAGAAAATCCTTGTCATCGTCGACGAGGCGAACAATGACTTTGTCCTGAAGTTCAGGGGTATCTAAAAATTCGGACACGTTTCCTCCTTAGACATGCAGCTGATCGATTCTTAATGAGGCGATGACACCGCCTTTATCTCGTCCGGTGAAACCCAAATCGGCCCCATGAAGATCGGCAATGCCTCTAATGATCGACAAACCTAGGCCGAGGCCGTCCGGCTTGACGCTTTCTCCTAAAGATACCAATCTCGATAAATCCTTGTCAGTCATGAGTTTCCCCGAATTTTCTACTAACAGAATAAAGCTCTTGTTATCGTTTGATAAGGAGAGTTCTACTTTCAGAATCGGACTTCCTTTTGCTGTGTTTGAGACGGCTTCCTGGGCCCCATTTCTCAGGAGATTAAGTATCAGTAGTTCTAACGAAAACGGATCTGCCAGAACAAGGGCTGTCTTAAGCTTTGAGTTAAATGAAATTTTTACTTTTTCTATATCCGGCTCTGTTGCCTCCAAGCTCCTTATCGCTTTTTGCGTGATGAGAACAAGGTCGGTTTTAATCTGAGGATTCTGCTTTTGTTTTGCGAAATTCCTAACAGAATTCACCAAAGTATTCAAGCGAGAAACTTGGTTTTCCATATTTTCAAAAACATCTTTGGAAAAAGCGTCGTTATCGTTTTTTCTATCCAAATACATCTTGAAAATCTGTAAGTAATTCGTCAGAGTTGCGATTGGCTGCTTGGCCTCGTGCGCAATAATCGTGCCCAACTGGGCAATAATTCCGTTTTTTTCCAATGTTGCGAACTTTTTGCGCTCTTCTGCCGCTTCTCTATCAGCTTCCTCTTTTGCTTTTAAAGCATCGGAGAGCTGGCGAGTTCGTTTGTTAACTAAACGACGTAGATTAAACTCGTTGAAGATAAGAAAAAGCAAGATACCGACAAAGGCGATGATTTCGGTTTTATACCGTTTTGCCAATCCGGTTAATGAGTTATCTCTGAGGTATGAGTAGGGTCCGAGCCGAAGCTCCCGGAGAAGTTTACGGATGGAATACTGATCATTCTCTACAGACCAACGTGAATGATCAAAAACCGGCATAGAAAGAAGGGCAACAGTCACTTCTCTAACTAAAGGCTCCGGAACACCTTGAAGGCTGACGAAAGACATGTCGGAGTAAAGCTGGGTAGATCTCGCACAATGAATTGGAGATAAGTCATCCGTCTTTTTGTTAATCACACGAAGGCTGCCTTTTTCGATCATCCCTAAAGCCTCCGCCTCTTCCAAAATGCATGTCGAAAGAATGCCGACATCGGAAGATCCGCTAAGGACTGAATTTAGTACATCAGGTACCTGGAACTGTGTAAAGTTTTTTGTTTTAAAGAAGTTGTCCGGATCGAATCCGTGCTCCTTAATTTCCCCGAGAGCGGCAAGCCAGCCCCCCAAGGAATCGGGAAGGGAGGCTGCGCAATTTTTACCTCTTAAATCTTTGATACTTTGAATATCATTTCGCTCGGCACGAACAACGAATGTACTTCCGACGGTTTTTGCTGGATCTTTTGTACCGTCGAAAATCCGACTTGCTAGGTGCGTGAAGGGAATGCCTCCTGAGAGTTCTACAAAGAAATTACTTGGCGCGATTAGAAAATCTATCTTTTCTTTCTTAATGTCTTCCTGAGTATCTACGGAGGATATCGGCAATAACTCAAACCGATAATTTGGAATCTTTTTCTGGAGATACTCCAGAGTTTCTTTCAATATTGAAGATTGATGGTAAAGCTCAAGCCCCTGCGCGTATCCGATTTTGACGGTTAAACCTTCATAAGCTAAGCAAGGGACGCTGATCACAAGGATCAGAACCCATAGAAAAGTACTCAGTAGTTTCTTGAGATTCATAGGCAAAATCCGAAAGGAGGCTTTTTAGTCTCCCTTCGGAATTGTGGATCAAGGTTCTTAGAACTTAATCTTACTTGTTCAGTGACTGGACGGCACGTTCGGCAGCTAACTTACCGCTGGTCATAGCCCAGGCCATGTTGCCTCCGGGAGGGGAGTCATCGCCCATAGCGCCGCCGACGAGTTCACCTGCTGCAAACAAACCTTTTATCGGCTTGTTGTTCTCATCCAAAACATTGAGGTTCATGTCAGTGACCACACCGCCCATCGTTGTAGCAAAACGAGGCTGTTGTTCAACGATGTAGTAAGGTCCTTTATCAGCAATGACTTCTTTCATGAACTTGGCCGGACGATTGAAGTCTGCGTCTTTGCCGGCTTTCACGAAACCGTTGTAACGAGCAACTGTCTTGAGAAGTTCTGCGCCGTTAACACCGGCTTTCTTAGCGACGGCAGGAATGCTGTCAGCTTTAACAACGATCGGATAGCCTTTGCCGTCCTGGGCGAGCCACTTGTCCATGTCACCTTTGCTGATGCCGGTAATGGAAAGTTTGGTCAGGAAAGCATCGTAAGAGGGCTGATCCATCAGGATGAAGAGCTTGCCGCCTTGTTTAACTTCTTCATTCTTAATGTTGTGGTTCGTGTCGAGCTCGCTGATGACGCGCTTACCGGCTTTGTTGACCATAATGCCGCTGTGGTCCTCAAAGGCTGCCTTGTTAGACCAAATGGTGGACTTAGCAATTCCGGGAGCGACTTCCATGCCGTTCGGGTAGATCTTGCCCAGATCCATCATCTGAGTCTTGGCACCGATCTTCATCGCCATTTGGTGGCCTTCACCGTTGGAACTCTTTACACCATAGTAGAGAGAGTTCTTAAGGCTGCCGGCAAGCATCGACTTATTGGCACCGAAACCACCTGTCGTCAAGATAACCACAGGAGCCTTAATGGTGTAGTGGATGCCGTTGTCGCCTTCCGCTTTGACACCGACCACGCGGCCATTGTCAACGATGAGTTCTTTCACCGGAGTAGCTAAAAGAACTTTCGCGCCAGATTTTTCAACAGAAGCTTTGAAGTTACGAGTTGCACCCTGAGCACCGTCAACCCAACGCATGACGCGAGGTTTGCTGTGTTCAGCTTCATTGGTGAAACCTGCTTTTGTATTTAGTTGCATTCCGCCTTCGGTCGTTGCCCAATCAACCATGGGGCCGACGTTGTTGACGTAAAGCTCAAGCATTCTGCGGTCGTTCAGATTGTGGCCGTTTTTGATGTAGTCCTCGGTCATGATGGCAGGAGAGTCATCTTTAACACCGGCTTCTTTCTGGATCTTAGAACCCTGAATCACAACCGTGCCGCCGTTAACCGCTGCAGCGCCCCCAGTAAAAGGCATCTTTTCAATCAGAATGACTTTCTTGCCGAGCTGGCTTGCACGGATAGTGGCAGTCTGACCAGCAGCACCGGCGCCGACGACTGCGATGTCAGCATTCAAAGTTTCATTTTTGACGACAGCTTTCTGTGCTTTGGCTTTGGAAAGTTCGTCAACATTGCCGCCGGCTTGTTTCACGCAGGCAGCAACAGCTGCGAGGATTGCGTGACTTGTGATGGAGGCGCCGCTCACACCGTTCAGAGCCAGACTTTGGCTATCAACGATTGCTTTAGGAAGTTTTTCGATGGCAATAGAACCGATTCCCGGTGTTTCTTTGTTTGCACCGATCTTGACGGATTCGATCGCATTCTTGGTAAAGGTCACCGTGACCGGAACTTCACCGCCGTTGCCTTTCGAAACGGCTGTGTAAGTTCCCGGATTGAACGTTGCTGCCTGGGCTGCCCCAGAGAGTGCAACAACGCTCAATGCGGAGAGAAATACTAATTTATTCAGCATGTTTGTTCCTTGAGAGGAGGTTCTCTTAAGAATTATTTAGCCGGGTACATGGCCTTGTGAATGGAATTCAGGATCTGTTCGGCTTCTTCACTAGGGATCTGGCCCGGAGCGGAAGGTTTGCCGCCAACCATGCAGAAAGTGATGTCGGAACCTGTGAATTCACCGGTCATGCGGCTTAAGACGCCATCTTTGCCCATAGCCATTGTGAGCATCGGTTTGCGGGAGAAGTAATTGCGTGTCTTCCAAGTTGCGTTCATCAAGTTGAGTGCGTCACCGGTGTTGTGGGCCATTACAGCAATCTTCAGAATGTCGGAGCCTAATTGTTCCTGAAGGAGAAGACGACGAATGATTTCAGCTTCAGAGGGAGTCCATCCGAATTCGTGGTCGCTCATCACAACTTTGACGCCTTTTTCTTTGGCTTTTTTCACGATCTGCTTGCAGATATCGGCGTTGCGGAACATTTCGATGTCGATAAGGTCAATCTTGCCATTGTCGAGAACGTCAAAATAGAAGTCTCTGTAGTATTCGTCGGAAACGTGTCTGCCGCCGCCTTCGGTCTTGTCGCGGAAGGTCATGAGAATCGGTTTGTTCTTGACGATTTCATAGACCTGCTTAGTGAGCTTGGCAAATTCTTTACCGGAAATTTCACCGATGTAGTCAGGGCGGAGCTCGATCATCTGAAGTTCAGGACGACTGTTGTAGTCCTGAACCAACGCGATGAAAGCTTCGGGCGTCTTAGCAGTCGTGGAAGCAATGATCTTAGGACGGCCTTCACCGATTCTGACGCCCTTGATTTCCAAGACTTCAACAGGTTCTTTGTCCCAGCCGGGTTCGTGGTTCAGGGTGTCGACCGGCATCATCTTTTCATTGCCTTTCAATTTTGTGCTGGCAAAGGCAGAGGCAGAGAAGGCAGCAGCCAAACCGCCGATGCCGGATTGAATCATGGTTCTTCTTTTCATATTTCCTCCGAAACAGATTGAATTGAGATTCGATCAATGAAGTCATTGTTGACTTTTTCCGGAGGATCAAAAACGGATCAATGGCGGTTAAATCCATCCCACGGGATGTATTCGAGAGGTATAAATGCGGGAATGGGTTATAAGTGTTTTCCCCTAGATTCTTGGTTTTTCTAATCACCAGCAGTTGAAGTCCCGCACGGTGTCCCAGGCAATTTGCTGTAATTTTTTACCGGTTTCCCAAGTCACCACCAAATCATCAAAACGACCATAGAAATCGCAATCCGTCGGAGCGATTCCTGTCAAGGACGCAAAAAACACCGCTGCCTCTAAATAAGTTCCGGCTACCGTCGGATGTCTGTTATCAGATCGAATGAGCTCAATCTCGGGAAAATCTTTCGAGGATCGTTCAAATGCCATGCCACAGGGTATGACGGAAGCAGAATTTTCGTTAGCCACTTCAATCGTTGCATCGGCTAAAAGACTGGTCATCTCAGGTTTGTTTTTGTAGGCCCAGGTCATCATAAAAAACGGTTTGGCGCCGGCTTCACGAATATCCTGACAATGTTTCCTAGCCGACTCCCGAAAAAGCTCTTTTAGCTCCGGATGAATCGGCCCTTGACTCGAATCTTCTAAAACAACGGCATCAAAGATCTTTCCGTCTGGATAATCCAAGAACGTTACTTTGTTCGTACCGTCGCTCGCGATTTTGTAGCTTCTTAGAGCATTCGGTCGCAAATAACTCTTCACGTCGTGCCAATACAGGCTAGCGCCTCCGATACCGACAAGTGTGATGACGAGATCTCGGTGTTTTGCTTTTGCAAAACCGTTTATCATTCCGTTAACACCGCAGTTATAGAACATGAAAGAGTTACCAACAAGAAGAACATTTTTTATGCCGACCGGCTTATCAGTCATTAACGGTTTCATAACGCATTTATGGAAGATGTTGAAAAATTTAGATGCAGGATTATCCCTCCGTCACTATTTTTTTTACGGCCGTTCTGCAGCGTTTCGCCGGGAGCTTCTTCATGAATCTGAAGTAGAGGAACGTCAGGCAGATCGAAGTCACGAGCCAACTGAGCGGGTAGACCATCATCAAAATTTCATAGGTCGGCTTAGCCGCGAACACCGAATACACCCAAACGATTCGGATGGTACAAATGACCACTACTGTGATGATGGCAGGCGGCAGGGAATAACCGTAACCGCGCATTGAGTCGGAAAGAACTTCCATAACGGAGTTCAAGGGTTCGGGAATCACGACCCAGAGCAGTCGAATCATACCCAAAGAAATAATCTCTTCGGATTGTGTGAAGAAACCAAGCAAATATCGGCCGAAGCCATAGATCAGAACGCTCAACACCACCGTGATGCCGATATTCAAAGCCATGTTGACGCGAGTAATTCGTTTGCAGCGTTCCAGATTGCCGGCGCCGTAGTTCTGGCTAATGAATGTTGTTGCTGCCAAACCGAAACCGTTAATCACGCAGTAGCAGTTAATCTCGATCGTAAAGGCTGCAACGGAGGCCGCCATTACATCAGCACCCAGCGAGTTGATGGCGCTCTGGATAATTAAGTTAGAAAGGGAGAAAACCGAACTCTGCAGACCGGCAGGCCAGCCGATCTTGATCATGGAGCGCAAGGCCTTCTTGTCCATCTTGAATAAACGATTCGGATAAAGGCGGAGCGGCCCATCTGTGCGCATGAGCTTATAAACAAGGATGCCGGAAGCCAACAAGTTGGCTAAAGCGGTCATCAAAGCCACGCCGCCGATGCCCCAGTCGACAACAGTTACGACGAATAAGTCTCCCAAAGCGTTAAAGACACTGGCGATGCACAAGGCCCATAAAGGCGTTTGTGTATCTCCCTGGCTTCTCAAAACTGCTGACAGGAAGTTGTAGATGGAAATGAAGGGCATGCCCAGCAAATACATCTGAAGATAAATCTCAGAGTGACGAACGACGTTCGGCGGCACTTGCATCCATACCATCAAGATGGAAGAACAAAGCTCGCCGATTATCATCGCGATAACGCCGAAGATCACAGCTGTGGCAAAAGCAGTATGAACAGCTCTGGACGCGTCATCGTATTTGCGCATACCCAAATACCGTGCGACTACGACGTTTGCGCCGATGGAAAGGCCGATACAGAAGGCAACAATCAGGCCCACGATAGGAACGTTCGTGCCGACGGCTGCCACTGCCTCATTAGAAACAAAATGTCCGAGAACCGCAACGTCTGCAAGGTTATACAGCTGCTGTAAAACGCCGGTCAGGGCTAGGGGAATTGCGAAAACAACCATCTTGTCCCAGATAGTTCCGTTAAGCATGTCGATATTCTTGCTAAAGATAGCCATGACCGATCCTTATTCTTATAGTTGGTTTGATTTCTTATTCACCAAATAAGAATACTCCTACAAACACAAAGCCTGCGCAGTTTTAGTAAGGCGCAGGCTTAAGTGTCTTCAATTAGGAGAATCGGACAAAGATTGTCAGGCTTTAGGCTGAGGCACAGTCTCTTCTCGAATTTTGACGGTAGGCAGATCGCCTTCGAATTTTTCTACTTCGACAAGTCCGGAAGAGGCTACGTTTCCGCAAGCCAATTTGGATGTCGGGACATCCATAGTCAGCGTGTTGGCATTGCCGTGAACGTCAAGCGTTGAACCGTCTTCCTGCTTTTGCGGCTCGAACCATCCTCCGTGACGAATAAGAACAACATCTTTTCTGACCTTATCGGTAACAACGGCGCCGGCGAGAACGTTTCCACGATCGTTGCGAACAAGAACGACATCACCGGTTTGAATTCCTCTCTCGGCAGCGTTATCGGGATGAATCCATATCGGCTCTCGATCTCCGATGTTATGCGAGGCTGTATGTGTTGTTCCGTCTAACTGACTATGAAGTCTGTGAGCGCTTTTGCCAGACATGTAGGCCAGCGGATACTTCTTCTTATTGTTTAAAGATTCGCTCGGCTCAAAATAACTCGGATATCCGCGGCAGTCGTCATAACCGTAACTTGCGATCCTAGGACTAAAGATTTGGATTTTGCCGCTCTCGGTCCTAAGAGGATGGTTTGCAGGATCTTTTCTAAATTCCTCAAAAGCTACGAACTCCTTGCTCGTTTCATCTTCCGGATAAAAAACGATGCCCTTTGACCAGAACTCTTCGAAGGTAGGGAGTTGGATTCCGGAGCTTAAGCCTCGATTCTTTGCTTCTTGGTAGATCGCCTGAATCCATCCGATCTCATCTAGACCAAGAGTAAATTCCTGCTCCACTCCCATACGACGAGCCAATTCTGAATAAATCCGGTAATCGGAACGAGATTCACCAATCGGCGCAATCATTGCGTGGTTTGCTGCTATGCCGTCGTTCGTGTAAGTGCCGATCGGACAGATGTCGTTGTGCTCAAACACGGTTTGTGCCGGAAGCACAATATCCGCATGACGAGCGGTAGCCGTCATAAAGCAATCGGTGACGACGATGGTTTCCGGTTTCTTCCAAGCAGAGAGAAGGCGATTCGTTTCGGGCTGATGTGCAAAAGGATTGCCGCCCGTCCACATCACCATTCGGATGTCAGGGTAAGTAAGTCTTTTACCGTTATGTTCGATCGTCTTTCCGGGGTTCAGGAAACAATCCGCAAACCGCATAACCGGAATATAAGCACTTCCTTTCCAAGGCTTTAATCTCGGAAGCACAGGTTCTACTCGAGACGCTAAGCCTCCGATCATCGGGCCGATATGGAAAGGGCAGCCGCCGGAAGAATAGTGGTAGTTCGTGCCCACGCCTCCGCCTGGCAACCCGATTTGCCCCAGCATGCTTGCCAGGGTGAATGCCATCCAATGCGGCTGCTCGCCGTACTGAATTCGTTGTATGCCCCATCCCATAATGATCATGGTGCGGTTGTCCGCTAATTCATGAGTTAAGGAGTGGATTTTGTCAGTAGGGATACCGGTAATTTCTGAAGCCCATTCAGGCGATTTAGGAATTCCGTCTGACTTTCCGAGAAGGTGGTCCTGGAAGACCTCAAATCCGGAAGTACAGTTTTGAAGGATGTTCTTATCCGTTTTGCCTGAACATTCGAGTTCATACATCATGCCGAGCATTAAGGCGCAATCTGTTCCGGGCTTGGGTGCGATCCATTCGCTGCCTAAAAACTCGCCGGTTTCTGTTCTAACCGGATTGATGTCGATGGTTTTGATATCGGAATCTTTAAGTTTCTCTAAATAAGGAAAGTAGTTATGCAGTGTCGTGGACCAGTCGATGTCATTCGTCACAATCGGATCCGCGCCCCAAAGCACAATACGTTTGCTGTTTTTAAGAACAACATTCCAATCCGTCGACTGAGGATCGCCTGTTCCTATAACATAAGGGAGTATGGTTCCGATCGCGGCAGTGGAATAAGAATTGACGCCCGAAACATAACCGCCGCAAAGACTTAATAATCTTCTTTGAAGCGTACTAGCTGAATTCACGGTACCCGGAGACTTCCATCCGTAGGATTGACCGAAAATAGCGCTCGGACCGTACTCTGAATAAACACGTTTAAGTTCGGAGGCAATCAGATCAAGCGCTTCGTCCCAAGAAACACGAATCCATTTACCCTCTCCGCGGCGATCTCTTGAGGCTATCCCTTCTTTAAGGTAACTTTCGCGCACCATCGGATAACGAATCCGAGAAGGTGCATAAGGCAGCTCCGCCAGAGCATTTAAATTCGGAGAAGGGTGCCAGTCCTCCGGAACCGGTTCAAGTTTAGAAATCTTTCCGTCTACAACGATCGTCTCCACAACTCCCCAATGAGTTACGGAAGTTCCTTCTCGGATGTCGGAGCCGGGTTTGTCAGAGATGCTTTCGGTCATACAAACATGCTTTCTGTCAGTCGAATAATCGTATTGTGCTTTGAATGCCTGAATGTTTGCTGATTAATCGGAGAAATAACATTCTGAAACTTTTTCAAATGCAAATCATTCTCAATACTTAATAAAATTTTAAGCAGTCGCTCCTAAGCTCGACCTGAAGATTCTGTATTTCTCCTTGTATTTTGGTGAGTGTCAGATGTTGGAATATGAACTTAAAAAGTTAAATCTCAGCGAAAAACGCGAACAGCAGCTCAAACTTCCTTATATCGCTAAGGATGTTGAGACGATTCGCATCATGACCGAGATTTACTGCCACGCTCATCACAACACCAAAGAAGGGCTCTGTCCTGAATGCGAGGAGTTCTATTTATATTCCGTGAAAAGACTGGCTTGCTGTCCGTTCGGAGAGAAGAAGCCCGTCTGCGCAAAATGCAATATCCACTGCTATGGGAAAGGATACAAGGAGAGGGCCAAAGAAATTATGGCTTTTTCCGGTCCGAAGCTGCTGCTCAAGCATCCCATTCTTTCGATGAGGCATATCTTGGCGCTCTTCCGCGAACCTCCGGAAAAACCAACTGCAGCCAAACCGCGCCCTTTAGCAAAAGAAAAAAATTAAGCTGCCGGAGTTTTTCTACGGCAGTCCTCTAATTATTAATAGCTAATATTATTTTTTAGCGTCTTTCATCACGGTTTCACCAGCTAATTTGCCGTTGACCAAGCAGTCCATTACTGCATTTGCACCAATTCTGACCGCACCGTGGATGCCGCCTGTACACTCACCGGCTGCATAAAGTCCGGGAATCGGTTTGTCGTCAACAACTGACAAGACACGGGTCGAAGTGTCCGTGGCGATGCCTCCCATCGTATGGTGAATCTTCGGGCTCATTTCAGAGACGTAGTAGGGCGCATGCGTCAAAGGCTTGATGTCCTTATCGAGTTTGCGTCCGAATTCCGTATCTTTTCCGCTTTCGATGGCCTTGTTGAATTCGGCAAAGGTCTGTTTGAGAGCGTCGGGACTGATACCGTAGGCCTTGGCCAAGTCATCGAGAGTTGCGTATTCCTTAACCGCACCGTTCTTTCTCAAGATATCCATGGCGCCGGGACGCACTTTGTTGAAAGAGGCAACGCCGACAGAGTCCGTAACCGAGATTGTCTTTCCACCGGCATCCAGCACTTTGAAAATAGCATCGGTGGTCGTTTTGCGATCACCGAATTCGTCGGTGAAACGCTTGCCGGTCTTGGTGTTGATCCATAAACCGTACAGAGAGCCGCCGACGCTGGCAAAATGCGAGCCCATACCCATGCCTTCTTCGTCCGGCGAAGTGTTCGGCAGGAACTGAATCCAGTCGGCCTGGATGATATTGGCTCCGATTCGGCTGGCTTCACGCATCAATTCAGCTGTAGCGCCCGGTTGATTCGTCGTTTTCAGATTGCCGGTTAACTTCGGATCGAGACGAGTTCTATAACCCACGTCAGCCGAGAAGCCGCCGAAGGCGAGGATCACACCGTCTTTGGCCTTGATCTCAACTGGTTTGCCGGAATCTTCTTTGCCGAACTTGTAATCTTCAAGAGCCGTGACACCGATGACTCGACCGTCTTTATTCTTATCTAAACGAATGACCTTCATTCCAGTCAAGACAGGAACACCGAGTTCCTTGAGTTTTTTCATGAACGGGATCAAGATGCCTTGGCCGGTGCCTTCTTCAGTAATCAGGCAGCGGCGAGCAGAGTGTCCGCCTTTGCCGGTTAAGTCGGTGCGCCAAACAACGCCTTGTTTCTTGGTCCACTCAAATGTCGGAGCAGCGTGTTCTGTCACGACTTTAATGTGTTCAGGATCGCCTAAACCTAAGCCGATGCGTTTCATATCGGCAGCGAGCTTAGCCGGTGAATCTTCGATGCCTTGTTCTTTCTGGACGGAGGAGCCAGGAATAGCCATCATGCCGCCGGAGCGAGAAGAGTTGCCGCCGGCGACCTGCATTTTTTCCAGAACGGCAACTTTTGCTCCGTTTTCAGCCGCCGAAATGGCAGCGGCTAGACCGGCAAATCCTGAACCGATGACGATCACGTCATATTCAGGTGCTAACTTTTGTGTCTGTGCGAAAGCGATAGAAGGGAGGGCCGAGCAAAGTGCACCCGACACCATTACTTGAAGCATGCTTCTACGAAAAAACTGCACTTTTTCTCCTTTTTGGTGGTTGTTATTAATGAATTTCTTTGCACGAAATTCTATATCCGACTTTTTCTGATGTAAATGAGTAAATATTTAGAGGGTCAATTGGAGAAGAAAAAACAATATTTTTACCGACCTGAAAATCAAATGGCTTAATGTGGGAATTGGAAGCCGAAAGATATGATCCGAAACCGCAAAATTTTGATGTACAAATTGAACGGCAGGAAACATACTTAAGAACAAAGCGAGAGACGTTTAAAATCAAAGAGCAGAAGCATTTGGAAATGGAAATGAAATACATATCTGGAATTCATGCTTTAAATTTGAGATGCAGTTTGGAGACGTGTGGGGATTGGCACGCCTCTGGAATTCAATGGAAAAATTTGACCGTTCGTGAGTCTTCTGACTCCATTTTCGGAGATTACGGTATTGAAGACAATTCTTCTGTGCCAGGGCATCCAGGGAACCACAAGGCCGCCAATCATATCCGAGCGCTTCTTGACCTTGTTGCCGATGGGGCCTTCGGTTATGCACAAGGCATGAAAAACGAATTGATTTGCAACGAAAGTTATACGCCTGAAGTCTTTTCCAAATTGCTGCTGCTGAAAAACTCGCCTCGCTGGTTAAAAATCAAAGAATTCATTGGAAAAGAATATGGAGTGCCTTGGCTGCACTTCTTGAGGGAGCATGGATATGACCGATGAAGAAAAAGATTGGCAGACAAATCATGGTAATTTTATTGAAGCCTTTCTACTGTTTTTGAACAAACAGACGGATCAATTCGTTCTTAAAGGCGGGACAGCGTTGTCTCTTTGTTATGGTTTAGATCGTTTCTCCGAAGATATTGATTTGGATGGTCGGAAACAAGACATCAAAGAGATAGTCAAACGGTTTTGCGTGAACCACGGTGTAAATTTTCGAGTTGCAAAAGATACTGCGACAGTGAAGCGCTGCATCATTGACTACGGAAATGACGTACATCCTTTGAAAATTGAAGTTTCATACAGAAATAAAAATCTCGGCCTGGAAGAAGCCTCAAAGGATTGGACACAAATTCACGGTATCAAGGTTTACGGCATTGATGCCTTGGCTCGGATGAAGGCAATGGCTTATCAAGGCAGAGACAAGATAAGGGACCTCTACGACCTCTCTTTCATTGTTAATAATTTTTCTGACGGCTTGTCTCATCAGACTAAAGGTATGATTCGAGATACATTGTCATACAAGGGAATAGAGCAATTCGATTACTTGGTTGCCACACAGCAAGATACTCTTATTGACAAAGATCGGCTAGCGGAAGGTTTTCTAAAGATGCATGAAAAACTTGGACTATTATTAGATGAGGAAGAGCAACAGACAAACGCTAGTCATTGAATAAATAAACTAGCCATGCTTATTCTGCATCGGATGATGGAGAAAATTTCTGGGAAATTCATTTGGATATAGTTTCAGATTCACGTTAACGCGACAAGAAAAATTAGCCGTTTTTGAAGAGTTGAGGAAACTACTTAGGCAAAATCTAAAAAATTTATATTTCAACTGAAGTTTTGGCCGCTTCTTTTGGACATAATGTCATGTTGGAGTTCGACACCACCCGTCGAACAAAAATTTTGTTCATAGCCTCGTTAATGAAGAGTTTATAAAGTCATGGAAACTATCCTGAAATCCCTCCCGATCGGTGAAAAAGTCGGTATTGCTTTCTCCGGCGGTCTTGACACCAGCACAGCTTTGCTCTGGATGAAAAAGAAAGGCGCTTTCCCCTGCGCTTACACTGCTAACCTTGGTCAGCCTGATGAGGACGATTACGAGGCAATTCCTCGAAAGGCTATGGACTTCGGTGCTTCGATCGCCCGTCTGGTTGACTGCCGTGAACAGTTAGTCGCCGAAGGCATCGCTGCGATTCAAAGCAACGCTTTCCACATCACAACCGGCGGCGTTACTTACTTCAACACCACTCCGCTCGGACGTGCCGTTACCGGCACCATGCTTGTCAACGCCATGCGCGAAGACGGCGTCAACATTTGGGGCGACGGCTCTACATACAAAGGAAACGATATCGAACGTTTCTACCGTTACGGTTTAGTTGCCAATCCTGACCTCAAGATTTACAAACCCTGGCTTGACGTTGAGTTCATCAGCGAACTGGGCGGCCGCGCTGAAATGAGCCAGTTCCTGGCAGACAACGGCTTCGGCTACAAGATGAGCAAGGAAAAGGCTTATTCCACCGACTCCAATATGCTCGGCGCAACACACGAAGCCAAAGACCTTGAACACCTCGACAGCAGCATGAAGATCGTTGAACCGATCATGGGTGTTCCGTTCTGGAAAGAAGAAGTCAATATCAAGTCTGAGAAAGTCACCGTTCGTTTCGAAGAGGGCATTCCTGTTGCCCTTAACGGCAAAGAATACGATGACAAGGTTGAACTGATGCTCGAAGCCAACCGCATCGGCGGCCGTCATGGTCTCGGCATGAGCGACCAGATCGAAAACCGTATCATCGAAGCCAAGAGCCGCGGTATTTACGAAGCCCCGGGAATGGCATTGCTCCATATTGCTTTCGAACGTCTCGTAACCGGCATCCACAACGAAGACACCATCGAACAATGGAGAATCAACGGTATCAAACTCGGCCGTCTGCTTTATCAGGGCCGCTGGTTTGATCCGCAGGCCATCATGCTCCGCGAAACTGCCCAGCGCTGGGTCGCTCGTGCAATCACCGGTGAAGTCGATATCGAACTTCGTCGCGGCAATGACTACACGATCCTCGATACACGCTCTCCCAACCTCACATACGAACCGGAACGCCTCACAATGGAAAAGGGCGACTCCATGTTCACAGCTTCCGACCGTATCGGCCAGCTGACTATGCGCAACCTCGACATCGTCGACACACGCAACAAGCTCGGCATCTACTCCAAGGCCGGTCTTATCGGCGGCAGCTCCAGCTCAATGCCTCTTCTTAAAGGCACCAAAGACAACGACTAATCTCGTTCCTTTGAGTTGAAACAATCCTTCCTGAGTTTTTCTTGGGAAGGATTTTTTGTTTTCGAAGCTCGGTTTTACTGTACAAACAGCATTAATCGCTAACGATTGGATTGCTTTGCGTACCGTAAAAATATTAAGGAAGAGTTCTAAGCAGGAAAGTACTCAGCAACGTATCAAGAGAGGATAGCTATAATTCTCAAGAGGTGGGTTAAGAAGAGATCTCCTGCCTTCTTACAGAACAGGTTTACCCAATTAACCTGTTCGCCGGTAGGAATAAATGGATTTGAATTTTTGGTTTTTTCAATCTTCTGAGTGGCCGATCAAAAATGTCTGTTCGTCAAAGAATTAAGCCTTCAGCCATTTTCAAAGGACTTATAGCAGGGCTTATCTTTATCTCCACGGCCTCCTATGCCGTTGAAAAAACAGAAGTAAAAGTCGGCGTTATCGACTCTTTCAATCCGGAATTCGGTACTCAGACACTTGAACCGAGCCTCAAGTTTTTAAATAGCAAACTGACCTCTTATCGATTTGTTCCGGTTGTACTCAACTCCGTGAATCCGGATAAAGAACTCAAAAATAATCCGGTCGACTTTCTGATCAGCTCTGCTGGAACATTCCACGAGCTTAGTCTGTCCCAAGGCATTGTTCACGTTGCAACGCGGAAGACGATACTTTCCGACGACCCTTCGGCTTCTGAAGCCGGGACTTTTGTGACACTTGCTAAAAGGGAAGATCTCAGGGAATTGAAAGATCTGAAGGGCAAAGTTGTCGCGGCATCGCAGCCCAATTCTTTTGACGGCTGGCTTGTGGGTCAGCATGAAATTTTCAAAAACGGCCTGGATCCGGAGAACTTTTTCAAGAGATCCGTTTTTACGCATTTCCAGTTTCCGGATTCTTTGATGCTCCTTATTCAAGGAGAAGCAGACGTTGCCATTTTGTCTGCGTGTGTTCTGGAGCAGCTTTCCAATGAAGGACTGATAGAGGCTTCGGACTTTAAGGTGCTGGCTCAGAAACCTCAGGGCGTTTTGCGATGTGCCAGAAGTACGGACCTTTACCCGGGCATTGTGTTTGCGGCGCGAGAAGATATTCCTCCGAAACTCAAATGGCAAGTGACATCGGCCCTGATGTCCATGCCTCCGACAAACGACTATGAATGGACCATAGCCAGTCGGTTCTCTAAAGTTGACGAACTTTATCGAGATCTTCAGCTCGGACCTTACCAATACTTAAAAGATTGGAGTCCGGCCGGGATCTTGAAGCGTTTCAAAACCGAAATTTTGTTGGCAACCGGCTTACTGCTTCTTCTGATCCTCAATTCTTTGTACTTGCGGCGTACTGTTGCGAGACGAACCCTTCAGGTGAGAAGAACGCTGAATCGGCAGATCAAGTTGGAAAAGGAATACAAAGAGTCTCGAAACCGCTTGGCTCAGATGGAAAAGTTCGGCGTCATCAATCAGATGTCCGGCATGCTTGCCCACGAAGTCCAGCAGCCGCTCATGGCGATCAACAATTACTTGGCCGGACTCAGGGTATATTTGAACTCAAAAGGTTATTCGGATGCCGTGACCGAAAGGGCAATCGGGTCGCTTGAACATAACAGCGAACGCATCGGCAGCATCGTGACGCGTGTCCGAGGATACGCAAAACAAAAGAAGGGTGAGATGAAGAGCTGCGACTTGACCGCAATTGCTTTGAGCGCTCTTACTGTATTGAAAGCCCTGAAATTCGAACATGTCGAGGTTAAAGCGGATTTACCGCCGGAAGCTAAAGTAGTCGGCGACCCTCTGGAACTTGAACTGCTCATCATTAACTTACTAAAAAATGCCTGCAGCGCGGTAGAGAACCAACCCAAGCCCAAAGTTGATTTGAAAATCGAAAGCCTTGATGAGAAACATTGGTGTTTGAGTGTCTCTGACAACGGTCCAACGCTTGATGACAAGTCCTTTGCCCGGCTGAAAACACTCGGAGACAGTGTCAAACCGGAGGGCATGGGCATCGGCCTTTCCATCGTTCGAGGAATAGCAGACAAACACGGAGCAGAACTAGATTTTATAAGACTGCCGAAAGGCGGCATCTGCAGCCGTGTCGTAATTGACAAGGAGGATACAAAATGACAACACCGTTAGTTCGTATTGTTGATGACGATGCGGATGCAAGATCTTCTTCTTCATTTTTTCTGAGCATGATGGGACTGGAAATCAAAGAGTACGACAGCGGCCAGAGATTTCTTGATGAAGATGACATGAATCGACCGGGATGCATCATTTTGGATGTCCGCATGCCGGACATGACCGGCATGGAACTTCAGGTCAAACTAAACCAAAAGAACTGCCGTCTGCCGATCATCTTTCTTTCCGGACACGGAGAACTAGACATGGCGGTTCATGCGCTTAAACGCGGTGCCTCCGATTTTCTTCAGAAATCAGCCAAACCGGAACGGCTGCTTGCCGCAGTAAAGAAAGCGGTAACGGCGAGCATGGAGGAGTTCGAATCAGACAGTGAAATTGAAACGCTCCGAAAGACTTATGAATCTCTTACGCCGCGCGAAAAAGAAGTAGTCCTCGGGGTCGCCAAAGGGGAGCTCAACAAAGTCATCGGCTACAACTTAGGTATCAGCGAGCGGACGGTCAAGATGCATCGAGCCAATCTTTGCACCAAACTTAATGTCACAAACGCTGTTGAAATGGCGGCTTTCTTACGCAAAATCGGAGTCCTTGATGCTTAGAAGAAGTTTTGGAGCAGGCTTGGGTTTGCTCGCAGTAGCGCCGCTGCCGATTTTTGCGCAAACAGATGAAGAAACTAACTTCGATCTGATCATTATCGGAATCGGAGCCGCAGGATTATCGACAGCAGTTTCGGCTGCACAAAACGGCGTCAAAAATATTCTTTTAATCGACAAAGCAGCCTTTGTCGGTGGACATTCCGCGCTTTCGGGAGGTTCCGTAAACGCTGTGGATCCTGAACTTCAAATGAAGCAGGGCATCAAAGACAGCCCTGACCTTTGGTTTCGTCAGATCATGGAAACCGGAGAATTTCAAAGCGATCCGATACTTGTTAACACGCTCGTTAATAATGCACAATCCACGCTTCATTGGTTAAGAGAAATCGGAATTCCTTTTGATGACCAGGTTTTTGAAGCCTGGGGCGGAAAATTCCAGCGCGCACACTCTGCCGGAAGAAAACGCAGCGGGATGACATACGTCCGCATCATGAATCACAAGGCCCGTTCACTAGGCGTAAAGGTGCGGCTAAGAACGGAAGCCATTGCGCTCTTAGAAAAAGATGGAAAGGTTAAGGGAGTAAAAGTTAAAGACCGTGACGGACGCTTGACTGATTTAACGGCCAAAGATGTCGTCATCGCGACCGGGGGGTTCACAGCCAATGTAGCTATGCGTTCGAAATACGACAGTCGTTTGGACGCCTCTCTATTTACAACAGCAAATCAGACAGGAAGAGGATTTGACGGATCAACCGGGGACGGGATTCTCCTCGCTGAAAAATTAGGCGCTCAAACCGTCGATATGGATGCTATCCAGCTCATTCCTTTGAGAGGAGGAAGGCTTCTGAACTATGTCGGCGGTGACATTTTTGTCGATAGCGAAGGGAAACGCTTTGTCGACGAAAGCAAAGGCGTGAAGGCCATAGGCGAGGCTTACCTGAATTTACCGGACAGAGTGTTTTGGGTGATTACGGATTCTCAGTCTCAAAAGAGTCTCGACTTAGATGCCAAGCTGCTTTCGGGCACAGTTCGAATGGCGGACTCAGTGTTAGAAATGGCTAAGAAGATGCACGTTAGTCCGAGAATTATTCAAGATACGCTGGATCGTTACAACCAATTTGCAGATCAAGGGGAAGACAAAGATTTCGGGAAGAAAATATTTACCCAGAAAATAGATAAACCGCCGTTTTATTTCGGGCGAGAGCAGTTTGATATTCATTACAGCTGCGGCGGTTTAAAAATTAATAAAACTTGCCAGGTTATTGGCAAAGCTGACAAACCGATTCCAAATCTATATGCAGTCGGTGAAGTCACCGGAGGAATTCACGGACGAGATCGTTTAGGCGGAGACTCTCTTATTTCCTGCTTTGTTTTTGGGAAAATCGCGGGAGAAGAAATTGCAAAGAAACAGAAGAGTTTCCAATAATCTACATGCCGATTTCAAAGGAGAAAGTTAATTACTCAAAGCTTTCTCCTATAAAGATTGAAATACCAAATTTCAACAATTTTCAACATTACGACTCTATAAAAATTCTATATAAGAGATCTCTACAATCAAAAAACATCTATTTTTTATTTTATCGTATATAATTAAAATCCTTCCTCACTTATGAAAATTTCTTAAATAGTATTATTTTTATATCCAAGTAATATTCTATAAATATTAAAGACGACATTCTTTTTTCTTTAAAGAAGTTTTTATTCATTTTTTCTCATCTTTGACTTTTTGATCATTTATAGAAAGTTGACAAGAATTTTTTCTAGAACTTATTACCTTTTCAACTGCATTTGATACTCTCGGGTTTATACTTTCAAGAAGTCCGTTCCATTGTCTCCTTCCAATCCTACGATCAGCTGCTCTGAAAATATCTAAAATCCCCCAATCATCCTTGAGGCATAATGCGGCTTTCCTGTCAGAGTTTAGGTAATCGGCAATAGAGTCAGAAATCTCACTTGCTGATTCTCTATACACTAAATGTATTTCTTCATAATTTAGGTCTGCCATGTAATCTCTTGGCCAGTCCCAAATAATTTCACCATTCAGCATCAGAAAATATCTCGGACAAACAGTATCTACGTGTCCTGGAATTCTGTATATCGCACAATGAAACTGCAAACGAATATTCGGATCGAAGATTTCGTGCATTCTTCGTTGTAACTTAGACCATCGTCTTGGCATTTTTGGACTCCAATTAACCTACCAATAGATAGTCCTAGTTGCGTTAAACAATGGCGCAAGAAAGCTGTACGCAAATTTTAATTAAAAGCAGAAATATTTTTTATAAAACGTTTAAAAATACGAAAATTATGAGAAATATTGAATCTGTGGGCAGGATTCTTATCAATCGTGGGCAGAGGGTAAAGAAAATTAATTTTTCTTCCTTTCTGTGTTCTGATTAAGCGTGGGCACCATCCAAAACTCAAATCTCGAACTCCTCATGTCCTTAATTGGGTCAAGAAATCGTGGAATAAGTCGTAACGGAGCGAAGCGAGGTTACGACCTTATGCCGCGAAAGTTCTTGACGCCTCCTATTAAAAGTACGCTTGCTGTAGGACGGTTAAGGCAAGTCTTGCCTTAACCGTCTTGTTGACTAAAGCGCGTCATTTCTAAGTTACTAATTAAAGTGTGGGCCGGTTGTAAGACGATGCGTACTTCTCTGATGAAATCTTGAACAGGTTCCATGGAAAATGTAATCAGAGTCGAGATGCTGGTCTCCGATAAGATCGGGCGTTTACTAAGTATTAGGATGGGCTCCTGTTTAACAAAGTTGGGCGCCCACGCTTCATAATTTTACAAATATGCTTGATCATGGACAGCGCCGTGTAAGTAAATCTTAGAAAATTGCCCACGCTCAATAATTATGTGCCCACAGCCATCGTATTTCCCAAAAATTAGAACTTCGAGGTAAATTATTGTCAACTCAAATTTTTATAGTTATTTAAATATCCTTTTATTCAATACTTAAGATATGCGAATTAAGATTTTTGCCTAACAAAAAGAGGCCGCTTGAGGCCTCAATTTATTTGCGAAAAAAATTACAACGCTTTAATGCTTTCAAGAAGTTTATCTACGCTTTCTTTCGGCGTTGCCCAGCTGGTGCAGAAACGAACTAAGAATTCCTCTTGCCCGACATCACCTTCGCACTCAAATGCATAATCTTTAGAAAGCTTATCTTTTGCTTCACGAGGTAAGAACAAAAATTGCTGGTTAGTAGATGAGTCCACTAAAAAGCGATAGCCTTTTTCTTTGAATGCCTCTTTAATTCTCATCGCCTGGTCCACGGCGTGTTTACCCATTTCTTCATAAAGATCGTCTGTAAACAACGCTTCAAATTGAACCCCGAGGAGGCGACCTTTAGCGAGCATGGCGCAATTTTGTTTAATCATGCTGCGGAAGTTTGCCTCTAAGCCGTTTCCTCTCGGAAACACAATCGCTTCTCCCATCAAAATACCGACCTTTGTTCCGCCGATATAGAAAACATCGGTCAGACGGTCAATATCTTCTAGTGTGACGTCGTTGCCCGGGCTTTGTAAGCCGTAGCCAAGACGAGCGCCATCAAGATAAAGCGGAATCACAAATTCCTGACAAACTTCAGACAGTGCTTGAAGTTCCGATTTGGAATAGACGGTTCCTAGTTCAGTGGGCGAGGAAATATAAACCATGCCGGGCTGGACCATATGTTCATGGGTCGGGTCAGCCCAATAGCTTTCAAGATAATTTCTGAGCGTATCGGCAGAGAGCTTTCCGTCTTTTCCTTCCAAACCAATGACTTTATGTCCCGTCGCTTCCACGGCACCGGCTTCATGAACATTGATATGACCGCTCTTGCAGCAGACACAACCTTGATAAGGTCTCAAAAGCGAAGCTATGACCGTTACATTGGCAGGTGTTCCGCCCGTGACAAAGTAAACATTAGCCAGCGGGTCTTCGCAAGCTTCACGGATGAGCTCCTGGGCATGAGCACAGTGGGAGTCCGCCCCGTAACCGGGAGATTGTTCAAAATTGGTCTTAACCAGAGCTTCTAAAACTTTAGGATGGGCGCCTTCGGCGTAGTCGCATTCAAAACGGATCATTTTTAGGGATGAAGAGGTTGAGGGATGCTTGAAATAATAGGACAAAAAACGGGGCCGAAGCCCCGCGAATCAAAGCTGTTTATTCAGCCTGATCTTTTAAGAAGTTAATCAGAAGGGGAACAGGACGACCCGTTGAGCCTTTTTCTTTTCCGCTCTTATTAGCAACACCAGCGATATCCAAGTGAGCCCATGGTGTATCACCGACGAACTCTTCCAAGAAAGCGGCTGCAGTGCAGGCACCGGCGCCGCGGGAGTCGCTGATATTGGCGAGATCAGCAAAGTTGCTCTTCAAAGCCTTGGTAAAGGAAATATCCAGAGGCATTCTCCAGACCGGATCCATAGCGGTGTCGCCTGCCATCATAAGAGACATGGCGAGTTCTTCGTCATTGGAGAATAAACCGGCTATGTCGTTGCCCAAAGCTACGACGCAGGCGCCGGTCAATGTAGCAGCATCGACAACGCACTTCGGCTTGAACTTATCAATGGTGTAGGCGAGAACATCGCACAGAACCAAACGCCCTTCGGCATCGGTGTTCAGAACTTCAACGGTCTTACCGGCATAGCTCTTCAAGATGTCGCCGGGTTTGGTGGCGGAACTTCCGGGCATATTTTCTGTAAAGCCGACGGCAGCAACGATGTTCACCGGCAGCTTCATGGCTGCAGCGGTTGCGATAGAAGCGATCATGGCAGCAGCGCCGCACATGTCGTACTTCATTTCGTCCATCCCCTTAGCGGGTTTCAAAGAAATGCCACCGGAGTCAAACGTCAGTCCTTTACCGACCAAAGCAACCGGAGTATCGTCCTTCTTGCCGCCGTGGTATTCAATGACCACCATACGAGGTTTCTGGTGAGAGCCTTTAGCTACACCGAGCAGGCATCCCATACCCAGTTTTTCCATGGCTTTTTCGTCGAAGACGGTAACGTCAAGACCCAGAGAACCGGCAAGTTTCATGCATTCTTCAGTCATAAACTTCGGTGTGCAGAGATTTGCCGGCATATCTCCGTACTGTTTGGCCATCTGAACACCGACACCGACGGATACGCCTTCGGCATAAGCTTTTTCAACGTCCTTGTTTTCATCAGGAACGTAGAGGTCAATGTTTTTAGGCTTCTTCCAGTTGATGTCAAACGTTTTGTAGTTCTTAGGGCGATCAAGGGCTGTGCAGGCAATAAAACCGGACTGTTCGGCGATCCATTCAGGAACTTCATCCGGCAGCCACTCAAGGGTGGTCAGGACGACTTCTTTGCCAAGGTAAGCATTGTCGATACCGAGTTTTAAAACACGCTGGAAGTCTCTGGCTTTGCATTTTCCTAAGCCGACGAACACAACACGTTCGGCCTTACATCCGGGGAAGTCGCGGAAAACCGCAACCTTGCCGACGCAAGGATGTATATCTCCGGCTTCAATCCAGCGAGAGACGGCGCCTTCGGAAGCCTTATCGAGCGCTTCGGCAGTCGGAGTAAGACCGCCGGCAGGAATTCCGACAACCAGAGCTCCGCATTCGAGCTTTAAAACATCACCGCTAACCATTGAAAATTTCATATTTTTTGTTCCTTATGATTCGCAAACAATTTTTCCATTATAGGAAGAGTGGAGTGATGTGCTGAAATATTGAGAGCATTTCAGGGACCAAACTTAGAAGAAATTCGCCGGAACATCCTCAGCGAGGAAGTGCCGGCGATAGAAAAAAAGATAACGGTTTAGACTAGGCAGTTTTTGATTGCGAGGTCTTTGCCTTTTCTTTCAAGAACTTATTTTCCCGACGAACGAAGTAACTCGACATCAATCCGGAGAAAACAATAATCAGCATTCCGCAAATAACAGGGAAGGTCGCCGGTTCGAGGAAAAGGATTTCTCCCAAAATCGTTGAGAAAAGAATGACGGTGTACTGAAGAGAACTCGACAGAACCAGATTGCCTCTGGAGAAAGCTCTGGTCAGACAGAATTGACCGCCGGTTGCACAGATACAAAGTCCCAAAATGTATAAGGCGCCCTTAACGCTCCAGGGATGGAAGCCGCCGGTGAGGAATGTTCCGATGAGGCCGCAAATCGCACCGACCAGAACAAGGTAAAAAATAATTCGTGTTTCCGGCTCATGAAGCATGCCGAGTTTCTTAACAAACGTTGTGGCATTTGCAGTGAAAAAGCCCGCGGCTAAACCCACTACAGCGGCATAGTATTCATGCGGTCCGATGGTTGGTCCGAGCATGATCACGACGCCGATAAAACCGAAAAGCACCATCGCCATCAGCCCCCAGTTCACTCGAGCGTGATGGAGCAGGGAAGTCGTCAGAATGTAAGCCCCGACAAACAACGGCGACGTGTAATTCAATGTCATCGCCAGTCCGATATTCAGATGAGAGACGGAATAAATGCCGCAGATGATTGAAAGAGTGCCGCACATCGAGCGGATCAAATGCTGCCAAGGATGAGTTGTGGAAAGCGTAATTCCACTGAAACGCATAACGCCGTAAAAGAGGACAACGCCGAAAATCGATCTGAAAAAGAGAATTTCCCAGCTACCGATGCCTTCGAATCCGGAATATTTCACGAATACGGCATAAAAGGCATAAAACAATGCCGCAACCACCATCCAAAGAGACTGCACCGAACATCCTCCTAAAAAACCATATGTAGCTTTTCTGCACCCCAATTAATATAAGTTGCTTTATAGGCGGTGACGCTACGCGTCACCGCGACCACGTTTTTGCCTCCACGAGGCCCTCTCAAATACGAGTCGTAGCTCCGTTTTTCTTTGAACTCACGATTGGGGTTAATTACAAAAGACAATCTCCGAGTTCCCAAATATGATGATTTTGACAGGGCTCAGACGCCGTTCCCCTTTTTTACGACTACCCTGATCGTGTCAAAAAACTGGCGCCTCGAGATTTCGGACCCCTATTTGCTACCGGCCAGACCGAGTGCGTTTAAAAAAACGAGATACTCTGAAATTCAGAGTAATCATTTTTTCTTGACTCGAGGTTCGACCCTGTCACACCTACAGGAGCTCGGAGATGAGTCATTTTACCAATATGTCGCCTACGAACGAAGTAGGAAAGCCCCTCAACAGCCATGGTCCGGTTCGTTGCCTTTACCACTCAGCAATCGGAGTTGATGTACATGCTCAACTGCTTGTATGTTGTTTTCAAAAACATCTTCCGGAGACGAATCAACTGTTGTCCGAGCAGGCACAATTCGGAACTTCTAATAGCCAAATAAAACAATTCGTAGATTGGGTAAGCAGCCATAAACCTGAGATTATTTTGATGGAGTCGACAGGTGTTTATTGGATGAGCCCCTACGAAGCACTGGAAAGTGCGGGTTTTACATCACAGCAGCTTGCAGTGGTCAACGCAAGAGATATCAAAGCGGCATACGGAAGAAAATCCGACAAAGCTGACGCCAGGCGTTTGACTGAATTTGCTCGGATGAACAGCTTTAAACGCTCCTTTGTTCCGTCCCGGGACATTCGAACCGCCAGGCTAATCGCCAGACGTCTGCACCATGCGACTCAGGACTGCACTCGAGAATCCAACAGGATGCAAAAGCTTTTATCCTGCAGCGGCACTCGAATTAGCTCTGTCTTCAGTTCGTTCAAAGGCAAAGCTGCTCAAAAGATTATTAATTCCTTTCTTGACGATTCTTACCCGGAATTTATTGCCTGTGTACGTTCCAATTGCTCCCGGCTAAGAGCAACATTTACGGATATTGTCGATGCCTTTAGACAGTTGAACACCCCGACATTTAAAGAACTTTTACTGGAACAAAGAAAATCCTGGCGTCAGGCCATGGAACGAAGGGATCGATTGGAAGCCTTATTGCGAATACAGATGAAGCCATACAAGAAAACGGTCGATCAACTTTGTGCAATTCCAGGAGTCAAAGAATTAGCGGCGCTAAAAATTCTCTCAGAAATTGGTACGGATTTATCCTCGTTTAGAAGCAGTGAAGCTTTCTGTTCATGGATTGGAATTTGCTGCGGAAATAACGAGTCCGCAGGTAAAGCCAAAAAATCCGGAACGCCAAAAGGAAACAACTATCTTCGTGCTTACCTCACAGAAGTGGGTCAGGCTATTGCATTAGTTAAAACCTACAACGGTTTTGCGTAAGGTATTCCAGGCTTTTAAAGAGAGAAGAGGACACAACCGAGCGGTTGTTGCAATCGCTCATAAGATTGCACGGATCATTTACACGATGATCAAAAATTCTATTGCCTATGTAGAAATAAGTTCTCCAACGCTTGAGAAAATCAGACTTAAAAAACTAAGAGCTTCCATAAACAATGCCAAAGAAGTCGGAATTAGCCTACAGAAACTATCCGTCGTTAAAGACTCTACCGGAGAAATCCTATCGGATACCTGAGTAAATAAAAATGTGTGAATCCCACTGGATATGCCGAAAGGCAGGAATTTACCTGCCTACTGACACGCAACTTACTTAAAAAAAGACATCTTAGCCGTCAAATCTTTTGCATAGAAAACCATGGATCACAATATTTTCAAGGAATCTGTTCGATCGATATTTTTATCAGGGTAAAAGGGCGAATTTTTTGACTAAACTTTCCTGAATATTTACTGCTCAGAAAAGCCATGAAAGAAGAACTCAAATCGCTTTTTGCCGAAATTGTCGGCCTCAATAACGTCATTGATGATCCGGCTCTTTTCGGACCTTACACGGATGATTTCACAGACCACTACGTCTCAAAGCCTTTGGCTGTCGTCCGCCCCTCTACCACCGAACAAGTTTCAAAGATCGTCAAACTTTGCGCTCAATACAGTGTTCCTATCGTCACTCAGGGCGGAAACACTAGCTTGACAGGTGCAGCGACAACTTATCGTCCCGATGCTGAAATCGTTTTGTCCATGACAAAAATGAAGAATGTCATCGACGCTGATCCCTTGTCAGACACACTGACGGTTCAGGCCGGCATGACCTTAGCGGAAGTCCATGAAGCAGCCGAAAGCGTTAATCGCTTTTTCCCGCTGTCTTTTGCGGCAGAAGGCAACGCAACCATCGGCGGCTGCTGTGCCTGTAATGCCGGCGGTGTAGCCGTTCTGCGCTATGGGACAACACGCGACTTGGTTCTCGGCGTTGAAGTCGTCCTTCCCGACGGCCGCATTTACAACGGTTTGAGACGACTCCGTAAAGACAACACGGGCTACGATTTCAAAGACTTATTCTTGGGCAGCGAAGGGACAATCGGCATTATTACTGCCGTCGTTCTGAAACTCTTTCCGACGGCGAAAGAAAAGGAGACCGCTTTTTGCTGTCTGAACAGTATTCAGGACGCCGGAAAGCTTCTGAACCGATTCAAGATGAAAGCCGGCTCTTCTCTGACAGCTTTCGAGTTGATCAGCGATTTGCCGATCGAGCGAGTTAAAAAGTACCTGCCTGATATCGAAGTGCCTCCGCTCAGCGACTCTCCCTGGAAAGTATTGGTTGAACTTTCTCTGGAAAAGAAGCCTCAGGAAAGCATGATGGAACACATCTTGGAAGGTGCGTTTGAAGACGGAGAAATCACCGATGCCGCCATTGCCAGCTCTCTGCAGGATTCCCATACCTTCTGGCATGTTCGCGAATCAATCCCTCTGGCCGACAGAACGGCCGGCGGCAGTATCCATAGCGATGTCAGCCTCCCCATTTCTTTAATCCCTGAGTTCGTCGAAGAAACAAGCGCAATGCTTTTATCCGCTTATCCCTGGCTCGGGCTTTCTATCTATGGGCACTTGGGCGACGGAAACCTTCATTTCAATTTCGTCAGTCCCGAAGACCCGGGTGCAACCTACCGAAATGAAGAAGGAATTCGAGAAATTCTTTATAGTCAGGTTAATAAATTCGAGGGCTCGATTTCAGCCGAACACGGCATCGGAATGCTGAAACTTGACCATAATTACCAATTCAAGGATCCTTTGGAGATTGAAATGATGCGCAAGATCAAAAACGCTTTTGATCCGAAGGGCATCATGAATCCCGGGAAGCTCTTGAAAACGGAATAACCAACGAGGAAACTGTGGGTAAGAAATCAAAGAAAAAGGAAAAGAAGATGGCAGTCAAAGAAACTCGAAAACTCGCCAAAGAGGAACCTTCCGACATTGCATCCGAAGTTCTCGATGACGGTTACATCGATGTCATGGATGACAAAACCGTTGCTCTTTTCCCTTTGGGCGACATGATTATTCCCACAGGCATCGACTACAAACCCGGTGATCCTGAAGAAGATGCATTGGCGGTAACCGATGCGCTTCCTGAAATTGAAGATCTTTGCTTCTTAGAAGTTCCGAAGTTTTTTTCTTTAAAGGGCAGTGTGGTCACACCGGCGATGATGCTTGAGCTTTCCCGAGCCGTCCAAAGGGTTTTGATTCGCCCGGAAGTCTCAGGCGTTGTCGTTACTCAGCCTGCGGACAATATTGAAGAAACAGCTTATTTCGTCAGCATTTCTTTATCGGATGTATTCCAGAATCAGAATTCCAAGCCGATCGTCTTTACGACCTGCATGAATCCCGAAGATCCGATGTTTGACGGGACCAAGAATCTTTTAGATTCCATTCGGGTTGCCTGTCACGACGTGAAGGGTGATATCCCAACGGTTGTCGTCTGCATGAACGGTGAGATCCATGCGGCGTCCCGCGCTCAGCTCACTCACACCAACAAGGCTTCTGCCTTGGCTTCTCCGGGCTGGGGCCCCGTCGGTTATGTCGACCGCGACAATGTTTATTTCCGCTGCGGTGCATTAGAGCTCGATACCGGTTTGAACTTCCCGATGCTCAAAAAGCTTACGGCCAAAGTTCCCGTTGTTAAAGCCATGTGCGGAGACGACGGTGCGCTTCTTGAAATGGTTCTTGAAAAAGAACCGGACGCCATCATCGTTGAAGGTTTCGGCCGCGGTAACCTTCCGGCCGGCATGATGCCTGCGATTAAAAAAGCGGTAAAGAAGGGCATTTTCGTTGTGATCTCGACAAGAGCTTCTTCCGGCCGTGTCTTAGACAGTACGGTTTTCCCGGGAAGCGTCGCGCAATGTCTTGAATCCGGCTGTTTGTTAGCCGGCGAAACGACTACCGCTAAAGCTAGACTTCTTTTGATGTACGTCCTTTCCCAGAAAGAAGCGATCCAACTAAAGAAAGAAGATCCTGAAAGATTCTTCGCCTACGTACAGGAATGTTTGGATCCGGTGCTCACCAATCGTCTCTTCGGTTAATGAGTCAAAAATTTGCTTCTATGGACGAGCTTTTCGAAGCGCTGAGCCATTCAGCGTTTCGAAGCAAGTTTCGTTTGTCTTACGCAGACAGAACTTATGCCGAGACTCGTAATGACGAGCTCTTGAAGAAACACGCCAAAGAAATTCTTCACGACAGAATCGGAAGCGCGAATCCGAAAAACGACGGCAAACAGACGCCGTACAAGGGACATCCGATCTTTACTGCGCAGCACGCGACCGGATGCTGCTGCCGCGGCTGTCTTTATAAGTGGCATGGGATCGACAAAGGCAGAGAACTAACGGAAGAAGAACTCAATACCCTGAGCGATGTGATCTTGGAGTGGATTCATCGAGACTTACAAAAACCGACTCCGAAGAAAAGAGTACGCAAAGGCGAGACTTTGGATCTTTTCGACCAAGATTAAGTTTCCTTTTTTGAAGGTTTTCAACACATTCCAGGAAGGCTTCTTTAGAAGCTTTCGGACTCAACCTAACTAAAAGTTATAACTAACCATCCATAAATAGTATTGGATTGAGAAGAAAAGAATTTTTATGATGGAGGCATATTGAAGGAGAAACTATGCCTCTTAACCGCCGTTCATTCCTCGGACTTTCAACAATTCTTTTGAGTTCTCCGCTTCCGGTATTTTCTTCGGAAAATAAACAAGCCAAGAGAATCTTGGTATACGGAGATTCGAATTCTTTCGGATGGGCCTGGAGCCCTGAAAAAGACATCTATCGTCTTCCAATCGATCAAATTTGGCCTCAGGTCATGGCTCAAAAACTTGGTCCTAACTATGAAGTCGAAGTTAATGCCTTGGGCGGCCGAACGGTAAAAAGAGATCAAAAGGACGGCAACGGAACCGGCAAGAGCCTTTCCGGTAAGTTGTTCAACGGGATGGTTTCACTTCCTGCGGTTCTTTCCGAAAACCTTCCTCTGGATATAGTCATTGTCATGCTCGGAACCAATGACGCGAATTCAAGATACAAGAACAATGCAAAAGCGATCGCCGATGACCTTGAAGAGATGATTCGTATGATTCAAGCAGGTGAATGGCAATCCAACACTAAATTTAAGACACCAAAAGTCTTAGTCATTGCACCCCCGCTCCAGCCTAACGAAACAGCTTACGGCGACGCTTTCAGCGGCGCAGAAAAAATCACCAAAGAGCTTCCGCCGCTTCTGCAGGAAAAATGCCGAATTCTTGGAGCCGAATACATAAACGCTCAAGACTTCGTGAAAGGCATTCCGGGACAGATTGACCGTGTTCACCTTTCCCCGGAACAACACAAAGTTTTAGGCGAGGCGGCAGCTGCAAAGGTCAAAGAAATCTTTGCGCATTAATTGTTGAAAGGATCCTAGGAGGCCTTAATGAAACTTCTGACCGCTGCCGCTGCAATTACGACTTGTTTACTTATGTCCGGAAATGTCATGGCTCAAAACATTCAGATCAAAGTGGATGGCAAAGCTTACGCCGGGGGATTAAATGGTAACGATGCCGCGAAAGACTTTGCTGCAAAGCTTCCGCTCAAACTTAAGTTTGAGGATTTCGGATCGACGGAACGGATTTCGTATTTACCGAAATCATTGAACCTAGGATCCGCGCCTAGAAGCTGCGATCCTCAAAAAGGCGATATTACCTATTACATCCCATGGGGAAACCTGGCGGTTTTTGTCAGAGACTTTCGTCCGTCTGACAACTTAGTCCCGCTCGGAAAACTTTCTCCGGAAGCGCTTAAAGCCATCCAAGAAAGCGGCTCCAAAGATGTTGAAATCAGTCTTGTTAAGTGAACGATATGGAAACAACAGGATTTTTGAGAAGAACGATTCTTTTAACAGCGGCAGCAATGCCGATGATAGGCAGTAAAGTGTTTGCAGCAACTCCGAATCAAGGTGCATCCACGGTCTATTTCTCTAAAGACATCAATGCGGAGAACTTTTTAGCAATTTATGACCGGCTTAGAAAAGACGCCAACCTTCCGGAAGACAGAAGACTCTCCGGCATCAAACTTCACGGCGATGATGTCGATACGAATCGAGGTATGTGGGAAGCATTGCTGAATCACATTCCGAACAGCAAGTTTGTTGAATGCAACTATGCCTCAATCTATCCGGCCGGAAGAGGCAATACGCAAGGAAATATTAGAGCGATAACGGCTCAAGGCGTCGACAAGAATCGCCTCGATATCTTGGATCGCAACAACGAATACACGGAAGTTCCGATCAAAGGCGGTAAAGAACTGAAATCTGTCTCTGCGCCGACGGCTCTATTGAAAGAGTATGGCTGCGTTGCAGTGACGGCTAATTTCCGAATTCCGAGTTTTGCGGGATTTTCGGGTGCGTGTAAAAACGTCGGCATCGGTTTAGCCAGCGGAGAGGGCAAGACTCAAGTTCATGGTCTGGGAGTCAGAAAAGATGCAGGATTCTTCCGAAGACTCGCCGATGCTTCAAAAGGCATTCACGATGCAATGGACAATCGACTGCTTTTTATTAACGTGGTCTCAAACATTCACGTTGATCCGCTGAAAGGTACTAAAGTCCGAACAGGCAATCTCGGCATCGTCGGATCTCTGGATTTGCTCGCTGCCGACCAAGCCGCGGCAGACTTAATTTACGGTCTGACTCCTGCTGAGTACAACGCTTATTCGCTCCAAGAAAAGATTGACAGAGGCTTCTTACAACTCGAGTACTTGGACGAAATCAAAGCCGGAAACCGCACCTACAAGCTCATAACACTCTAATTTTTATAGGAAAAAAAGATGAAAAAACTCCTCATTGCCACACTTCTTGGTTTAACTGCCGCTAGTGCACAAGTTCAGGCCAAAACACTTCTTGTCTATTACAGCTTCACCGGAAATATTGAAAAGGCCGCTGTCGCCGTTAAAGACCAAACCTCGACGGATGTGATTCAGATTCAGCCGGCGCAAAAAGGCTTGAACTACGCGGCCAACAATTATTCTCTCGGAAGTGATTTGGTGGACCAAATTCGAAGCAAGCCTAATGATGCTTCTTCTTATCCCGCCATTGATCCGGTGGACGTTGACTTTTCAAAATATGACACCGTTATCATCGGTACACCGCTTTGGTGGAGCAATATGGCCGCACCTATGCAGACATTCTTGTTCCATAACGGAAAGGCAATGGCCGGCAAGAAAATCGGTTTGATTGTCTCCAGCGCCAGCAGTGGAATTTCCGGTGTTGAAAGAGACGCCAAACGCCTTATCCCTGAAGGTAATTTCACAAAGAGCCTTTGGATTCGTTCCTCTCAGTTTTCATCCGCTCCGAAAATGGTCGCGGAATGGCTGAAAGCCAACGGTCTGGCCTCTAAGTAATTTTTTCAATAAGAAAGGCGCCGAGGCGCCTTTCTTACTAAATATCAAGAAGATCTAATCGGCCAATTAATATTGGTCAAACATTCTCTGGATTTCTTTCGGATCCTGAGTCTTCGTCAAAGCAAGCTGCAGAAGCAGGCGAGCTTTCTGAGGGTTAAGTGTGTCGGATTCTAAGAAACCGGCCTTCGTCCACATCGGCAGAGAAACCGTCGTTGCACCGTTCGGTACGCGGGCACTTCTTACAACCACAACACCTTTAGCCACAGCGTCTTTCAGACCTTCCATTGTCGGGTTGGCGATGGAGCCGTTGCCTGTACCAGCGTGAATGATGCCTTTAGCACCGGCTGCAACAGCAGCGTCGGCCATAATACGGTCGTCGTCAACATGAGAGTAGATGATGTCAACGCGAGGCAGAGTCTCAAGCTTGCTGACGTCAAATTCGCTGTTGGTCGTGTGACGCTTTGTAGACTGCTTGTAGAAACGAACTTTGTTTCCGCTCACATAACCCATGGCGCCGAGTTCCGGAGACTTGAAGGTAGCTGGATTGGTCGTATTTGTCTTGGTGACATCGCGGGCACCGTTGATTTCATCATTCATGACGATCATGACGCCTTTGCCTTTTGCTTCAGGCGTAGAAGCAACGCGAACAGCTTCAAGAAGGTTCATAGGACCGTCGGCAGAAATGGCTGTGGCAGGGCGCATAGCGCCGACCAAAATCACAGGCTTGTCGCTCTTAGTAACAAGGTTCAGGAAGTAAGCGGTTTCTTCCAATGTATCGGTACCGTGGGTAATCACCACAGCGTCAACCTTCGGATCAGCCAGCAGTTCGTTAACGCGCTTGGCAAGTTTCAGCAAGGTCTTGGTATCCATATTGTTGGAAGAGATCTTGACGACCTGTTCACCGGAAACATTGGCATAGTCTTTCATTGCCGGAACCGCTTCGATCAAAGTCTGAATGCCTAAATCACCGGCTTTGTATCCGGTTGTCTGAGTGCTGGAAGCAGCAGTTCCGGCGATCGTTCCGCCTGTAGCCAAAATCTTAACGGAAGGAAGGTCAGCGGCAAAAGCTGTGGTGGCAGCCATCAGAGCTGCGGAAAGAAGGATTTTCTTGAACATTTTAATTATGCGTACAAAAAGTTAGCCTCAATCGCTAAATTGAGAAATTACCCACCTAAAAAGGCATTTTTAATCCCGGGCACCGAAGTACCCGGGGCAAATAATCAAAAATTATTGGTAGAGGTCGTTGACAACGTCACGAGCAAACTTGTCCTGAGCTTTGATCAGGTCACCGAGTTCCTTGTTGTCTTTGAAGTCAAGAGCCATACCGGCTTTCTTATGAGCTTCGATGACAGCAGGATCCTGCATTGTCTTCTTGAAGGCTTCAACGTAGTACTGGATAACTTCGGGCTTGGTTCCCTTCGGAGCAACTAAAGCACGAGCAGAGCCGTACCATTCGGGGTAGAGGCCTTTTTCGCCGAGTGTCGGAACATTCGGGAGTTCAGGATCACGTTTGGTGTTGAAAACAGCCAGAACACGGAGTTCTGGTTTGTCGCCCTTAACGAGCTTGGCAACGTCAGCAACCTTGGCGCAGGTGAAGTCAACTTCGCCCTGACGAAGAGCCAGCAGCTGGTCGGCTGTACCGCCGTAAGGAATAGCTTTGTACTTGAAGCCGGCGCTCTTAGCGAGCAGCTGAGCAGCTGTGTGGTTGGAAGCCTTGTTGCCGTTTGTGGAGGCTTTCAGGTTTCCTTTCTCTTTAGCGGCGGCAACGAGTTCTTCGATGGTCTTGTAGGGAGAATCGGCCTTAACAGCAACAACACCGGCTTCAGTCAGATGGTTGGCGATAGGAACGATGTCATTGATGGAGAAGGGAGCACCCGGCTGTGCAGCCAAAGTCGTGAATGTCGGCAGGTTGATGAAGCCGATAGTCTGGCCGTCGGGTTTGGACTGAACTAATTTTGTCCAGCCGATCTTGCCGTCAGCACCGGGAAGGTTCTGAATGATGATGGTTTTCGGAATGTACTTCTGGGCTTCGGTAGCAAGAAGACGAGCACCTGTGTCTGTGCCGGAACCGGCTTTGTAAGCAACGATAACGTTGACGTCACCGGTCGGTTCCCATGCCATAACTGTCATCGGCAGGGTCATAGCAACAGCAACAGCTGCAAGAACTTTTTTCATTTCGAATATCCTCCTAAGGATGGTGATTTTTTTACTTCTGAACCCAGGTCGCTTTTGCAGAATCGTTAATTCGACAAATGGTGACTCCGAATCAGTAATGTGGATATTAACGCACGCTTACAAAATTTGGAATACAAATTTGTGAATCGCCCATAAAAAAAGCCTCCGGCGAGGCGGAGGCGAGTGGTCAAAGCAACAGATTAATGATGGGATCTGGCTTCAACATGTTTTTCCCAGCGAGCCATCAGCCACGGAGAGCAAGTGCCAAGGACGCACAAGAGGATGAGCATCCAGCAGAGCGGGGTGCTGAAAAGGATCGTAGGATCGCCGTCGGAGAGATACAGAGAACGGCGCAGGCCGTTTTCACCGATCGGACCCAGGATCAGACCCAGCACGATGGCGGCTGCGTTCAAATCAAACTTGCGAACGAAGTAGCCGATGATGCCGAAAATGAACATGATGATCACTTCCACAAAGTTGTTGTGAATCGCGAAGGAACCCACAACACACAGAAGGAAGATCGCAGGGATCAGAATGGAGTCGGACAAGCGGGAGACCTGAGCAAACATACGGCAGCCGACAAGACCGACGCCGAGCATCGCAAACTGAACGAGCACAAAACCGGCGAAGAATGTGTAAGTCATCGGAGCATAAGTAGAGAAGAGCTCCGGTCCCGGCTGCAGACCGTGAATAATCAAACCGCCCATTAACACTGCTGTCACAGATTCACCCGGGATACCGAGCGTCAGTGTCGGGATAAGAGAGCCGCCCGTCACAGCGTTGTTCGCAGCTTCAGAACCGGCCACACCGTCAATGGAGCCTTTGCCGAATTCATCTTTATGTTTGGAGAAGCGGCGTGCTTCGTTATAACCCATGAAGCAGGCGATCGTTGCACCGGCGCCAGGCAGAATACCCAAGATGTTGCCGATAATCCAAGAACGCGTAATGGTCGGAGCCAGTCTCTTAATATCGGAGCGGCTCAGAAGAAGGCTGCCCGTGAATTTGGCTGCTTTAGCGCGTTTCTTAATGGCCTTTTCTGCCAGGATTAACACCTGAGACATAGAGAACAAGCCGATCAAGGCGCAGGTAACGTTAACACCGTTGTACAGCGTGGTGCTTCCCATCATGAAACGTTCAACGCCTTCCATCGGGTCCATACCGATTGTCGAAATCAGAAGACCCAAGATACCGGAGATGAAGCCTTTGAGAAGCGACTTAGAGGAAACACCGGCGATCACGGTTAAGCCAAAAATCGAAAGCCAGAAGTATTCCGGGCTCTTGAATTTCATTGCCAGCTCGGCCAGGAAGGGAGAGAAGAAGTAAAGAGAAATACAGCTTAATAAACCGCCGCAGAAAGAGGCAAAGCAGGCAACGGCGAGCGCCTTAGCTGCCATACCTTTCTTTGTGAGTTCGTAGCCTTCAATGGCGGTCGCAGCAGAGGCAGGTGTACCCGGGGTATGAATCAGAATTGCGGAAATCGAGCCGCCGAAGATGGCGCCGCAGTAGATACCGCCTAAGACGATCAAACCGGTTGCTTGATCCATACCGAAGGTCACCGGAAGCAGAAGGGCAACGCCCATCGCAGCGGACAAACCGGGCAGACAGCCGATCGTGATACCCAATGCAGTAGCACCGATCATCAGGACCAATGTAAGAGGATTCATCGCATGGATGAAACCCATGCCCATTAAAGAGAGTGTTTCTAACATGGTTTCTTCTCCTTATTCAAACCAGACCCCGAGGGGAAGAGGTACGTGCAGAAACATCGAGAAAACCAGATAGGTCACAATCATGATGCAGGCGCAGCTGATAATTGCGGGGATCGGTTTTACCTTCAGGAAGAACTGGGCCAGCAGCAGATACAGAACGCTGGAGATGTAATAGCCCAAATAGTTCACTAAGGCCATATAAATAATGCAGCCCGCCAAGACGCCGAAAAACTGTCCGGGCAGGAAACCGGCGAACAATTTTCTGAAGTCATTCAGGACAACACGATGGCGGTAGAAGGAATATAACTGTTTACCTAAGAAGAGCGTATTGCAGAGGTAAAGCGCAGTTAAAAGAATTAGAGGGTAGGATTGAGCAGCCGGCGGCAGCTGAAGCGTCATGACCAAAAACCAGGTCGCAACGCCATAGACTACCGCAATGACGCATAAGTCGGACTCTTTCATAATTGTGACTCTTGTTTAATGAGGTTGTGCTATGGGCTTGTCGTGATTAGAAGAGATCAGTTTTTTATTTCTCTGAAATAATTACTTACAGAGCCCATTCTGTCTGATTTTACATCAGCACCTAAGAGTGACCAATGAATTTCAGAACGCTTCCCTGTGAAAAGTTCGAAAAGAATCAATAATTCAAAACGTTAATTGATCACCTCATTGTGTAATTTCTTGTTGTTTTTTCTTCTCTCTAATTGTTAGAGCTCCAGTGACTGTTCTGACAGAAAGACATGTCCGTGAGAAAAGCGTTTTTTCTTCGAGTAAACGAAGCAAGCTCCAAATATTCTTGTTTTCCGGCCGCGACGCAAAATTAGGCAAAAGTTTTAGAAATACGTGACATCGGCACCTTAGACATATTCCTAATATGTACTATCGATCATTTATTGATTTTTTAATTTATAGATGGGTGAGAAGCATGAAAAAACTACTTTGTGCTGCTTTAGTTGGAGCTCTTATGACCACTTATTCAGCTGTCGCCGCAGATTTTTCTAAAATCCTTACGGCCTGGTATACGACAATGCAATTACAGAAAATGTTGCCGGTAAAGTAAATATTCATCCTGTTTCCTATACTGTTGACGGAATTCGCGTTGCCGCAAACGTCTACACTCCTTCCGGTTACGATCCGAAGAAATCCTATCCTGCCATCGTTGTTGCTCACCCGAACGGCGGCGTGAAAGAACAGGTTGCCGGTCTTTTTGCTGAAAAACTTGCAGGCATGGGTTACATCACCGTTGCGGCCGATGCTCGTTACCAGGGCGCCAGCGGCGGTGAACCGAGACACACCGACAAACCCGCCAACCGTATTGAAGACATCAACGGTATGGTTAATTACATCAGAACCTATCCGGGTGTGAATGCAAATGAAATCGGTGCATTTGGCATCTGTGGCGGAGGCGGATACACGCTCGGCGCTGCACAGAAAGATCCCCGCATCAAAGCTGTTGCCACTATTTCTATGTTCAACAGCGGCCGCGTTCGCAGAAACGGCTTCCAAGATTCTCAGATGGACACGATCCAGCAGAGACTTGCACAGGCTGCCGAAGCCAGAACCTTTGAAAAAAAGGGTGATGTTCGCTTAGTCGGCGCTATGAACATCACTGACGAACAGGCCAAGAAGCTTCCGTTCGCACTTTACAGAGACGGCTTCTTCTATTATTTCCGCACTCATGCTCATCCCAATTCCACTTTCCTCTATACACAGAGCAGCCTGATGGATTTGATGAACTGGGACGTTGATGATCGCATGGCTATGATTCATCAGCCGCTTCTCATGATCGCCGGCGATGTTTCCGACACTCGTTACATGACGGATGACGCCTTCAAGAAGGCTACCGGTACAAAGGATAAAGAACTTTATCTGGTTAAGGGCGCTCAGCACATTGAAACTTACTGGGTCCCGAAATACGTCAATGAAGAAGCAGCCAAGCTTCAGGAATTCTTCGGCAAGTATCTGAAAGCATCTTCCTAGAGGGTGAAAAGCGCAAGGCGGCTCAAACCTCCTGCGCTTTTTGTATTTCAGAAGCCGAAACAAAAGATTCCGAATCAGCGTCTCAAAATTTCTATTCTTTGCTCTTCGGTCAGATGTCCCATCGAAAACTCGCAGCCGCAATACTGCTGGTTGTAGAAGCCGTTTTCTTTGAGCAAAATACCTCGTCGTTCCTGCAGACCGCCTTTTTTCCAGTTCACGTCCCAATAGGTGCTTTCAGGAATTAAAGATTTAGCGTGAGCTGCCGCTTCTCGAATTTGTTCGGCGCTCTTCCAGCGTGACCCGGCCAAGGTAGTTGTGTAGAGTTCAATCCCTTCGCGCTTCGCGCATTCAGCCGTCACGAGAAGGCGGTGCTTGAAGCAAGCGAGGCAGCGGCGTCCTCTTTCCGGTTCTTTTTCCAATCCGATGACGGCAAGTCTCCAAAGGTCGTGTCGGTAGTCGCCGTCAATAACCCGAATTCCTAATGATTGAGCGAATCGATCCAGTTCGTTTTTACGAATCAAATATTCTTTCACCGGATAAATATTCGGGTTATAGAAAAAGATCGTCGGACGCACGCCATTCTGCTGGAGCCACTCTAAGATGGCGGCAGAGCAAGGTGCGCAGCAGGAATGCAATAGAACTTCTTTGGGGAGCGGTCCCAAAACCAGAGAACTCATGCTTATCAAAAGGAAAGACTAGAAACAAGACTAGCGCCGAAGTGGAAACCGGAAAGGAGAGACTTTTCGGTGCCGCTGTCGGCGCTGCTTTTCGCTTATTTATCCGCGAATATTCTTAGATAATCAATTAGGCTGTGGGACCGGATGTGGTCATTTCGGCAACTGCGCCGACCGGACCGGTTTCAGTCATTTCAGAGTCGTTTGCGGGAGCCTGCTGTGCAGCAGCTTCTGCTGCCTGCTGCTGAGCGATATCCTTATGAATCCACTGCAGAACTGTTGCGCGGTTAACTTTCGTTAACTGAGAAATAACGTTGTAGGACTTGCCTTCTTCCTTACGCAGACGAAGCACTTCGGCTTTCTGTTCAGGTGTGTAGGACTGCTGGCGAGCGCCATGTTCTGCACGGAAGGTCCCGATCAGGAAGCTGCGATGCCAGTCACGAGCTGTGTATACGGGAATATTGAGAGTTTTTGCACAATTTTTGTAGCTTCCGCCGGCCTGGAAAATCGCCAATGCTTTCTGACGAGTTTCGAAGGAGTGTCTGGGAAGAGATTTGCGGCGGGATGCGTACGGGGCCTTCGCAAAACGAGCCAGGCCTCTTGCTGTCTTGATTGTCTTTGGCATAACTAAATGCTCCGGTATGCTGATTATCAATGTGGTGGTTTGTAGTGCTCATGAAACTTGAATAACTATTTTATTATCCATGTTACTCTGAACTATGAGTAATGATACCATTTAGGGTAAAAAAAGATTATTGTTGTTAATAACTAATTAAATAATATTTTTTTCAAGATAATCACCCTGACACGTTACCATTCCGTGCTCGACCTTAGTTTTTTTCCTATAAATCGTTCTACTATTCACTGACAATTCAATATAGGAGGAGCTCAATGTCGATACTCAAGCCCGGTTTGGAAGAACGGTACGAAAGGGTAAAACAATCACTTGCAGACGACGAAATGCGCTTTGGCAGAGAGCCGGGAAGCGTCTTTTTACTTCCGATTTCAAAAACCTTCGGAATTGATGCTTTAGAGGAAGCAGTGAAGTGCGGTATGAGGGCCTTCGGGGAGAACTATGTTCAGGAAGGGTGCGAAAAAATCGAATACTTTAAAAAGCAGCATCCCGACCTGGAGATTACCTGGCACTTTATCGGACATCTTCAGTCCAACAAAACCCGCCCTGTAGCTGAACATTTCGATTGGGTTCAGACGGTAGAGCGCTTAAAAATCGCACAGCGGCTTTCTGAGCAAAGACCCGCAGATATGCCTCCCTTAAATGTGTTAATCGAAGTTCACATCTCTGACGAAGAGAGCAAAAGCGGCTGCCAGCCAGCCGACGTCCCGGCCCTGGCTCAAGCTATCACATTGCTTCCGAACTTAAAGCTTCGAGGCATCATGGCAATTCCGGCACCCTCGGATACTGAAGAGGGCAAAAAGGCTCCTCTAAAAGAAATGTATGCCATCTTCCTGCATTTAAGAGATGAGCTGAATTTTGATATCGACACGCTCTCTATGGGCATGAGCTCGGATATGGCAGAAGCTGTGGAATGCGGGAGTACCATGGTAAGAGTCGGCTCGGCAATTTTCGGACCTCGTGACTACACCAAAAAGGAGTAAAAATGAATAGAAAAACAATCGCCTTCATCGGCGGCGGAAACATGGGAGAAGCCATCATTTCTAAGATGGTCTCAAGCGACTGGAAGGGCGATGATATTCATGTCATTGATCACAATGAAGAAAAATTGGAGCGTCTTTCTTCCGAATACGGTGTCCATGCTCATAAGGAACCCGGTTCGTGGCTTTCTGAGATCGATGCCGTTGTTCTTGCAGTCAAGCCGCAGCAGCTTGCTGAAGCCATCAAAGCCAGTAAAGAATGGATCGAAGACGCACTCGTAATTTCTATTGCGGCCGGCGTTCGAGTCAAAGACCTTGAAGCGATGATCGGTCACAACTGCATTTGCCGCACCATGCCGAATACTCCGATGAAAATCGGTCTCGGCGTCTGCGGACTTTATTCCACACCCGAAGCAGAACCCGACCATCGCTTTATTGTCAAAGTTTTTGCGGCCTGCGGCGATTTGATTTGGTGTACGAAAGAAGAAGAACTGGACGGAGTAACAGCCATCAGCGGTTCCGGCCCTGCTTATGTATTCAGATTTATTGAAGCGCTGACAGAAGCCGGACTTCGTTACGGATTCAATGACGTCCAAGCAAAGAGAATGGCCATTGCAACCGTTCTCGGGTCAGCCGAACTCGTCAAACGCAGCGGCGAGTCGCCGTCTGCCCTTCGTGAAAAGGTAACGAGCAAGGGCGGCACAACTTATGAAGCGCTCAAGGTCATGAATGACCGTCACTTTATGGAAATGATGCAGGGTGCGATGGACGCCTGCAAGAAACGTGCCGTTGAACTCGGCGACGCTTTCCACGAAAGCGTAGAAGCAGCGGAGAAATAATTGATGCTGAGGCCTTCAAAGAAGGCCTCACTTTCTAAGCTTCCAAATACTTTTCTTTAGACTGATACCAGCGGGCAGCATGCTTTTCTGCCCGCGGATCTTTTTCTCGGATCCACTTATCCGCCATCGCCATGGCTTTCTCAACGAGGAAGCCATCGGTTTCAAAATCAGCAAAACGAAGCAGGGCAGCTCCGCTCTGACGAGCGCCTAAAAACTCGCCAGGCCCTCTCAACTCCAAGTCTCTTCTGGAAATTTCAAAGCCGTCTGTCGTGTCGTTGAATACCTGGAGACGTTCCTTGCCGATCTTTGAAAGCTGGTCTCCGAAAATCGCAAAGCAATAACTCTTGATCGATCCTCGGCCGACGCGTCCTCTGAGCTGATGGAGCTGGGCAAGCCCGAAGCGTTCTGCGTGTTCAATAACCATAATGGATGCGTTCGGAACGTCTACGCCCACTTCAATCACTGTTGTAGAAACTAAAAGCTTTGTTTCTCCCTTAACAAACCGATCCATGACAGCGTTTTTATCTTCCGGCGTCATCTTGCCGTGCAGAAGCTCAATCTTGAACTGAGGGAGGATTTGTTTAATCTCTTCACATGTTTCAGTGGCAGCGGTAAGGTCTACTTTTTCGCTTTCTTCGATCAGAGGGCAGACCCAATAGGCCTGCAGGCCGGCGGCTAAAGACTTGCCGATCCATTCGACCAAATCGCCTTTGCGGCTCATGGAAACTAATTTTGTTGAGATCTCTTGTCTTCCCGGAGGCAGTTCATCGATGACGGAGACGTCGATATCGGCTAGATAACTCATGGCCAAGGTTCGGGGAATAGGCGTGGCCGACAGCATGAGAAGATGCGGCATCATACCGTTTTGCTGTGCACGAATGGCTAATCTCTGATCCACGCCGAAACGGTGCTGCTCATCGACGATGGCGAGCCCCAAAGCCTTGAATTTAACGTCCGGCTGAATGATTGCATGAGTTCCGACCACCAGTTCGGCACCGTCTTCGATTGCCGCCAAGGCTTCACGCTTTTCTTTGGCCTTCTGTTTTCCGGAGAGCCAAACGACACGGACGCCGAAAGGTTCCAGCCAGGAAATAATCTTTTTAAAGTGCTGTTCAGCCAAAATTTCCGTCGGCGCCATAAGCGCCGCCTGGTAGCCTGCATCAATCGCCTGGCAGGCGGCAAGCGCCGCAACGACGGTTTTACCGCTTCCGACATCTCCCTGAACCAATCGGTTCATGGGGCGTTCGCTGCCGAGAGATTCGTAAATATCTTTCCAGACTCGAATCTGGGCCTTTGTCAGCTTAAAGGGCAGGGAATGGAAAAATTTTGCTGTCAAAGAGTTGTTGTCGCCTTTGCGCAGCGGCATCAACGGTCCTTTGTTCATATCCCGCATTTCACGAGATTTCTTCAGCGAAATCTGCTGAGCCAGAAGCTCATCGAATTTCAACCGCTGCCAAGCCGGATCCGTTCGATTCTGCAAAGGACCAATCGGAGCGCCGGCCTTAGGATGATGCAGAGAATTAATCGCTTCAGAAAGTCCCGGAAGGTGCAATTCATTACGCTCTTCTTCGGTCAAAAGGTCAGAAATATCCACGTCCATTAAGGCGCGGTCAATGCGTTTTCTCAGCCACAGCTGAGTCACACCTTCGCCGGCGGGATAAACAGGTGAAAGCGTTTTAGGAAGGTCGCTTTCGGGTTTCGGAGCGCGAACCTTGGGATGAATCATTTCAAGACCGCCGCCGAAAGCGGCACGCGGGTTTCCGTAGAGTCGGACACGTTTCCCGACTTTCAGTAAATCACGAATAGAAGGGTAGTAGTGAATAAACCGAACCTTGAGCATGTCGGTTTCATCATCGACCCAAGCTTCAAAATTTCCGAACCGATTGTCGCTGTTATTGGTGACAACACCTTCAACCTGGGCATCGACGCCGACTTCAAGTTCTTCGATCGGCGTAATGGAGGTCTCATCTTCGTAACGAAGAGGCAAATGAAGGACAAAATCCCAATCGCTGACCAAACCCAATTTCTTAAGGCGTTCGGCCAGAGGCGCCAATTTTTGTCCGGGTTTTCGTTTCCAAGAAATTTCTGCCACTTTCCTAACAGCCTATATGTATATAGAAGAAGAGCTGCCTGTAAGGCAGCTCGAATCCTCTTTTTTCGTGAGTCGAATGCTTTACACAAGCATTCTATCAATTAAGTAATCAACGGTTAGCACGCATATTCATTGTCAGTGCGTAACGGTCGCCGGGATGATAAGACTCTGAAATTTCGAGGATGTTCCGCTTAATACCCATGTAGTGGCGGAGAATACGGAGGCAAGGTGAGCCGACCTGAGCATCCAGATACATTGCGGCTTCTGCAGGAAGGGGAACGGCGGAAATCTTCTGGACGACTTCAAGACACTTTTCTCCGTATTCTTTCTCGATCAGTGTGGAAAGAAGAACCAACGGATTTAACCGAGCCAAATCCGGCAGACGGGAGTAAGCGGCGTTCACATAAACCGCCGTCCAAACAACAGGCTTTCCGTTGTCTGTCGGATTGGTTCGGACATTAGAAAAACGCAGGAAGCGCAGATACCTCTCGCATTCCAGTCTCTTTGCCAGTGCGTGGTCAACAACACATTCCTGAGTTCCCTGGACAACTCTTTTGTGTGTAGAGGACAAACCGTCGATATCTGCAAATGAGGTGTAGGTATGGGCATAGGTTTCGTCAAATCCTACGGATACGACTTTAGAGCCTAGTCTTGGCCACCGTTTAATCAGGCCCATGCGTGTGAGGTCTGCAAGTGCGAGTCGGACGGTATACCTACTAACGTTATATTTCTCACAGAGCTCCATCTCGGTTGGCAAATACGAATCGAGGGGATAATCACCGTTGGTGATACCACGAGTCAGATCATCTGCGAGCCTTACCCAGCGTGCGTTTTTCATATAAGGCCTTCTCAAATAAATTATCTTTTTATGACATTAATGTTACCCCTTTTTACCCCTATAACACAATAGGGATAATAGTTAGGAAAATCGAGTAAAAAGAATCACGTATGCCCGTGCATCTACTTAGTAATTTTAAAAATTTACCAAAATGGGAAATCTGACGAATGATAGGCATACCACTTAGAGAATTAGGTTGAAAAATCCCTATTCTGGGGAAGGAGGAAGAGAATCTCATTTCAGTCTATAAGTTTTTATATTTACCCCTGTAATAATACAGTAGTTTTTCTATGTAAAAAAAGAGTTTATATGAGGAATCTCCACTAAAAACCTCTTGCCAAACAGGGCGGTTTTCGTTTTATTAATTCGATGTGGCTATTTTATCGAGAGGGGTTATTTTAGTAAGCAAAAATGACAATTTTTTCGACTCTGACAAAACAAGTAGTAATCAATAGGCAGACGAAATCTCGGGAAATCCTGGGCCCCTTGGGATGAATCGCGGTATTTAGAAGAAATTTCACCTCAGTGTCTGCGATTGAAGGAATAATTTTGTTACTCCTCGAGAAATTCTGCAAAAATGACGGCACAAATAGGAGACAACGATAATGGTTTACCGACTTGTGTGTTCTTTAGTCTATGGAATATGCATCGCTTCAAGCGGCTATGCAGCTGCGCAATCCTCCGAAATCGTAAAAGAGGAACCGGCTGTCCAGACAGAGGAAAAAACAGAGGCAGCAAATCCGGCGCCAACCCAAAAAGCAAGCGCCGAAAAAGAAGTTAAACCTGCTGAAACAGTTTTAGAACCAAGAGAGTCAGAGGAACAACTTCTTGCTCGACAAAAGAAGATCAAAGAGTTAATCGAACAAGCTGAAGTGCAGTTGTACGGGGAAGGCGTTCCTGTTGATTTCTCCAAAGCCGCCGTTCTTTATGGGCAGGCAGCCGATCTCGGAAGTCCGAAAGCCATGATGCGATTGTCGGCTCTTTATAGAAAAGGTACCGGTGTCGAACTATCTCAGGAAAAAGCTTTCGAGCTCATTCAAAAAGCTGCTTCACTTGACTATGCTCCAGCACAAGCCGCTCTAGGTATTTCCTATCTTGAGGGCAGAGGCGTCGAAAAAGACGAGAACTTGGGCTATGACTGGATTCGCAAAGCCGCTGAAAACGGCCATACGCTCTCCAGAGTGATGACCGGTGAACGTCTGCTTTCTCAAGCAGATAACGAGCAGTCCAAGCAAACAGGGCAGGAATATATTGATTCCATCCTTCAAAACGCTTCTCCTCAAGAACTTTATACGATTAGTTATTCCTTCGGACACGGTTTACGGCTGACAAAGAATCCTGAAAAGGCCAGATATTGGGCAAAAGCCGCCGCGGACAAGGGAAGTGTTAACGGTACATACTATCTAGGCGAACTGTATTGGAATGCCAAAGAAGTGCCGGAAGCGCTTAAATGTTTTGAAAAAGCAGCCGAGATGGGCTTGACGGCTGCTGAACTCCAAACAGGAAGAATTTATCTTTACGGCGCTGAGGGTGTTGCCAAGAATCCTGCAAAAGCCGTTTACTGGATGAAAAAGGCCGCTCCCATCGCTTCTAATGAAGATTTACTGACTTTAGTCGGATTAGAGTTATCCGGACCTCGTGCGGTTAAAAACCATGAAGACGCCCAAAAGTATCTTGATATGTACATCGCTCGGGCTAAGCCGGAAGAGCTGGAAGAAAACGCTGAGAAATACTGGAACGGTGTCGGCGTACGCAAAAACTTCGATATCGGCGGGGCCTTGGCGCTAGCAGCCGTGCAGAAAGGCAATAAAGCGAATGTCTGCAGCTATGCCATGAAGTTAGCCACTCCGAATTGGTTCGGAGGCGATCCTGTCACCGCTTATGCAATTTTGAACGATTGCGTACTTCAAAAAGGTGCCTCGGAAGAAGAGGTCAAAGCCTTTGAAGCTTTGGAAAAGAGAATGAGCGCTGAAGACCTCAGAAAGGCCCAGAATTTAAATGGTGAGGACGCTATTGAGGCCATCAAAATTCGTCGAGTCTATTTAACAAGCAAGTAACTTCTTTTACGATAATTTTCGGCCGATCCTCGCGAATTGCGACGATCGTTTTTTTTCATGCTCGCCATTAGGCTTTTAATGGCTCGAGTAGACAATAAAGCCAGAAAAGCTTATGGAAATCCGGAAGAAAAACAAGTAAGCAAGCTTAAATAAGCGATGCTCTTTGGAAATTCTGAAGTGGAAGTTGATGGTGGAGATAATGGGGATCGAACCCACGACCTCTGCATTGCGAACGCAGCGCTCTCCCAGCTGAGCTATATCCCCACCGGCGTGAAAACTCACAGGCAGAATGATGCACTAAATTACAAATAATTTCAACTTCAGCAAAAAATATTTTTATCTACGGAGATAAAAAGTTCGAAAAGGCGTTCGGAGAATCTGTCATCTCTGATGGTTTTATTTGGAATATGGTCCATATTGGTGGCAATGAAAAGGATAATAAACGAACGCGGCAGAAACCTTGGCGACTCAGCCGCTGTTTACAAAGGCTCAAACGATGAGGAAACCTTCACGGCAGCATTCATGTTTATGGAGTACTACCTCGACTTTTTGTTCAAAGGTTGTCGTAGTCGTAGCTTTCAGCTCGAAGACAGTGCCGAGGAATGGATTCTTCGTGATCTAGACATAGAAAACAGATGGGCTGAACCGTTGCCTTCCATCTTCGACTAACATTTAGGCTTGCTGTTTTATTGAAAAAAGGCGAGCTCAAATGATTCAGGATTATTTTTCTCTTGATAAGAAGGGCGATGACTATCTTCTTCTTCGTATCATCAACAAAGTTGACTTTGAAGAGGAGGTCGTCTGGGCTCGCGATTTCTCTTTATCTGATCGAAGTGACATTTCTAAGCCCGTCGAGCATTTAATGAGTTATCTGAAAGGCGGCTTCGATTCTCTTTCTGAATGGAACGGAGATATGGAAGGATTCCATTCATCTATTCAGCATTTCGGATTTGAAAATCTTCTGAGGACCGACAATCTCATTCCCGCATTCATTTTGAGAGAAGACGTAAAAACGCCGGAAATCAATCGTTTGATTTTCAATGAATTGGATAAAGAAAGAATAAACTTAGGAGATAAGGAGCTTGAAACAAAGGTCGGTCCTCTTCATCAAGCGATTTCTTCTACCGGCGCAAAGTCATACCGACCCAAAGACCCCGAAGCCACCGTTCCGGTTCCTTTAAAGCTGATTTTTAATAAAGATTGGAACGCTGTCGGCGCGCTATTGGAAAACTATTCCTAACCGACAGCGTTGTTAGAGACGATTAGATAGGCTCAGGAATGGCGCGCTGCAGCTTCAGCAGTGTCTTTCTGATCATCGTAGACGGGGCCCAGTCTTCTTTTGCTTTTCTTAAACCCGGAATACCGAGGTCTTCTTCGCGATTAATCTGTGTAAAGCGTTCAGGCAAAGTCTTGCACAAAGCGCTGGCTAAAGCAGGGTAGGCACCGGTAACAGTGCGATCAGCCTTTTCAATATGAACGGAGAAAATGTTTTCACCGACGTCGGAGCCATAGGTGAAGCCGTACATATTGTCTCCGTCCATTAAAGCGCCGCCAATCAAGCGGAACTCTTCAAAATGATCAAAGGCAAGCTCGATTGCGTCTCTTTCAGCTTCAAGACTCTTCGTCATTTCGCCGTAGTTGGCATACCAGTTCTTCAGAAAAACCCTTGCTTTTTCAATCAGTTCAGGCGTGAAAGATACAAATTGAGCGTTCGGGTAGGCCTTATAAAATCTCTTATTGAAATTGCGTTTCCCGTGAAGTTCTCTGCCTTCCAGGTTTTCGATCTTGTCACGTTCATAGACATAATCCCACCAGGAATTTGAAGACACGGTAATGAAGTTGCGATATCGCATCAGTTCGGAAATTCTTTCCGTCATATACGTAAAGCGCCCGAATAAAATCACCGGCTCTTTGCAGCACTGACATTCAGAAGCAATGTCTTCGATGATAGCTAAAGCGTTTTCGCTGCGAAGCGGAATGACATAAGCCGGCGGAATATCCGGATAAGGGGCCCAGTTCAATACTAATTCGCCCTGAGAAATTCCCCATTTGATGTTGTATTCCTTAGCGCGTCCGATGACGGATGCGATAGAAAGATTGCAGTCTCCGTTCTGAAGTTTCGGCAGTTGTTCTTGTAGAAGCGGTAATTCGTTAAGCGTGACGGGTTTTAGTTCGATCGGCATGTCGTGGTTCGATTTTATGATTTCAGTGGAGAATATACTATTCGGATCAGAGGCGATTATAGTTTCTCGTTCCGTAACGAGCACGGGACATTTTCAAACACAGGCGGGCCCATGGATTTCTCTCAAGTGGACGGCATCTTGCACATTCATTTGGATAATTTTTTTATCCTCGGCATTGCATGCCTCTGCTATTTCCTCGGCCGATGGATCAAATCCGAAATCAAACTTTTACAGGACCTCTCGATTCCCGTTCCGTTTATCGGCGGATTGCCGGCAGCGATTATTTTTGCATGTCTAAAAATTTCCAAGACTGCTGTCATTGTCTTAAATCCTGATCTCAATGCCCTGATTTTTCAGTTCTTTCTAACCATGATGGCTTTGATGGGAAGCTGGAAGCTCATCAAAACAGGTTTTGTTATTTCAATCATGTTTTGGTCTCTGGCGATGGTACTCGGTGTACTTCAGGCGCTCATCGGACTGACCGCAGCTCAGGCTTTAGGGCTGCATCAGCACCTCGGACTCCTTATGGGAACCATCTCCATGATGGGAGGAACTGAGACGCTCACCAATTTCATCCCGGCAGTTGAGCATCTGGATAAATTCTCAGGCGCCGCTCAAGTCGCAATGGGGGTAGCGACACTGGGAATGGTTTGCTCCATGATGGTTAGTGCCCCGATGGGCGAGTACCTCATCAAGAAATACTCACTCAAGAACCCTAGCCGCAGTGAATTCGACAATGCCCGACTCATTCGATCTATCGAACGAAGCAATAAACCTTTTTATCAAACGCATACTGTTGAGTGCATCAAGATCATTGCCATCTGCTTTGTCTGCATGGCTTTCAGTCACCTCATCAAACAGAAATTTTTAGCGGATGTCTTAATTCCCGACTATACGGTCTGTATGGTTTGCGCTCTGATTGCCAGAAATTTTGCAGACACGACGGGCTGGTTCAGTGTGGACGGATTAGCGCTGAGGACTTTGACTAAGATTTTTTTGATTCTTTTCATTTTGGTTTCGACATGCGCGCTGCAGTTGGACTTAATTTTTGATCTTTCGGCACCGATCATCGCTGTATTTTTCCTCGAGCTCATCGTTAATTTTTTATTTGCTCGTTTTATCTATTTCAATCTTTTGGGGAAAGACTTCCGAGGGATGCTCATTGCTGTCGGAGGATTGGCTTTCTCTATGGGGATGGCCGCCAACGGACTCAGCAACATGCAGAGCCTTTGTGAAAAGTACGGCCCTAACACCGACGGCTTCCTGGTCGTCTGTGTCGTGGGCTTGATTCTCTTGGCGATCTCCAATACGCTGTTAATTAAATTTTTACTCACTATTTTCTAGATCGAAGAGGTAACGCAATGGCTGATGAAATCGTTCTCCATGTCACAGAAGCAAATTACGAAGATACTGTCGTGAAATGCGACAAACCGGTTCTCTTAGCAATCGGCGCTCCTTGGTGCATTGACTGTAAACGAATCGAACCGATGTTCATGGAATATGCACAGAAGTACCATGACAAAATTCAGTTTGCTCATTGCGATTTCGATACTGAAGCAGGGCTCAACACTAAGTTCCGCGTCCGCCATATCCCGACCTTGCTTTTGATTCGCAAGGGCGAAATCCTGGATACATTGGTTGAACCGAAAAAAGTTGAAGCCTTCGACGAGTTTGTCCAGAAGGCCTTGAAAGAAATCTAATTTCTAAATTACGACTCAACCGCGGCTGACGTCCGCGGTTTTTTCTTAATTGTCGTTAGCCGAAGCTTCCGCTCACGTACTGACGAGTTTTTTCTTCAGTGGCATTCGAAAAGATCTTTTTCGTCGGACCGCGCTCAACCAACTCGCCCATGTAGAAGAATGCCGTGTTGTCTGAGATTCGCATGGCTTGCTGCATGTTATGTGTGACGATGATGATACAAAGATCCTTCTTGAGCTCTTCCATGCCTTGTTCAAGTTTTTCGGTTGCAATCGGATCCAATGCGCTGGCAGGTTCATCCATAAGCAGCACTTCCGGCTCTACTGCCAAAGCCCTTGCAATACACAATCGTTGCTGCTGACCGCCGGAAAGGGAAAGGGCAGAGTCCTTGAGGCGATCCTTGACTTCGTCCCATAAAGCCGCTCTTCGAAGACTTTCTTCAGCCTTATCCATTAAAAGCGATTTGTTTCTAACGCCGGATACTTTCAGACCATAGACGACATTTTCAAAAATACTTTTGGCAAAAGGCGTCGGCCTCTGGAAAACCATGCCGATCCTGCGCCTTAACTCAACGACATCACAGTGCTGATGGTTGATTTCTTCATCTCCGAATTTGATGGAGCCTTCAAGACGCGCACCTTCAATTAAATCGTTCATACGATTCAATGTTCTCAGAAAAGTACTTTTCCCACAGCCTGAGGGTCCGATTAAGGCCGTGATTTCTTTTTTGTTGAAAGAGAGAGAAATATTTTTTAATACTTGTTTTGAACCGTAAAAGAAATTCAAATTAGAAGCGATCAATTTTGTAAATTCATTATTTACTTGCATATTTACTTTTTCAACATTCCTGATTCATTTTCAAATTCGCGAAAATTGTATTTGGCCTTTATGACAGTTGAATGTCAGGAATATGTCAATTTGATGACAACTTACTCATTGATTTATTGTCATAAAACTTTCACGAAAATGTAATTTTCTTGTCATTTTTTACTACTAGCATTCGCTGTGTTCCTTGAGAAAAAAACTCTTTCTTGGAACGCAAAACTTGTTAATAAAACATAGGAGAATTTATGAGAAAAAATTATTTAATTTCCTTACTTGCTTTATCTGCCATGGCTGTTTCCGCTTCTTCCGTGGCGAAAGAAAATGTGACGGTTTCCGGTTCAACAACCGTTTTGCCGGTCATGCAAAAAATCTCTGAGCATCTCATGCAAAAAGATCCTTCTGTTGTCATCGAACTTTCCGGAGGCGGTTCCGGCAGCGGCATTAAAGCCCTGAACGAGAAACTCACACAAATTGCCATGAGCTCGAGAAAAATCAAAGACAAGGAGGTTAAGGCAGCTGAAGAAAAGGGCGTTAAACCTTTCGAAATCCCAGTCGCCGTTGATGCGATCGTACCAATCGTGAATCCTAAAAATACTTTGAATGGTCTTTCATTGGATGATCTCAGAAAAATTTATAAAGGCGAAATCAAAAACTGGAAAGAGGTAGGCGGTCCCGATGCTCCGATTGTTCTTGTTTCCAGAGATTCTTCCTCCGGGACCTTTGAATCTTGGGAGTCGCTTGTCATGAAGAATCAGCGCATTAGTCCGAGAGCGCTTCTTCAGAATTCCAACGGAACGGTTGTTCAAACCGTCTCTAAGAACCCAAATGCCATCGGATATGTCGGCCTCGGTTACGTGGCTCCGATCATCAAGGCTGTAGAAATCAACAGAATTAAAGCAACGCCTTTGACTGCTAAAGAAGGCAAATGGCCGCTCTCACGAGAGCTATATCTCTATACGAACCGACAGCCCCAAGGCGCTGTTAAAAAAGTAACCGACTTCTGTTTATCTGAAGAAGGCCGAGGTCTCATCAAAGAAGCCGGTTTCGTTCCGCCCGCAAAACAATAATTTCTTATCTATTCCGACAGAAAGCTTGAAGATCGAAGTAAGCTTTCCAACCATTTCCATCCTTTTTGCTGTGACCGGCATTGAATAGCCGGAGCCGCATAAGCGATTGAAATCTCGGAGTCTTCTAGTGAAGCGAACCATCAAGGATTTCATTTTTGAAAAATCTCTTCTTTTCTTAGCTCTCCTAACACTTGCCGGCCTCGCCGGAATCGTCTGGTTCTTATTTAAAGAGGGCATGCCCGTCCTCGATACGATATCGCTCAAACATTTTCTAACCGGTCACGACTGGTATCCGACGGAAGATCCTCCGTCATTCGGTATATTTCCTTTAATCATCGGATCGGTTTCGGTAACGCTGCTTGCTGCCGTGTTGGCCATTCCTCTGGGAATCCTATGCGCCATTTACTTGTCTGAAATTGCCTCGTCTCGGCTGCGTTCAATCTTTAAACCTTTTATTGAACTGTTGGCAGCCATGCCTTCCGTAGTTATCGGCTTTGTCGGGATGACTGTGCTTGCACCTTTTCTTCAGGATTACTTCGGAGCCCCTACGGGACTGAATGTATTGAACGCGGCCATCCTGCTGGCTCTCATGGCGGTTCCGACGATCTGCACCATTTCTGAAGACGCTCTTCGCTCAGTTCCGAGAAGTCTTAAAGAATCTTCTCTGGCTCTGGGTGCTACCCTCTGGGAAACTCTGACCACCGTCACAGTTCCTGCCGCTTTTTCCGGAATTGCAACCGGAGTGATGCTGGGTTTAAGCCGCGTCATCGGAGAGACCATGGTCGTGCTGATGGTAGCAGGCGGTGCTGCACTCATCCCGGAAAGCCTTTTTGATCCGGTCCGACCCATGCCGGCCTCTATCGTTGCTGAAATGGCCGAATCTCCGTTCGGAAGCAGCCATTACCACGCCTTGTTCGCCATTGGCATCGTATTGTTTTTCTTTACCTTCCTCTGCAATCTGGCTGCCTTCTTGGTTTCGCAAAAATACAAACTGAAAGCCTCTAGCTAATTCGGGAACTTCAATGAATCTACCAATAACTCTAAGAAACTGCAGAACATACAAAGAGTATGCGGGTCTTTTTATGATTAAGTCCGGCGCCTGGATTGTGGTCGCATTATTTCTTTCTTCACTCGGCTACATTGCTTATCATGGAGCCGGAACACTTTCTTCCTCTTTCCTGTCAACGTTTCCTGAAAAAATGATGGAAGAGGGCGGCATCCTGCCTTGCATCATCGGCACTGCGATTCTGTCCGTCGGTGCCATGGCCGTTGCGCTGCCCCTGGGAATCGCTTGCGCTGTCTGGCTCAATGAATATGCAAAAGAAGGTCCGCTTAAAAAACTTATCACTTTGGCCGTTGCTAATCTTGCCGGTGTCCCTTCCATTGTCTTCGGATTATTCGGCTTAGCCTTCTTTGTCACCGTCTGCGGCTTAGGAGTCAGCGCCATTGCCGGAATATTGACGTTGGCTGTTCTTACGCTTCCGATCGTTATCAATACCGTTCGTGAAACACTTTCTCAAATACCGAACAGCTGGAGAGAATCCTCCCTTGCCTTAGGAGCGAGCAAAACCCAGACCGTTTTACGGACGGTACTTCCGGCTGCGCTTCCGGGAATTTTGACCGGCGCCATCTTGGGATTGGCCAGAGCAGCCGGAGAAACGAGCGCCATCATGTTTACAGCAGCCGTCGTCTCGACGACTAATTTGCCGAATTCTCCGTTCGCCGCCGTCATGTCACTGCCATACCATATCTACGTGTTAGCAACGACAGGCATGAATCCGGATAAAGCGGTACCGATTCAGTGTGCAACGGCTTTGGTTCTTCTCATGACCGTATTCGCTTTGAATCTGATGGCGTTCTATATTCGTCAGAAATCTTCGATGCGACCGGCTTACTAAGTTCTTAGAGCCGGTTACAACGGCTTTTTCCAGCCGAAGCGGGCGTACGTCAAAAGACGACCCGCTTCAATTTCTTCAATGGCGGCTAAAAAGTCTTCTTCCGTCTTACTTTTAAAAATATTTTTAAAAGCTTTGGGATTTTCTTCAAAGAGATTGGCCTGGAAAAACCAAAATTCTTTCATGCGCATCATGGCATTTCGACGGTTCTGAAAAGCTTCCGTGTAAGCATCAAAAAGGGCTATGGTGAAATTTTTAATCTCTTTAAGGCTGGCTGCCGGACCGCCTTTATATTTACGGAAGAGAGCCGGATCGGCCATCAGTGCACGACCGACCATGAGCATTTTCGGCTCGCGGAAGGTCTTAGAGAAATCCGCCATGTCGGCCGTTGTGATCATGTCGCCGTTTACGCCCAGCGGGAAGGGGATTTCGTCGAGATGTTCCAGCAGCGCCTCTTTTCTGACTTCTCCTTTGTATTGATCTGTCTTCAAGCGCATGTGAACAATCAGAAGAGAAAGCGGATACTTCTTATATAAGTTCAGGATGTCTCCGAACTCTTCCGTGTTCGCCCAACCGAGCCTCGTCTTGATAGAAATCGGTACGGTGATCCCGGCACTGAAAATTTCATCCAGGAAACGTTCCAAGGCGTAAAGATCTCTTAAAAAGCCGGAACCTTTCCCTTTGGCCACAACGGTGCCGGAAGGACAGCCAAGATTAAGGTTGACTTCTTTGTAGCCTAAATCCTGGAGAGCTTTAGCGGCCCAAATAAAATCGGCAGAACGGTTGCTCAAGAGCTGAGGAACAACCGGAATACCGGCATTTACTTCAGGTGAAAGTTCCTTGAGGTGTCGATCCGTGAATTTGGGCTCAACGGTCGGGGTAATGAAGGGAATGTAATAAAGGTCAGTCCCGCCGAAATACTGATGGTGCAAACGACGAAACACGGCCGTCGTTAAACCTTCCATCGGAGCTGCTGCTAATAACTGACCATTCATCTCTTCAATCCTCACTCGAAGGCGTAATTTTAGTAGAGCCGATGAAAAAATCCTTGCAAAACAAGGTCTATTGAGTTTGAAAGTTTTCCTAAGCGCTTGACACTCCTGACGCCCGATGTCCGTATTTCATTTCTCAAAGAAAAAATTAGGTTAAATTTACATTTAGTTTCATTTATTAAGTACATATCTATTTTATTTTTTATATGGACAATATTATTATACGCATATCGAAATTCAATTAATTGTCAGGAGAAAGAAAATGACGATTACATTAAAGAAAAACAGTGTTGATGTCCGTGTCGAACTTCGCCGCAATGACAGCGATTTCATCGGAGATGACCGCGCTTACTACGCCTACTTTTTCAGCAAAGCCGGCTGCTTCGGCTCTGCTAAAGTGACAGAAAAGGAGGTTTTTCCGATCGACTGCGAATCCTTCACAACAAAAGAAAGAGAAAACTTCAAAGACGCCTTGGCTTCTCTGCAGCCCGACATTCTCAAGCTTGCTTCTTTCCTCAACAAGGAAAATGAGAATAAAGGGGACTTGGAAAGCACATTGGATCTTCAGTGGGCCTTGGCTAAAAGAGGCCGTCCGAGCTTAGACGATAAACCTCTGATTCGCACAACGATCATGCTGACGGAAGAAGATAAAGAAAAGCTTAAAGTCTTGGGCGGTTCTTCCTGGATTCGCAACCAGATCAGAATGGCTCGACTCGGCGAAATTCAATAAAAAAGCGACCTGAAGATCGCTTGTAATAACCGGGGCCGGCAGAAATGCCGGCCTCAAGTTTTTTACTTGGCAGCCTGAGCAGCTTGAGCAGCCTGCTGACCGGCAATACGGCCGAAGACCATAATGTCGGTATAGGCATTTCCGCCTAAACGGTTTGTACCATGAGTGCAGCCCGTCACTTCACCAGCAGCATAAAGACCGGGAACGGGTTTACCGTTCTTATCGAGTGCTTCAGCTTTCGGATTGATGCGGACGCCGCCCATCGTGTGGTGAATCGAAGGAACAGCCTTGATGATGTAGTACTTGCCGGTCGACAAATCTTTCAGACCGCCGCGGTTGTGGAAGTCTAAGTCCTTGCCGCCGTCTTTAGCCATCTGGCTGACGCGATCAACAGTAGCTTTCAGATTGTCATACGGAATCTTGAAGAAATCAGCCACTTCTTTCAGGTTGTCAGCAGTGTGCATAACACCCTGTTTTGTAAAGGTTTCGTATTCTTCCGGATGAGCCTTAACGGTATTGGAGATCTTGCCAATATTGTCATTCCACAAGACATAGCAGTAAGAACCCGGCTGATTCAGAATAGCGTGAGAAATCACGTCGCGGCGCTGAAGTTCTTCAACAAAGCGTTTGCCTTCTTGGTTAATGAGAATAGCGCCGTCAAATCTTGCGTCGGCAATCAGCTCAATCACGCCGGAAATCGGATCGCAGATCGGATAGGTCTGGATGGACTGCATGTTGACCAATTCAGCGCCGGCTTTCTGGGCCATGTAGAGCGCTTCACCGGTAGTTCCCGGAGCGTCTGTAGTCTTGAAGCGTTCGTCTAAGCTCGGGTTGTATTTCTTAACCATGGCCGCGTTGGCACCGAAACCGCCGGTTGCCAAAATAATGCCGCCCTTAGCGTAGAAGTCATACTTCTTGCCGTTGGATTCACAGCTCACACCGACGACGCGGCCATCCTTATTCTTGACCAGAGCAACAGCCTTCATACCGGTGACGACGGGAATCTTTTCTTTCTGAGCTAAAGCAGAAAGTTTTGTGATGTATTCGGTACCGGTCTGACCAACAGGAATCAGAGCGCGTTTAACAGAGTTTCCGCCGAACTGGAAGAGGTTATGCGGTTCATATTTGATACCGACGGTATTTTTCAGCCATTCGGCCGCGGGCAACGTACCGTGCGTCATGGTTTCGACAACAGCAGGGTCGCCCTTGTAGTCGCCGCCCTTGAGCGTATCTTGTGCATGCAGCTCAGGAGAATCTTTAATGCCGAGTTCTTTCTGAATCCAGCTTTGCGCCACATTCATTTCCGCGCCGGAAATCAAAGAATTGCCGCCGACTTGAGGCATCTTTTCCAGCAATATAACGGAAACGCCCAGGGCTTTAGCGGTTAAAGCGGCGGCAAAGCCTGCACCGCCGGCACCGACCACGACGACGTCATAATTACCTTCGGCAGGAATTGCGAATTGTGCTTTAACCGATTTTTTCCCAACTTTCTTCAAGGTGATTCCGGCTTTTTGTGCAGCGTCTTTAACGGCAGCAAGCAAACCGAGAGAAGAGTAGGTCGCACCGGCAATGACATCAAGGTAAGTAGAATCGGTCTTAACAATTTCGTCTTTAAGGTCGGTAAATACTTTCTGAGACAAAACCGGATTTTCCTGTTGTTTAAGGATGTCAACATTCTTGATTTTGCCGTCTTCAAAAACAACTTTGACTTTGATTTCACCGTCTTTAGCGATACCCGAGCCTTCCTGAGTAATGGTCGCGGCCGTCGCTGTGGCGGAGAGGAATAGTGCAGCAAGAATAGCCGCGCTGAGCTTAACGATTCTCATAGATTCTTCTAGAGAAAATAAATGAAATCAACAGGATACCTTGCAAAAGCAGATAAAACCCCTGTTGACGGATGGTTTCATTTTAGACGCAAATCATTGGTACTTGTACTTAAGTGTTTCAACGGATCACAACTAATAACCCATTCAGATCGCTTTGCTTACTAACTGCTTGAATCACCTTCAAAAAAGAATCTTCCGTCGGAATCACCACGAAAGCGTTTCCAGGATTAGCTTTGATTTTTCCTTTAATCCGGATGAAAAAACAGCCGCCTTCCAATTTAGATGAAAAAAGACCTGACAATGACTCGAAATTTACGTCCGTACCGTTACAACGGAATTGGGGTTTTCAAGTCGAGTTAGAAACTTGCTTCACCAGCTACGCCGCATCTTTTACCGGCATAACCTTTGACACCGACTTCAAATTTCCACGGATTGGTAATTGAGTGCCAATGAGATAAGTCGGTTTGTTCACAGTTTCTTTTGCCGCTGAAGAAGCGGCTTCTGCTTGGTGCGCAGGTTTCTTTTTCTCGAAAAATATATTGTTTCCTATCTGTATAATATTTGTTATCTAAAAATTATCTTTAGGAGAAAGATATGGCTTCTCTGACATTACGAAGAGTCGGGGGCTCGGTTGTTGCCACGATTCCTAAAACTTTGCTTGAGCTTTTGAATGCAAAAGAAGGCGATACTGTTGAATACACATTTGACGACGGCAAGCTGATTATTGAGTCCAGACAAAAGAGGCGCAGAACACTTCCGAAATATGATCTGAACCAACTGCTTGAAGAGCAGAAGCTCATTCAAGCAGAGCTGGATAAAGACAGAAGTTGGCTCCACGCAAAGCCCGCCGGGGGTGAGTTACTATGAGGACTTTTGATCGAGGCGATATTGTCTGGATTGACTTCGAGCCTTCTGTCGGTACCGAACAGAAGGGGACGCGCCCGGCCTTGGTTCTTTCTCCTAAAGAAGTGAACCGGGTGGTTGGGCATTTCATTTGTGTCCCGATTTCTCAAGGTGCAAACTTGAACCGCACTTTGGGTTTTACAGTTTCTTTGATCGGAACCGGCCTTAAGACACAAGGCGTCGTCATCAGCGATCAAATAAAAGCTGTCGATCCTGTGGAGCGCAACGCAAGATTCATTGAAACAGCTCCTCAATACATTATTGACGAAGTTCTTGGGAAACTTGCCGTAATTCTTGGCATAGACGAGTAAAGTCTTCATTACCCATTAGCCTCGGTGTTCCTGTTCCTGACGCAGAGTCGGAAAAGAAACAAGATTACGAAGACGACGAAGAAGAAACCGATACAATCGAGTAGGGTTTCGCTGATTTCCAGCGAACACCCTCTCACACCGCTGCCCGTACCGGTCTGGTAGGCCAAGTCACCTTGGTTTTTCAGCGGTTTCTTAACGTTTTAACCTCTAAAACATCCCAACCATGACCATCCTCTTTGTTTGAGGAAGTCCGTGGTCAGAGTGGTCGTGAGAATGTGGCTGTTGGATATCCGCCAATAGCCCTTTCGGGTACAACCCCAGTAATAAGCTTGATTAGGGTCCGCCCCCAGTTTCACCAGGGCCCTGATTCTTGTTTTTACCTTTTTCCAAGTTTTCCACAAGAGTTGGCGGATGCGACGTCGTATCCACCGATCCACCCCTTGCGTCCATCTTTGGGCGTCTGCTAATTGGAAGTAGTTCATCCACCCCCGAAGCTTTTGCGCTAGTAGCTGTTTCACACTCTCTATGCTCGTTTTCGGACTCCGAGAGAGTAATTTCCTGATCGTATCCTTGAGCTTTTGTTTGCTCTTTTCATGGATTGTCAGTCTTACCTCTCTTTTTGTCCGACTGTAGTAGAAGCCGTACCCTAAGAATTTCGTTTGCGGGCTCGATATATAGGCCACATGCGACTTTTCCCGGTTTACTTTCAACAGCATCTTTTCCTGTACAAATCTTGTCAGACTTGCCAGCGTTCTTTCTGCCGCTCTTCTACTCTTACAGATGCAGATCAGGTCATCAGCGTATCTTGCAAAGCGATGGCCGCGCTTTTCCAATTCCTTGTCCAGTTCATCTAGGTAGATGTTGGCAAGGAGCGGTGACAGTGGGCCGCCTTGCATAAGTCCTATTTCCGTGGGTTTGATCTCCCCCTTAATTTGGACTCCCGATCGAAGCATCTTGTGTATCAGCGAAATGACCCTGCCGTCTTTGATTTTGAGTGACAGCTTTCTGATTAGTCGGCTGTGGTTCACCGTGTCAAAGAATTTGGCTAAGTCCATGTCCACTGCCCATCGATAGCCTTGATCGGCTTCTGCTGCTATGACTCTGAGAGCATGGTGAGCCCGCATGTTCCGTCTGAACCCGAAGCTCCGATCCGAGAAGTCCCTGTCATAGGCCCAGTTGAGTACTTGGGCGGTTGCCTGTTGCACTAGACGGTCTATGACTGTTGGGATTCCCAGATCTCGGAACTTTCCGGGTTCTTCTTTCGGAATGCTTGCTCTTTTCACAGGGGAGGGCCTGTAAGTTCCCTCCTTAATCGCCTTTGTAAGCTGGCCGGGGTGGCTGCGTATCCAGTCGAGCAATTGCCCGACTTCCATACCGTCAACTCCGGGAGCCCCTCTGTTGGCTATTACTCTTTTGAGCGCTTCCTTCAGATTAGTGGGCTCCAGTATCGCCTCTAAGGTGATGCTTGCGTATAAATTGAGGTTATGTGTGTCTTCTTCTGCTCCTATGGGCGCGGGCGGATCCTTTTGTGCAGGTTTGGCCGCATTCCGTGCTCCTCGCCCGCATGAAGGTTTTTCATTGTTTCTATCCATAATTCCCTTTGTCGTAGTTGCAGTAACACACTCCGCTAAGATTCAGGCCTTCCTCGGTTACTGCTACCGAGTACTACGCCGTCTGCTGACCACTCACGACAAGCTTTACTCCGCCAAGCCAAATGGCTTGCGTCCGTGAGTTCTCCTCGGGTAAGAACGAACTCTTTCCCATCATGTACCTTCGGTCTTTACACTGCCATCTCCGTGTGGCCTTTGGGCTTCAACTTGTCTTGCAGTCTTACCCGACAGCATATGCCTGAGACCGTTTCTGTTCGTAAGGTCAATGGTTTGCCTCGGGCTTCCTTCAGTCGGAACCTCCCGGTTCAGGCCTTGCCTCTGGCTATGTGCTTGGCGCCACCGCCTGCACTTCGGGACTTCCACCCTGTAGAGTTCGCTCATGCCGAGCGCACTAGAAAGAGGCCGACTTTGGTTAGAGACCGGCCTCTGCTAGATGCTCTTAATACGGCAATATTTCAGAAAGAGGACTGTTGTTATTGAATTTGGCTTGTTGGCTTACCCTCTCCAGCGAAGCATTCTTAACCCGTTCGCCACAACAATGAGGCAGGTACCGGTATCCGCAAATACCGCCATCCACATCGTTCCGATGCCGGCAAGCGTCAGAACAAAGAAGATAAGCTTGATCGAAAGAGCAATCCCAATGTTTTCAACCAGCAGCTGGAACGTCTTCTTTGAGAGCCTTATGAATTCAGGAAGCTTGCGAAGATCGTCATCCATCAGGGCAACGTCAGCGGTTTCAATCGCGGTATCCGTTCCGGCAGCACCCATGGCAAATCCGATATCGGCACGAGCGAGAGCAGGGGCATCATTAATGCCGTCACCGACCATACCGATGACTTCGCGCTTAGCAATGCTGTCGACCAAAGATTGTTTATCTTCCGGAAGAAGATTTCCTTTCGCTCTATCCACGCCGACTTTATCGGCGATTTGGCGGGCAGCCTTTTCATTATCGCCGGTGAGCATAATAGTCTTAACGCCCAGACTCTTTAACTGACCGATAACTTCAGGTGCATTTTCCTTGATACTGTCGGCAACACCGAAATAAGCCAGTACTTTCTTAGAAGAAGCAAATATCAATGGCGTGTAACCATGATCCGCCAGTTCGGACACTTTGGCGCGAACCGCAGGCCCGTTCAAGTAGAACTTATCGAGGCCTTTGATGTTGCCGAGGTAGTATTCGGTCCCGTCGATTTCACCGATGACGCCTTGACCCGGAGCAGCATAGAAGCCATGGACTTCTTTTTGTGCAGTCGGTTTCTGCTGAGTGGAATACTCAGAGACGGCTTTACTAACCGGATGGTCATTGCGAATAGCCAAAGCCGTTGCAAGATCAAGGATTTCCTCATCGGTCAGACCGGCACCGGCATTCTCGAAGGTAATGACAGCGGGTTTGCCTTTCGTCAAAGTACCGGTTTTATCAAAAGCGATGCTCTGTAAGTTTCTGCCTTTTTCAAGATAGACACCGCCCTTAATCAAAATTCCGCGGCGAGCAGCGGTAGCCAAACCGGAAACAATCGTTACCGGAGTAGAAATCACGAGAGCGCAAGGGCAGGCAATAACCAAGAGTGTCAGGCCTTTATACAGCCAGTCCAGCCACTCTCCGCCCATGAACAGAGGAGGAATCACCGCAGTCAGAATGGCGATAAGAAATACTGTCGGCGTATAGACCTTAGCGAAGCTGTCCACAAAACGCTGAGTCGGAGCGCGAGAGCTTTGCGCCGATTCAATGGCGGAAATGATTCGAGCAGGCATCGAATTATCAACGTCGGATTCTGCGCGATAGGTAATCGTGCCGTTCTTATTAATAGTGCCTGCAAAGACCAGGTCTTCCGGCTTCTTCTCGACCGGCATCGACTCGCCGGTAATCGGAGACTGGTCAATCGAAGTCTGACCGGAAAGCACGACACCGTCCACGGGCAGACGTTCTCCCGGAACCACACGAACGACCTCTCCGATTTTGATGTCTTTGGCAGGAACTTCAATAAACGTTCCGTCTCTCTCTACTCGAGCTGTTTGAGGGGCCAGAGAGAGAAGGCTGCGAATTGCGCCGCGAGCGCGGTCCAAAGAAAGCTGTTCAATCGCTTCCGAGAGTTCAAACAGAACCATGACCATTGCAGCTTCAGGCCAAGACCCGATCAAAACCGCGCCTGTGACCGCAACTGCCATCAAGGCATTCATGTTGAAATTCAGGTTGCGGACCGCGATGAATCCTTTCTTGTAAGTTCCCAAGCCGACTAACGCAATGGCAGCGACTGCAAGCGCAATGGAAAGCCATTCGGGCATGCTGAAGTACTCACAGGCTTCGGAGCCCGCTGCAATCACAATACCGAGAATGTATTTCCACCAGGCAATCTTGGTCGGTTTGAATTCGGAGAGTTTCGGCTTTTCATGGGCCTCAAGAACTTCCGGGGTGTAATCGAGAGATTTGATAGCAGCAACAATCTCCGGAAGCATTCCTTTCGGGTAAGAAACCGTAAGAACACGATTCATTAAATTGAACTGCAGGCCGCTCACGCCTTTCATGCCGTTAAGTTTTTTGCGAATCAGACCTTCCTCAGTCGGGCAGTCCATCTGTTGGATTCGAATCTGAGTCGTCTCTTTGCCTTCGTTGGTGCGCATCTTAAGTTTCAGATTATTCGCGTCAAAAGCCTGCTTGATCGCCGGAAGAGCCTCCGGTGTATGAATAATCTTCAAGCCGTCCGGATTTAAACCGACGTCCTTAACACCTGCAATCGCACCGAGGGTAGAGAAGAGCAGACGGTATTGAGAAGGATCAACGCCGGAAACATCCCAATCGGTGTCCATGCTGTTTTCGACATGTTCATGATCATGACCGCAGCAGCAGTGATCATGGTCATGATGATGTCCTTCTTCATGAGTGTGACCATGTTCACAGCAGTGGTCATGGCCTTTCCCCCCGTGGCCATGACAGCACTTTTCATGCTTTTCGTCATGGTCATGGCCGCAGCAGCACTGATGATCTTCTTCAAGATCCTCATGCTCGCAGCCGCAATGGTCTTCTTCGTAATGAGCACAACCGCAGGACTTTTTTGCATCGTTATGCTCGTGATGATGACAGCAGCATCCGTGTTCATGTTCGTGAGGAATCGATGTTTCGCTCACTTGAGAAACGGCTTTCTTGCCTTCTTCGGAAGGGGAAGCTGTTTTGTTGTCAGAGTTTGTTAACGACATGATTTTTCATACTCGTTTTGTTAATATACCGACATTAAAAACCCTGAAGTAACTTCAAGGTCAAGCGATTTTTTATAGGTGTTTATGCGGATAAGTGAATTAGCAAAGAAAGCAGGCTGCACTGTGGAATCTATTCGTTTCTACGAGAATCACGATCTCATTCCCCGTCCTCCCAGAACGGAGTCGAATTATCGTGTTTACGGTCCTGCCCATCTTTCCCGTTTGCTCTTTATTCGACACTGCCGATCTTTGGATCTCTCTTTAAATGAGATTAAGACGCTGGCAGATGTGGTTGAAAACAGCGAGAAGGGTGAGCTCATTCGGGCACACACCATCGTGGAGGAACATCTGAAAGCGATCGATCAAAAGATTGAGGATTTGAATCATCTTCGCGATCAGCTAAACAGCCTCCATAGCCGCTGCCATGGCGAAGACCATGATCACGGCCGCTGCGGATTAATTGAAGAACTCACAAAATAATAAGAACCAAAGAAATACGTATGGATCAATATAAAGAAGGCCAATTCCGCATGGATTTTGAAAACACCGGAAGAGCCAACCGCAAACGAAGAATTTTCCTGGATACCGAAACCACAGGTATGAGCCGCACTACGGACCGAATCGTGGAAGTCTGCGCGATTGAAGTGGATGAAGCTTTCAACGAGATTGATAGCTTTCATGCACTTATTAACCCTCAGAGAAAAGTGCCATGGTTTGTCACTCGCATTCATGGATTAAACAATGAGTTTTTGGATGACAAACCGATTTTTTCCGATATCGGAAGAGACCTTCTTCTCTTTTTAGAAGGGAGTGAACTCTGGGCGCATAACATGTCGTTTGATGCCGGAATGCTTAATGCCGAATTTGCACGCAATCGTTTGCCGACATTAGAAAAAGTGGATTGCCGACTGAACTGCACACTGCAACTTGCCAGAAGCACATTTCCGGGACAAAAGAATTCTTTGGACGCCTTGTTGGACAGGTTTGCTATCGATCGCTCGGAGAGAAGACTGCACGGAGCAATGATAGACACTCGTTTATTGGTAAAGGTATACCAAAATTTAGTAAGCTACCGAACCAAAACTAGCTAGTTTTACAAAATAAATTAGCATTTGTTCGAATAATTGTCTAATATGTAGATTGCCTGATTTGAAAACAGGACACTACATTATGAAAGAATCTCCTACCACAGTAACAAAAAAACAGGGTTGGGGCGGCAGACGAGCTGGTTCGGGCAGGAAGCCCGGCCCTTACGCGGGCACTTCCAAAGTTACCACGATCGTTTTGACCGCAGCTCTGATAGAAAAATTGCATAAGCTCGGAGGTTCTTCCTGGGTTAGGGAACAGATCATCAAAAGCAAGGACGATTTGCTTCCGGAAGAAAAACCCCAATCTCTTGCTTCTCTGACCTCTATTGGTTCTTATTTCAATTCTACGGAAGAAGATCCCCTTTCCGCCTGTTTAGTTCGAAATCCTGAAGAAACTGTCTTTTGCATTGCAGAGGACGATACAATGAAAAATTCCGGTATCGACTACGGCGATCTTTTGATCGTGGATCGTTCTGCAGATCCGCAAAACGGTTCAATGGTCGTCGTACATACGGCTGACGGTTATTCCATCAGAAAATTTTTACCCGCATCCGAAGTTCCACAGGGTGAATCGAATCTATTCGTCAGCCCTGACAGCAACTGGCGGCTGTTGGGTGTCATCGTTTTCGTGGTTAAAAATATTCAAGGCGCAGTCGACGCTCTTGCGATCAAAGAAGAAACGGCTGCCGTCTGAATTTTGAAGTTATGGCAACAGAAGAAGATCTGCCCGTTGTTTTGCCTCCGACTTATACGAGGCAAAAAGTTTATCGCTGGCCTTCCGGCGAAACCGTCGATGATGCGGTCGCCGACGAAGTTCCGATTTCCATTACTTATAACGGCATCTCTCATGTCGTCATGATGGCTTCTCCCGATTTGCTGGAAGAATTTGCCGTCGGCTTTTCCTTGTCGGAAAGAATTATTCCCGACATTTCTCACATTTATGACATCCAGGTCAAAGAAGGGTGCGGCAACGGTTTAGTTGTCGAAATGGAAATTTCTCCGCGCTGCTTCTTCAAACTCAAAGAGCACAGACGTTCCATGGTCGGCCGCACAGGCTGCGGAATCTGCGGAGTAGAAAGTCTGAAGGATGTTGAGTTAAAACCTGAACCACTGAAACATACCTATCAGTTTGACATGAACTTCTACCAACCTGCGATGAAGTACTTCGAGCAAGTACAAAAAGTCGGGCAGGTTACCGGAAGCACTCATGCGATGCTGGCTTTCACTCCGGACGGTGGGTTTTTAGGCGGAACCGAAGATGTGGGTCGTCACGTTGCTCTGGACAAACTTATCGGAATGAGAGCGATGAAAAAATGGGGACCGACAGTGGTTTTTCTGAGTTCCCGAGCTTCCTACGAAATGGTGCAAAAAGCGGCAGTGATCGGAATCGAAATTCTTTTTGCGATTTCCGCACCGACGAATCGAGCACTCCGTTTAGCTAAAGAATGCGATCTGACGTTGTGCGCATTCTGCCGAGACAATCGAGCAAATATCTACAACGCTCCGGAAAGACTGCTGAATCTCTAAAAATTTAAGCCGCGCATCGCGCGGCTTTTTCAATTAATTATTCTTCTTTTGACAGATCTCGAAGAAGCGTCGGATCATCGTGATGCACCAGCAGCATCGGCAGCTTGGTCTGCGAGGCTACCGACATCGTCACGGATCCTAACATCATGATTCTTAAAGAACTTCCGCCATGTGTACCCATCACCATTAAGCTTAGGTTATGTTCCTGAGCATACATAGAAATTTGTGCAGCCGGATCTCCGGTAAGCAGGGCTTCAACTACTTCATGACCCTTTTCTTGCATGTACTTTTCAAAAGGTCTTGCGATTTTGAAGAAAGGGTCTCTTTGTTCTTTTTCAAATTCTTCGGAAGAAAGAGCAGGGGCTCCGAAGGCGCTGACTTCCGGAATTAATAATCCGTTCTGAGGAGACGCCACATTAATTAAATGGAAGCGGGCGTCTTTGGCAAACAAAGGGAGACGGCGTTTAATAAAAGTCAGAACAGCGGGAGAGTATTCGGAACCGTCCAAGCAGACGCCGACTTCGGTACGACCGGGTTTCTGATAGAACTTGTGGCGGATGACCAGAAGCGGAATCGAGGTTCTCGCCAAAACCGAAGAAGTTTTTGAGCCGAGCAAAATTCCTTTTACCGGAGTATGGCCGTGGGAACCCATAACGATCAGCGTCGCCGGAATTTCCTGAGCATATTCGACAATTCGGTTTGTCGCCTTTCCGTAGGCGACTTTCATTTTGACTTTATAACCCGCGGCTTCCAAGGCTTTTTTAGCCGGCTTCAAAATTTTCTTTGCGGCTTCATCCAAGATTTCTTCGGGATTGGGTAACTTGGAAGCAAGTTCGGAGGGAAGTTTTTTTTGAACGTTCAACAGATAGACAGTATCGGTTTTCGCTCTGAGCGAAGAGTGTTCACAGATATATTCAATTGCTCTGTCGCTGTAAATACTACCGTCAATCGGTAAAAGAACTTTCATAACATCCCCCGAGGGTTATTTTGTTAATTTCGATTTTAGTTTTGTTTTGTGACCGCCGTATGACGGTCAGCTGCTCGCCTACGAAGCGGCTCTATTCAGCGCGATTGTAAGAAGACAAGCTGCTCCGGTCGCAATCGCTTTGTCATTGAAATCGAATTCAGGATTATGAACGGAAGCGTTGTGTGTTTCGTCCTGAACGCCGAGTCTGAACAAACATCCCGGTTTTGCCTGAAGCATAAATGAAAAATCTTCACCGCCGGCACGGCGAATCATCAGTTTGACTTTGTCCTGACCCAGCGCTTCTCCGAGAAGTGCTTTTGCTTTTTCGACATGTTCGGGAGAGTTGAACATTGCGGGATAAAGTTTGGTGTATTCCAATTTACCCTGCATGTCATTTGAAAGTGCAGTACCGTCAACGATCTGCTGCATTCTTTGAATGATGATATCTTGAACTTCCTTTTCAAAAGAGCGAGTCGTTCCGACAATCGTTGCTGTCTTTTGCACAACGCTGGATCCTTTTTCATTTCCGCAGCTGATGCATCCGGCAGAAACAACCGCGGTCTGATTCGGATCCACACTACGGGAGACGATGGTCTGGAGAGAAAGGACGCATTCACATGCAGCAACTAAAGGATCTTTTGTTAAATGAGGGCGAGATCCATGACCGCCGACACCGGTAAATGTAATTTTGAAAATATCCGCATTTGCCGTCGCAAAACCCGGAATAAATCCGACGCAGCCAACCGGAAGCATCGGTTCAGCGTGAAGGGCATAAAATTCGTCAATTCCGAATTTCTGGACTAAACCGTCTTCAATCATATAGCGGCCGCCGGCGAAACCTTCTTCTCCCGGTTGAAAAATGGCGACTAATCTTCCGGCGAAATCTCTGTGCTGATTAATATAGTGAACCGCTGCGAGCAGGGTGCCAACATGACCGTCATGTCCGCAGGCATGCATCGTCATCGGAACTTTACTGCTCCATTCGACACCGGTTTTTTCTTCCAAGGGAAGTGCATCGGAATCGGCACGAAGTCCGATCGTTTTCCCCGGACGGCTACCTTCAATAACGGCAACGACTCCCGTGACGTTTGCGCCGCCGACAAAAGTTGAAATTTCTTTAATCCCGAAAGACTTTAGGGCTTCTACAATTTTTTCCTGAGTTTTCGGAAGATAAAGACCGATTTCCGGCTCTTCGTGAATGCAATGACGAAACTGAGCACCGAATTTAGCACTTTCTTCCAGTTGGGATGGTTTGATAATGATGGACATGAAAACTTCTCCTTGATTTTGATTTGTAACTATTCTAATCGGAGAAATCTCTCGTCTTTCAAGACCGGTTCCAAAAATTTTGCTGACAAAATAAAATTTTCTTTATTTTTGATAGAGATTTTCTACTCAGGTCTCTTATCTCAAACCAAGGAGCGGGTTTCTATGTAGAAAACAAACAGTAACGTTTCTTACATGTCGGATACGAAGGGCTCTCTTCTAGGACTTAATTTTTATTATTATGGAAAGAGATCGAGGCAAATTCGATCGATAAAATTAAAAACAAAATATCCCATAAAACAAAGTAAATGAGGGGCATTACCCTCTTTTTGGAGGAGAGAAATGGATACTAAAGCTTATTTGTATCGAAGAGAAGCCATCAAACGATGGACGCTTCTTTTCATAATTTCGCTTTTTTCCATGTTTGTTCTCGGCACGTATGCTATTGCCGCTGAAAGATATTACGACGACAGCGGAAGATACATGGGGCGAATGAACGACTCCGGAAGAATGTACGATAAAAACGGAAGATACCAAGGCCGAGTTTCAGAAGACGGACGCTTTTATGACAACAGCGGTCGTTATCAGGGAAGGCAAAGCTCCGATGGTCGGTACTACGACAAAAGCGGAAGATACCAAGGTCGAATGACAGAAGACGGCCGCGGTTACAACAAACAAGGTCAATATCAGGGTCGGATCTCCGAAAACGGAAGAATGTACGATAAAAGCGGAAGATATCAAGGCCGCATTCAAAACAACGACTAAAAATTCAGCAAAAATGAGGTCCTCCGGGGCCTTATTTTTTTATCCTCAAGTTCTAGGATTACACGATTAATTTTTATTTTAACGGTCAAATTCGCGTTGTTAAGCAGGCTAACAATTTAGCTGTAACATTTGCTTGTCACTTATTGATTTTTAATGGTTTTTACCGAGTGCAGAGATCTTTTTTTTAATCTAATGTCGCAAAATAATTTTTTAGAAGATTCCTAACATGGAAATGGACGTCAGAGCGCTCAACGCGCTCATTCCCGTATTTGACTTTGTCGGCATTGTCGCTTTCGCACTTTCCGGTGTGTTCGAAGGCATCAAAAGAAGAATTGATCCGGTCGGCGTTTTTATCGTCGCTTTTTCGACGGCATTCGGCGGAGGGATGCTCCGTGATATTTTGATTGACCGCCGGCCGTTTTACTGGATTGATCACGAAGCGTATGTCGTTGCCACTTTTGTCATCTGCATGGCGGCACCGTTTATTTATAAATTTTTCCAGAGAACGAAACACGCCCATGACTGGTATATCTTTGCAGATGCCATCGGTCTCGGAATTTTCTGTATTTCCGGAACGTCACTTTCATTGGCAGCTGGAGTGCCTTGGTTATCTTCCGTCATCATCGGATGTATCACGGGTGTGTTTGGCGGCTTGATGAGAGACTGCTTCTTAAATCAGATGCCGGCTGTTGTTGCCGACCGCCAGCCTTATGCGGTTGTGGGTTTCATCGGATGCTGGTTCTACATCATGCTGTTAGAGCTGAAAGTTCCGGTTGATGCTGCACTTTGGGCAGGTTTCATTTTCATTACCGCTCTTCGTATGGCTTGTGTCTCGTTTAAGTGGAAGATTTCTTACTTTCTCAAAGAAGAACAAGAAAAAACCGCTCAAGAAAAATAATCTATCCGGCCTGCATCAGCAGGCCGTTTTTTCAGGTAAAAAAATCCTCCGGTGTTTTTCGCATCGGAGGATTCTGTTAATCAGGACGAACGATTATTCCTGAACGAAGTGAGCATGTTTCGGATCCCACATGGCATCATTAACGGCCTTCTTCAGATCGGCAGGTTTTTCAATTCCGGCCAAGTTGTTGTCGAAGATGTAACCGGCAACTGCTGCACCGATTTCTGCAGAAATTTCACGAACTTGTGAAAGTGCAGGATACAGGCTGCCGCGTTCCAGATCTTCAGGTTTGACCATGTCAGCCAACACCTTGGCTGCCACCAAGAAGACATCATTCGGAATCAGTTTGGCACGGGCGAAAATAGCGCCGAGTCCGATTCCCGGGAATACATAGTGGTTGTTGCCCTGACGGGGAACAAAGGTTTTTCCTTTGTATTCAACAGGGTTAAACGGAGAACCGCATGCAAACAAGCAGCGTCCGTCTGTGTACTTGTATGCTTCTTCTGCTGTACATTCGGCCTTCGAAGTCGGGTTGGAGAGGGCAAAGATGATCGGACGTTCGTTGATCTTCGCCATTTCTTCCAGGCATTCTTTCGTGAAGGCGCCGCCCTGAGCAGATACACCGATAATTGCAGTCGGCTGAATTTCACGGATCGCATCCAGGAATGTTTCAGCCGGAGCATCTTCAGCGGCAAACGGCAGTTTGGCCGAAGTCAGCGGGGCAGTGCGCTTCTTGGTTACGAGTCCTTTGGAATCAAACAGTTTGATGCGAGCCAGAGCTTCTTCTCTAGTCAAACCTTCTTCAACCATCGCGTCGGCGATTAAGTGTGCAATACCGGTAGCTGCGGAACCGGCACCCAGGAACAAGACTTTCTGATCCTTGAGCTGCTGCTTGAGGGCACGCATGGCAGAGAACATACCGGTCACAACAACCGATGCCGTTCCCTGAATATCGTCATTGAAGCAGGGGACTTTATCCTTGTACTGATCCAAAAGATCATAGGCGTGACTGTTATGGAAGTCTTCGAACTGAATCACAACATTGGGCCAGCGTTCTCTGACGGCGTCCACAAATTCAGCAATCAAAGCGTCGTATTCCGGTCCGGTAACACGCTTCTGGCGAAGGCCCATGTAAAGCGGATCGTTCAGAAGTTCTTCGTTGTTCGTACCGACGTCGATGCAGACAGGAAGTGTCTTCTGGGGGTTAACACCTGCGCAGGCAGTGTAAAGAGCCAGCTTACCGACAGGAATACCCATGCCGTTAACGCCCAAGTCACCTAAACCGAGAATGCGCTGTCCGTCTGTCACAACAATGATGTCAACATCTTTGTGCGGAACGTTGGCAACCAGCTGACGAACACGACCTTTATCTTCAGTGGAAACATAAAGACCGCGGGCATAGCGGAAAATGTGGCTGTACTGCAGACAGGCCTGACCCACCGTCGGGGTATAAACAATCGGAAGGAACTGATCGATGTAGCGAACCAGCAATTCAAAATACAAAGTTTCATCGGAAGCGTGTGCGCCTTCGAGAACAATATATTTGTTGATCGGTTTTTCGTATGTGTCGATGATGCCTTTAAGGCGAGTCACTTGTTCGTCGAAAGTAGACACTCTCGGAGGAAGAAGACCTCTTAAACCCAGCTCGTCGCGTTCTTCTTCAGTAAAAGCACTGCTCTTATTGAACCAGGGATTTCTTAAAAGGTTAACACCCCTCAATGTTGTGTCTTTAATATCCGTCATTTGTCATCCTTTATTCTGCACTTCATTGTGCGCTTGTGAATAACCGCATTATCCATGAACACCTTCGTGCGTGCACGAAGTTTCAAAAAAAGAAGTCAGACTTCCTTTCCAACATTCGACAAGATTGCCTTACATGCAGAGTTATCGAATACCGAGCTTTTCTGCCGCTCGAACGAGAAAAAAGAAAAGATACTCTCTTTAATCCCGCGTTCTCTTAGGTCACTTTTAAAAAACGCCTCTTAACGTACTTATTTCTACCGGGCTCGGTCCTTAGAGACACGAATAAATTTTATCACGCAGACTCGGGCCTCCATACGTTCCAAGGTTCAGAGTCATTGTCTGCAGAACACAACATTTTTCGTATTCTGCAGAAAATTATCCACTTGAAATTCCGCTCTGCACCCAAAATGCAGAGCGGAATTTGAGGTTAGATCGTGACGCCGTAGAGGCTCTTGAAGATATCTCTCAAGGTCTTATCTAAAATCTTTGTGTACTCGCCGCGAAGCTGATCAGCATCTGCTGCCTTTTCTTTCAGAGCCTTGAAATCGATGTTTTGAGCTTTAATCGCCTGTTCGGCCAGCGTTTTCCAAAATGCCGGAGATTCGCTGTCTTCCCATTGGCCTCTGCCGCGCCCGAAGTGCGCAACAGCCAAATACAGAAGAACGGTATCCAGCAGGAAACCTTCCATCGAAGCCGGAGACCATGTGATGATATTTTCCTTATGGCCTTTTTGAACGTTGTAGGCGGCAGCCGCACCGGCGCCGCCCAACGCTCCGACAATCGCACCGCCCAAGGCACCGAGCCCCAGAGTAGCACCGCCGGTTGCAATATCAGCGGCAATTCCGCTGACCGCACCGCCGGCTACGGCGCCGAGCAGGGAGGCTGCTTTCGGATCAATCGTTGCCTGAGTTTCCCAGTCACTGCGCATACGGCGCAGAATTTCTGCCTTTGTTCCGCTGCCTTCCAGCCCATTAATATTAATAAGGCGCTGCGTCAGGGTGCAGAGCCAATCAGCCGCTCGGGTGGACAAGGCGACTTGAGCATCTTCCATCGCACCGTGAAGGTCTTTCTTGATAAAACCCAAAGAGCGTCCGATCGAACGGAGGCGTTCAATCAATGACTGACTGGCTAAGACTTCCTTATCGTTGGAAACCTTAACCATATAAGCAGCCATGGCTTCCAAAGAAGAAGAATAGAGCGCCTGCTTCTGACGAATCCAAGTCGCATGCAAAGAGGCAAAAGTCGGTTTGTCCGCGTCCGTCAAACACAGCTCAATCTCTTTCCAAAGTTCGTATTCCTGAACCCAGCAGCGGGCAAAAGCGTCCATCGGCATCACGGCTTTCACAAAAGCATAAGGCTTCAAATAGTCACGCCAAAGCTCGACTTCTGCCTTTTCTTCTTCCGGAGGACGAGCTTCACCCATCTGATTTAAGAGAACGATCACCGGTTTGTTTACCCAGGCAAGAATATCCATTTCCGCCTTGACGTAGGGCACGGCTTCCGGTGATTCACTGGCGTTCACTAAATAAAGAATCACCAGAGATTTGTCCCGCACATGTTTAATCGCCTGCTGATTCAGCCAAAGAGATTTATCCGTCAGGCGATCCCAGATTTCGCTCGTAAACCAGCCGATCGGATTGCTTCGGGCTTTGAGGCGTTCGGCCAAACGGACACTGTCTCCGAATCCCGGAGTATCCCAAAGAATAAGCTCGGAATCATCCGGCGCTCTTAATAAAACATAATCTTCCGGTTCGGTGGTGACGTGAGAGCGGTCACCGACTTCCCCGATATCTCTGCCCAATAAAGTACGGGCCAAAGTAGTTTTGCCGACGTTGGTATGGCTGACTAATGAAAGATTAATTTTTTGAGGATCTTTATTCATCTCAAGGAAACGTCCTTATTTTGCTTGTTCAAACTGTGCCGCTGCGTCTTTCACATCAGCATCTGTAAGATTTACAAAAGCGAAACTCACACCGTACGGAGCAAGGAAGTTCGACCAATTCTTTTTACGTTCTGCAATTCGCTGAGGCGTATTTGCGAAACGAGCCAAAAACCCGGAGGTATCGATAACAACACGAAGCAGGGCCTTTGAATCCAGAGCTTTCTGTTTAAGCTCCGCAATAAACCTGCCTTGTACTTCTATCTCGGGTGTGGAAGTCATAGCAAAAACAGCAATAACTTCTGTTTGCTCTCCTGCAGGAATTTCAGGAAGCTTAGTATTTTCATGCTGGGCCTCAGAAAAGATGCACCGGGAATTTTCGGGATGCAGTTCGGAAGCGAATTTCTGAATTCCTTCCTTTACTTTTTCCGTTAAAGGATAAGAGAACGGAATAATTTGCATCAACATAGTTTGTCCTCTCCATTGACGGAGAATATTTGAGTAGTAAACCGACTCAAGATCAATCGGAAAGTGATTCCCAATATATCGGGCTTTTGCATAAGCATAAAGCCCCAAAAGGATTCGAGGAACCACAACGATCAGGGAAATAATGTAAAAAAGCTGAACCAGCCAAGGCGCAGCGTTTTGTCCGTGTCCGGCCCCGAACTTCATTGACTCGATGACTTGCGGCGTCAACTGATTAAAGAGATCCGCGTTGACGGGGATCATTCCGTAGAACAAATTAATAAAGGTCAGAACAGCCGCCGGTTTATCTGAAAGCCATGTGCTTTCCCATCCGACGGTGTACTCGGTGCCCCAGCCGTGGATGCCGATAGATGCAATGAGTCCAAGACCAAAAAGAGCCGCTGAAAAATGCAGGATTTCGGCAATTCGTCCTCGCAGAAGCGGCAGCTCCGCTTCCGTCCACTTACCGTAAAAAGACACCAATGCCTCTTGACCGTGGCTTCCGCGGGTTTGAAGTTTTAAAACCGCCGAAGCAAAGGTACGGCGAATATATCCGACCGGAGACTTTCCTCGATTAAACACTAAGGCTGCCGCAATCCAGCAGTAGACAATGAGGTTCCAGGCAATAACGCCCAAGAGAGGAGGCGAAAGCAAGTTAATCCTGTTATCTGTAACGGAAAGCTCGTTCGTCAGGATCCCCCCGACAAAGGCTAAGACCGCGAGAACAGAACCGATCGCCCAATACGGTATGCCCTGAGGCTTCTTAAAAGGAACGGCACTTTTTGATCTTAAGAGTTCAAGAACGCCTTCCGCTCTTGTCAAAAGCAGTTTCTTGAAATCGGCTTGTTCTCCGACTTCGCGAGCGCATCGTGCCGTGACTTCCTTAAGTTCGGAAATAGTGATTTTCCGGCGCTTTAACGCTTCCTCTTCCAGAACCTTCGTCCAAGTCAACAGGCGTGCCTGCTCCTCCGTAAACGGCGAAGAAAGATCGGATCGACTGCCAAAATTAAAAAATGCCATTACTTTCTAGTATTAATCAACAAATCACATTATCCAACAGGACAGCTCTTGAGTGCGAATCTGAGCACGATTTTAGGTCTCGGCGCCAAGAACGCTTAAAATTTCAGAAACAAAGAATAAGGACAAATAATGCAGGAAATATTAATTAACAATGCTGTCCATGAGACGCGGGTTGCCGTCTTAGAAGACGGCGTTCTACAAGAGCTCCGCATTGAAAGAAATGCGGATGTCTCTTTAATCGGAAATATATATTTAGGCGTTGTCGGGAAAGTGCTTCCGGGCATGCAGTCTGCTTTCGTTGAAATCGGGCTGTCCCGAGCCGCCTTTCTTCACGTCAGCGATATGCGGCAGGCCCATCAGGAAAACGGAGGAACGCTGCCCATCGAGCGGCTCCTTCATGACGGCCAAGTCGTTCTCGTACAGGTGGCCAAAGATCCGATCGGAACAAAAGGCGCCCGTCTCACAACCGAAATCAGCTTAGCAGGGCGCCTGTTAGTCTATTTACCTTATACCTCCCACATCGGCGTCAGCCAAAAAATCGAGGATGAAGCCGAACGCGAACGTCTTAAAGAAGCGGTTGCCAAATTAACGGAAGAACAAGGCATTCCGAAAGGCGGATTTATTGTCCGGACGAGCGGCGAAGATGCCAAACCGGAGGACTTCGTCAACGATATGAAGTATCTGGAAAAACTTTGGTTAGACATCGAGGCTAAAACGCATATTGCCGGTGCGCCTTGCCTACTTTATTCCGACGTCTCGATCTCCCAGCGGGTACTGAGAGATATTGTGACGGAGCAAACCGGAAAAATTATTGTTGATAATCCGGAAGTTTTTGAGGAACTGACAAGATTCGGCAAAAAATTTGTACCGGAGGCCGTTCAGTTGCTGAGCTTATATAACAGCGAACGACCGCTTTTTGATCAATACAATCTGGAAAAAGAAATCGAAGCTTCTCTTAGCCGTCGAGTTGATTTGAAGTCCGGCGGTTACCTGATTATTGATCAGACAGAGGCTATGACGACCATTGACGTCAACACCGGTGCTTTTGTCGGCAGGCGAGATTTCTCAGACACCATTTACAAAACGAACCTAGAAGCTTCTCAGGCTATCGCTCGCCAGCTCCGCTTACGAAACTTAGGAGGAATCATTATCGTCGACTTTATCGACATGGATTCCAAAGAGCATGAGCAGGGCGTTCTGACGGAATTAAGAAAAGCCGTTGCCAAAGACCGCAATCGCATTTCGATTTCGGAATTCACTTCTTTGGGCCTGGTTCAAATCACGCGTAAACGTACTCGGGAATCCCTGGCACACACGCTTTGCGAAACCTGCCCGACCTGCGGAGGAAGAGGAGAAATCAAGACAGCCCGAACCGTCTGCTACGAAATTCTCCGTGAAGTAGTGCGTGAATATCATCAATTCAAGGACGCCAAAGAATTCCGAATTCTTGCTTCACAATCGGTCATCGATTTATTCCTTGATGAAGAAAGCGAAGCTTTAGCGCTTGTCGGAGATTCCATCCAAAAGCCGATTACCTTGTCGGTTGAGACGGAATATACCCAAGAACAATATGACGTATTGGTGCTTTAATGGCGAAACCTTACGAAATGTACGTCTTTGACTGGGACGGAACTCTGATGGACACAACCCGTCTCATCATGAAAGGATATCAGCATGCTTCTAAAGCGCTCGGCTATCCTGTACCGTCTGACGAATTAGTGCTGTCAACCATTGGCCTTAACCGTTCGGATTCCATTGCACTGTGTTGCTGCGACTGTCCGAAGGGCAGATATGCGGAATTTATTCAAGCGTATATGGATTGGTACGCGAAGAAAGAGGCTGAGCTGGAGCTTGTTCCGGGTTTCAGGCAGCTGCTGGAGAACATGTACAAAGACGGAAAACGTCTGGCCATTGCAACCGGTAAAAGCCGGGAAGGGATGCAACGAGTTTTTAAAGCCACCGGAATCGAGCATTTGTTTGAATGCGTACAGACCGCCGACACTAATTTCTCTAAACCGAATCCGGGAATGCTTTTGGCAATTGCCGATGAATCCGGTCTTGAAACCAAAGACATGGTCATGGTGGGCGACGCGGTGCTCGATATGCAGATGGCTGCAAACGCCGGAGCAGATTCCGTTGCCGTAAGTTATGGCGCCAGCCCGAGGGAGCGTTTGCTGGAGACAGCCTCCCTTGGCGTGGCAGACAACGTTCCTCAATTGGCGGCCATTCTCGGACTGGAGAAGTATCTCGCTTAGCAACCTACTCTAAATGGGGTAGATATTGTCCGCTCATGCGTGGTTTCCCTTATAGTCTAACCATCGACAGATCGGAAGTAACTCCGATCCAATAACTTAAAAGGTGATCGAAATGGGAAAAGCTGAATGGAGCGTGACAGTATCTGATGAACTTAATGATGCCGTAATGGCCTATCTTGCCAAGAGCGGACAGGGCGTTGAAGGCTTGTCCAACTTGGTTGAAAACGCCGTTGGCAAATATGTTCAGGATCCGCGCGCTCTGGACAAAGAAAGTGACGTTACTGAAGGTGAACTCAATGATCTCATCAACGTTGCCGTTCAGCGCACCAAGGAAAAGTATTCCAGCCTGACTGAAGGCGAACTCCGCGAAATCATTAACGACGCCGTTCAGAAGACGAAAGAAAAGTATTCCGGTATTACCGCCGGCCAGTTCAACGACATGGTCAACTGCGGTGTGGATGCTTTGAAGAAAAAATTAGGTAAGTAATTGAGGTACCGGCACCGAGATTAGGTGCCGGGTTGACCGAGGCTCGCTCAGATAGAACGAGATAAGGTTCGACACCCTCGGCAAAACTTGTCAGACCGAAAGATCGGCAAGTTTTTCTTTTTTGTGTTTCGTTGATTCTCAATAGAACAGGCAAGGCTCTTGACAGCCGGAGACAACTAATCAGAGCTGCTCTACTTTGATACCGGCTTTCTTAAGGAATTGAATCCCGGCGTCATCACGATATTTCTCGTGATAATAGACTTCATTAATTCCGCACTTCTGTATTAATAGAGAGCAATGGATACAAGGGGAGTGCGTGATAAAAATCTTAGCGCCGTTGGAGCTGTAGCCGTTTTGAGCAAGTTTCGCGATGGCATTCAGCTCAGCATGCTGAACTTCGGGGCGGGTGACAAGTTTTCCGTCGACTTCGTACTCGCAGCAATTGTCGTAACCGGTCGGCATTCCGTTCCAGCCGAAAGAAATAATTGAATGGTTTTTGACAATGACGCAGCCTACTTTTAAGCGCTTGGCATAACTTCTCTGCGCAGCGATCTGCGCAATCGTCATATACATTTCATTGTCTTTTTTGATGTCCATCTTATTTTCCTGCCGGAAACTAAACATACAAGATTTTAGTTTTATACCTGATTTTCCGCAAAAATCAGCAAACTACGGTCGGTTCGGGAGATTGAAGGTTTTACAAGGTTGGCAGTGTGCTAATCTTTACACATTGTAACGAGAGGTTTTCTTATGCGTATCATATTGGCGCTTATCTGCTTTATCGCAATGTTTATGCACGCTTTCTTCGGCTATTACCTTTACGTCCGAGGCGAGAGCGTCTTTGAACCGGACAACATGATTGTTGCGATTCAAAAGAAAGTTGCTGTCAACACCAACAAGCTTTCTATTTTCCAGAAAAAGAGTGATCACATCGATGATCCCGTTGTAAAAGAACAAGCTAAAAACGCTGCCTTTTACGAAAAACCTGATGACGGCCTTGTCAAAACAGAAGAAAGAACCGAACAAGAGGGCGCTAAGACTGAGCTGAATGTCTCGCCGAATTCTTCTTCCTCATCTTCGGCCACTGAGCCGACAGTTCCTGCAGTGGCCACTGCGGCTCCCTCTCCGGTTCCGACTGAAAGTAAGCCGGCTGACGAACCGAAAGCCAAAGAAGAAACGCATTACCTTCCTTTCAGCACCGGTTGGTCCGGATTCCTCCAGGTTGAAAATGCTCTGATTACCGTCATTCTTTTCCTGCTCGGTTTCTCGATTTGCTGCGTCAAAGGAAGAGGGCCTGCATCCCGCTGGGTGTTCGGTTTCAACCTGATTTTCTGGTCGGCTTTAGGCGGATCGATCTACTTCTTCCTGCCTGCCAACACGCCTCTTGTCATTTTCAACATTAAATTCGCTTTCCCGCAGTGGTACCTTGTGATTTCCATGTGCGGTTTGGCGGCCCTTTTAAGCCTGCTTCTTTTCTTCAATGCTTTCCGCAAACCGATTGATGCCGCTACAAGGCCCGTTAAGAAGGAACCGGAAAAAGCTCCGAAAGCTGAACCTGCAGCTCAAGCTGAAGCTCCGAAACCCAGCCGTTTCGGTTTCGGCGCCAAGAAAGAAGAGAAAGTAGAACCTGCCGCTACCATCATTCCGGTGCCTCCCGAACAAACACACGGTCCGGAAAAACGACCCGAATAAGACCAAGTATCTCATCCCGCTCCGGCGGGATTTTTTAGGCCCAATTTGAAGGGGATAACCATCTGACTTGCGCTTAAGTGAATAGAATGCCAGCAATAGACTGGTGATTCTTAATTTGCTAATTAACAATGATCCATCCCTCTGTGACAGACACGGCAGATGTCAATGAATTCGGTGCCGTGCGTATCCCCGAAGAAATTCTTCGTAAACTCGGTGCCGGCGTAGGCGATTTAATTTCTTTTGTGAAAGACGGCGACAGTATTCGTCTCGTTGTTAAAAAACAAAATTCAATTCAAGAAGACCAGCCCAAAGCAGCCACAGGCTTAACAAAATCATTGCGAATTCCTACAATGCAGTTTGCAACTGATTAACGGAGTATAAGAATGTGTCATTTGACAGGAAAGAGCGAGCCTGTGGCTCCTAGCGAAGACGAATGCAAAGCTGTTGTCGGCGAACCCGCTCCTGATTTTGAATTAGAAAGCGACTTAGGCGGAAAGGCTAGACTTTCCGATCTTCGAGGCAAAAAAGTCGTTCTTTATTTTTACCCGAAGGACAATACCTCCGGCTGCACCATGCAGGCCGTGAACTTCCAGGCCGCTTTAGATAAATTTGAAAAAGCCGGATATGTGGTCATCGGAGTATCTAGAGACAGCATAAAGAGCCACACCAATTTCAGAAACAAACAGGGGCTCAAATTCCCGCTGCTGAGCGATGCTGACTCTGAAGTTTCCAAACTCTACGGGGTTCTTAAGTTGAAATCGATGTACGGCAGAAAGTACCTCGGCATTGTCCGCAGCACTTTTGTGATCGATGAAAACGGTATTTTGACAGCTGAATTCAGAGACGTAAAAGCCAAAACCAGCGTTGCCGATTTAGAGAAAGCTCTCGGAATTTCTTAATAGAAAGAACAAGTTAAGCTGTAAAAGCGTCCTTAAGAGGGCGCTTTTATTTTATTAGTAACCGAGGAATCCGCCGGATAAAAGTGAAGGGATGTAGTGAAATAAACCCTCGAAGATACTTTCCATGGCCCAAAAAAATTCATCCAAACCGCCTCTTATCTTGGCAAACTCAGCCGTGAGATTAAACGTGCTGGCAAACCAATAAAGCGCGGTTTCAAAAAAATCGTGAAATTGTGCCCAAAAGCTAGGAAACATCTTCGTCTTCGTTAGATATTAGTTGTCCATAAGCATAACAAAATGCCGCGATTAGTTAGCCAGCTAAAACCTATTTTAGCCACGAAAAAGCCGGGCTTTCGCCCGGCTTTTCCTTGCCAATCTCTTACTTTTTATTGATTAAAGTTGTTCTTTAACAACTGTGTCCTGATCCATCAGTTCTGTGCCGAGAACACCTTCGGACTTAGAAACCACTAGAGCGGTTAAGCTGTCGCCGAGGACGTTGACAGATGTACGGATCATATCAAGGATACGGTCGATACCGGCAATCAGAGCAACGGCTTCAAGAGGAATACCGACTTCTGTAAAGACCAGAGTTGTCATAATCAGGCCGGCACCTGGAACACCAGCTGTACCGACGGCAGCCAGAACGCCCATCAAAACGATCTGGAACTGCTGAGCCAGAGTAAGGTCAATACCGAAAACTTCGGCAGCGAACACAGCGGTTACGCCCATGTAGATGGAGGTACCGTTCATGTTGATGGTGTTGCCCAGAGGAATTGCGAAAGAAGCAATAGCTTTAGAGGCACCCATCTTGCGGGAAGCTTCAAGGTTGACAGCCAAGGCTGCGGCAGAAGAGCAAGTTGTGAAAGCGATAAGCCAGGGTTCGAAAGCGCCTTTGAGGTAATCGGAAATCTTCATGCCGATAAGTTTGATGATCGGCAGATAGGTAATGCAGACGAAGATAAGCGTTGCGATGAAAGCGGTAAGAATGAGCTTGCCCAGCGGAAGCAGAACAGCTAACCCATGACGTGTAACCGTGTAAGCGATCAAGCCAAACACACCGATCGGAGCGTAAAGCATGACATAGTTGGTCATCCGAATCATGACGTCGCCGACTTTCTGGAAGAAGTCTGTAACCATGCGTACGGAATCGCCCATAAGCGAGAGGCAGAAACCGAAGAAGATGGAGAAGAAGATAACCTGAAGCATGTTGCCTTTGGCAAACGCTTCGATCGGGTTAATCGGGACGATCTCAAGAAGGACCTTAGAAAGGGGAGGCGCAGCAGCTGCTTTAGCCTTCAGACCTTCGACGGAAATCGTTAAACCGGTACCCGGTTCCATGAAGTTAGCAACGATCAGACCGATCGTAACTGCAATAGCCGTCGTAATTGCGAAGAAGAGAATTGTTTTAACAGCGATCTTGCCGATTTTGCTGGCATCACCCAAGCCGGCTGAGCCTGCAATCAAAGTCGCAACAACCAACGGTACTACGACCATGCGGATCAAACGAATGAACAGCTGGCCAAGCGGCTGCAGGTAGGTGGCACCGAATTCGGAAGATACCATCGTACCTACGATCACGCCTAGGACCAAGCCATACATCATCTGCATGGGCAGTCCTATCCAAAAGTTTTTCTTAGTTGACATAGAATCTTTACCTCCAAAGGATTGGCATTGTGGGCGACAAGAGAGAATCCCCCATAACCCTGACTCTGATCATAGGCTAAAACCCGACGGAAATAAATAGTTACAGACAAAAAATTTTGCGTTTCTACTAATAAGTTATGAATAACGGTGGTAGAAAAGAATAAATAGAGGTATCTAAAATTTCAAAACATGAAAAAACGAGTTCAGACAGTGCCAAATCGTTCAAACAATAATTAAAAAACAGACTAAAAACCTCCAAATTCAACTCAACATAATAGTAGTTATGTTGAATAATATATTATTTACGTTTTTATTCAATTATTTAAGTTACAAGTTCAAGATTTTTCAGTAGCCCTTTTCTCAAAATTACTTTGGCCTGTGCCAGCCAAACAAGCACGAGAGTAAAATTTCCAGTTTGATGATCTTGCAAACGTTTAAGCAAAATGATTTATCTCGCAGTAATGATCGGCGGCGGTCTTGGTTCTTTACTTCGCTTTCTGATTAGTTCCTTCGGTTTTCTTCCGTTTGCGACCGTCTTTATCAATATCATCGGCAGCCTCATTCTCGGCTTCTTAACGTTTTTCTTTTTGGATCGGCCCGAGATTCCCCCGGAGCTTCGTTTCGGATTAACTGCCGGATTCTGCGGCGGCTTCACAACCTTCAGTACTTTTTCCGTTGAAGTCTACGCAATGGTTTTGGACAACCACATCGGACAAGCAGCCTTCTATGTTTTGGCCAGTTTTTTAGGCGGCCTGCTCGCCGTTGCTTTAGGCGCATTTTTAGCGAAGAATTGCTGACGCGTTTTCAGGCAATTCTATCCGACGAATGTCCACTAAAAAGAATTTTAGGGCTTTAAAACGCGTCTGATTTTCATTCGTTTTTATGCGGAAAGCCTAATAGTCAGGCTTTCCGACCGTTTTAGAGTCTATTTTTTCGCGTTATTTTGAGCCTTTAACTTTCAAAGACTTCAAAATTTTCTTCATATTTTTCTTAGAGTTATCTAATTTTTCCGGATCTGTTAAGCGGCTGAGCTTCTCTTTGGCTTTTTGACCTAAGAAATACGCAATTCTTTCTCCATTGGCACGAGACGGATGAGGAAGTTCCGGCAGCAGACGATTTTCGAACTTCGTGCCCTTCACAACCTTTTCTAAATAATGCTGAACTTTAGGTCCTAACGGAAGAAGCACAGCGTTAGGTGCTTTGTTCAACTCTTCCAATGTCAGCGGCGCCGCAAATTCAAATAATTTTGTGCCCTGCTTTATTTCTGCATTGAAATTTGTTTCTTTGTCGTTTTTGATTGTAAAAGTCGGATAACGAATACACGATGTCAGGTTCACCAGATCTTGTTTATCAGAGAACAACTGTGCTGTTGTTTTGATATCCAAGAATTCCGCAATTCCGGCCTCGTCCATCAATTCAACGAGATTCTTGCGCATCGGTCCGCTGAAACTTCCTACGGCTTTGCAGCGCTTCAGAACATCCTCGTCAGAAAAACCTTGATGAATCAAACGAGCCGCCTCGACAAGCATGTTATTCATCTGGACTTCGCCAGGCGTAATGCCAACAATGAATAAACGAGCCTTTGGATTGACATAGTCAAATGGCGCGTAATAGATCCTTTCTTCTCCGAAATCTTCAAGAAGAAGATTTTGCCTGTCTTTCACATCTTTAAAGGAAGCAATGACAGAGCCGTATGTTGCAAACAGTGTTTTAGTTTTCATATTCTTAAATCAGTAAGATCCGGCGGCTTTGACCAGGCCGCCAGATCTTTTCCAAATTTACTGTTGGAGCTTATTTCTTGATTTTGACGACGTCGAAGCCTGCCAACTGCTTCTTACCGACTTTCGTCCAAAGATAAAGCTCGGTATCAACATCGGGTACTGTGTAAGCGACCGCCGTCTTGATCGGGAATGTAAACACAGCATCCTTTAAGCCGTCTTGGTTCACATCTAAGAATTCGACTTTGAGAGGTTTCGGCATTTCACGGTTGACTTCCAAATCCGCATTAGAGAACGGAGAACCGAAGCGAGTTGCTTCCTTATCCACCCTCGTCATGTGAACTTCAGGCGTTGAGAGCGCCGTCACGGTGAAAGTACCGTTAGAACTCTGGCTTAATTCTTTAGTGTTAATAATGATCGGGAGATGATGGAGTGCATGCAGTTCCTGTTCTGTTGCATGCAGTACATTATGGAAAGAATAGTTGTTGAACTCATGCAGGAAGGCTTTGGCTTTAACCGGATCTACGCGATACAGCATTCTGCCTTCTTTATCGGCTTTATGAACTTCCGCAGCTGCCTGCTTTTCAAAAGCCCTCTTATTCTTGGCAAAAATCGGATAATCCTGATGCTGCCAATCTAAGAAGTTCTGCATTGCAAGGAAGGTATAAAGCGGACGGTCGGCGCGATAAGACAACTGATCCGGCTTAGCGTGGAACTGAGCCGCCGTTGCAGTCTTGGGATCCATAAAATTCTGTCCGATCGCGGCGCCCGCTAACGGGTATTGCGGATAAGAGAACTGCTGAGAAGGTCTGCCGTTCGTTCTCCAAGCCAACGTAAACAACGGGTTCTGACGCAAGACATACACAACGCTGTCATAGGTTCCGATATTGCAGATGTCGTTCATGCCTTGGTGATACCAGCCGGAATTTCTGACTTCATGCTTGCTGTGACCGCTAATCATCTGACGAACCTGTTCGTAAGAAACTTTATTCTTAAGTTTCATAGACATCGGGAAGGCGTGCTCGTCCTTATAGTCTTTGCCTGTTATGTAATTGAGCAAGACACGAACGCGTTCTTTGGTCCAATCAGCAGAAGTTCTTTCGTCAAGCTGATAGGCTTTTCTCAGATTAAAGTCAGAGAAATTCTTCGGATCTTTTGGCTTATAAGTACCCTTCTTTATAGCGTTCTCAATTAAATCCGGAGAAGCAATTACATTGGCAGTGTCTTTCAGATCAATATTCGTAATATTGATTGCATTGGCCAGGAAGGCAATTTCGTCATCCTGAACTTTACGAGCGACGTATCGGCTGCCGCACAAAAGCACGAGCTGCCAAGCTTCATTAGCGTCTGCAATTGTATATGTCCGACCTTCTTGAAAATAGCCATACTTCTTTACGAGACCGATAGCCAGGTTCACTCCATCTCTTGCAGAAACTGCTCTTTCAGCAATTAAACGGCGAATCCCATAACCGATGCCGCCTTCGTTGATCTTTTCGCCTTTTTCAATGGTCTGGTTGCAGTTGTTGGAGACAACTACGACACCTTTCTCATTCACGAAGCCATCGGAGAATGAATAGCCGGTAGGCGCCAAAGTCTGCGACCACCAAAATCCCAGTGTCTTTTTGACTTGAGGAATTTTGGCGGCAGCGGGCTCAAATTCTATGAGTTCTCCGTCTTCATGCACTGCCGGATCGACCCAATACTGACTGGTGATAATGCGCATTTCATTGTCTTCATTATGACCAACAAGAATTTCACCCGTTGAAGAAACTTTCTTTCCGACAATTACAGTAAAGCATGCATTAGAGGGGAGTGCAAAAGCGGCAAGTGAGATGCCTACGAGTGCGGATAGAGCGGTTAGTCTTAAATTCATACCGATCTCCTTGAAGATAATTTGGGTGATTTTTTATGTTTCTATATTCGCACGGAATACCCTGTTTGAATAGGTATAGCGAGAAATAAGCCTTAACTTAATCAGGGTTTCCGATAAGGTAATAAGAGAATAGAAAGAGTTTTATTTATAGCATTCGTCTCAAAAGTTCTCTTAGCCGCACAATAAAATCGAGTAGGGGGACGGGTTTCCCCGCCCCTCTCTCACAGCACCCATCGTGCGGTACCGCAATGGGCGCTTCATTA